>JGI24023J19991_10002266_pt1 | contig 14160 bp, 16 predicted proteins | sample Cruoilmetagenom1_FD_19991 | JGI IMG/M metagenome (IMG submission 19991) | reverse complement strand
GTCCATTTCTCTCGTCCTTGTATACGTGTTTCGCTATTTGTTGGCGGCCAGGAATCCTTCGACCAAAGTTGCCAGATAGACCGGCGTCTCCTGCATCGGGTAGTGCCCGGCATCGGTAATGAACTGCAGATCGACGTTCGGATACCAGGCAGCGAACGTCGCCCGGTATTTCTCTTCGCTGAACCCCGGCAAATCCTGACGGCCGCCGATGACACGGATCGGTGTGCCAACCTTTGCGGCCCGGGCATCCGCGGAGAAATCGGTGTCCAGCCACATCTTGTAGTACCCCTTCATCGCGTCCGCGGAGGACGTCGCGCGATATCGGTTCGTCTTGAGCCGGCCCCAGGCTGGCAGCAGGCGCCCGCCGGTAAGGCCGGAAAAGGCCTGCTCGGCGACCCCGCGATTACCGATGGCGTCCCACAGGAATTTTTTCGTCCCCTCGTCTGCCGGATATCCATCCGCCGTGACGGGCGTGATCGCGACGACGCTCTTGAGCCGTTTTGCGCCCGAGACCCAATCGTCAATCGCCATCCGCTGGGCGACCATGCCGTTCATGGAATGGCCGACCACGTGGAACCTTTTCCAACCCAATTCGTCGGCAAGCCGGAACGCATCGCCCGCGACTTCCTCGACTGTGTACTTGCCGTGCAAGTCGCGCGATTGCCCGTAGCCGCGGACATCGGCAAACACATAGGTGAAGGTGGTGGGATCAAGGTACGGGACGACCGGATCATAGTTGGCTGAATCGCCCATCCAGTCGTGAAAGACCAGAACCTTCTCCGGACCCTGGCCGTAGATGCTGTGGCCCAGGATTTCGGCCTCTCCGGCAACGGCTTCGTGCTGTGCCAGGGCGATCCCTGAAAGCGCGATGACGCTGGCAAGCAGCCCCATGCCGGTTGCGGTTGCCCTGGTTCGACGTGCTGTTGGCCCCATATCGGTGCATTCCTCGTGCTGTGAATTCGATGCTGTTACGCACGATGATATGGGAGTACAATCGTTATTGAAAAGTACGCACTAATATCGCATATAGTGTCTTATTATATACTATCCGGTATTCAGGATGCGAAAACAACGGCACCATAGCTATACGAACTGTCCGGTCGAGGCGGCGCTGGACGTGGTTGGCGGGAAATGGAAAGCCGTAATTCTGTTCCGGCTGATGGAAGGCGGCACCAGGCGCTTTAACGAGCTACGCCGCCTCCTGCCCAATGTCACTCAACGAATGCTGACCAATCAACTCCGCGAGCTCGAGCGTGACGGGCTTGTCAGGCGCAAAATCTACCCACAGGTGCCGCCAAAGGTCGAATACTCCCTAACCGATCTCGGAAAGACGCTCGCGCCTGCATTGCGCGAGCTCAGGAGTTGGGGCGAAAAACACATGCTTCCGAAAATGGAAGATGGGGCCCGACCTGTGGTATCAGCCGAGCGCTGAGAAGGCGGACGCATAGTCAATGCGGCCGGAGCAGCAGGGTAGATCGTTGCCTTGCAGAGAAAGAGCCATGAGATAGGGACCGGCATAGGGAGACTCGAATTTTTCGGCCTTTGCCGCGCTGAATCCGAACCGTTGGTAGTAGTCAGGCTCCCCCAGGACGAAAATGCCGGCCCAGTTGTCTTTCTGGGCTTGCTTTATCCCATCCTCAATCAGACGCGCGGCGATCCCTCTTCTGCGCCAGTCTGGAAGCACGGCAACGGGCGCAAGCCCGAGCGCCCTAAATGGAGCGGACATGCGCGAAAACATGACATGTCCCACAAGCACGTCGTCATTGGTCGCGACTAGCGAGATAACCGCATCTCCATCCGCGCGCAGCCGGTCCACCAGATCAGCCTCTCCGGGCCCAGGGAAGGCGATCAGATGGAGCTTTCGGACTTCCGCATAGTCATCTGGAGATTCGATGCGAGTATTTATCACGTTGTTCTGGCCCTCCAATCCTCGAACTCGTAGCTCTCTTGTCAACAGGTCCTAGGGACAGGCATATGGGGCACATCTGAGGATGATATCCGTGGACAGTATATGGTCTGCACCTCGGTTACTGCTCGCAACTATGCGGCTATCGCCGCGGCGCGCGAGCGCTACGAGAGCCCGTAGATCAGGCCGCATAGCAGCGCCGCGCCCAAGCCGGCCAGCCGGCTGGATACCCGTCGCCGGACTTGCGGGTGCGCGAGTACGAAGAACCAGCCGGTCATGATGAGCAAGGACCAGAGCGTCAGTCCCACAAGGTGGTGCGCCAGACTTGCGTCCGGTGCCAGGCTTGCCTGTCGCAGCAGGGACTCAACGGTGGCCCAGCCGCGCAGCTGCCACTGCGCAGGCAAGCCCGGCACGACCAGGCGGTAGTAGCTGTAGTAGATCTGTGGTGACAAACCCAGAGCGATCGCCATGAGGGCGGCGCTTGCCAGCAGATCGGCGGCAAACACAGCCAATGGTGGCGCCCGCAGCTTTGCGCCAGCGCGATGGATGGCCGCCGACTTGGCCGCCGACAACGAGAACAGGCCAAGAATGAGGGCCGCCGAAAGCGCGGCCAATCCGGCCCGCGGCCAGGGCGCGAGCGTGAAGAAGCTATCGTTGCCGTACCCATCGAGCGCGGCGGACCAGACCGTCGGCGCGGCGAGAATGGCGGTAGCGACCCCACCGCTCCCGGCCAACACCGCGCGGCGCGGGCCAAATCCGTGACCCCTGTCGACCCAATGATGCCAGAGCAGGCCGGTCCAAAGGCCCACAAGGGCGGACGCGAGTAGCCCCGCCGGCACGGTCCGCGGTTACTTCAGCTTGGCCACACCCAGCGGCACGCTGTACTTCTCGCACCAGATATAGACCTCGTTGTAGGCCGCAGGATCGACCGAGGTCGGAATCGGGTAGGTCTGACGGCCTTTGTTGGCGCCCAGGGGAGCCAGCTGTGTCTTCGCGTCGTAGGCACCGTCGTGGCCCAAACCAACCCGCGGATCCGGCGCGCCATCAAGGCTGAAGTCCTGTTCGAGAACAACCTTCGTGCCCGCATCGGTTCGCACCAGCGAAACACTGCCGCTGGTCTTATGACCGCTGGCGCCTGTGAAGGTGCCACGGCCGATCACGTCCTCCGCCGCCTGGGCGCCTGGCAAAAGCGCCAGACTTACCATCGTCGCTGCCAATGCAACTAAAGCCACCGCGCACCTACGCATCCATTTTCTCCTTAGCAGGTTGAGCCCCCAGTGCCGGAATCCGGTCGCGGCCGCAGGAGAGCGGACTTTACCCGATAACCCGCTCGCTCTTCCGTCACATCCGTGTGACCCGCGGCGCGTTTCTTTGTGACCGGGCGAGAGGCGCCGTGCGCCCTACCCCAAAATCGCCCGGCCGATGATCAGGCGCTGAATGTCCGAGGTGCCTTCGTAGATCTGGCAGACGCGCACGTCGCGGTAGATGCGCTCTACTGGGAAGTCAGTCAGGTAGCCGTAACCGCCGTGGATTTGGATGGCATCCGAACACACCCGCTCGGCCATTTCCGAGGCGAATAACTTAGCCATGGCCGCCTCTTTCAGGCACGGCTGCCCGGCATCGCGCAGGGCCGCGGCGTGCAGGGTCATCAGTTCCGCCGCGTGCAGGGACGTGGCCATGTCGGCCAGGCGGAAGGCGACCGCTTGGTGCCCGGCGATCACGGTGCCAAAGGCCTGGCGCTCCTGAGCATAGGCCAGGGCCGCCTCATATGCGGCGCGGGCCATGCCGGTCGCCTGGGCGGCGATGCCGATGCGCCCACCCTCCAGGTTGGACAAGGCGATGCGGTACCCTTCCCCCTCCTGCCCCAGGAGAAGATCGGGCGTTAAACGCATATTATCGAAGACAATCTGGCAGGTATCGGAGGCCTTCTGGCCGAGCTTCTTTTCGACGCTGGCCACCTGATATCCGGGTGTATCGGTGGGCACGATGAAGGCGCTGATGCCCTTCTTGCCGCGCGCCGGGTCGGTCACCGCGAAGACCATGGCCACCTTGGCGTTCCGGCCCGAGGTGATGAACTGTTTCACCCCGTTGAGCACGTAGTGATTGCCGTCCCGCTCTGCTCGCGTCTTCAGCGCCGAGGCATCCGAACCCGCCTGCGGCTCGGTGAGGCAGAAGGCGGCCAGCATGTCGCCGCTGGCCATGGGGCGCAGAAAGCGCTCCTTCTGTTCCGTCGTGCCGTAGTTCAGCACCGGCATGCAGCCGACCGAGTTGTGCACGCCCATGATGGTCGAGCACGAGCCGTCTCCGGCCGCCACCTCCATAAGGGCCAGGGCGTAGGCCACATGGTCGGCGCCGGCGCCGCCCCACTCTTCCGGCACCAGCATGCCGAGAAGGCCGAGGCGCCCCATCTCCGCCACCGCCTCGGCGGGAAAGCGCGACTCCTGATCCCATTCCGCGGCGTGCGGTGCCAAGCGCTCGCGGGCGAATTGGCGGGCCGTATCGCGGATCATCTCCTGCTCTTCGGTTAGGGTGGTGGGCTGTTGTGGCGGCATTCGATTGTCCGTCCTGCGATGGCTCCCAACCGCCAGAGTAGTCGCCTCGCCCCTGCCCGGTCCAGCCGTGCTGATGCTACGCCCTTGGTTTGACCCACCCGCGCCGACTATGATCCAGAAAACGAGATATGCAGGAAAGGCCACAGGGAATGCTTCTCAAGCTCGAAAATGTGCTCAACCCGTCAGAGGTCGCCGACGTGCGTCGCATTGTCGAGGCGGCGAAGTTCGTCGACGGCGCGGTCAGCGGCAAGGCAACCCTGAAAAAGAATCTACAGGCCGCCCGCGGTACGGAAGAATTCGGCACGGCCATCCAGAAGGTAATCGGCGCCCTGATGGCGCGGCAGGAGTTCAAGGATTATGCCGTGCCCAAGCAGATCACGCTGGAGTTCAACCGCTACGATCCGGGCATGTTCTACAAGAACCATATGGACGCGCCGCTGATGGGTGGCCTGCGCAGCCAGCCAATCCGCTCCGACCTTTCCTTCACCGTCTTCCTGACCGACCCGCGCACATACGACGGTGGCGAATTCGTGCTGCAAACGCCCTATGGCGAACAGCGCGTGAAAGAGGACGCCGGCAACGCCATTGTCTATCCCTCCAGCATGATCCACCGTGTCGATCCAGTACAAAGCGGGACGCGCTGCGCCGCGGTCGGCTGGATCCAATCCATGCTGCGCAACCAAGCCGAGCGGGAGATCCACTACGAAGTCAGCAGCCTGCGCGAGAAGGTTGTCGCCGCCTTTCCCGATTCCGAGTTGCAGGAACGCTTCGACCACCTGCAAGGCAACCTGTTACGCCTGTGGGCAGAGGTCTAGGCCGCAGGCAGATGGCGCTAACGGTATAGATCGGCCCGGCTTGGCGGAACAGCCGGGGGCCCCTTGGCCGATTTGCCGGCCAGGGTCTGGTAGATCCGTGCCGATCCGCGCCGGAAGGCCAGCGAACAGCCGCCCAGATAGGCGACCCAGATGCGATAGGTCGCGGCGCCGACGAGCTGGACGGCCTCGTCGCGCCGGGCGGTCAGGCGCTCGCACCAGGCCCGCGTGGTCTTCTCATAGTGGGCGCGCCAGCCCTCCACGTCGTGGACCTCGAAGCCGGCCCTTTCCATCTCCGCGAGGGTGTGGCCGATGTCGTCAAGCTCGCCGCCGGGAAAGATGTATTTCTGCAAAGCTCGCTGCTCGGGCCGTTTAGCAAACCGAGCCTTCTTGCGCTTGGCGCCGCGCGAAATGGCATGGTTCAAGAACAGGCCACCATCCGCCAGCAGCTCCCGCACCTTTTGAAAATAGGCCGGAATGTTGTCGAGCCCGATGTGCTCGTACATGCCGACCGACGCGATCTTGTCGAACTGGCCACCAAGATTCTGGTAGTCCATCAGCTCCAAGGTAATCCGATCCGATAGCCCCAGCCGCGCGATCTTCTCCCGCGCGAAGGCCAGTTGCTCCTCCGACAGGGTAACGCCGTGCCCCCGCACGCCATGGTTCGCCGCCGCGTGACACAGCAGCCCGCCCCAACCACAGCCGATGTCCAAGAACCGCTCGCCAGGCTTCAGACGCAGCTTGCGGCAGATCATCTCCAGCTTGGCCGTCTGGGCGTCCTCGAGGGTGGTCTCCCAGGTCGGGTAGTAGGCGCACGAGTACAGCATCTCGGGATCGAGAAAGAGCTGATAGAACGCGTTTCCCACGTCGTAATGGAACTGGATAAAGCGCTTGTTATCACCCTCTTGCCGGCCTGCCCCTTCGGCGCCGGCGCCGAACGCGCGGCCGGTATCCGGATGATCGCCCCTGGCGACCAGCAGCGGCCAAAGCGTTTTGGCCATGGCCCATTTGTCGATCCGGCGCAGGCGCTTTCGCGACCCGCCGGTGCCAGCCAGCGGCGCCCCGATGTCGATCAGCGTTCCGCCCTCGATATCGATGCGGCCATGGGCATAGTGCCGGATCACCCGGTCCAGGGTCGGCCGCCGCAAAAGGGAGGATAAAACCCCCGGCGAATTGATCTGGACCGCCAACCCCGGCACGACCTCGCGCCCGAGCGGCTCCAGCGAGCCATCCCACAGCCGAACCGAGAAATGCCCGTCCAGCGCCTCGCGGACCATGCCGATAGCACGGCGCGCGGCCGCCAGACGCCGGTCGGCCCCCCCATCGCCAATTCCCATGCTCCGCTCGGCCCCAAACCCCATGGGAGCGGACGCTAACGGAGAATCCCACAAATGACGAGCCCGATGGGGCAGGCGCCCGGCGGCTGGATCTGAGTTCCATGCACTCGGAAACTTACGAACACCCTTGATTATATAGGGATACCGGCCTATATATGCGCCAGACGTTTCGCATTTGTTTAGTGATACCTGAACAACCAAACTACCGGTTCGCTTAGCTTCCTACTGACATTGTGAACGTTGCGACCGACCGCGCCGTTACATAATGTGCGGCGCGATTTTCATATTTGTTAGAGGTTAAGAGACTATGGCAACCGGAACAGTTAAGTGGTTCAATTCCATCAAGGGCTTCGGCTTCATCGAGCCCGAGGATGGGTCGAAAGACGCATTCGTTCACATTTCCGCCGTCGAGCGTGCGGGACTTACCGGCCTGAATGAGGGCCAGAAAGTCTCCTACGAGCTGCAGCAGGGTCAGAACGGCAAATCGTCCGCCGAGAACCTTTCGATCGTCGACTAAATCGACCTGGCGCCGCCCCCCGCTTCGGCTGGGGGCGGCCGCCTGACGGGCCAGCTACGCTGCCCGACACCTCGCAACGGCAATCGCCGCATGTAGTGGCCTGCCTCGAACCACAGGATTGCCGTCATGCTGAATGCCACAAGATCTAAGGCCGAGGAAAAATTCGCCAAGGCCAAACAGCAAGAGACTCAAGCCCTGAAAGAGCGGGAGAAGGCGGAAAAGGCCGTAAACGAAAAAACGGCGCGCCTGCGCGCCCTGCGCCTGGCCAAGGAAGCCGCCGATAAGGAAGCTGCCGAAATAGCCGAAGCCGCCGCGGCCGAAGCCAAGAAAAGCCCGCGAAAGAAGGCGAAACCAGCCAAAGCAGCCGCGCAGGACTAAACGCCAGCCCGCGCAACGCGCTTCCGCTTTAGATAGCCCATACCACCGCGCCTCGCCGCCGTCACCACGTGGCCTAACGGTTGGGGCAGTGCTCTCGTCAGCTGCCTTGGTCGTTGATCCAGCGTTCCACCAGATCGGCAAGGACGTCGAGAGGCAGCGCCCCGTTGCCCAGCACCACCTGGTGAAATGCGCGAATATCGAAACGTTCGCCTAGCCGTTCTTTTGCGCGTTCACGCAGTCTGAGAATCTCGCGCATACCAATCTTGTAGGCCGTCGCCTGAGCCGGCCACACGATGTAACGTTCGATCGCCGCCGTGTTGGCCTCGTGCGTCTCGGGGAGATTTTGATCGAGATAGGCGATCGCCTCCTCCCGGGTCCAATGTTTGAAGTGAATGCCGGTATCGACAGCCAACCGGGCCGCCCGCAGCAACTCCCACGAAAGACGTCCGAAGTCGGAGTAAGGATTCTCATAGAATCCCATTTCCTTGCCCAGACGCTCGGCATAAAGGGCCCAGCCTTCGACGTATGCCGTATACCCGCCGGACCTTCTAAACTCGGGCAGTCCGTCCAATTCTTGGGCGATCGCGATCTGCAGATGATGCCCCGGGATTGCCTCGTGGTATGCTAACCCCTCCAACTGAGATTTCGGCATCTGCGTCATGTCGTACAGGTTGACGTAGTAGGCTCCGGGCCGGTCACCGAATCGCGCCGGCGAATTGTAAAACCCTTGTGGCGACGTTTTCTCCCGGAAAGGCTCGACCCGCTTGACTGTCAGTTGCGCCTTGGGAGTCGAAGCGAAATACCCGCCGATGCGGCGCTGCATCGCCGCAATCACCNTCCCCACTTCCGCGAGATATTTAGACCGNCCAGCATCNGTATTTGCGTAGAAATTACTCGAATCGCTCCGCATGAATTCAAAGAACTCAAGCAGGTTGCCGTCGAAGCCTGTAGCCGTCATGAGCTTGCGCATCTCATCGTGAATACGGGCAACATCGGCAAGGCCGTAGTCATGAATTTCNTGCGCCGAGAGGTCCGTCGTTGTCGTACGCTTGAGTGTTTGCTCGTAGTAGGCATCGCCGTCAGGGAACTTCCAGACTCCGTCATCGGTCGTCGCCTGCTTTTCAAGGTCGGCCAAATAACGAGCCAGATCCTCGTAAGCAGGCCCAACGGAACCAAGAAGTGAACGCTCAGCAGCCTCAATGAGATCACTCCGATCAGAATCGGANATCTCCAGAGCCTCNACCTTCNTGCGAAAGTCGGCCAGCAGNGTGCTATCCNTTGCCGTATTCTCGAAGGGTGCCCCTTCCAGGATTTTGACGATATCCGCCTGCACCATGGGGAAAACGAAACGTGGCGGGATGATGCCCTTGTCGGCATGAATCTTCAGGCGCTGGATGACCTGAGCCAGCACAGTCACGATACCATCCAGGCGCGTAATGTAGTCCTCGGCGTTCTGCCGTGTGCTGATGTCGTGGCGATTTATGAGAAACGCCGGGATGCGTTTGTGCGCCCCGCTCAGGTGACTGATCGGGTAGTAGTGATGCCGATAGGGAAATCGAAGGATATCTTGCTCGACGTTGCGTTCGAAAATCCGGTAACTAAGCTTCGCCGCCTCGTCCAGCCGATTGAAATCGAATTTGGCCCGCAACTCGACCAGGTTACGGATGGTGATCTCATGCTCCGCGATCCTCCGTTCTTCGCTCCGGTCGTTCCATTTATCGTAGTTATCCTTGAGACCTAGGCTCGTCTGCCATTCGGGCCAGCGCTGCACCGCCTCTTTGTAGACTCGGTCGAAGAATGCGTTGAGGCGCTCACTCTCGGTTTGTTCCGCCGCGGCCGCGAGCGCCGTCGACGCCGCGGTCCACGCGCACAAGAGCAAGACAAACTGAACTCGCGACCGCGCCATTGCCGTTTGCAACCCTAGTTTCGCTCACTCACCCCTGCCCGGCGATAAACCCCGGCTCGGCGGTGAAATTCGCCGCCTCTTCCAAAACCCCTGCGGTCCTTAGCACCGTTTCCTCGTCAAAGGCGCGGCCGATGAGATGCAAGCCGAGCGGTAGGCCATCTTCGGATAGGCCGGCGGGGACCGAGATGGCCGGTAGGCCGGCCAGGCTGGCGGGGACCGTGAAGACGTCGTTGAGGTACATGGCGATGGGGTCGTCCATCTTCTCGCCCACGGTAAAGGCGGCGGAGGGCGTCGTGGGGGTCAGCACCACGTCCACGTTTTCGAATGCCTCGGCGAAATCGTTGGCGATCAGGGTGCGCACCCGGCGCGCCTTGTTGTAGTAGGCGTCGTAATACCCAGCGGATAGTACATAGGTGCCTATCAACACGCGCCGCTGCACCTCGGCGCCAAAGCCCTCGCCGCGCGTTGCCTCGTACATCTCGTCCAGACTGTTGCCCGGCACCCGTAGGCCGAAGCGCACGCCGTCGTAGCGTGCCAGATTGCTGGAGGCCTCGGCCGGGGCGACGATGTAATAGGCCGGCAGGGCATAACGCGTGTGCGGCAGGCTGATCTCCACCGGCTCGGCGCCTGCCTGGCGCAGCCAGTCGATGCCCTGTTGCCACAAGGTGTCGATCTCGGCGGCCATGCCGTCCACCCGGTATTCCTTGGGAATGCCCACCTTGAGGCCGCGGATGTCGCCGGAAAGCGCCGCCTCGTAGTCGGGCACCGGCCGATCGACACTGGTCGAATCCTTGGGATCGTGCCCTGCCATGGCGCGTAACATGAGCGCCGCGTCGCGCACCGTGCGGGTCAGTGGCCCGGGTTGATCCAGCGACGAGGCAAAGGCCACGATGCCCCAGCGCGAGCAACGGCCATAGGTCGGCTTCAACCCGACGATACCGCAGAAGGAGGCCGGCTGGCGGATCGAGCCGCCGGTATCGGTCCCCGTCGCCGCCAGGGCACAACGCGCCGCCACCACCGCCGCAGAGCCGCCGGAGGAGCCGCCGGGCACCAGCGGCCGGTTATCGCCGCTCCGCCGCCACGGATTTTCCACCGCGCCGTAATAGCTGGTCATGTTTGACGAGCCCATGGCGAACTCGTCCATATTCGCCTTGCCCAGCATGACGGCGCCATTCCGCCACAGATTGGCGGTGACGGTGGACTCATAGGGGGGCTGGAAGCCATCCAGAATGTGCGAGCCGGCCGTGGTCAGCACGCCTTCGGTGCAAAACAGATCCTTGATGGCCAACGGAATGCCCTCCAGCACCCCGGCCTGACCGGCGCCCCGGCGCTTGTCCGACTCGGCCGCCATGGCCAGCGCCCGCTCGGGCGTCTCGGTGACGAAGGCATTGAGGGGACGGGCCGCCTCGACCGCGGCGATGTGCGCTTGCGCTAGCTCGACGGCGCTGAAGTCGCCATTGGCCAGGCCGTCGCGCGCCGCCGACAGGGTCTGTTCGGTTAAGGCCGGCATCACTCAATCACCTTGGGGACAACGAAATAACCGCCCACCGATTCTGGCGCATTGCGCACCACATCCTCTGGGCGGCCGCCGTCGGTCACTACATCTTTCCGTTGCGGCGGGGTCATAGCGACGACGCTGGTCATGGGCTCGACACCGTCGGTGTCCAGCTCCGAGAGTTGCTCGATCCAGCCGAGGATGTTGTTCAGCTCGCCGGCCAAGCCGTCAAGGTTCTCCTCGGGCACGCGCAGGCGCGCCAGTTTGGCAATTTTCGCGACCGTGGCCTTATCCACCGCCATCTTGGCCTCAATATTTTCGAGTTGTGACCGGCGCCTACGGAAACACCGCAGGGCCGCCAAAAAAAGCGGGCGGACGTTAACACCGCCCCCAAGGAAACCGCAAGGCATGGAACCGCAAGGCAGCCGGCGCATCATCCACCTGGGTCAATCGGCTATGGACCGCGCCGGCAAAACGCGCCGTAATACGGGCCGCATGAGCGTGGTGGAACTCACGGATTTACCCCAGCGGCTAACCGGGGGCGAGCGTTTGCTCGGCCTCGATCTGGGCGAGAAGACGATCGGCTTGGCCGTCTCGGATTCGGCTCGCCGGGTCGCCTCGCCCGTCGACACCATTCGCCGCGGCAAATTCACCAAGGATGCGAAGGATCTGTTGCACCTGTGCACGGAGCGAGGTGTCGGTGGCCTGGTCATTGGCTTGCCCGTCAACATGAACGGCAGCGAGGGGCCGCGTTGTGAATCCGTGCGGCAATTCGCCGCCAATTTGATCGAGATCGCCGGCTACAGCGGCCCTATCGCCTTCTGGGATGAGCGCCTGTCCACCGCCGCCGTTGAGCGCATCCTGATCGACGAGGGAGATCTAAGCCGCAAGCGGCGCGCCAAATCGGTCGACCGCATGGCGGCGGCGTTCATCCTGCAAGGCGCCCTCGACTTTCTGAGCCAAAACGCGCGCGCATGATGGTGGGACCTTGCAAATCACCCCCACCCCGACCCTCCCCCATCGAGGGGGAGGGGGTTCGGAATCCGTCTTTATCATATTCCCCTCCCCCCTTGATGGGGGGAGGCCGGCAGGGGGGTGCGAATTGCCCGTCTGTCACCCATGGTTTTCGGTAAGACGCCGTGCTGCCCATCGTCCTCGCGATTGTACCGGTCTTCCTGCTCATCTTCCTGGGATATGGCGTTCGCGCCCGGCGCTTGCTGAAAGACGAATTCTGGGAACCGGCGGAGCGCCTGATCTATTTCGTGCTCTTCCCCGCCCTGCTGGTCTCGACGCTGGGCTCGGCCGATTTGGCCGGTCTGGATATAGCCCCGATGGCCGGAGCCCTGGTTCTCGCAATCGCCGTGCTGGTGGCCGTTGTGTTGCTACTGCGGCCGTTACTCCACCTTCCTGATCCGTCTTTTACCAGCTTGTTCCAGGGCGTTGTGCGGCAAAATACATACATCGGGTTAGCCGTGGCGTTAGCCGTATTCGGGCACCAGGGACTTGCAGCCGCAGCCGTCGCGGTTGCGATCATTGTACCGTTAGTCAACCTGCTATCGGTCACGGTGCTAGAACGCTATGGCGCCAGCGGCAGTCCAAGCTGGCTCGGTGCGGTGCGGCAGGTCGCGCGTAATCCGCTGATCATCGCCTGCGCCATCGGCATTGTCCTGAACCTCACGGGGGTCGGCCTGCCGCCGGTCATCGGCCCGTTCCTGAAAATCCTGGGCGCCGCCGCCTTGCCCCTGGGCCTGATGGCCGTAGGGGCCGGTCTGAACCTGACCGCGGCGCGCGCCGCCGGACCGCCGGTAGCGCTGGCTGTCGGCCTACGGCTCGTCGCCCTGCCGGCCATCACGGCTTTGACCTGCCAGGCTCTCGATGTCGCCCCGGTGAGCGCCTTCGTCGCCGTTCTCTTCAACGCCACGCCAGCGTCGCCGTCATCCTATATTCTTGCCCGCTTGCTTGGCGGCGATGCCCGGCTGATGGCAGGCATCATCACGGTGCAAACGGCGCTGTCCATGCTGACCCTACCGCTGGTGCTCACCTTCGGCCTGCTACAATGACCCGGCAGGGAGATACTAACGCATGAAAATTGGCATTTACGGGGCCGGCGCGATCGGGGGGTACATGGCGGTGTACCTATCCCGCGCCGGTCACGAGGTGACGTGCATCGCCCGCGGCGCTCACCTGGCGGCCATGCGGGAACGGGGTCTACGGCTACGCATCGGCGGTGAGGAGCGCGTCGCCAAATGCGCCGCGACCGATGACCCGGCGGAAGCCGGGCCGCAGGATTACCTCATCGTTACCCTGAAGGCACACCAAGCCTATGCCGCCGCCGAGGCCATGCGCCCCATGCTAGGGGCGGAAACGCCCGTGGTCACGGCCATGAATGGCGTACCCTGGTGGTATTTCCACTATTTGCCGGGACGCTTCGAGAATCATCGCCTGCAAAGCGTCGATCCGGGCGGGCGGCAATGGCAGGCGCTGGGGCCCGAGCGCGCTATTGGATGCGTTATTTACCCGGCAGCTGAGATCGCCGAACCCGGCATCATCGAGCACAAATTCGGCGACAGGTTCCAACTGGGCGAGCCGGACGGCACCCCATCCGAGCGCGTCAGCCGCCTGAGCGCGGCGTTCGAGCAGGCGGGCCTGCGCACAACGGTGAGCGACAACATCCGCGACGACATCTGGACCAAGTTGTGGGGCAATCTGTGCTTCAATCCGATCAGCGCGCTTACCGGGGCGACCCTAGAGGGGGTTGCCACCGACCCCGCGACCCGTGCGCTTGCCCGCCGCATGATGATCGAGGCGCAAGCTATCGGCGAGGCCCTGGGCGTCCATTTCCGCGTCGATGTAGACAGGCGGATCGACAGGGCCGCCGGCGTCGGCCCGCACAAGACCTCGATGTTGCAAGACCTCGAGCGCGGCCGACCGATGGAGATCGATGCCCTGGTCGGCGCCGTGCAGGAGATGGGCCGCCTGGTCGACGTCGAGACGCCTTATATCGACACGGTGCTCGGCCTGATCCAGCAACGCGGCCGGTTGTTGGGCCTGTACCCGACGTTTCCGACCTAACCGAGACCGCATACCTACAAAGGGCTGTTCGTCATCCCGGACGTTACATGAGCCCAAGAACCAGAGGTTCTTGGACAGCGAATGTTAGATCCGGGGTCCGGGATCCAGGGCCGCGTGCACCGAATGTGTTGCCCTGGATCCCAGATAGCTCGATTTCGTTGCGAAACCCAAGGTTTCGACGAAAT
>JGI24023J19991_10002263_pt1 | contig 14172 bp, 11 predicted proteins | sample Cruoilmetagenom1_FD_19991 | JGI IMG/M metagenome (IMG submission 19991) | reverse complement strand
CGGAGCAATTTTTCTTAAATCTGCCATAGACGGCATGGTAGCAGTAGGGGGTCTGCTTGGCCTGACCGGAATCATCCTGGTTTTTCGTCCGGAAATCACCTCGTTCTCCCTTGATAATAACGGTGCCCTGGGTGCCATCCTCTGTGTAGTGGCAACCGTATTTGCCTCCCTGGGCAATATTACTTCCGCCCGAAACCAGAAACACGGCCTGCCTGTCATCCAGACAAACGCCTATGGCATGAGCTACGGAGCCTTTGTAATGCTATTGGTAGCACTAGCCTGGGGTAAACCATTTAGCTTTGAGGCTACCCCCGTCTATATTGGTTCACTCCTGTATCTGGCACTTTTTGGTTCAGTAATTGCCTTTGGCTGTTACCTTACCCTTGTGGGTAATATCGGGGCAGACCGTGCTGCCTACGCAACCCTTCTTTTCCCCATTGTTGCCCTGGCAATCTCGACAATATGGGAGGATTACCAGTGGTCGCTGTCTTCTGCCACCGGGGTAGGACTCATTCTACTGGGAAATCTCTGGATGCTGAAAAGAAGAAAGCGATAAGTACTTTATCATATCATTCCAAACCGTTTCCTGTTATATAAGAAAAATTCTCAGATAACTCTGTCTATTTAATCAAAATTATAACAGGAGTCGAAGATGATAGAACCCAAAGATATGTGGCAATGCCAGACAGTTAATTGTGGCTATATTTACAACCCTGAGAAAGGGGACAGAAAAGGAAAGATTAAAAAGGGGGTAAAGTTTGAGGAGCTGCCCGAAGACTGGAAATGTCCTATCTGCGGAGCCAGCACCAAAGCATTTAACTGCCTTGGTTGATAAGTTCGTAAAAAACTCAGTTTTGATGGATAAGTAAAATACTTCATATTGGAGGCTTGCAATTTTTCTATTTTTTCGGCGTACATACGGTACGTCGAAATGATAGAAAAATTGTAACAACGAACAAGATGAAGACTTTTTACGACGCCATCTTGGTTGAAATACTGTCATTGCCCTTCTGGAATTATCTGGACCAGCGCAGTAGAGCATACCCTGCCCCGGCGCTGATAAAGGAGCCGATCATAATACCTATTTTGGCATACTCAAGATGGACGGGATCTGTGAAAGACAGGTTGGAGACAAAAAGAGACATGGTAAAACCTATACCACCAAGTAATCCCGCGCCAAGAATTTGAGTCCAGCTTGTGCCCTGAATCAACCCGGTTTTCAAAATCTTGGCGATGCCAAAGGTAAAGATAAAAATCCCCAGAGGCTTACCCAACACCAGACCCATAGCGATGCCAAGAGTAATCGGGTCGGTAAGTGCCGCCACCGGCTCAAGGCCGGTAAGTGCGACACCACCATTAGCAAGAGCGAACAGTGGCAAAACAAGATAGCCGACCCAGGATGACAAACCGTGTTCGAGCCGCTGCAGTGGAGTTACAACTTTCCTGCAGGCAAGATCGATTTCCTGTACTGCATTCAGGTGATTTTGGTTCACCAGGATACTCTCACCACAAGATCCATCACGGCACTGAATATTCTCCAGACGTTTACTCACCATCTCTAGAAATAAATCAGTATCATATTTACCGGTAGAGGGAATAAACAGCGCTGTAATCACCCCGGCCACAGTTGGATGCAGGCCCGCTTTTGCGACCGCAAACCAGAGTAAGATACAGAGCAGGATATAGGGCAACGAGTGGCGGATGCCGAAACGGTTCAAACTCCAGAGACCACAAACTATGCCCGCAGCTACAGCCAGGGCGGCAAGGTCAATAGCAGGGGTGTAAAACAGTGCGATAACCAGTATTGCCCCGAGATCATCGGCAATGGCAAAAGCAGTGAGAAACAGGCGAACACCAAAAGGTACCCTTTCCCCAAGGAGACTGAGGACCGCCAGGGAAAAGGCAATGTCCGTTGCCATGGGAATTCCCCACCCTGCTTCAGTACCGGTTCCCCAGGTAAAAAAGAGATAGATAACAGCTGGGAAAACCATACCACCGACCGCTGCAGCTACCGGCAGTGCAGCCCGCCTGGGATCAGAGAGTCCCCCGACCAGCAGTTCCCTTTTAATCTCAAGGCCGACTGTGAGGAAAAAGATCGTCATTAATCCGTCGTTGATCCAGTGTACAAGGGAATGAGTGAGAGCAAAACCGGCAAGAGAAACAGTCAACTCCTGATGCCAGAAATGGTCATACCCTGCAGAATCAATATTTGACCAGATAAAAGCAAATACCGCTGAGCCAAAGAGGAGAAAACCCGCCTGAGAAATCTTGGTAAAGAAATACTGAAATGCGGTCATCTGCATGATCTTTGAGACCACTTTGACCGGACTTTTCAGATCCTGTATTAGCGATTTCTTATTTATTTCCGCCTGCATATCTTTATTTTTGGCTGGTAATTCCATCGATCCAATACATATTTTCTCTATTCAGGAGGTAAAGTAATACCGACCGATTCCGCAATCAGGTCAAGGATATGAACTGCCTTCACTTTCAGCCCGGCATGATTTACCACATCCTGCAACTGCATAATGCAGCCGGGGCAGGCAGTGGCTATCATTTCCGCACCGCTCGCTTCTAGTCCAGCTATCTTACGTGCTCCTATTGCCTTGCTTGTCTCATAGTGGTAGACGGAAAATGTCCCGCCAAGACCGCAGCAGGAAGAGGCGCCATCCATCTCCACAAACTCCACATTGGGTAAGGCCCTGAGAAGCGCCCTGGGCTCTTTGACAATCCCCTGGGTTTTCAAATGGCAGGGGTCGTGATAGGTCACTTTTTTACGGTTTTGCCATTTTGGTAATTCCGCTATCTCGTCAATAAATCCCTGCTCAGCCAGAAATATATTAAAGTCAATAACCTTGCCGGTAAAATCAGCGTTATCATCCTTCATACTACTGTAATATTCCTTTATACCTCCATTGCAGGAGGCACAACAGGTTATGATATGTTGTACATCGTGCTCCTGGAAACTCTTTATATTCTGTTCGGCAAGTTTCTCAACCAGTCTGCCGTCTCCCGAAGAAAGTGCAGGAATACCGCAGCACTTCTGAGATCTCGGCAGAAAGACAGAATAGCCCATCTTCTGCAGCAGACGGATCATCGATGCGCCGATTTCAGGGTATATAAAAGAGATCGAACAACCGGCAAAAAAGCCGACAACGGGTTTATTGGTATCTCCTTGAATAAACTCAGGGAAGAGATCAAAGAGATTCTCAGCCGGGATCTTAGGCAGACTACGGTCTTTCATCACCGGGGTCGGAAAACGTAAACGCAGGCCGCTTGATGCGGGAACTTCTTTAAGCATGAGAGGAGAGAGAACAGCACCGGTCTTTATTGCCGCCTTCATCAGGGATTTATTGCCGATAACAGTGGACACTCCTCTGCCGAGAAGAGACAGGCCGCGATTTTCGGTTATCTCCCTTCGTATGGCCCCCACTATCTGATCCGTCGGCACCTTGTTGGGACATTTATCGACACAGGAACCACACATCAGACACATGGAGATATCCTGCCGCAACCTCTTTTCCAGATCACCGGTTTTATCCAGAAGAGCCGCAGCAAGAGCAATTTTTCCACGGGCAACACTCCCCTCCCGGCGATTCTCCAGGTAGGTAGGACAGTGGGCCTGGCAGGCACCGCATTTCACGCACTCACGGATCTGCTGCTCATAGTCCTTTAATGTCTTATTCTTACCCATCATCGGCTTTTAATTATGGTTCGGTACTTTGAAATATTTTCCCGGGATTGAGAATATTATTGGGATCAAAGGCGGATTTAATGCGTCGCATATAACCAACGGTGGCGTTGTCAACCTCCATACCCAGATAATCCATTTTTGAGATACCTATACCATGTTCACCGCTTATAGATCCCTCTAGTGCCACCGCTGAGTGAAAAATCTCTTCCATCACCTTGTCTACTTTCTCCTGCATCCCCACTTCAGCAAGATCAACCATCACGTTGACATGGATATTGCCATCTCCCGCATGGCCGAAATTGACTATGGGCAACCCATATTTTTCTGATAATCCTTCCAGAGTACTGATCATCTCGGGAATCTTTGAGCGTGGAACAACAATATCCTCGTTAAATTTATCAGGATTCACCTTACGAAGGCTCGGACTGACCTTGCGCCTTACATCCCAGATCTCTTCTGATTCTTCAGTAGTGGAAGCTATACGAGTGTCAAGGATGCCAAGAGGTTGGATAATATCCATTATCCTGGCAGCTTGTTTTTCAATAACCTCTCTGTCACCATCAACCTCAATGATAAGCACTGCTTTACACTCATCCGGCAAAGGGACAGGTGAAATATCCCTGATACAACCAATGGTTGCGGCGTCAAGAAATTCCAGTGTAGTCGGGACGATCTTTGCCCTGACAATATCGGCTACAGCACGGGCAGCACCATCGATGGTTTCGAACTGCACCAGCATGGTCTTTTTGGCTTCCGGCTTCGGCAGTAACTTGAGGACTATTTCCGTAACAATCCCAAGAGTACCTTCGGAACCGACAAACAGTTTAGTCAGGTCATAGCCGACAACATTCTTTAACGTCCTGCCACCGGTCCTGATTATCTCACCGGAAGCAGTCACCACCCGGAGACCCAGAATATAATCTTTGGTGACACCATATTTGACACATCTTGGGCCACCGGCACATTCCGCAACATTGCCGCCAAGGGTACAAAAGTCCTTCGAGGCCGGGTCCGGCGGGTAAAAGAGGCCGAGCTTTTCCACCTCCCTCTGCAATTCAGAAGTCACAACCCCCGGTTCAACCACAGCGATCAAATTATCCGTATCAATGCAGAGAATCCGGTTCATTTGAGTAAGCACCAGAACAATGCCGCCCTGAACAGGAAGAGTGCCTCCGGTAAAGCCTGACCCCGCCCCCCTTGCCAGAATGGGAATAGAATGACTGTTGGCTATTTTGACAATTTCGCTTACCTGCTCGGCGGATTTTGCATAGACGACAACATCAGGCAGATAACTCTTCTGGGTCGCATCATAGGAGTGGGTAATCCTGTCACTGTTTTCCGTATAGACACTGTCTTTGCCGACAATATCTCTTAGACTCTTAATAATCTTTTTCTCTATCATTTCCTGTTTACCCTGGTCGTAGTAATCAAACTACCATTTCCCATAACAACACCATGCGCACATCGAAGATATCACTTCGCCTCGGCTTTATGGAAAATATCTCAACTTCATGGTTATCGATACTGAAATCTTCTGCCAATGCATTTATTTTCTCTTCTATTTCCACACTGAGATCATCCAACTCCTGTTGCAGATCCATCACCGTATCTTCAGCCCTTTTTACATCACTCTGCTCTTTGGCAACACGCCCGACACTGCGCATCCCTGTAGCTGCTTTACCAATATTTGCTGCAGAGAGGGCTTTTCTACCGAAAAAGGCTCCTACCACCGCAGCACCAAAAGAAATAAGCGAATCCGTGGTTTTGGTTTTTACATCCACTTTTTCTTTTTCCAGCCGGTTATATGCCGTCTGAAGTTTTTTCTCAAGCCGCTCCTGGCGAAGCTCATATTTCCCCTTCAGTTTTTCAACAGCCTCGTCCTTTTGTTCCCGTAAGGAATCACTAAAGCGGACTTTGAAATCCCCGGAACTCTCTCCCGGAACAGACTCAAATTTAGTCCCTTTGATTCTAAAAAGTTCCTGTCGTTCACTTTGATAGAGATGATCCGAGAAACCTTTTTTCAGCCTGGTGAGGTTTTTCATCCCTGAAAAGGTTGAGGGAAGAGGATAAAAAATGGAATTACCCGGAGCCTCCAGAAGGCAGTCCTCAACCGAATATTCGCCTGTCTCGGCACCTTGCCAGTCCGGCCGACTGAACCCTTCATCAAGANAAAGACGTAGAGAAACTTCTTTGACAATATCTATATTGCGACGGTTGTTATAAAACCTGACAGAAGATGTCGCCCAAAGCCACGGCTCAAAGCGTACCTCCTCGCTCATCACGTTTTGCAGAAAATAGAGTTGCTCAATCCCCCGTGCAAGCACCGGAGGGTTATCCAATAAAACCCGAGACCCTGGAGAGCTTGAGGCTGCGGGACTGTCAACCAGATCATTTCCACTGTTTAATTCTCTCTTCTTCCCCATCAATTTTTTGATATCATTTTTTGATATAGGGCCCTTGAGATATGACATCACCCACCTGGTTTCAAAGAGCAGTGGCTCCTCCAGGTGAACCGAATTAAGCAGAAACTGTCGTCCCTTCATATCAGAAAGCAAATTCTTTACAAGTCGTACATCCAGCTTCCCCTCACTGGCTCCGACTATACCTTCCACAACCCGGTCCTGATCCTGACGGGTTTGCAATCGCCCCACAAACCAGCTGCCGATGTTCGACAGCCCTTTATAATCCAGATCAACAGGATTCTGTGTTGCCAGCGCTATTCCCACTCCGTAGGCACGAGCCTGCTTTAACAGCAGCATCATCGGTTTTTTCGACGGAGGATTTGCCGTCGGCGGAAAGTAACCGAAAATCTCATCCATATATAAAAGTGCCTTCAGAGATGAACTCCCCTGCTGCCTCCGCATCCATCCTGTAAACTGATTAAGCAGCATGGTAACAAAGAACATTCGCTCGGTATCGCTGAGGTGGGCAATGGAAAAAATAGCCGTCTGCGGTTTACCGGTTTCCGAGTAGAGTATTCGTTGAATATCCAACGGAACTCCCTGGGTCCAGGCAGTGAAAGTCGGACTTGCCAGAATATTGTTAAGGCTCATGGCCAGCGTCATCCGGTCGGACTGGCCATAGAACGTATCCAGAGGGAAAACCCCCACCTTGTCAAAAGGAGGATTAACGATATTGCCAATGAGATCCTCAAGAGAAAGATCCTTTCCCTTTCTCCAGAAATGAAGAAACAGAGAACTGAGCAGGATATGTTCCCTGCTCTGCAGAGGATCACCCGTCACATCAACTAAAGAGAGAAGGCTGATTGTGGTCGAATTCACCAGGCTGTTCAGGGTATCGGTATCACCCAGTAATTTTTCAGCAGGAGCCTTAAAGCTGCTCAGCACCGAAACCGGAACCCCGGCTGTGGAACCTGGAGTATAAATGGTCATATCACTCTTTTCATGCAACGCACGAATACGTTTCCCTGTCTGCCCCCATGAAGCAAGCCCATTTTTCCAGTTCTCTGCCACCTGCTCAGCATATTCGGGAACCGACAACCCTTTCCCTGCCGCCTCGGTGGGATCAATCCACTGGCTGAAGTCTTCCGGCTTAAAATCCGGAAAGGAAAGCAGCAGATTACCCATATCCCCTTTGGGGTCGATGATTATGGCGGGGACATTATCCATTATCGCCTCTTCGATAAGAGCAATCCCCAGCCCGGTCTTACCACTTCCCGTCATTCCGATGATGGCAGCATGGGTAGTCAGATGCTTGTTTTTATAGAGAAAGGGTAGATCTGAAACTTCATGGCTATCCATATCCAATTCACGTCCAAGATATAACAGTCCCAGCTTTTCATAAGGGTATAGAGTGTCCAAGATAGTATCTCCTCTGGTGAAATTGGTAATATCAGGTTTTTTTGCTTTTAACAAAAAGACATTTCATCATTGTTGTCTTTTGTCAAGGTAACCTTATGATTATTTTTTGTCAGTTTTTTTGAACATAAAGGGACACCCAACTTCCGGATATTTTCGGAATAATTTATATTTGCAATTGATCTGGAGAAAGTTTACCAATATAGTAGTCGGTGGTAGATATCCCAAAGCGGGCAATGCCCGCGACCAAAAAAACACGTTAACTCACCACAGAGGACACAGAGAAAAGATTATCTTTTTCGTCTTTGTGCTCTCTGTGTCCTCTGTGGTTTAAGTTTCTCTTCTGCTTATATTCCACTAAGAGATACTAACCCCGATAAACGGGATAAGTGCCATGGAAGTATATTTAAGCGTATAATTTTAAACAACCTTCCTCAGTTTCTTGTTTTTTGATTACAGAAATTATGGCGTAAGGTACTAAACAGAGCCCAAAGATTTTAAAAAGTTTCAATTTATTCGAGTTCAGTTGATATGAAAACAATTCGGACAAGCAAAGGGCTGGACATACCCATCTCCGGCCAACCCGGGCAGAATATCCGGCCGGGAAACAAAGTTCAGCGGGTTGCCCTTATCGGTGACGACTATGTCGGTATGAAACCGACCCTGCAGGTCGAAGAAGGTGACCGGGTCAAAACCGGGCAGCTTCTCTTTACCGATAAAAAAAATGAGGGGGTCAAATTTGTTTCCCCCGGCTGCGGTATTGTAAACGCGATCAACAGGGGTGCAAAAAGAAAATTTGACTCTCTTGTTATTGCCCTGGATGGCGAAGAAACTATCCAATTCTTTGACCCGTTAACGGTGCAGCCGGAAACAATGGATCCGGAAGAGGTCCGTGCCCTGCTTATTGATTCCGGAATGTGGACAGGGTTTCGCACACGTCCATACGGCAAAATCCCCGGANTTTCATCCTCTCCGGCATCTCTTTTTATAACAGCTGTCGATACTTCTCCCCTTGCCGCAGATCCACAGATAATCATCGCTCATTATAACGACGAGTATCAACTGGGACTGAAAATGCTCAGGCTTCTCCTGGACGTGCAGATCCACTACTGCACAGGTGTTGACAAAATACTCCCGGCTGAAAAACTGGACACTGTTGAATACTATCGCTTTCAGGGCCCTCACCCTGCCGGTCTGCCATCAACCCATATACATTTCATAGATCCGGTACATGAAGAGAAGAGTGTATGGCATATAGGGTATCAAGATGTTATCGCTATAGGCCAACTGTTCAGTACGGGCTGCCTCCCTACGGAGAAAATAATTTCTTTAGCCGGGCCGGCAACCCTCAATCCTTCTCTTGTCAAAACAAGACAGGGAGCTTATCTGCCAGGTCTCTGCCACCAGGAAGTCACTCTGGATAAATTGAGAATTATCTCTGGTTCCGTCCTCAGTGGCCGGGAGTCTACAGGTCATTCCTCCTTCCTTGGGCGTTACCACGATCAGGTATCAGTGGTTGTCGACAGCAGTGGCCGCTCTTTTTTCAACTGGGCTATGCCGGGGAAAAAGAGCTTTTCCGTTAAACCAATCTTCGTATCAACATTTACAAAGGATCTGAAACTTCCCTTCAACACTGCCCTCTGGGGCGGCAGAAGGGCAATTTACCCTCTGGGCACCTACGATCAGGTCATGCCTCTGGATATTATCGCAACCTCACTGCTGAAGGCTATCTCNACTGGGGATACGGAGAAATCAAAAGATCTCGGTTGCCTGGAGTTAATCGAAGATGATATGGCACTTTGCGGCTTTGTCTGTCCCGGCAAAAATGAATTCGGGGGTCCACTGCGCGAGGTCTTGACAGCTATAGAACAGGGATATTAAGTAAGGTGACACAATAATAATGAAATCATTGAACGAAATTTTTGAAGAAGCCGGACGTCACTTTGAAAAGGGGGGCCCTTTAGAGCGATATTACCCCCTCTATGAAGCTTTTGACTCCTTTTTATTTGGCTGTAACCAGACAACCAAAGCCGCGCCTCATGTGCGGGATGGTATTGATCTGAAGCGAATTATGACGACGGTGATCATTGCTCTTCTTCCCTGTGTGTTTATGGCCATGTGGAATACAGGGTATCAGGCCAACACTGTTATTTCCGCCATGGAGCTTCCCGGGACTGAGGGCTGGCGGGGTGATATCATGTCTATTATCGGTTACGATCCGAGAAACTTTTTCTCAAATTTTGTTCATGGGGCGCTCTATTTTCTGCCGATATACATAGTCACCATACTTGTCGGCTCCCTCTGGGAGGGTATATTTAACCTTGTTCGAGGGCACGAATTTTCCGAAGCCTTTCTNGTCACCAGTCTGCTCTTTGCCCTTACCCTGCCGCCAACCATACCGCTCTGGCAGGTAGCCGCAGGTATCAGCTTTGGCGTGGTCTTCGCCAAAGAGGTCTTCGGGGGTGTTGGGCAGAACTTCATGAACCCGGCACTTGTCTCCAGGGCCTTTATCTTTTTTGCCTACCCGGCACAGATGACAGGGGATGGCATATGGACAAGTGTGGATGGTATCACCGGGGCAACCAGTCTCGGTCAATTTGCAGCAGCCATACCAGGAGAAGTGATGAGTTCGGTTTCTACTACCTGGTTTCAGTCCTTTGTCGGTGTAGTACCTGGCTCCATGGGGGAAACATCAACTCTTGCATGTCTCTTTGGTGCCTTTGTCCTGCTTGTCACCGGCATCGCCTCCTGGCGGATTATGGCTTCAATGCTGCTCGGAGGGTTCCTCTGCGCCACTTTTTTCTGGATACAGGGAAGTGCAGTCAATCCCATGTATTCGATACCGCCCCACTGGCATTTAGTACTGGGAGGCTTCGCCTTCGGCCTTGTCTTTATGGCCACAGACCCTGTCTCGGCAGCCCACACTCCCGCCGGACAGTGGCTTTACGGTCTGCTGATCGGTATTCTGGCCATTCTCATCCGGGTAGCCAACCCCGCATATCCTGAAGGTGTCATGCTCGCCATTCTGCTGGGTAATGTTTTTGCTCCTNTGTTTGATTATTTTGTTATCCAGGCCAACATAAAACGGAGGAAATTGCGTCATGGCTGAAGAATCTGCTGCCAAACCCTTTTATTCCGTTCTTGTCCTCGCCTTTGTTTGCTCGGCCCTGGTTGCCGGTGCAGCAGTAGGCCTGCGTCCCCTGCAGGATGCCAACCGTCTCCAGGACCAGAAAAAAAACATCCTCTATGCGGCCGGCCTCTATGAACAGGGGAAATCAATTGAAGATCTCTTTGCCCCCATTGAAACACGGGTTATCGATCTTGTATCGGGCAAATATATCCCCAAAGATCAGATCTCCCCGGAATCATACAACCAGTTAAAAGCAGCACTTACAGAATCGGCCGGTATGGCGTTAAAGAGTGAAGATGATATTGCCAGGCTGCGGCGAATCGAAAAATACTCTCTTGTCTACCTGGTGAAAAAGAACCGTCGGATCGAGCAGATAGTCCTGCCCGTAAGAGGGAAAGGGCTCTGGTCCACCATGCACGCCTATGTTGCCCTTGATATTGATCTGACCACCATTCGAGGCGTCTCTTTTTATGAACATGGTGAAACTCCAGGACTTGGCGGTGAAATCGAGAATCAAAAATGGCAGAATGGCTGGCGGGGAAAAATGCTCTACACCCCCGCAGGCAAAATGGATCTGGAGATTGTCAAAGGTAAAGCTGCTGAATCAGGAGATCAGGCTCCTTACCAGATTGATGGTCTCTCCGGTGCCACACTCACTGCCAATGGCGTCAACAACCTGATGGAATTCTGGTTTGGTGATCATGGTTATATACCCTACTTCAACCAACTGAAAAGATGATGGCGTCGTAAAAATTCTTCATCCACTTCGTTGCTGTAAATTTTCTATCATTACAACGTACTAAGGTACGCCGTAATGATAGAAAATTTACGCGCCTCGTATATGAAGCTTTTTTCTTAGCCATCACAAATCATTTGTTTTTTTAGGAAGTTATCAATAAACAAGGATAACCTTTATGTCTGAGACCAAAAAAGAGCTGCTCTTACGCTCCATATTCAAACGTAATCCGATCGGGCTGCTGGTTCTTGGGGTCTGCTCCGCTCTTGCCGTCACCGGACAGATGACCACCGCCTTTGTCATGTCGATCTGTGTGACACTGGTTGTCGCCTTTTCCAGCCTGACCATTTCCATTGTCCGTTTCCAGATACCAAGCAGCGTCCGGATAGGTATCCAGATAACCGTTATAGCAACGCTTGTAATCCTGGTGGACCAGATCCTCAAGGCCTTCTACTTCGAGCTGTCCAAACAGTTATCCATCTATGTCGGCCTTATCATCACCAACTGTATCGTTATGGGCAGGGCCGAAGGTTTCGCTATGAGCAATCCCCCCATCCCGAGTTTTATCGACGGCATCGGCAACGGCCTCGGTTATGGATTCATACTGATGTCGGTGGCTTTTGTCAGGGAGCTTTTCGGTTCAGGCTCACTCTTTGGTTTCGAAATCCTTCCTCTAACCACCAACGGCGGCTGGTATGTACGAAACGGGCTGCTCGTTCTGCCTGCCAGTGCTTTTTTTCTTATTGCTCTCATTATCTGGATTCTGCGAACCGTTGACCCGGAACAACAGGAGAAAAACTGATGGTCCATTATATCGATATCATCCTCAGGTCCATCTTTCTTGAGAATCTCCCCTTAAGTTTTTTCCTGGGAATGTGCACTTTCCTGGCCATCTCCAAGCAGGTAAAAGCTGCCGTCGGATTAGGGGCTGCGGTTCTTGTTATCATGATTATCACTGTTCCCATCAACAATCTCATNCTTAACTATCTCCTCAAACCGGGTGCACTGAGCTGGGCCGGACAACCTGATCTGGATCTCACCTTTCTCGGACTACTCACCTATATTGCCATTATTGCTGCCGTTGTGCAGATCCTCGAAATGGTGCTCGACCGCTTTGTACCCGCGCTCTACAACACCCTGGGAATATTCCTGCCGCTTCTGACCGTCAACTGTGCAATTTTCGGCGGCAGCCTCTTTATGGTGGAACGTGATTACAGTTTCGGTGAAAGTATTGCCTACGGTTTTGGTGCAGGGGGCGGTTTCTTTCTGGCAGTGGTCTGTCTTGCCGGCATACGGGAACGCCTCGAATATGCAAACCCGCCTGCAGGGCTGCGGGGCCTTGGGCTCACCTTTATTACCACCGGACTCATTGCCATGGCTTTTATGGGGCTGGCAGGTCTCGAATTATAGCCAGAAAAAAGGATAGGACATGGAGTCAACTACATGAACGAAATATATTTTGGGGTGGGCTGCTTTTTAGTCATTCAGCTTATCCTTGTCACCCTCATCGTTGCAGCCAAAAAGACTCTTCTTCCGGATGGGGAAATCACCATTGAAATCAACGATGAAAAACAGTTTGAGGTTCTGCCCGGAGGCAAACTTCTGACAACCCTTTCCGACCAGGGTGTAATCCTTTCTTCTGCCTGCGGTGGCGGTGGAAGCTGTGGTCAGTGCCGATGTATCGTCATAGAAGGAGGCGGAAGTATCCTGCCCACAGAGAGGGGCCAGATCAATAACAGGGATGCAAAGGAAGGGGTGAGACTTTCCTGTCAGGTTCCGGTAAAGCGCGACATGCAGATTCAAATACCATCGGAAATGCTCGATGCCCAGAAATGGGATTGCAAGGTTCACTCCAATAACAATGTGGCAACCTTTATCAAAGAACTGGTTATTGACCTGCCCGAGGGAGAGAATGTCAATTTCAAGGCAGGTGGCTATATCCAGATTGAAGTGCCGCCACATACCCTTGAATACACAAATTTTGATATCGATGAGCGATTTCTGTCAGACTGGACAAAATTCAAGATGTTTCAATATAAATCCCATGTCCATACCCCTGTCACCAGGGCCTACTCCATGGCTAACTACCCTGGAGAAAAAGGGATAATCAAATTGAACGTACGCATTGCAAGCCCACCTCCTGGAGGAGGCCCGGCCATACCTCCAGGCCAGGTTTCCTCCTATGCCTTCAACCTTCAGCCTGGTGATGATGTCACCATAGCCGGACCCTTTGGCGAATTTTTTATGGACGACAGCGATTCCGAAGTGATGTTGATTGGCGGGGGTGCTGGAATGGCACCTCTGCGCAGTCATGTTTTTGATCTCTTTAAGGGAAAACAGACCAAGCGCAAGGTCTCTTTCTGGTATGGGGGGCGAAGTCTGCAGGAAGTTTTTTATAAGGAGGAGTTTGAGGGTCTAGCTGAACAATATGATAACTTCACTTTCCACCTCGCCCTCTCCGACCCCCAGCCGGAAGATAACTGGACGGGGTTGACAGGATATATCCATCTTGTTGTTCTGGAGCAGTATCTGAAAGACCACCCCTGCCCCGAAGATATCAACTACTATCTCTGCGGCCCGCCGATGATGAATAAGGCTATATTTGATATGCTTGACAACCTCGGTGTTGAAAAGGAAAACATCCATTTTGATGATTTTGGGTAACTATGAAAAACAGGCTGTTAGGCTGTAGGCTATTAGTACCTTATTGCCGAAACCCTGTCATAAAAAACAAGGAAATTTGGTCAAGTTTATTGGTGTTAAAGCAATAGGTTATTTAGGCTGAAGGCTGTTA
>JGI24023J19991_10002261_pt1 | contig 14181 bp, 9 predicted proteins | sample Cruoilmetagenom1_FD_19991 | JGI IMG/M metagenome (IMG submission 19991) | reverse complement strand
TCCTATAACTGCTAATGATACTTTGATGAGAGATTATAGCTGGGATGCTAAAGGTGTTGTATTGAAAGGTAATAAAATACTAGATTCACATGAAGATTATGCTAAGCGATTAAAGCTAGAGATATTTTATACAAAAGGTAATTAATAATAAATTAAAAAAACACTTGCTATGTGTGGTATTACAGGTTATATAGGGTATAGAGATGCCTATCCTATAATTATTAATGGATTACAACGTCTAGAATATAGAGGTTATGATAGTGCAGGGGTTGTTCTCTATGATGGTAAACAAATAAACTTATCAAAAACTAAAGGAAAAGTTAGTGACCTACTTGATAAATTTGATTCTGAAGATGCTAAAAAGGGTAATGTAGGTATCGGTCATACGCGTTGGGCAACTCATGGTGTACCAAATGATGTCAATTCGCACCCTCACACTTCTCAATCAGGAAAATTAGTGATTGTTCATAATGGTATTATAGAAAATTACGATACTATAAAAAAAGAGTTAATCAATAGAGGTTATACATTTGAAAGTGATACAGACACAGAAGTACTGGTCAATCTAATTGAAGAAATAAAAAAAACTAATAATGTAAAATTAGGAAAAGCTGTTCAAATAGCACTCAATGAAGTAGTTGGTGCTTTTGCAATTGCTGTTTTTGATATAGAAAAACCTGATGAAATTGTTGTTGCAAAATTAGGAAGCCCAATTGCTATTGGTATTGGTAGTGACAATTCTGAATTTTTTATTGCTTCTGATGCTTCACCTTTTTTAGAATATACAAAAGATGCTATTTATCTTGAAGATGAAGAAATGGCGATTATTAAAGTAGGAAGAGCCATTGAGATTAGAAAAATTAATGATGACTCTATAGTTGCAGCCGACATTCAAGAACTACAAATGAATCTTGAACAGATTGAAAAAGGCGGCTATGATCATTTTATGCTTAAAGAAATTCATGAGCAGCCAAGAGCCATTATAGATACATTTAGAGGGAGGTTATTAAAAGATGAAGCTATTATAAAAATGGCTGGTGTAGAAGATAATATGAAACGTTTTTTAAATGCTGAACGTATTCTTATTGTTGCCTGTGGTACCTCTTGGCATGCAGGCCTTGTAGCTGAATATATTTTTGAGGAATTTGCAAGAATTCCAGTTGAGGTAGAATATGCTTCAGAGTTTAGATATAGAAATCCAATTATTACAGAAAAAGATATCGTTATTGCTATTTCTCAATCTGGTGAAACTGCAGATACTTTAGCTGCAATTAAAATGGCAAAATCAAAAGGTGCTTTTGTATTTGGTGTTTGTAATGTTGTAGGATCATCTATTAGTAGAGAATCTGATGCTGGAGCTTATACTCATGCTGGTCCAGAAATCGGGGTAGCTTCTACTAAAGCTTTTACAACTCAAATTACAGTATTGACCTTAATAGCTTTACGTTTAGCTAGAGCAAAAGGAACCATGTCGAGTAGTGATTTTAGAATGTATTTACATGAAATGGAACTTATTCCAAGTAAAGTAGAGAAATTATTAGAGATAGATGCTAAAGTTGAAGAAATAGCAAGAAAATATTTATTATCTACCAACTTTTTGTATTTAGGAAGAGGATTTAACTTTCCTGTTGCTTTAGAAGGTGCATTAAAATTAAAAGAGATTTCTTATATTCATGCAGAAGGGTATCCTGCTGCAGAAATGAAGCATGGTCCAATTGCATTAATTGATGATAGAATGCCTGTGGTTGTTATTGCAACCAATAAAGGACATTATGAAAAAGTAGTGAGCAATATTCAAGAAATAAAATCAAGACAAGGAAAAATTATTGCCATAGTAACCGAAGGTGATACTGTAGTTAAAGAGATTGCAGATCATGTCATTGAAATTCCAGATACTGAAGAGGCATTAACACCGCTGTTAACAACAATTCCTTTACAGTTATTATCTTATTATATTGCAGTAATGCGTAATTGTAATGTAGATCAACCAAGAAATTTGGCGAAGTCAGTTACGGTGGAGTAGTTTTAGATTATAAAACAAAGAAAAAAGACTTAAATGTAATTATATCTAAGTCTTTTTTCTTTACTCTTATCACTTTTTTAAAAAACTATTTCCCATTAAATGCACTCATCGTATTGGCAATGCCTGCTGTACCAAAAGATTTAATAAGTTCGCATGATTTTTCTAACCGTTCTTGAAGTTTTATTTTTTCATCATCATTCCACTTGCCAAGTACATAATCAATTTGATTTCCTTTTTTAAATTCATCACTTACACCAAATCTAAACCTAGGATAATTTTGTGTTTGTACTATTTCATTGATATTTTTTAAGCCATTATGTCCACCTGCACTTCCTTTTGATTTTAATCTAAAAGTTCCAAAAGAAATATTTAAATCATCACAAATAATAAGTGTATTTTCTAATGAAATTTTTTCTTTAGTCATCCAATATTTTACAGCCTTACCACTTAAATTCATATACGTAGAGGGTTTTAGTAGTATAAAAGTTCTCCCTTTAAATCTAAATTTACTTACAGATCCTAATTTTTGATTTTCAAAAATTACATTTTCTTTAGAAGCTAATTCATCTAAAATTTTAAAACCGATATTGTGTCTTGTATTTTCATAATCAACACCAATATTTCCAAGGCCGACAATTAGATATTTTTTCATAGTTGGTGTAGTGTTATTTTTAGAACTAAAAAAAGATTTTAATAATTTAAAAAGTGTCATTATTAATTTATTAATAAAAATAAAAAAAGCTCCGCCAAAGCGAAGCTAATTTTAAATATATTTAAATGTGCTTTATCTATTCTTTAGTAGCTTCACCACCTTCAGCTGGCTTATCACCACCTTCAGCTGGAGTTGCACCTTCTTCGCCTTCAGCACCTTCTTCACCTTCCTCTTCTTCAACTTCATCAACTATAGCTGCACGGGCTGTTCTTACTTGAACAACAACCATACTGTCAGGATGTAAAATTTCAAAAGCATCATTCTTCACTTCCTCTACAAATACTTTATCTCCAATTGTTAGTTTAGAAATATCTACATTGATAAAATCAGGTAAATTTGCAGGTAAAGCTTTTACTCTTAATCTACGATTAGGGAAACGCATTGTACCACCATTACTAACACCTGGAGAACTACCTAGTAATACTACGGGTATATTCATTGTAACTAGCTTGTCATCAAATAATTGATAAAAATCAATATGTAATATTTTGTCAGTTACTGGGTGAAATTGAATATCTTGCATAATAGCATTCAATTTTTCACCGTCAGCCAATTCAATCGTTGCGGTATATACATTTGGAGTATACACTAAACTTTTAAATGCAATTTCTTCTGCTGAAAAGTGAATAGGGTTTTTTCCTCCGTATAATACGCAAGGTACCTGTCCAGCATTACGTAAGGCTTTGGTAGCAACCTTGCCTACGCTTTCTCTTTTGGATCCTTTGATTGTAATAGATTTCATTTGTATTTATTTAATTGTTTTACATTAAAAATTGATCACTGATAGATTGATTACCTTGTACTCGGTGCATTATATCAGCAAATAAAGGGGCGCAAGATACTATTTTTATTTTAGAAATCTCTTTTTTCAACGGAATTGTATCGGTGATAATTAACTCAAGTAATTTTGAGTTTTCAATACGGTCATATGCCTCACCTGAGAGTACTGCATGTGTGCAAATTGCACGGACACTTAAAGCTCCTTTTTCCATCATTAAATCAGCGGCTTTCGTTAATGTACCTGCTGTATCAACCATATCATCTACAATGATAACATTTCTACCTTCTACATTTCCAATCAATTCCATATGCGATATAATATTTGCTTTTAACCTTTGCTTGTAGCAAATAACGACTTCACTTTGTAGAAATTTAGAATATGCATATGCTCTTTTAGAACCACCCATGTCAGGTGAAGCAATGGTAATATTATCTAAATTTAAGTTTTTTATACTTGGTAAAAATATTGTGGAAGCATATAAATGATCAACTGGTTTTTCAAAAAAACCTTGAATTTGATCAGCATGTAAGTCCATCGTAATAATTCTTGTTGTACCAGCAGCTTGTAATAAATTGGCAACCATTTTTGCAGCAATTGGTACTCTAGGTTTGTCTTTTCTGTCTTGTCTCGCCCATCCAAAATAAGGAATTACTGCTGTTATATGTCTTGCTGATGCTCTTTTCGCGGCATCAATCATAAGCAACATTTCCATTAAATTATCTGAAGAAGGAAAGGTTGAACCGATAATAAAAATTCTTCTTCCTCTTATAGATTCTTCAAAAGAGACTTGAAACTCTCCGTCACTAAAAACATTTTTTTTTGATTTGCCGAGTTTACTTCCATAAGCTTTAGCAATTTTTTCAGCCAATTCTATAGATTGTGAGCATGCAAAAATTTTTGGTTCAGGCAGATTTAGTTCCATGAAGTTGTGTTTAGTTGTGTTGTTATTAAGTTTTTTTACAAAAGTAAAGATTATTTAAAAAGTAGGTGTAGTAAAAATGCAAAATATGATAAAAGAATAAAAATTATTTTTAAATTTGCAATCCAATTTATTTTAGCCTTGGTGGCGGAATTGGTAGACGCGCTGGATTCAAAATCCAGTTCTTTCGGGAGTGTGGGTTCGATTCCCACCCAAGGTACCAAGTCCTCAATTTAAATTTGGGGACTTTTTTTGACTTGCTATTATAAAACTCTAAAAATCAAAATAGGCAGTTGACATTTTATCAATACTTTCTTTGATTAATTTATTGTTCACTGAACAATAACCCATTACTAATCCATTTTTATAATTATTCCCAATATAATATTTACTTAAAGGGTAAGCTATAATTCCATTTTGACTTAAATAATTTGCAACTTTTACATCTTTTTTCTTACTATCTTTAAGATTGCCTATTAAATGTAATCCTGTATTATTTGAGTTAAGTGAAATTTCATTATTGAAATTTTGATTAAAATAATCTAAAAATAATTGTTTACGTTCTACAGAAATTTCAATTACATTTCTTAAATGCTTATTTAGATAATCTTTTTCAATAAAATCACTTAATGTTTTTTGTAAAGAAGTTGAAACAAAACGATTTGACTGTTTATATAATGCCTTAATAACATCTATTAAATGGTGTGGAACTATCAAATATCCCAATCGAATGGAAGGATGTAGTAGTTTATTAAAAGTACCTAAATATATAGTCCGTTTTTGCTGATCTAAACTAAAAACGGAAGCAACTGGGCTCTCCCAATTACTAAACTCATGATCATAATCATCTTCAATAATATATGTGCTTTTTTTCGAAGCCCATTCAAGTAATTCTAATCTTCTTCTCATACTCATCCTTACTCCTGAGGGATATTGATTGGATGGAGTTGTATAAATAAATTTAGGGTTTTCACATTTAATCTTATCTACAGAGATTCCTTCATTATCAATATCTATTGGATATATGTTGGCTTTTAAACTTTTAAATAGACTGTAGGCATTAGGGTATGAGGGATTTTCTATTATTACAACATCATTTTTATCAATTAATGTATTGCTAATTAAATAAAGTGAATGAAGTGATCCAGATGTTATAATAATTTGATTTGCATCACAATTAATATTTCTGTATAATTTTAAATAATTTGAAATATTCTCTCGTAAACAATCTAATCCAATAGTATTAGAATAGGATAGTTCAGAAGATTTTATTGCCCTCCAATATTTATTGGATAAATTCTTCCAGTGTTGAACTGGGAATATATCTAATGGTGGTAACCCAGGTCTAAAAGCAATACTATTATTAGATTGATTATTTATGATATGAATATTTTTTTTAAAAGCATTTCCTCTTTTAGAAACTTTCGGATAACCTCCTTGCTTTATACCCGTGTTTAAATTAGTGTGATTTTTTTTATTCTTTGAAGATGTTACATAATATCCCGAACCTCTCATAGATATTACATATTTTTCTAAAACAAGTAAATTATATGCTTTTATAACAGTACTTCTAGAAATACTTAAATCTTTTGCTAAAACTCTTGAAGGAGGAAGTTTAGTGGTTTCACTTATTGATTTATTAAGTATGGCTTTTTTTAATGTCTTATATAAATTAATATAAATGTTTTGGTAATCATCTTTATTGCCAAAATCGTTACTAATCAGTATGTTTTTTATATTAAAATGCAAAATTGGTATGGTCTATTTTTTTTAATTGGTATGTGCAAGGTACAGTATTTTGATTTAACTTTATTTTTTATAATCAAACAACCAAAAATTGACCTGCAAAAGGATATTACATATTACAATAGTCTTAAGTTTCACTTCTTTTATATCTTGTAAAAGTGTAAAGGAAGTGAACTTTAAAACACCTGTTGATACTACGTCAAAAGAGATTAAATTTCAAGCTAAACAAACCTATAAATTAGCTAACCTCGGAATTTATGCAAGTAACAATTTTGATGGAGCCCATTTAAATGGGCTTGAAAGAGTAAATGATAGTACAGCTATTGTAATAATAAACCCAGAAAACACTCCTATAAATAATAGTGCTTATTATGGATTTAAAACATGGTCAGATACTCCTAGGTCTTTTTATTTTACATTTCAATACCCTAAAGGTTATAAGCACAGATATATTCCTAAATTAAAAATTGATAATACATGGAAAACTATTGACTCTTTATTTATTTTTAAAAATGATAGCATTGTAACTATTAAGTTGAGTTTAGATAAAAAACCTTTGATAGTTGCTGCACAAGAAATCCAATCTTCAATCGACGTTAAAAATTGGTATTCTAACCTTGTGAAAGGGAAAGAGAATTTTGTTAAAATAAAGAGTATAGGAAAATCAGCACTAGGTAGAAATTTACCTGTCTTAGATATTTATAAAGATGATGCAAAAAATAAAGATGTAATAGTTTTATTAACACGTCAGCATCCACCTGAAGTAACAGGGTACTTTGCCTTTCAAGAATTCTTACAGACTTTATTAAATGAATCTGAATTATCACAAAAATTTTTAAATAAATATCATGTGTTAGCATTTCCAATTATGAATCCTGATGGAGTAGATCTAGGCCATTGGAGACATAATGCAAAAGGTGTAGATTTAAATAGAGATTGGTCAAATTATAATCAGCCAGAAATTAGACAAACCATAAAATTTATTACTAAAGCCTTAAAGAAAAATAAATCAAAATTAATTTTGGGATTAGATTTTCATTCAACATGGTATGATGTGTTTTATACCAATAAAAAAAGAGAAGGTACAACATTACCAAATTTTATAGATGATTGGTTTACCGCATTAGAAAAAAATATTCCCAATTATAAAGTCAATGAAAAATCTGGTAATAGTACAAAACCAGTTTCTAAAGGATGGTTTTTATATGGACATAATGCGGTAGGAATTACATATGAAATAGGCGATAAAACATCCAAAGATAATATTGAACTTATCGGTAGAGTTTCTGCCGAACAAATGATGAACATATTACTAAATAAATGAATATTAACTAAACTCAATTAAACATGATTCGTAAATTAATTTTTTCTGTGTTTGCCATACTGCTAACGAGCAGTTTTGTGTATGCACAGCGTACCATTACAGGTACAGTAAGCGATGCATCCGGTCCATTACCGGGGGCAAGTGTTTTGGTAAAAGGTACAACTACCGGAACGACAACAGATTTTGATGGAAATTTTTCTATTGATGTACTTGAAGAAGATGCTATTTTGGTGGCAAGTTTCCTTGGCTATGTCACTAAGGAAGTGACAGTAAGTGCCAACCAATCTACGATTTCTATAACTTTAGAAGAAGATGCTCAATCTTTGGATGAAGTTGTGGTTACCGCTCTTGGTTTTGTAGAAAAAAGAGATAAAATGGCATCTACTTACTCTAAGATTGAAGCTGACAAATTGGTGCAGCCAGTAGAGAATAAAATTATTGATGGTATAGCTGGTAAAGCTGCAGGGGTAAGTATTAATGGGACCTCTGGTGATCCTGGAGCAGGTTCGAATATTCAAATAAGAGGAACCAGTTCATTAGGCGGTTCAAGCCAGCCTTTAATTGTAGTTGATGGTGTGCCTTTGAATAATGATAATATTTCAGGGTCTGGTGATAGTGACGCTTCTGCAGGAGTTTCGCAACAATCACGTTTAAATGACTTAAATCCAGATGACATTGAGTCTTTTCAAGTATTTAAAGGAGCTTCGGCAGGAGCCTTGTATGGCTCAAGAGCTTTAAATGGGGTTATTGTTGTTACCACTAAAAAAGGTAAAGCGGGTAGATTTAATGTTACTTTTTCTTCAGGTGTTTCCATAGATGAAATAGCTTATAAACACCCTNTACAACAAACTTTTGGACAAGGTACAAATGGAAATTANAGTCCTACTTCGGCATTTTCTTGGGGAGACAGAATTTCTGAAAGGAGTGGGGGTGCAGACGATGTAAATACTTCTGGTCAATTTTTTGAATCACTGGTTTCAGATAATATCATTTACCCGATAAATAGTGGTGGTAAAAACTCAACAGAAATTTATAGGGATAGAAATTTTGATCAAGTATTTCAAAATGGAGTTACTTACGATAATAGATTTACAATAAGTAGCGGTAATGAAAAAGGCACTTTCTTTTTAAGTGGCGGACATGTAAGTCAAGAAGGGATTGTTAAAAGTAGTTTTTATAAAAAAACAAACTTTACGGTAAATGTTAGCCAAAATTTGACCAAAAAGTTAACTGCAAATATAAAAGGTAATTACATACATACAGGTTCTAATAGAACTCAACAGGGTTCAAATACAGCAGGTTTGTATTTAGGTTTGCTTAGGTCAGCACCCGATTTTGATATTACAGATTATAAAGGTAATTATCATAGTAGTTCGGGTACAGTAACACCTTTCCGTCATCGTTCTTATAGAAGATATTTAGGAAATAGTGATAATGCCATTTATAACAATCCATTATGGACTATTAATGAACAAGAAAGTTCGGCTAATGTGAACCGGTTAATTGGGACTGGTGAATTGAATTATAAATGGAATGATAATATCACTTCTATTTTAAGAGGTGGTGTAGATTTTTATGCGGACAGTAGAATATATTTCTTTCCTTGGTACACTGCTGGTTCAGCACGTAGATACGGGCTAATTGATGATGAGGTTATCAATAATCAAGAATTTAATGCAGATTTATTAACCAATTTTCAATATGAGTTAACAGAAAAACTCAATACAAATATAGTTTTGGGTTTTGGGTTGAACGATAGAAGGCGTAAAAGAAATTACACCACAGCTGATAATTTCTTAGCTAACTTTAGAAGCCCTTTAGATCCTGCTGAAATTGCACCTAAAGAAAATATTTCTTCAGAAACAACAAGAACATTACAACGAAACATTCGTTTTTATGGTACTGCAAATTTTGATTATGCTGATCAGTTGATCTTCACTTTGGGTGGTGCTTTTGAAAAGCACTCTACTTTGCCTAAAAACAACAACGGATTCTTTTACCCAAGTGCGGAACTGGGATGGACGTTCAGCAATGCAATTAGTAAATCTGATGCATTATCATTTGGTAAGTTACGTTTAGCTTATGGACAAGTGGCAAATGTACCTATTGCACATAGAGAACAAACCGTTTTTGAAGTTGGCTCTTTTTCTACATTTTCTGACGGTATTGCTCTAGAAGATTTTGGTGGAGGATTTCAGTTTGATGAACGTTTGGGGAATGCCAATTTAAAACCTGAAATAAAAACAGAGTATGAAGTAGGTTTAGATTTACGTTTCTTTAAAAATAGAGTATCATTATCCACAACCTATTACACTAATAAGACTGAAGATGTATTATTAAGCATAGCAATACCACCTTCATTAGGTTTTGAAAATGTTTACGGTAATGGAGCTACTATAGAAAATAAAGGTTTTGAAGCTGAATTGAGATATAATTTCCTAAAAAAGGAAGATTGGAATGCTTCAATTAGTGCAAACTTTAGTACTAACAAAAATGTGGTTTCTAAACTTGAAGGTGGCGGGGTAATTAATTTTACTTCGGGTAGTTCAATAATTTCAGTAGCTAAAGAAGGAGAACCATTAGGTATATTAATGACCCAAGGTGCATTGCGTGATGCTAGTGGTGATATGATTTTAGATGCCAATGGTTTCCCACAAGTGGATACAAGTGGTGACCTTATTGTTGGAGATCCAAACCCTGATTGGAGAGGTGGTATACAATTTGACTTGTCATATAAAAATATAAGTTTGTCTGCTTTATTTGACACAAGTCAAGGTAACGATATGGCACAACGTACACGATTTATTACTTCTTATTTTGGTACACATGCTGATGTAGGTAATACAATTACGCTAACAGAAGATTTAGTGAATCATGATGGCGATTTAATTCCTTCAGGAACAACCGTAAGGGGTAATGTAGGTAATTTTGGTGGTGGAAATGTATTGCTAGATGAGAATTATTATAGAACACTTTATGGTTTTGGTGATGGTAAGTTGAATGAGTTTGCCGTTGAAGATGCAAGTTGGACTCGATTCAGAGAGTTATCACTATCATATACCTTAAATTCTGAGAGCTTTAAAAAAGCGACTGGTTTCCAATCTATTGAATTTACAGCCTCAGGTAGGAACTTGGTAATTTGGACAGATGTTGTAGGAATTGATCCTGATATTAACCAATTTGGTGTAGGAAGAGGTAAAGGATTAGATTATTTTTCTAACCCAGGAGCAAGAACATATGCGTTTGGTATTAAGTTTAACTATTAATAAAATTTAACAAAGAAATTATGAAAACAATATATAGAATTTTATTATCATTTGTTTTTCTGTTCTCAGCAACGGCATGTGATGATTATTTAGATGTAAATGAAAATCCTAATCAATTGACAGAAGTACCTACAGGTACCCTTCTTCTTAAAGGAACTTTACTGGCAAATGCCCAGGTGCAACAAGGACATTTATCTCGTGTGTCCATGTATTATACTGGAGGGCTTATCGGCTTAAATTTAGTACAACAAACCATATATAATTACGATTATACACCAGGAGATACAAACGGAACTTGGGGACATATATATAATGGTATTTTAGTTCAAAACAAAGAAATTAGAAGATTATCTCCTGATGCTGGATTATTGAACGGTATTGTTGATGTAAATGAAGCTTTAGCTATGGGAACTGCTGCTTCATTATTTGGAGATATACCTTATTCAACTGCTATTCCTGATGATCCAAGCATAAATTCACCAGATCCTACTTTTGATGCTCAATCAGATGTATACAACGCTATTCAAACTTTATTAAGTAATGCTATACCTAAATTGGAAGATGGTTCATCTTCCCCAGGATTATCGGGTGTAGATAATTACTTTGGAGCTAGTAGATCTAAATGGGCTGCTGCTGCCAATACTTTAAAAGCTAGATATTATTTACAAACAAAACAATATGTTGAGGCTCTTAATTATGTTGTAGATGGTATTAATAGTGCTTCTGGAACCATGAGTTATAATCCTATTGGTGAGGTTGATGGGAATAGCAATATTTTACACAATTTTGTAAATAGTAGTCGTGCTGGAGATATGACAGGTGAGGATGCCTTTTATAGAGAATTGATAAACCCTTCAAATGCAAATGGTAGAAATAATGCTAAAACGGATGAGACTGCTCGTCGTCAATACACTTATATTGATGGTGATGGAGAGCAAACTGGTGGTATTGATGACGCTGCAACCCCGATGAAGTTGATAAGCTACGAAGAAAATTTACTAATTTGGGCAGAATGTCTGTTACGAGGGGGTAATACGCAAGATGCTATTGATAAATTAAATGAGTTAAGAGCCTATCTAAATTCTGGTAATGCCTTTTCTATTATCAATGATACTGATACTTATAAATATGAGGCATATGAAATGGCTGATTTTGAAAATGGAGGTATAGAAAATACTGATGGTATTGCTGTTGACAGAGCTGTTTTAAGAGAAATTATTGAAGAGCGTTATGTAACAGGGTTCAGCACGTTTATGCCGTTTAATGACGCCAGAAGATTAAAGGCTTCTGATAGTGATGTTATTGTACCGTTTCCATTAAATAATGGTACAACAACGGTAAATCCGCAACGCTTGTTATATCCTCAAGATGAGATTAATGGGAATGAGAATATACCAAGTCCGATACCAGATTTGTTTACACCAACACCTGTAAATCAATAAAAAGTAAATATTTGTTTTCGTAAAAGAGGTTGTTTAGATTCTAATTTAAGCAGCCTCTTTTTAAAATAGCTATTATGAAAAATATTTTACAAATAGGTTTAGGACCTCTAGGTATTCAAATTGCAAAATATATTGCACAAAAATCAACAGTTCAAACAATTGCAGTTGTTGATATTAATAAAAACTTAATTGGGAAGGCATTATATGAGATAAGTACAGAACTTTCAAAAAAGGTTTTCGTATATGGTTCTGTAAATGAAGCTATTGAGCAATTGCCAGAGAAACCAAATGTTGCAATAATTACAACTGTTTCTAGTTTAGAAAGACTGATACCACAAATTGAAGAAGTTGCTAGATTTGGTATTCCAGTGATTTCAACTTGTGAAGAACTGTCTTACCCTTGGCATTTGCAACCAGAGTTAAGTAAAAAATTAGATAACCTCTGTAAACAATATAATACTGCTTGTTTAGGTACAGGTGTAAACCCAGGTTTTTTGATGGACTATTTACCATCTGTTATGAGTTCTGTATGCAAAGATATTAAGGAAATAACTATTGAACGTATTCAAGATGCTACACCTAGACGCATCCCTTTTCAGAAAAAAATTGGTGCAGGATTAAGTTTAGAGGCTTTTAAAGAAAAAGAATCAAAAGGGACATTACGCCATGTAGGTTTACAAGAATCAATTTATTTATTAGCAGATAGTTTAAAAATAAAGTTAGACCAAGTAACAGAGGAATTACAACCAGTCATTTCAGAAAATGATATCCAAACAAAAGATATTCAAATTGAAAAAGGTGATGCTAGAGGTGTTGAACAAATTGCCTATGGATATCAAAAGGGAAAGTGTAAAATAAAAATGCATTTTAAAGCTGCGATAGGAGAAGAGCGTTCGTATGACAAAATAATGATTAAAGGGACACCATCTTTTTCATCTGAAATTGATGGTGGAATTAATGGAGATATTGCCACTTGTGCTATTACAATTAATTGTATTAAAAGTGTTCTTAAAGCACCAGCAGGTTTACAAACTATGGCAGATATTGGAGTTCCGGGTTATATAAATTAAAATACTATTAGTAGAAAGTACCTTTATGAGCAGTTTATGCTAATTTGTTTCGGTATGATTGGAGTATAGTCAAACCTTGAACCTAATAATTTCATTAAGAACTTGCTTTGAATGGAAGTTAAAAGACTGATAGATATTGTATAAAAATATAGAACGTATGAAGCTTATAAAACTTCTTTTATTATCACTGCTCTTCATTAGTTTTTCTTGCTCTAAAACGGAAATTGAAGCGGATATTTTGATTAAAAATGGGATTGTCTATAACGGTGTTGATACCATACCAACTCATGCTGCTATTGCCATTAAGGATAATAAAATTGTATTTATTGGTGATGGTTCTCATATTAACTTTAATGCATTAAAAACTATAGACGCATCTGGAATGATAGTTTCTCCGGGGTTTATTGACCCACATACTCATGCTGATATAGATGTTAAAGACCCAAAGAATTCTCATAATCTCCCTTTTTTAATGCAGGGGGTTACAACGGTTACTTTAGGGAATGATGGAAATAGTTATTATCCTACTCAAAAGTTTAAAACCCTATATGAGCAACTGGGCATAGGTACCAATGTAGTTTTATTGGTAGGTCATGGAACTATTCGTAAAGAAGTAATGGGTAAAAGCAATAAAAAAGCAACACCTGTAGAAATTGAAAAAATGCAAAACCTAATACAACAGGAAATGGATGCTGGGGCAATAGGTATGTCAACAGGGTTGTTTTATGCTCCTGGGAGTTATTCTAATACAATGGAGGTAATTGCACTGGCTGAAACTGTTGCAAAAAACAATGGAATTTATGACACACATCTTCGAGATGAAAGTACTTTTAGTATAGGTTTGATTCCTGCTATTGAAGAAGCTCTTGAAATAGGAAGACAAGCTAAACTACCTATT
>JGI24023J19991_10002260_pt1 | contig 14181 bp, 10 predicted proteins | sample Cruoilmetagenom1_FD_19991 | JGI IMG/M metagenome (IMG submission 19991) | reverse complement strand
GTTCAAAAAGAAATTGAACAAGTTGCTGACTCAGGGTTTGTTTTTAATAAAGTTTTTCTTGCTGACGGTGATGCAATGGTTTTGTCTGCAAATAAATCGAATAAAATTCTTAACGAGATTAAAAATAAGCTCCCTAAAGTTCGCAGAATATCCGTGTATGCTCGACCTTCTGATTTTGCAAATAAAGCATTATCCGAATTGAAAGAATTAAAATCCGCAGGTTTGGATTTGGCGTATGTGGGTGCGGAATCCGGCGATGATGAAGTTTTACGGAATATAAATAAAGGTGAAACATTTAAATCGACTACAGAAGGTTTGCTGAAAGCAAAAGAAGCCGGAATTAAATTATCCGTAATGATTTTAAACGGTTTGGGAGGTCTGGAATTAAGCCGGCAACATGCCGTTAATTCTGCAAAACTGATTAATGAAATTCAGCCGGAATATGTTTCGACATTGGTTTTAAGTATGCCTTTGGGAGAACGTCATTTTAAAAATCGTTATACCGGTAAGTTTACAATGTTAAGTAAATTTGAACTGATTAAAGAATTGGGTATTTTCTTGAAACACAGCGAATTAAATCAAAGCGTTTTTCGAAGCGATCATGCTTCAAATTACCTGATTTTAAAGGGCATTCTGTCAAAAGATAAAGATTTATTAATTTCAAAAATTGATACTGTATTAAATCATCTGCAATCAGCAAATTTGAGAGAAGAATTCGAAAGAGGCTTATAATTGAAATTATAAAATTTATTTTTTGAATACGGAAGCATCCGAATGTCTTTTTATTTCTTTAAGAGTATTAATAAAAAAATAATTAATACAATAAAACTTAAAATACCAGATAAAAGATAATATAATGGGTTCATTTTAAAAAACTTAGTAAATAGGATTCATCAAATGTAAAAAATGTGAAATCTTTTATTTCCCAAAACTTTGAAAGTAAAATCTGCCTGATGTTTTATAAAAATAACGGAAAGTTCTTCAATCCCGTTGTGATTAAAGAAATGCAATTGCTCTTTGAAATGATACGATTGAATTAAATCGTTTTAAGGAGCAATTGTCTGATTTTAAGGGCCGTATTGTTTAACTGTCTTTTTAAATCAAGTTGCTGTAACAACTAGTGAAACTAAACAAAGAAGTTATATTTGTGAATGGTGATTATAAGCCGGAATTGAATGATTGTGTGATTAATTGATCTCTTTTTTGAGTTTTATTACTAGCAAAGGAATCGTGTCAGAGAATTCTGATAACAATTCGTATATTTTTGCTGTTTTATATTTATTTTTTATCAAATCATTTGCAGAGTTTTTAATATATTCACATAAATTTTTCTCTGAGGTATTTCCCAACATATACTTTGACACATAATTATACCATGTAATAATCGGTAAGTATCGAGCTTTTCCGATGTTCTGTTTTTCTTTAGTTAACAATGCATAATGTTTTGTTACAGCAATAATTTTTGAAAATTTTTCGACTTTAAATAAGGCTCTGAAATAAGCTGAAAAAAATATGTGCCATCGATATTTTATTATTTCTTTTTTATAATTTTCAAAAAATCTTTCCGCATAATTTATCGCTTTCTCAGTATACTCATTAGCCAAAAGAGTAGTGATATAATAGGCAACAAAACCAATTTTATAATAAAAACTGTTTGTTTTTTTAAGTTCAGAAATTGATACAGACATTAATTTGTATGCCTGAGTTTTTTTATCTGATTTCAAAAGGACTCCGCATAAATTCACTAAGTATAACAGATAATCACTATTATGTTGTCTTACCGATAAATATCCGTATTTTTCCGCATCTTTTAATTCATTCAATTTCAAGTGCATCATAGCACGATTGGAATAATAGTTTGCCAGAATACGTTTGGAATAAAACACTTCTGTTTTGAACATTTTATCTAATGAGTTGTAAACAAATTTAAGCTTTTCGAATTCACGATAATTATAATATAAAAAAGTTAATCTGACGACAGCTCTGTATCTGGTATAACCATCAAGTTTTTGATTAAAAAAAGTTTCATGCAACAAATTTTCCCAATGTCTTGATTCTATATCACTTGACGAATGTTGTTTGATAATGTCAATTGTCGCATTATTTAGTTTTTTATTTATTTCAGTAGTAAATAAATAGTTATTCTCATACGTTTGAAGATATTCAGAGACAGGCTCGTAAAACTGATTTCGCACACGAATAAGAAGATAATCTCTGTAATGTTGTAAAAGTTCGTAAAATCTAATAAAATAATAATGATTATTCAAAGTTGTTTTTGTTATTTCAAGCAATTCTTTTTCCTCATCAGGCAAGATAGAATCTGTCATAATTTTCTTTTCTATCTTTATCAACCATTCATAGTATAAATCAACATCAATATTATTGAGATTTTTGACTATCCATTTTTTTAAATATGAATATTTTCTTTTATCCAATGAAGTATCGTAAGGAATAATATTAAGAGGATTTTTTGAATTGTAATTTATAAGTTGTAAGATTTTAAGATTTTCATCAGTTGCAAAATTTTGAACAGATAATAAATAGTCAACTTCGTGAGGATATAATAAATTTCCGAATTCAGTAAATTTAATTAACTTTTGTTTCATTTGTAATTAAAAATTTCACTAAAATAATTTTATTTCACGAAATAATGAAATGCAAATAAAAAAAATAAAAAATTTGTTTATGCAAAATATAGGAAAAGAAATGAATTTGTTTTAATCTGATAAGAAGATTAGCTTATTAAAGAAACTGTAACATTTTGTTTTGTTACAGTTTCTTTAATAATTTAATTCAAAAAATCAGCAACTTCTTTATTGAAAACTTCCGGTTTTTCAAACATCATAAAATGTCCGCATTTGGGAACCATCACCAATTTACTGTTTTTTATACTATTAGCACCATTTTCAGCAATTTTGACAGTTCTTCCGGGATTTAAGTATCTGTTAGGAATCAAATTATCTTTCTCACCGAACATTATTAAAGTTGGTTGAATAATCAAAGATAGTTTATCAAAAACGGGTTCTTCAATCATTCCTGAAACTGATTTGCTGACGGTGTAACAATAATTATAAAAATCGTCAGCACTACGCATATCAATTCTGTCTTTTATCATAAACAAAGCTTCATCGGGCATATTATAAAAATTTACGGCTAAATTTGTTTCAATGGCTTCAACACTTGTAGATTTAACTAAATTTGGCGTAAAAATATTTTCAAGCCATGATTTTTGTCCGGGATTAAAAAGTTCAAAACCTGCTGGATCAACAAGAATAAGTTTTTTAACTTTTTGAGGGTAACTAATTGCCATAACCATAGCTATCTGTCCACCCATCGAGTGGCCGGCAATAACCGCACTTTTTAAATTCAGCTTATCCATAAATTCAGAAACAACTTTTGCATAAAAAGTCATCATTCCGTTATGCGGATTTTTTGATGATTTACCATATCCGGGCAAATCAAGTGCAATACATCTGTATTTTTTACTCAATTCTTTTATGTTTCTTTTCCAAGCAGGAATATAACTGCCAAGTCCGTGAATGAAAATTATTGTTTCAACCCCTTCTCCTTCATCTGCATAAGCAATATTAATCTCATCAGATAATTGGATGTGTTTAACCTTATAGCTGTATTCTATCATACTCATTGATTTAATTTGAGCATAATTTTTATATGGCAAAATTGAAATAATAAGGGTTGTGATAATAACAAATAAAATAATAGGTTTTTTCATGTGTTTATATTTTTTATAAAAACGGCAAAACTGATTTATTTTTGATTAGTTTTCAATAAATTAAAACATTAACCATTGATATACGAGCATAACAGTCCATGGATTTGTAGGTCTGGCGGTATTATAAATGCCATTTATATCTGTCCCGTGACCGGAATCATTACTGTCGAAAAAATCACCTAAACTCATGTATGCTCCGTGTAATCCTATATTCATAAAAGGACCGAAAGTATATTTAACGGCCGCATTAAATTCTGTTCCGAGAAAATCTCCTCCATTTTGTGGTTTCACGGCACTATACGCTAATGCACTTCCTATTTTTATGTTGAATTTATTAGGAATAATATCTTTGTAGAAATTAGCTGTTCCGGCATATAAGCCATATCCCATATTTGAAATATCAGAAACAACAGGTGTAAATCTATTTACAACATTGGCACTCGGAAATAAAATATATGCACCACTGCCAATAAAAACAGAAGCCGGCATTCCCCATGTATTTCCGGTTATAACTCCTGAATATTTTTTATTTTCTATACCATTTCCGTCTCCCGAAGAGTAAAGAAAATCGACTGAAAAGTAGTCACTTGATGTTTGTCCGTATCTGTAGGCAGCCCTCAAATTAGCAGACATTCCTCCGATATTTGCTTTTCTGCTCCAAACATCATTTTCTTTTGTGTCTACAGTTCCCATATTATAGTTTATAAAACCTGTTAATAAATATCTGTCAAGAAAAAAATCGGGATTTCGACTAAAAAAAGCACCTATCCATTCAATATCTGCTTTGTATTCATTTGTTCCGAGGTTAAAATTGAAACCACCGTTGTAATTTACTAATGTACTGTTCAGTCCTTGACTGAAAACCGAAACTCCGCCGAGTCCTTTTCCTCTGTCTCGAATATAATACAAAGAAGCTCCTAAATTCCATTTCAAAGATAATTTTCTTCTGTATATTAATTCTGTTAATGTAACATCATCGTCATCTTGACCAATGTTTTCGTAAAGTTTATAGTAACCTGTTTTAATTTTTGAATAATCTCTGTCATAACGAACAGATACGCCTGCAGCATCTGTTCCCCAATAAGCAAGTCGATATCCGGTAACAAGCATTTTGTCGAAAAAAGTTCTGTATGGGTTGAACGGTGTATCGTAAAGCCTTTGCAGTCCGATGTTTATTGTCCAATTTTTAAAAGGAAGTAATTCCAATTCAATATTTTGAGTTTGTATATTAACTTGATCTGCCGATATAGCCGCTCCTTTGTTGCCACTCATTCCGTATGCTTGGTCGCCCCATGTCCAATCTATTTCAAATGATGCTCTTAATATAGCTTTACCGTTGAATAATTTGGGTTGATATATAAAAAAAGGAATAAACCTCTGTTCCACATATCCGGAAGTAAGTGTATCTGAGGTGACAGAAGAATTTTGACCGAACAAACGTCCGACCAATTGACCATTAAACAAACTGCTTTGCGGGTAAAAATTTGAAGTAACAGATTGTGTAATAAAATATCCGAAAAACTGAAATTGTTTATTTACTTTTGCTGTATAAGGAATTTCTCCCTTCATAAAATTCTTTAAAGTATCTTTTTGTTGAACTTCGGTAGTATCTTTTTGCTGTCCGAACATTGGAATCCAAGCGACAAGAATTATTATTGAAAACAATAAAGTTATTTTTCTCATAATAAAATTTTATTTCAATAGATTGTTTTTTATTACCTGTATATTAATATCCTAAGGTTTGAAATTTAACAAAGCATCGTTATTAACAAATAATATAAAAAAAGTAAAGCCGAATTGATGTTCGATTCGGCTTTGCTTTAAATAAAAATTAGTTACTGATTCTAATATATTTTTGAATATTTGTTAAGCCAAGGGAACCTCCGTTTGAGCTTCCGAAACCTTCATCAGGTGTAGGCGGAGTGTTTTGAGTACCGGATGTTTGCACAACTTCATACCATAATACTTCCGGTGATTTTTTTATTTCAAAAATTCCTGCAGCTTCAGCAGCGTATGGAGCTTCCTGTGTTAAATCTATTTTCCATATTTCTCCCACATTTGATTTTGTAACAGTATACGTTCCCGTAAAAATTACATCTGCAATTCCGCTCGTATTTCCAATATTGTATTGTTCAACCAAATAAGTCTTGTCATCTTTAAAATCTGCGTAAATTGAATCTACTTGGAAATACGTTACCAGAAGTGGCGCTACATTATCACCTGATGAATACCAACTTCCGATAATTCCTTTATTTGCAGCNAGACTTTCAGAAACAATTTCAGATTTTAAATCCATTGCCAGTCCTTCATTGTCAAAAATACTTGCGGCACTTGCAGGTTTTACTGTAACAGTTTCAGTTCCGTCTGTAGTTGAAGTAATAGCAAAATCTATTGTCATAGTCGCTGAACCTGCAGTGTGACTTACTTTATAAGTAAAATCCACTCCGGGAATAGTTACTGCAATACTATTCGTATCGAGATTACCTGTTGCATCAGAATTTGCATAAACAGGTTCACTAAAAGTTACTGTTGCTGTTTTATTATCACTCGAAAGAACGATGTTATTAAATAAAGGACTTTGATTAGTAGTCTTTTCACTGCAAGAACTAAAAACCATAATTCCTAATAGAATAATAATAAACCAAGAATTTTTTTTGTTTTTCATTTTTTTTGTTTTTAAATTTTGTATAAAATTAATGTCAATAAATCAATTGAATAAGTTATTTCAGAAAAAGTCAAGGTTGACTTTAATTAATAAATTAGAATAATATTGTTTTATATCATTAGAAAACAACATTTAAGCTTATCAAAAAAGATGTGCGACCAATTTTCATTTACCCCACTTTATTACATTTGCCCCCCATGCATATCCGATTCCGGCAGCTATCATTGAAACAATAGTCCCATCTTTTATTAATTCTTTTTCAAGTGCCAAATGCAAAGATAAAATTTGATCAATTTGACCGATATGACCGTAGTTTTCCAGATAAATGCTTTGAGTATGATTCAAAGATAATTTTTCGAGCATAAATTCATACATAGATCTTTTAAAATGTAGGGCAGCAAGATAACCGAGTTGTTTTTTTGATATTCCTGATTTCTCAAAAGCTCGATTTATACAAAAGAACCAGTTATCAAGTGAGACTTCATTTAATCTGTCTTTCATGTGTTTTTCATCAAAAACACGCAAAGATTTATATGCGAAATCAATATTTTTTTCAGTAATTGGTTTACTTGTTCCGCCAAATTCTACTCCTACGTCTCTTGCAAGCGAACCGTCAGTAATAATATGTGTTCCTAACAATAAATTTTTATTATAATTTTTCTTTAAGATAATTGCTCCTGCTCCTGCTCCCAGATTGTACATAAACGAAACCGAATTGTCTGTATAATCAATCAAATCTCCGTTTCTGTAGCCTCCGACAATCATAACAGTATTTATTTCTTTATCAGCAATCATCATGTCTTTTGCTATTTTCATTGCTGCTACAGTAGTTCCGCATCTTTGTTGAATATCAATGGCCCAAGCATTTACAGCACCGATTTTTTCTTGAATATAAATTCCTGACGTTGTTAGCGGGTATTCTTTCCATTCTTCACCTACACAAAGAATCAGATCAATATCTTTGGCATGAATTCCTGTATTTTTGAGCGTATTTAAACCGGCTTTTACACCCATTTTCTGCGTCCCGTCATTTTCACCGGCTACTGTTTTCTCTATTATTCCTAATTTATTTATAATAGCTTCTTCAGACCAAAATCCTTTTGTTGCATCAGAAATTTCTTTTGCAGATATTCTGTTTTCGGGAATATATATCCCTGTTCCTACAATTCCTACATTTTCTTGTGTCATAGATTTTCTTAATAAATAAACAAATTACTTCCGACAGCTAAACCTGCTCCTGATGCCACAAAAACAATTTTATCGCCGCGTTTTACTTTATTTTCTTTTACTGCATGATGAAAAGCCATCGGCACACATCCGGAACCGGTATATCCGTATCGGTTCATTATAAAAGATGTTTTATCAATCGGTTGTTTTATTGCTGCCATTACTTTTTTTATAACCGATTTATTTATTTGAGTAAAAATAAAATGATCTGCTTTTGCAATTTCCATTTTTGACTTATTCATCAATTTTTCGATAACTATTGGCCATAAATGAACATTTCTTTCACTCGGTAACGGTTTTATATTTAATAATCCGTAAGTTTGTTCTTTTAATACTTTTTCTGTAACAGGATTTCTGGTTCCGCCGGNATAAACACCAACATAGTCCCATTGAGTACCGTCTGTCAATAATTGCCCGTTGATATAAAAAGAATCCGAATTATCATTTCTTTCCAAAACAAATGCACCTGCTCCGTCGGCAAAAATAGAATACCCGAAAGCATCTTCTTTTCTGATAAAAGCCGGCATGTTGTATACTCCGATAACAACAGCGTATTTAATCGATTCATCGGTTGCCATAATACGAACAGCATTATCCAGAGCTATTGTAAACCCCGCACAAGAAGCATTAACATCAAACGAAGAAGCCCAAGTTTCTTTTTTTTGGATTCGGCCTTGAACAAGGATGGAAGTTGCCGGTGAAATATATTCCGGAGTATCTGTTGCAACAATGAATAAATTAACATCATCAGAATCTATTCCGGCATCTTTTATTGCATTTACGGCCGCTTTTTCTGCAAAATCAGCAGTTGTTTCGTCTATATTTCTNAGATGNGCGATGTGTCTTTGAAAGATTCCTAAACCTTTTTCAATTTTTTCAGCATCAAAGTCGATATTCGCTATCATTTTTAACTCATCATTATTGATTGGTTTTCCGGGAGCATAAACTCCCGTTCCTACGATTTTTACAGGTAACATTATTAATAATTTTAAAATTAAATACTACAAATAATTCATCTTTTCAGCTTGTTGAATAAGTTCATTTCTAAAATCAGGATGGGCAATTTTAATCAGAGCCAAAGTCCTTTCTTTTACGGTTAATCCTGTTAATCTGGCAATACCGTATTCAGTGACAATATAATCGGTATTACTTCGATGAAGCGTTACTGCCGTTCCTTGAGGAAGAAAAGGAACAATTGTAGAAATTTTTCCGCCTTGAGCAGTTGATCTGCAAGCAATAATAGCTTTTCCTTTACCGTCTTCGCTCTCAATAGATCCAACTGCGGTATCTGTTTGTCCTCCGGTGCCGGAATACTGTTTTATTCCTATTGATTCGCTGGCAACTTGTCCGGTAAAATCAATCATTAAACAAGTATTTATAGATACCATTTTCGAGTTTTTTTTAATAATGCAAGGATCATTTACATATTTCCCTCTTAAAAATTCAACTGCCGGGTTATTATCAAGCCATTCATAAAGCTTTTTGGAACCCATCGCAAATGTGCAAACAAATTTGTCTTTGTAAAAAGATTTTTTCTTATTTGTTATTACACCCATATTGTAGAGTTCCATCATAGAGTCAACCAACATTTCAGTGTGAACACCCAAATCTTTTTTATTTTTTAATGATAAAGCCGCTGCATTCGGAATTTCACCTATCCCTAATTGAATTGTTGATCCGTCATCTACCAAATCGGCAATATTATTCCCAATTTTGATTGCCACTTCATCGGGTTTCGGAGAGGGAAGAGTTGGCGGTTCTTTAGAATGTTCGATAAAATAATCCACATCCTGAACATTCAGATGCGTATCACCCAGTGTACGCGGTAACCGGTCATTTACCTCTAAAACAACAATGTCAGCAGTTTCAATAACGTCTTTTTCATAAGTTATTCCTAAAGATAATGAGACAAATCCTTTATCATCGGGTGGTGTGCAAGTTCCGAAAAACATATGAGGTTTACGAACTTTCAAACGATCAATAGCTGCTCTGTGCAACATATTCGGAACATAAGTAACAGTTCCGGTTTTTTCTTTCAATGCCAGTCGTGAACCGGGAGCATGAAACCAACTACAAAGTTCAAAGTGACCTCTCATTTCCGAATTATTGTAGAATTCATAGGAATTAAGAGTCAAAACAGAAAAAACTTTCACATTTTGAACTTTATCTTTTACCAAATGAAATTTAGACATACAGCCCTGCGGTTCAGATGCACATTGTGCAACTATGATATCGGTGTCACTTTTTATATGCTCTACAGCTTCCTCAATTGAAATTAATTTACTTTTATATATTTCAGAATAATTTATCATTTTAATTATTTAAAGTATTAAAAATTATTTTTTTTTTAGTAATTTGATGAATAATCAAACCTGTTACAGATGAAATAATAATAGCTGTAGAAGCTGCAACGGCAGGATTACGTATAGTTCCGCTTAAATATTTTGTAGCAAAACCAAAATTAAAACCATAGTCTTTCACTAAAATAGGTAATCCGTAATAAATTATAAAATGAATTGTCAGGGCCACAATAGAGGCTATAACCGGAACTTTAATATCAACTTTTTTAATATAAATTCCAAAAACAATAGGGATGAATGCAGTAGAAAAATAAGCATAAACACCGTTTTGTGCAAGTATTGCAACGCTTAATTTTGGATTAATAAGTTGATTTACAGACATAAAAAATGAAATAACTGCAAGAAAAATTATTGCTAATCTATTAATATTAATATATGTTTTTTCTTTTTTAATTTTATTCGCAAATAAAGGCTCTATTATATCTGAAGTTATTGTTGTAGATAAAGATTGAATCAGACCTTCTAAAGTTGAAAGTCCGGCACTTATTAATCCCAAAATAACAAATAAACCTATTATTACAGATACAATTCCATTTGCAAATATTTTAATAACATATGCAGTTATTATTCCGTCAACATTGAGTTTTTCTCCCATGAAAGTCAAATCAGGAAAACCTATTCGAGCGTAGAGCCCTACAAAAACAACCGAAAAAAATATCAATTCTGCAATAACAACTGTTACTAAAAATTTATTTACGTCTTTTTCTTTTTTGATAAATAGAGATTTTGTAATGATATGCGGTTGGCAAACAACTGCAATTCCAACAAATATTTGTGCAAAAATTATTTCATAGAAATCTCTGAATAAAGGGCTTTGTGAATTTGTTGATTTTATTAAAACAGGATCTATTGCTGCAAGTCTATCAATAAATGAACCTATGCCTCCTTCAAAAAAATTATATCCCGAGAATAAAAGGATGAATGCTACAATGAGCATGACTACTGCTTGAATTGTATTTGTATAAACCAAAGAATTTGCTCCGCCAAACATCATATATCCAAAGACAAAAACAATTATTCCGGCCAAAACAATAATTTCGTTGGCATTGAGAGCTTTAGATAACACTTTTGTAAGAGCAACAAGTATAAGAACAATAAAAGTAATTAATAATAACGATAAAAAACCCATGAATAATGCATAATATTTACTGTCATATCTTTTACCGATCCATTGAGCCAAAGTAAGAGCTTTTAAATTTTTCCCGAATTTTCTAAAACTTTTCGTTAATATTATCAGAGAAATAATCGATGCTAACGGAAAAACTATACCAAAAGAGATGACGCCGCTTATTCCGTATACGGCTATCAATCCGGGATTAATTACAAATGTTGCAGCACTTGTCATCGAAACAGCCAGCGATAAACCAACAAAAATCGGCGAAAAATTTACATTGCCGACAGCATAATCGCTTAAACTTTTTGTTTTTTGTGCTCCGCGAATAACAAAATAAATAATTAATGCTGAATAAAAGACAATTAAAATAATCGTTCCGATGACTTGTTCAGATGTTGCCATGATAGAATATCTTTTGTGAAAAAAAAACTTAATAAATATTATTCTTGAGAAATTTTTATATTGTCATTCCGCCGTCAACACTAAGAACAGTACCATTGACGTATGAAGCTTCGTCACTTGCCAAAAATAAATAGGCATTTGCAATATCATCGGGTTGACCTAAATGCCCGACAGGAACTTTATCTTTCATTACATTTAAAATATTTTCAGGCATTTTTTTTACCATTTCTGTTAATATAAAACCCGGGGCTACTGCGTTGACTGTTATATTTTTACGTCCGAGTTCTTTTGCCCAAGTCTTTGTCATTCCAATTAAACCTGCTTTTGCTGCCACATAATTTGTTTGTCCGAAATTACCATATAAAGCAACAACAGAAGACGTGTTTATTATTCTTCCGTAATTATTTTCTGCCATGATGATACTCACATTTTTAGTACAATTAAAAACACCGGTCAAATTCACGTCAATAACTTGTTGCCATTGTTCAGGAGTCATTTTTTTCAAAGAAGAATCCCTTGTGATTCCGGCATTATTGACTAAAATGTCAATTTTACCANATTCAGAAATTGTTTCTTGAGTCATTTTTTCTACTTCAGAATAATTACTGACATTTACTTTTTTAAAAANAGCCTTACCCTTTTTATTTTTTATTTCTTCAACAGTTTTTGCCCCATTTTCTTCGTTCATGTCCCAAATGACAACAAATGCCTTTTCGTCTGCAAATCTTTTTGCAGCTGCTTTGCCTATACCATCAGCACCACCTGTTATTACGGCAACTTTATTTTCTAATTTTTTCATACTATAGTATTTTATAAAATTAATATTTATCTGTTAAAGAATATGACTTAAATTTTCTCTATTATCAAAGAAGTGCCTTGTCCGCCTCCGATACACAGAGTAGCAAGTCCGATTTTTGCATCACTGCGTTTCATTTCATATATTAAAGTTGTCAGTATTCTTGCTCCTGATGCTCCGATCGGATGTCCGATAGAAATTGCTCCTCCGTTTACATTAACCTTTTTCTGGTCAAAATTCAGATCTTTGCTAACAGCAATCGATTGAGCTGCAAAAGCTTCATTTGCTTCAATTAAATCAATGTCTTCAATCTTTAAATTCGCTTTTAATAGAGCTGCTTTTGTTGCAGGTACCGGACCGTAACCCATTATTTTAGGATCTATTCCTGCACTTGAGTAAGATATTATTTTCGCCATTGGTTTGAGTCCTAATTCATCAGCTTTTTCTTTCGACATTAAAATCAGCATGGCAGCTCCGTCATTAATGCCTGAAGCATTTCCGGCAGTAACGGTTCCGTCTTTCTTAAATGCCGGACGTAAATTGGCAAGTTTTTCTTTAGTCATGCCGTGTTTTGGAAATTCATCGCTGTCAAATAGTATTGGTTCTCCCTTTCTTTGCGGTATTTTAATCGGAGCAATTTCTTCTTTATACTTTCCTTCTTTTTGTGCTTTTTCTGTTTTCAATTGGCTGGTAAGTGCAAACATATCTTGTTCTTCACGACTAATTTCCCATTGTTCGGCAATATTTTCAGCAGTGATTCCCATATGGTAACTATTGAATGTATCTATTAAACCATCTTGCATCATTGTGTCAAGAATCTCATTATTACCCATTCGATAACCAAAACGAGCTTTACTCAGAATATAAGGAGCATTTGACATGCTTTCTGTTCCTCCGGCTAAAACGACATCGGCATCACCTAACATAATAAACTGAGCAGCCATACTTACAGCCCTTAAACCCGAACCGCAAAGTTTGTTTATTGTCATCGCTTGGCTGGTTACCGGCATTCCTGAGTTTACAGATATTTGACGAGCAATATTTTGTCCTGAACCTGCAGACAAAACATTACCTATTATTGCCTCATTAATTTCCGATGGGTTTATTTTCGCTCTTTTTATTGCTTCTTTAGCCGCAATAGTTCCCAGTTCTACGGAAGAAAATTTTGCCAAAGTTCCTCCAAAATTTCCTACTGCAGTTCGTGCTGCTGATACAATAACTACTTCTTTCATTTCTTAATTTTTAGATGTTCATTTAATGATAATACTATTTCACTTAAAGTCCTTTTTTAAATTAAACTAATATGATATTTAAATTTATTTTTCTTTTCTGAAAAAATTGTCATAAACATTTCGTTTTATTAGTTTAAAATCTCTTCAAAAGAAAAAAATCTAAGTTGAAATTATTAGAACCTTTTTCAAAATATAAACATAGACTTTTGGAATACTTTATATNATATAANGAACAATCCATTGTATTATAGTATTTTAGATGTTTTTATTTGTGGGTAGACTTCACCAATTTTATTGCAAAAAAAGACAGAGATTTTTTTTGTAATATCGGTTAAATTTAATTTTCCGGTTTGAAACGAGAAGCATCCGAATGTCTTTTCATTCCTTTAAGAGCAATAATTAAAATGAAGATGATGTAAGGAACAAAAATTAACAATAATATATCATTTTTCGCCAGAAGAATAAAGTCGTAAATACCGTGCAATAAAACGGGAACTGCAAGTGCAAGGATTAGATAAATCAATTTTCCCGAAGGTTTGAATTTTGCAAGAGCTAAAAAATAACCTGATGTTACGGCAAATATTGCATGAGCCGGAACAGCCGTGAATGCTCTTATAATACCTGTGCTGAATCCCGAACCGAGAACATACAT
>JGI24023J19991_10002258_pt1 | contig 14188 bp, 11 predicted proteins | sample Cruoilmetagenom1_FD_19991 | JGI IMG/M metagenome (IMG submission 19991) | reverse complement strand
ATCACCGCATCACCATTGATCCAGCCGTTGTCGGCCGCCGCCATGATCATCGCGTATTCGCCCGAGACCTGATAGGCGAACGTCGGTACGCCAAACTGGGTTTTCACACGGTGGCAAATGTCCAAATAGGCCATGCCGGGTTTGACCATCACCATATCAGCGCCCTCGGTCAGATCACGCGCTACCAGTCGCAGCGCCTCATCCGAATTGGCCGGATTCATCTGATAGGTTTTCTTGTCACCTTTCAGCGCGCCCGAGGCGCCGACCGCATCGCGAAACGGGCCGTAAAACGCACTGGCGTATTTGGCTGAATAAGACAGGATGGCAACATCTTGATGCCCCTCGGCCTCAAGGGTCGTGCGCATCGCGCCAATCCGCCCGTCCATCATATCGCTTGGCCCCAATATGTCAGCGCCCGCCACCGCCTGTGCCAGCGCCACTTTCACCAAGGCGTCAACGGTTTCGTCATTGACGATCACGCCATCTTTCACGATGCCGTCGTGGCCCTGGGCATTATAGGGGTCCAGCGCGATGTCGGTCATCACGGCAACTTCGGGCACCGCATCTTTAACGGCGGCGATCGCGCGGTTTGACAGGTTGTCGGCGCTCCAGGCTTCGCGGCAACAATCGGTTTTCAGGGCAGGGTCGGTGTAGGGGAAAATGCAGATCGCCGGAATGCCCAGATTACGCGCTTCACGCGCGGCCTCTACCAGTTGGTCAATCGACAGGCGCTCAACCCCGGGCATCGAGGCGACGGGTTGGCGCACCGCCGTGCCCTCGACCACAAACATTGGCCAGATCAGATCATTCACCGACAGCGCATTTTGTTGGCACAGCGCCCTGATAGCGCCAGAGCTGCGGGTGCGACGTAAACGGGTGGCTGGAAAACGGGCTTGGATCGGTTGCATATTTACACTTTCTGATAGGTTCCCTACTGGATACATGGATTTTCCACCATCTCAAGGGTAGGAATTGGCGCAGGGCACAGATAATGTCACGAAAAGCCGAGAACAATTAAGGACGATTCCGTGGATTGGTATGAAATAGTGCTTGAAGTGATCGATATGCGGTCCTTCTCGAACCTCTGGTTTTGGATCGCTTTGGCGGTGCTTTGGTCGACCACCAGCCATTGGGTGCTGGGGGTGCCTTATGACATGGTGCTGCGGGCGCGGCGTCACGGTGGACAGTCCCAAGTTGATTTGGAAACCTTGGTGCGGATCAACACGAACCGTTTGTTGCATATTGGTCGGGTGTCTGGACTGTGGCTGCTGGGCTTTACTTGTTTTGCCCTGACGGGACTTGGCATTTTGGGGTTTTACTACGGTGTTGAATTTGCCCAAGCCTTGTTTCTATTGGCCTTCCCGATGACCTTTGTTGGCATGTTGTCGCTGTCGACTGCAGGGTTGATTGATGCGGATGAACCCTCCGAAGATTTGCTGTTTCGCCGCCTTCGTAAGCACAGAACTATCACACAAGTCATTGGAATGACGTCTATTTTTGTGACAGCGTTGTTTGGGATGTATCAAAATCTGTCAATCGGCGCGCTTGGCCACTAGGCAGCGCGTGTTAGGAAAATTGATCTATGGTCCAGTCCAATCACATAACCTTTGGCGGTGCGCCCGAGGGGTTTGATGCGTATATTTTGGCGCAAGAACTGGCCAAAACCAACAAGCCCGTTGTGCATATTGCCCGCGATGACAAGCGGCTGGCGGCGATGCGATCGGCGTTGAAATTCTACGCGCCAGACGCGGTGGTGCTGCATTTTCCATCTTGGGATTGTTTGCCGTTTGACCGCAGCTCGCCAAATCCGGACGTTTCAGCGGCCCGTATGGCGACGCTTGCGGGGTTAGCCCACGGCATGCCGGTTCCGTTTATCCTACTGACCACCCTTAGCGCGGCCACCCAATTTGTGCCAGCCCGCGAGGTGCTGAAAAAATCGGCGTTTCGCGCCGATGTGGGCGAGCGCATTAATGAAGAAGCCTTGCGCGGTTTTTTGTCGCGGATGGGGTTTGTGAACACACCGACCGTGATGGAGCCGGGTGATTTCGCCATTCGTGGTGGCATCATCGACATTTTCCCGCCCGTGACGGCGGGGGGCAATGGCGGGCCGGTGCGGCTGGATCTGTTTGGCGATATTCTGGACGGCGCGCGGCACTTTGACCCCGCCACCCAGCGCACCACTGAAAAACTGACCAGCATCGAGTTGGCACCGGTTTCCGAAATCATCATGGACGAGGCGGCAATCACACGGTTTCGCCAGAGTTACCGCATCGAGTTTGGCGCGGCGGGATCGGATGATCCGCTGTATGAGGCGATCAGTGCGGGGCGTAAACATCAAGGGGCGGAACATTGGCTGCCGTATTTTCATGAAAAACTGGAAACCTTGTTTGATTATTTGCCCGGCGCTAGCATCGTTTTGGACGATCAAACCACGGCGTCGCGGCTGTCACGCTGGGAGGCCATCGAGGATCAGTTCGAGACCCGTCGCGAAGCGATGTCAACCAAGAACCGGATGGATTCAGTTTATAAACCCTGTCCGGCGGATTTGCTTTACCTGAATGACGCAGCTTTTACAGCGGCCATCCTGTCGCATCGTGTGATCCAGTTGAATCCAATGCCGCAAAGCACCGGCCTGAATGTGATGGATGGTGGCGGTCGGATCGGGCGCAACTTTTCACCCGAACGTCAATTGCAGGACGTCAATCTTTTCAAAGAGTTGTCGAATCATATTGATGCAAAAAAGCCGGACGGACCGGTCGTTGTAGCCAGCTATTCCGAAGGGGCGCGGGAACGTCTTGCGGGCCTGCTTGAGGACGAGGGTCAGGTTGGATTGCGCCAAGTCAAGGACGTGCGCGAGGTTGCGGATGGCATCAATCTGGTGGTTTGGGGCTTGGAACACGGGTTCACCGGCAATGGGGTGACGGTGATTTCCGAGCAAGACGTTTTGGGCGATCGTTTGATCCGCGCGCCACGTCGTAAACGGCGGGCCGAGAATTTCCTGACCGAGACCCAAGGGCTGTCTGTTGGGGATCTGATTGTGCATGTCGACCACGGGGTCGGGATCTATAAGGGACTGGAAACCATCACCGCGATGGGGGCCGCGCATGAATGCATTGCGTTGGAATATGCGGGCGGGGATCGTCTGTTCCTACCGGTCGAGAACATTGAATTGCTGTCGAAGTTTGGCCATGAGACGGGCCTGTTGGACAAGCTGGGCGGTGGAGCATGGCAGGCCAAAAAGGCCAAGCTGAAGGAACGCATCCGCGAGGTAGCCGAAAAACTGATCCGGCTGGCGGCGGAACGCGCCCTGCGCACGGCCACTGTGATGCAGGCCGAACATCATGCCTGGGAGGCTTTTTCGGCACGGTTTCCCTATCAGGAAACCGACGACCAGCTCTCTGCCATCGAGGATGTGCTGGAGGATATGGCATCTGGCCATCCGATGGATCGTTTGGTTTGCGGCGATGTTGGCTTTGGGAAAACCGAGGTTGCGATGCGTGCGGCTTTTGTGGCCGCCATGTCTGGCCAACAGGTTGCGGTGATCGCGCCGACCACGTTGTTGGCCCGCCAGCATTATAATTCATTCGCCGAACGGTTCCGTGGCTTTCCGATCACCGTTGGCCAGTTGTCGCGTTTCGTCAGCACCCGTGACGCCAACCTAACCCGCGAGGGCATGACAAAAGGCACTGTGGACATCGTGATTGGCACCCATGCTTTGTTGGCGAAATCGGTGAAGTTCGACAATCTTGGCCTACTGGTGATTGACGAAGAACAACGGTTTGGAGTTAGCCATAAGGAGCGACTTAAAGAGATGCGCAGTGATGTGCATGTTTTGACGCTGACCGCCACACCGATCCCGCGCACCTTGCAGATGTCGCTATCCGGCGTGCGTGATCTGTCGATCATCGGCACCCCGCCGGTCGATCGTTTGGCGATCCGCACCTATGTTTCCGAGTTCGACGGGGTCACGCTGCGCGAGGGTCTGTTGCGTGAACATTATCGCGGGGGGCAATCGTTTTACGTGGTGCCACGGATCAAGGATTTGCCCGAGGTTGAGGCATTTTTGCAGGATCACGTGCCAGAGATCAGCTATGTGGTGGCGCATGGTCAAATGGCGGCGGGCGAGTTGGACGACCGCATGAATGCGTTTTATGACGGTAAATACGACGTGCTGTTGGCCACCACGATTGTGGAATCCGGCCTGGATATACCAACCGCCAACACTATGGTGGTGCATCGCGCTGACATGTTTGGTTTGGCGCAGCTCTATCAAATCAGGGGCAGGGTCGGGCGCTCGAAAACCCGTGCTTACGCCTATATGACAACTAAACCGCGAAGCCCCATCACCGCCACGGCGCAAAAGCGGTTGCGGGTGTTGGCGAGTTTGGATTCACTGGGAGCCGGGTTTACGCTGGCGTCACAGGATCTGGATATTCGCGGCGCTGGCAACCTGTTGGGCGAGGAGCAATCCGGCCAGATGCGCGAGGTCGGGTATGAGCTGTATCAACAGATGCTGGAAGAGGCGATTGGCAAGATCAAATCAGGCGAGATTGGTATGCCGGATGCGGGGGGCAAATGGGCGCCTGTGATCAACCTGGGCGTGCCTGTGTTAATCCCTGACGCCTATGTGCCGGACCTTGATGTGCGTTTGGGGCTGTATCGTCGCCTGTCGACCTTGCAGACCAAGGTCGAACTGGAAGGCTTCGCCGCTGAGCTGATTGACCGTTTTGGCAAGCTGCCAAAAGAGGTGAACTCGCTGCTACTGGTGGTGCGGATCAAAGGCATGTGCAAACGGGCTGGTATTGCGCGTTTGGATGCGGGGCCAAAGGGCGCCGTGATCCAGTTTCACAACGACAAATTTGCCTCGCCAGCGGGGTTGGTTGAATACATCAATGATCAACGCGGCATGGCCAAGGTGAAAGGCACCAAAATCATCATTCGGCGCGATTGGACCAAGGCGGCGGACAAGGTCAAAGGCGCCTATGCTATTGCCACTGATCTGGCACAAAAGGTGATTGCCGAGAAGAAGGCCAAGAAAGCGACTTAGGTATTTTCGCTGGACGTGCTGGCAGGCTCATGCCGGATGAATTGCATCACCCCCATCGCGATGACCACGCAACAAAATGTTCCGAAAACCATTGGCAGGGGCGAGCCATTAAAGGTCAAACCGATTGGGGCGGCAATGGCAACTGCCAGCACCGTGGACAACGAGCTGGCAATGGATGTGGCCATGCCTGCTATATGTCCCATTGGCTCAAGCGCAATTGCGTTTAAATTGCCCAAAGTCATACCGACCATATAAAATATAGAAGTCATCCAGATCAGGAACCCCGTGAAATAAGCCCATTCTGGCAAGATATTTGTCATTAGCAAAACAACAAACATGCCCGACAAGATGATCTGCACAAATAGCGTGATACGGATCAACATCCGCATTCCGACCTTTACAACGAAAGTGGCATTTAGGATGTTCGCACCGGTTGAAAGCAAGGCGAGCCCCCCAAACCATAGTGGAAAATTTTCACCTTGATCAAAAGTGACGTCAAAAACCTGTTGCACCGTAGACAACATGGCAAACAAGCAGCCTAAGACCAGCGTTTGGACAAAAATTGTGATGCGCATGATCCTGNTTGATAACACCTCAACAACACCTGCCCATAGAGCTTTGAGGCGAAAGGGACGACGCGATTGAGGGGCTAGTGTTTCAGGTTGGCGCAAGGCAAACCATGCGCCGTTGANGAGTGCAAAAACCACGAATGCGCCAAACATTCCGCGCCAGCCAACGAACGTAATGATCACTGCCCCTACGCTGGGTGCGAAGGCTGGCACCAATGTGAAAACCATCATGACAAAGGACATCAATTGCGCCATTTGGCGGCCCGAATACTGGTCCCGGATCACAACCAGTGCCACCACCCGTGGTCCAGCGGCCCCGATGCCTTGCAACACGCGAGCGGCCAGTACCATCTCAAGTGATCCGGCCATCATCGCAAATATCGAGGCCAAGATGTAAATCACAAAGCCCCCCAACAGAACACGTCGTCGCCCAAAGGCGTCTGACAACGGGCCTGTAAAGAATGTCCCGAACCCCATGCCCAAAACAAAGCTGGTCAGGATCAATTGCGCACGGTTCAAATCACCCGGGGTCAAGGCGGCGCCAATTTCAGGCAAGGCTGGCAGGATCGCATCAATGGAAAACGCAACTGTGGCAATCGACATCGCCATCAAGGCCACGAATTCTGTCCTTTTTAAAGGGGTCTGTGGGGTGTTCATTGTTTACGCCTCAGAATAAGCAAAAAAAGGGCAATCGCGCAGATCAGTATTTCGACAGCGAAACTCCAATGGAATATAAAGGACAATAACCAATGGCTGTGGGTTGGAGAAACCGTAGCAATTCGAACAAAGTCGTTGCTTATGGGCCAGCGCCACATAATATCGCCGACCAATGTGTCCAGCACAAGATGGAGCAAGATGGCGGCAAAGCACAGGCCAGCCGCGCTTAGCCATTGGCGCTTGAAAATGGCAATCAGTGGTAAGGTAAGCGTTGCAACGGCCAGCCAGAACGCAGGAACATGCGGCCAATAGCGGTGGTGATGCACACTGCGCCCATCCACCAGATAAAACCAAAGCATATCAAGATCCGGCAGCACCGAGGCCAGCAAAATCGCGCCCAACACAACGCCTTTTGTGCGCGCAGTGTGGCCTAGTATATATCCAGCCGGAAGATGGGCAATTATCATTCGGCGTTTGGCGCGTTGACTTCGGCCAACTCGACGATGACTTGGCCCCATGTTTCGGCGGGCTGCGCCCCTGTCAACACGGATTCACCGTTCAAAATGAAGGTTGGCACACCGCGCACACCGATCTCGCGGCTGTGGGCGTCGCGGGCGCGGATGTCGGCCAGATCGGCGTCTGTGGCCAGCAGGCGTTCGACCATATCGGCGTCCATGCCACTGTCGCTGGCGATGTTGCACAGCACGCCATCATTGCCAATGTCGCGTCCTTCGACAAAGTAGGCCTTGAACAGGGCCGCAACAACAAAGGCTTGGCGTCCTTCAATACCCGACCAATGGATCAAACGGTGCGCGTTGATGGTGTTAGGCGTGGTTTTGATGGCGGCAAAGTCAATGTTCAACCCGGCCTCTTCGGCCTTTTGGGCGATCTCGCCATAGACTTTGATTGCGCCCTCTTGGCCGCCGAATTTCAGTTCCAGATATTCGCGCCGGTCCATGCCCGCTGCGGCCATTTCGGGGTTCAGCTGGTAGGGGTGCCATTCAATGGTGAACTGATGGTCGGGATGCGCCGCCAGCGCGCGATCCAGATAGGCTTTGCCGATATAGCACCAGGGGCAAATCGGGTCGGAAATGATGTCGAGTTTGATCACGATTGGGCCTCATAGGTGTTTCGGATGTTACGGCGCAACAGTTTACCATTGGCGCCTTTGGGTAGGATCTCTACCCATTGGAATATACGTGGGGTTTTGTAGCGCGCCAATCGGTTTTTTGCGAAGCTTTGCAGATCACTGTCATCCAGCGGATTGTCTGATGTGTAAAAGGCCGCGATCACGGTGGTGTCAGCTTTGACACTGACCTCAACCGCGGCGACCTCATGGATGTCGGGATGGCTGGCCAAGGCGGATTCAACTTCAAGCGGCGAGACCCGAAAGCCGCCCGCATTCATCATATCATCATCGCGGCCCAGATAGGTGACCGCACCATCCGCAGCCATTTGGCAGGTGTCGCCGGTCAGAAACCAGTCGCCCATTTGTTTGGCGGCGGTTTCCTCTGGTTGATCCAGATAGCCGAGCATCAGGCCGGGGTCGTCACGGTGGATGGCCAAGATGCCTGCGTTGTCGTGCGGGACAGGGGCGCCGCTTTCGTCGAGAATGGCAACGCAACGGCCGATCTGCGGATAGCCCGAGGCCCCGTGAGGGGCTGGATGGGATGGGCTGCCGGAAATGAAGGTGGAGCATTCGGACATGCCGAAGGCCTCATAAATCATGGTGTTGGTGGTGGCGTTCCATTGCTCGCGCACCCGTTCGGGCAGCTTTTCGCCTGCGGATAAGCCGTGGCGCAGATCAGGCATCGGGGCGATTTCGGTCTTTAGAATTTGGCGGTACACACCGGGGGTGGCGGCGGAAATGCTGGCTTTGTGCCTTGCCATAAGGCCGGACAGGTCGGCGGGGGTGACATCGGGGGCAGGGATCAGTGCCGTTGCGCCGATGGTCCAGGGGTCCATCAATCCGGTGCCCAAAGTGTAGGTCCAGTTGAAGGCGCCTGCGTGCAAGATACGGTCATGCGCCGTCATGCCGTACCAGCCCGTCAACATCATGCGGCGCGCCCAGATGGCGCGGTGGCCATGACACACGGCACGTGATTGTCCAGAGGTGCCGGAGGTATAGATGATATAGGCCAGGCGGTTGGGATCGCCCATTTCATAGAAAGCGGGGGGCAGGGTGTGGAAGCTGTGCAGGGCCTCGGCATCCAGAACCTTGCAGGGTGCTTTGGTCGGCAGGGCGACGCCTTGGCTGGCGACNATCAGTTCTGGNGAAAGATCGCTGCAGATTTTGTCGACCTCTGGCGTTGTGAGCTGGGTCGAGGTTGGCACGGGCACCAAGCCTGCGGTGATCGCGGCCAAAAACACAATTGGGAATTCTGGCGTATTGCCAAGGCGCATCAGGATGCGCGCGCCGGGTTTCAGGCCCATTTGCAAAAGACCCGTGGCGCAGCCGCGCACGGCGGTTTCGATCTGGCTATAGGACCAGTCTTGTTGGCAGTTGTTGTCCAACACCGACAAGGCGCATTTGTCGCCCAAAGCGGGGGCGCAATTCAGCACATAGGCCGCCATGTTGAAGGGGGTAGGACAGGGGGGCGGAGGGTCTTGATTGAAAATAGCGTTCATTACGCTTTGCTATGGTGAAGTTTGGGGACGTGCAAGAGGTTGCGGCTCCTCACGGAGCCGCCCCAGGCGCTTTGCCCCCTGCGGGGCCAAAGCGCGAAGAGGGTTCTTTAGAAAAGAAGAAGGGTTAGTCGAGGTCTTTGAACAGGACGGGCAGGATCAGGGTCGCGATGCAAAGGCCAATGAGTTGCATGAGGATGAACATCGGCACATGGGATGGGTGGATGCCCGCAAAGGTATCGGAGAACCCACGTGCGATGGTGACGGCGGGATTGGCAAAGCTGGTGGAGGACGTGAACCAATAAGCGCCCGTGATGTAAAGGGCGACCAATGTCGGTACGGTGTCGGGCCTGTGTTTGATGCCGCCAAAGATCACGAAAAGCAGGCCAAATGTGGCGAAGGTTTCGCTGCTCCATTGGCCGATGCCGGTGCGGCCGTGGATCGAGGTTTGCAGGATCGGCTGCTCGAACATCAGGTGTGTGAGCCAGACGCCAATGATGCCGCCGGCGATTTGCACGACTATATAGGGCAGGGCTTGGGAACGGGGGTGTTCGCCGCGAAAGGTAAAGGCCAGCGTGACGACGGGATTGAAATGCGCGCCTGAAACGGGGCCAAGGGTGGTGATGATCACATAGAGCATCGCCCCTGTCGCAATCGCGTTGGCCAACAAGGCCAGCCCGTCGTTCCCGCCCGACAGGTTCCGCGCCATGATGCCAGACCCCACCACGCCAATCAGCAAGAATGCGGTGCCGATGAATTCGGCCAGAAGCTTTTGTCTCATGTCAATTTCCCAATGTCTGCCAGCGTGGTTTGCAGGGTCGCGGCACCCAGCGTTTCGAATGGAATTGTCAACAACCCGGCTGCGCGCCGTGCCAAGATATCATAGGCGGTGCGAAAGGCTTGATCACAGTCATCAGTGCAGCTTGCAGGGTCCTCTACGCCCCAATGGCAGCGGATTGGAACGCCTGGCCACATCGGGCAGGTCTCGGCGGCGGCAGAGCCGCAGACGGTGATCACAGCGTCCATCACGGGGGCGTCTTTGGCCGCAAATTCGTCCCATGATTTGGAGCGGGCGTTTGAAATGTCATGGCCCAATGAAGTGAGCAACTTCAGCGACTGGGGATGCACTTTGCCCGTCGGGTTCGAGCCCGCCGAATAGGCTATGATGCGCCCGCCTGACGTGTGGTTCAGGATTGATTCCAGCAGGATCGAGCGTGCGGAATTTCCGGTGCAGAGAACGAGGATGTTCATAGGGTTCATTGTTCGGCCTCATACCACCAAACATCCGGCAAAAATCCGATCCAGTCGCCATACATCGGCAAGTGTTCGGCATCATAATGCAGCTGCTTTTTGTGGGCGATGCGCGATGGGCCGGATGCCCAAAACGGGATTACATAGCGCCCCGCCGTCAACACGCGGTCCAGCGCATGGGTGGCGGCGCGAAAGTGGTCTTGGTCCGAGGCGTTTAACATTTGATCAATCATCGCCTCGGCGGCGGGCGAGTCCATTCCCATCCAGTTGCGCGAGCCTGGCTGGGTAACACCTGCGGCGCCCCAATACAGCAGCTGTTCATTGCCTGGCGACAGCGACATGTAGCGGCTGTAATGGGCCATATCGAAGTCGTAATTGTTGGTGCGCTCGACGTATTGGGCCTTGTCTATTATGGTGATCAGGGGCTGCACGCCCAACCGTTTGAGCGACTGCGCATAGATGTTGACGATGTTTAGCACTTCGCCCGATCCCTGCTTTAGCACAATTTCGAACTGCATCGGCTCGCCAGAGGCGTTTTGCATCACGCCGTCTTGCACATCCCAACCGGCCTGTTGCAGCAGGGCCATGGCTTTGCGGATGTTTTTGCGGTTGCGCTCACTGCCATTTGAAACGGGCAGGGCGTAGCCCTCGAGTGTGCCAGGCACCAAANCAGCCGCAAAGGGGGCCAGTAATTCAGCGACTTGGCTGGTGGCGGGGCCGGGGGNCAGCCCCAGAACCGAGTTGGAGAAGTAAGAACTGATACGTGGTTGCGCCGCACCATTCACCGTCTGGCTGATGAATTCATAGTTAAATGCCAGCGTCAGGGCTTCGCGCACCCGCCAATCGGCCAGCATTGGGTTGCGCATGTTCATCACCAAACCGTTGATGCCTGTGGGGCGTTGGTGCGGGATGATAGATTTCACAACATCGCCAGTCAGCATGGCGGGGAAATCATATTGGTTTTGCCATTTATCACTATTGGATTCACGCATTACGTCAATTTCACCGGCCTTAAAGGCCTCGAACAACACGCCCGCGTCTGCGAAAAACTCTAGACGGATTTCATCCAGATTGCTGGTGCCACGGCGCAGCGGCAGATCCTTGCCCCAGTAGTCAGGGTTGCGTTTCAGAACCACAAAGCGGCCCGCCTCGAAGTCTTTGATTATATAGGGGCCGGTGCTGATCGGGGCTTCCAGCGAGGAGGCCGCGAAATCCTTGCCCTCCCATTGCGCCTTTTTCAGGATCGGCCGCATGCCCGCGATCAGGGCCAACTCGCGGTCCGCCTTGTTGAAGGTGAAGCGCACTTTGCGCTTCCCTGTGGTTTCGGCCTTGGCGATTTTACGCCATGCGCCCAGATAGCGCGGATGCCCCTTGGTGCCCAGTGTCTCATAGGACCACAGAACATCCTCGACGGTGACAGGACTGCCATCTGAAAACTGCGCCTCGGGACGCAGGGTGAATTCGACCCATGTGCGATTCGGGTCGGTCTCGACCGATTCGGCCAAAAGACCGTATAGCGAGAACGGTTCGTCGTAATTTCGCCCCATCAGGCTCTCGTATCCCAGATGGCGTAATTGATCTGGCGCGCGGCCTTTCAGGATATGTGGATTGAGAGAATCAAAGCTGCCAGATTCGCCCAGAACAATCCGTCCGCCCTTGGGCGCGTCGGGGTTCACATAGGGCAGCGACACAAAATCATGTGGTAGGGTGGGGGTGCCATACATAGCTATGCCATGCTGGGGCTCGGCAATCGCGGAGCCACCCGCGAGAATCACAAAACTCGCGGTCAAAATCTGACAGAATTGACGGAATAAAACTGTTCTCATATCAGGCACAATCCCCAAGTTACCTTATTTCATAAAGGATTAATGTAACGGGGGAATTAAACCAGTTCAAATTTTTAGCTTGGCGCTTGGCCAAAGATTGCGTATAAAGATGTCACTGCTCGATAGGTTTCTTGCCTGTATGAAACCTGCCTCAATAACTTAACGCCAGCTTCGTGCTGGCGTTTTTTTTTGGCTGCGCGGTGGGTTGCGTTGGGCGGGTGTCAGCTGCTTTGCGGGTCTTTTGGCGGGTCTTGAACCGGATCTTCCAGCGGCAACAACGGTTGGTTCTCGTCTTTCATATTCGGATAGACCAGACCGGCGGATATCACCAGTTTCATCGCGTCGCCAACCGACATGTCCAATTCAATCAAATCGGACTGGGGCAGGAACAGCAAAAAGCCGGAGGTCGGGTTTGGTGTAGTGGGTAAAAACACCGAAATCATCTGCCCATTCTCAGGGATTTTCTGGTTCACTTCACCCTTGGTCGTGGTCGAGATGAAGGCAATCGCATAGATACCCTTGCGCGGATATTCAATAATGCAGACCTTATCGAACGAGGTTTCAGACTGGGCAAAAACCGTTTCGGCCAGCTGTTTCAGCCCATTGTAGATCGAACGCACAACCGGCATCCTGTCCACCAGATCCTCGCCCAATTTAAGCAAGGATTTCCCCATGATCCCTTTGGTTAGCCAGCCAACAATCACCGTGAAGATCAAAAAGATGATCACACCAAGGCCGCGCAGGTCAATGCCAAGATATGGTTTTAAGGTGAATCTGGTCGGAATGAAGGGCAAAACCCAGCTGTCGATCTGCCCTGTGATGGTCCAGATCAGCCACAAGGTCATGCCAATCGGGGCGACAACCACCAGACCTGTCAGGAAGTTTGTACGCAGCCCCGAAAACCAGCGCCGTTTGCGCCGTTCAGTGATCGGGGGCAGGTCTTTGGGTTGGGGCATAGGGAACGGGCCAGCAATTGTTTCCAGTAGAATGTAGGGGGGGCGTTAAGAATTAACAATGGCCTCCTACGATATTGTTATTTTGTGCAAAGCTCTCCTAGGGCGTGTTGAGATTCACCGGGAGTTGATGACGGCGGCGGCCAGATAGATCATTGAGGAGAAGCTTGGATCAGTTTTGCAGGCGCGTAAAGCTATGCGTTTGAATTCCTTAAGTTTCCCGAAGTGGTTTTCGATCAAGTGTCTCCATTTGCAACCCTACTGATCAAACTCCGGCGGAAACTTCCGGTTGGACTTGGCGCAATGTGAAAAGTCCCCCATCCATCATCGCTATCTCCAAGCAATGTGCTGAAACTATTTGATTGTTTCACATTGCGTCTCCGTCCCAAGTTTACGGGACGTGACCACGTCAACAACGGGTTGTCAAACGATGTCTTGTTTGGCGGCTTTGTAGGACATTGGCAGCGTTGCCAGATAGATCAGATCGACCAACACCATGACATGCCAAGGGAACACCGTCAGGCTTATCATGAACAGCACCACCATGCCGAAAACCAAGGCCTGATGTTCGCGCTTAATGCTGATTTGCTTTAGTGAAAACGTCGGAATTCGGCTGACCGCCAATACACCCGCCGCGATGATATATAATGAAATCCAGACTTGATGCTCGGCAATGCTGGTCCAGCCCGCAAGATAGCAAAACGCTGGTAGAAACCCCAGCAGGGCCAGTGCTGGTGCAGGCACACCGACGAAAAAGCGGCTGTCTTTGGGGGTGTCATCCTCCTCCAGCAGGGCCACGTTGAAACGGGCCAGACGCATCATGCAAGCGATGGTAAAAATAATCAGGGCCATCCAGCCGATGTTGGCAAATTCTGTGCCGGCAAAAAACATCAGATAGAGCAGGATGGTCGGGGCGATGCCGAAGTTGAAAAAATCAGCCAAAGTGTCCAGTTCGGCGCCAAACTGACTGCTGGAATCCAGCATCCGCGCCAATTTTCCGTCGACCCCATCCAATAGAACGGCCAATAAAAGCAGCGCCATAGCGACAGAATAATGGCCCGCCATGCCTGAACGTACAGCCGTCAGGCCAGCGCAAAGGCCGAAAATAGTGACGAAATTCGGAATAAACCGCCGCAGCGGGACGTTTTTAGGCTCGGGGACGTTCAAATGCGTCTCCCGATGTAATTCGGGGTGGGATCGGACAGGTCGGCCAAGGCGGTTTCGCCCGCGACCGCGTTTTGCCCCAACACGACCTTTGGC
>JGI24023J19991_10002257_pt1 | contig 14191 bp, 13 predicted proteins | sample Cruoilmetagenom1_FD_19991 | JGI IMG/M metagenome (IMG submission 19991) | reverse complement strand
ACGCCCAGGCGGGTAATGATTTCAATCTCTCGATCCAGAACGTCGCCGGGCAGGCGATGATCGGGTATCCCGACCCGCAGCATGCCGCCGGGTTTGGGCAGGGCTTCAAAAATGGTGGAGCGAACCCCGTTTCGGGCCAGGTGATAGGCGGCGGAAAGTCCCGCCGGTCCGGATCCGATAATGGCCACTTTCTCTTCCCTTGCAGGCAAACACGGGATCTCTATATCCCTGGGATCAACCTGGTCCGCGGCGAGCCTTTTGAGGTCCCGAATGGCAACGGGTTCATCCACTTGCGCTCGCCTACAGACGTCTTCGCAGCCATGGGGGCAGATACGACCCAGAACGCCGGGCAGGGGCAGATCCGCCATGATAATTTTGAGGGCTTCCTCATATTTTCCCTGGCCCACCATCTGCACATAGCCCTGTACGTTCAACCCGGCCGGGCAGGCCAGTCGGCAGGGCGCTTTATCCGTTTTCTGGATGGAAAAGGCCCCCGGAATGGCTTGAGCGTATTTCTTAAAGACGGCTTTTCGTTCAACGAGGCCTTGGTCATATTCGCTGGGCAGGGAAACAGGACAGGCTTCGGCGCAATCGCCGCAGGCGGTACATTTGTCAAGATCAATATAGCGAGGGGTCTTTTGAATGGTAACCCTGAAATCTCCTTCGGAACCCTCAACCTTTTCCACTGCCGCACAGGTGATCAGGTTGATGTTCAGATGCCGGCCGACCTCGACCAGTTTGGGGGAGATGATTCACATGGCGCAATCGTTGGTGGGAAAAGTTTTATCCAGCTCACTCATGACGCCGCCGATGGCGGATGATTTTTCCACCAAATGGACGAGATATCCCGAATCGGCAAGGTCGAGGGCCGATTGCATCCCCGCAATGCCGCCGCCTACCACTAAGGCGGAGCCAATGGTTTTTTCAGACATGAAGGAATTCCTCCCTTAAACTTTATGAATCGTATTCTTACCCACCATTCAAACAATCTGTCAATAGAAATTTAGAAAACTTTTTGGCGCCTCATCGCTCTACGCCCTGTCGCAAAAAACGGAAAAATATTTCACTTAACAGGTATGTCACTGGTTTTGTAAAGAATGCAGAGTTCAGAAGCAGGAATAAGTGGATGGCATTTTTTTAATTTCGCCCCCCCGACCTCCGATGTCTTGGGTTGACATCAAAGCTTCCTTTCTCTATTCTCAACCTTTCCGTGAAGGATAAAGGGGTAAACTTTATTGTAACTGTTCACAGGGTGCAGGGGGGACAGTTGTCAGTATCCTCAAATTTCAAAATAACCTCCAGGGCTGACAACTGCACCCTGTGAAATTTAAACTTCTATCGAGGTTCACCTAATGGAAACCGATGATCTGGATTTTGAAATTGAGAGACTGGGTAAGTGCCGCATACCTTCGCCCTTGGGCGCGGAACAATCTGTGGAAGATGGGGACCGCGTGCTGTACAATGCGACCCTCAAAGGGGCGAAGGTGAATATCCAAGCGGGAAAAACCCTGCCAAGTTTCGAAATGGCCGGGCCCAAAGAGAAAATTTATTTTGATCCGTCGAAACTCAAGTGCGGGATTGTCACCTGCGGCGGTATCTGTCCCGGCTTGAACGATGTGATTCGGGCCATCGTGCTGAGCCTTTATCATCACTACCAGGTGAATACGGTTTTCGGCTTTCGTTATGGGTTCGAGGGCATTTCGTCTCGATACCGGCACGTTCCCCTGGAATTGAACCCGAAGATTGTGGGAGATATTCACGAAAAAGGGGGTACCATCCTCGGGTCATCCCGAGGCCCCCAGGATGTTTCGGATATGGTGGACACCCTGGAGCGCATGAACATCAGGCTTCTATTTACCATCGGGGGGGACGGCACGCTGCGGGGTGCCCAGGCCATCAGCGAGGAGATTGCTCGGCGCGGCCTCAAGATCGGTGTGGTGGGCATTCCCAAAACCATCGACAATGATATTTCCTTTGTGGACCAGTCCTTCGGATTCGAGACCGCTGTTTCAGCGGCCCGGCCCTGTATCTATGCGGCCCACGTGGAAGCAAAGGGGGCTCGAAACGGCGTGGGCCTGGTCAAATTAATGGGGAGAGAATCCGGCTTTATTTCCGCCCATGCGACCCTTGCCACCAGTGACGTCAATTTCTGCCTGGTGCCGGAGGTGCCCTTCACCCTTGAGGGTTTTCTACCCGTGCTGAAAGCGCGGCTCGAACGGTCCTCTCATTCGGTGATTGTGGTGGCCGAAGGGGCTGGCCAGGATTTGTTGAAAAGCGGTAGCGACTGTGATGCGTCGGGGAACCTCCGGTTCGGAGATATCGGCTTTTTTCTTCGCGATGAAATCAGGGCCTATTTCAAACGTGAAGGGGTGGAGATGCAACTGAAGTATATCGATCCCAGCTATGTGATTCGCAGCGTTCCCGCCAACCCGAAAGACTCCGTTTTTTGCCTGTTGCTGGGGCACAATGCGGTGCATGCGGGCATGGCTGGCCGAACCAATATGCTGGTGGGGTACTGGGACTCGGAATACACCCACGTGCCGATTCCTATGGCGGTTTCAGAGCGAAAAAGAATTGATCCCAATGGCCGTCTCTGGAGCAGNGTNGTGGAATCNACCGGNCAACCCAGGGATCTGGNGGGTTCTTCCGGAACGGGTGAAAGTGTATGNANAAGNGTNANATAACCGTCTTGAAACCCGTTAAGTGGGGAAAGTTNAGNTTTNCTCGTATTAACAANCNGTTNCTCCTTTTGNTTTGCCGGACGACAGGNCCGCTGAAGGTGTTGTGNTAATTTTTTTCAGAATCTTGAACCTTCTTGATCATTTTTTCTTGACACCTCCATAAAATTCGATATAAATGAGCTTGTTCCAAAATGCACAAAGTCTATTCAAGGCCAAAGTTTGAGGGTGCAGTGCCGATTTTGAAGTGGCAAGCGGGTGCATTTTGAAGGTAGGGATGAAGATTTCCGGTTGGGGATAATCCATTTTGCTCCGACCGGCGGCTACTCTGGACCTTAATTACAGAGAAAGGAGGTGTAAGCCTGGAACTTTTCCGGAGCAAATGGTTTTTTTGATCGTATCAACATTTACCGTTTTTAAATTGTTAAATCAGGAGGTATACTAATGCCAAGTTTCGTAATTGCAGAGAAATGTGATGGTTGCAAAGGGCAGGACAAGACTGCTTGTATGTATATTTGCCCCAACGATCTCATGGTGCTGGATCAAGAGAAGATGAAGGCGTACAATCGTGATCCTTCCATGTGCTGGGAATGCCAGTGTTGCGTCAAGATTTGCCCGCAGCAGGCCATGGATGTTCGCGGTTATGCCGATTTTATGCCCTTGGGCGCAAGCTGTACGCCGCTTCGCGGTTCCGAGGATATTATGTGGACGGTCAAGTTTCGCGACGGTAGTCTCAAAAGGTTCAAATTCCCCATCAGAACCATAGAGGAAGGTACCGCGGATCCATTGGGCGGTTTTGCAACCAATGATGACTTGAACAGTGAAGCCCTGGCAACTGAGCCTGCATCGATGGGTCTTGATGCAGTACCCACAATATAGAGAGAGGAGGTAATTTAGATATGGCAAATTTTGAAACAGTAGAAGTAAGCACTGACCTCCTGATTCTCGGTGGGGGATTCTCGGCCTGTGGTGTGGCTACCGAAGCTGCCTATTGGGCAAAGAAAAACGGTCTTAAGGTCACCTTGGTGGACAAGGCTGCATTGGATAGAAGTGGTGCTGTGGCCATGGGCCTTTCCGCCATCAACCAGTACATTGGCGTTAAAGACGGCGACAATACCCTCGAAGACTACGTTCGTTACGTGCGTCAGGACCTGATGGGCGTTTCCAGGGAAGACCTGGTGTACAACATCGCTCGTCACGTGGATTCCTCGGTTCACCTGTTTGAAAAATGGGGTCTCAAAATCTGGTTGGATGAAGACGGCAAGTACGTGCATGAAGGCCGCTGGCAGCTCATGATCAACGGTGAGTCCTACAAGATTCTCGTCGCGGAAGCCGCCAAAAACGCCATCGCCGATGCGGGTGGCGAGATTTTTGAGCGTGTTTTCATTGTGGAACCGCTTTTAGACGGCAACAAGTGTGTGGGCGCTGTCGGTTTCAGCACCCGCGAAGAAAAATTCTATGTGTTCAAGGCCAAGTGTACAGTCGCCACCATGGGCGGTGCGGTGCATGTGTTCCGTCCCCGTTCCGTGGGTGAAGGTTTTGGACGTTCCTGGTACCCACCGTTCAACTCCGGTTCCAGTGCCTATTTTACCATCAAGGCCGGCGCCGAGATGACCTGCCAGGAAGTTCGTTTTATTCCTGTCCGATTTAAGGATGCGTATGGCCCTGTGGGGGCATGGTTTCTGCTGTTTAAATCCCGCGCTATCAGCGCCGTCGGCGGCGAGTACATGGCAGTGAGGAAAGATGAGCTGCAGAACTGGGCTCCTTATGGTTTGGCCAAACCTATTCCCGCCAACCTCAGGAACTACCTGGGTATGCTGGATGTGGATGAGGGTTTTGGTCCTCTGTATATGGAGACGGATGAGGCCATGGCCAAGATCGCCGAAGCCTACAAGGACGACCCGAAGGGCTACAAGAAGAAGCTGAAGGAGCTGGANTCCGAAGCNTGGGAAGATTTCCTGGATATGACCATTTCCCAGGCGCACCTCTGGGCGTCTTTGAACGTTAAGCCCGAAGAGAANCATTCCGAAATCGCNGCCTGTGAGCCGTACTTCATCGGTTCCCATTCCGGCGCTTCCGGCGCATGGGTAAGCGGTCCTGAAGATCTGGATACGCCCTACAAATGGGGTTACGCTCAGATGACGACCGTGGACGCTCTGTTTGCGGCCGGCGATGCTACCGGCGCTTCCAGTCATAAGTTTTCATCCGGTTCCCATGCGGAAGGTCGCATTACCGGTAAAGCCGCTATTAAGTACATCGTGGAGAAGGGCGCAGCGCCCAGTGTGGATGCAGCCGTGATCGAAGACCTGAAAACAAAGATCTTGGCACCCCTGGATACCTACCAGGAATTTTGCAATTTCACCACCGAGCCCTCCATTAACCCCAATTATATCCTATGGCGTCCCTTCATGGATCGTATGCAAAAGATCATGGATGAATATGCCGGTGGTGTGACCGCAGCTTTCAAGACCAGCAAGGCGAATCTTGAGAGAGCCATGGAGCTGTTTGTGTATCTGCAGGAAGATGCCGAGAAAATGGCTGCTGAGGATATCTATGCTCTGGAAAGGTGCTGGGAGAACATGCACCGCATGGCGCAGGCCGAGGCTCATGTACGCACCATGCTGTTCAGAGAAGAGACCCGATGGCCAGGGTATTATTACAGGTCGGATACACCCAAAATGGACGAAGAAAACTGGCACTGCTTTGCCAACTGCAGACGTGATGCTGCGACCGGCGAATGGGAAATGTCCAAGAAAGATATCTGGAACATCCCCGGTGTATAATCATTAACCTTTGTTGACCATTGCTCCAGGCGTCTTTATGATGCCTGGAGCATTTTATTAATTGCGGGTGCGTACCTGTTCAGTGTTCATTTTGTGGATTGCCGGCAAAGTGGGTAGTGGTGAGATACGTATTTGAAAAAACAACAACGCTGGAGGAGACAATGGCAGAGGTACAAACGACGAACCAGAGTATACTGGTGGTTGGCGGAGGCATGAGCGGGATTACGTCCGCCCTGGAAGCGGCCGAGGCCGGTTATGATGTGGTGCTGGTTGAAAAGAATCCTTACCTGGGGGGGCGAGTGACCCAGTTGTATCAGTATTTTCCTAAGCTGTGCCCGCCCAATTGCGGTCTTGAAATTAATTTCCGGCGCATGAGACAGAATCCGAAAGTTCGCTTTTTCACCATGGCCGAAGTGGCGAATATCTCGGGATCTGAAGGCAATTACGACGTGACCATCAAGTTGTCACCCCGATATGTGAACGAAAAATGCACCTGCTGCGGTAAATGCAGTGACGTCTGTGAAGCGGAGATCGACAATCCCTTCAATTTTGGTATGGACAAGATCAAGGGCGCGTATCTTCCCCATGAATTTGCATTCCCCATGCGGTATGTGATTGATCCTTCCATTGTGGAAACCGAAGACGGTAAGAAGTGCCTGGAAGCTTGTGAATATGGCGCCGTTGAGCTGGATATGGCGGAGACCACTTTTGATTTGAACGTGGGTGCGATTGTCTGGGCCGCGGGCTGGGATCCCTACGAGGCAAAGGAAATCGATTATTACGGGTTCGGCGAATACAAAAATGTGATCACCAATGTGATGATGGAGCGCATGGCTTCACCTAACGGACCCACCGGGGGAAAGATTCTCAGGCCATCGGACGGCAAGGAAGTCAAAAATATCGCCTTTGTTCAGTGTGCGGGTTCCCGGGATGAAAACCATCTGCCCTACTGTTCCGGCGTCTGCTGTCTGGCTTCCATGAAGCAGGCCACCTATGTGCGGGAGCGACATCCGGATTGCGCCATCAGCATCTTTTTTATTGATATACGCGCCTTGGATCGACTCGAAGATTTTTATACCAAGGTTCAGGAAGATGAAAAAATAGAATTCATCAAGAGCAAAATTGCAAACATCTCAGAGGATGAGGCAACGGGAAGCCTGTTACTGGAAGGTGAAAATACACGGACCGGTGAGCAGCTTCGCATGACCTTTGACATGGCGGTTCTGGCCACCGGCATGGTTCCCAACAAGTTCGACATAGACGGCGCACCCGAAGTGGCGGCGGACGAATATGGTTTTGTGGTCAATGATCCGGAAAAAGCCGGCATATACGGCGCCGGTTGTGTCAGGAGACCCACGGATGTTGCTTCATCCGTGCAGGACGCCACGTCATCCGCTTTGAAGGCTATCCAATCAATCGCGAGGAGGTAACTCGATGGACAAGAAGACAGCAGTTTATATATGCACCGGGTGCGGCATTGGAGATGCCCTGGACATTGAACAGCTTAAGGAGGAAGGGACCGAAGATTTCACCATTGACGTCTCAAAAGATCATCCCTGCCTGTGTAATGCTGAAGGCGTTGAACTGATCAAGAAAGATATCGCCGATGAGGGGATCAATACGGTGATCATCGGCGCCTGTTCCTACCGGGTCAACTATGACGTATTCAACTTTGGTTTGAATGTGGTGGTTGACCGGGTCAATTTAAGGGAGCACGTGGCTTGGGTCATGCCCCCCAAAGAGGAAAACACCCAGGAACTGGCGGAGGACAACCTGCGCATGGGATGTTCCAAAGCCAAGGATACCGAACCGCCGGAACCCTTCAAGGCGGAAGAGGAATATTCCAAGGATGTGCTGGTGGTGGGCGGTGGCTTGGCCGGTATGACGGCAGCCCTTGAAACCGCTAAAGCCGGGTACCAGGCGATCCTGGTGGAAAAGGAAGACAAGCTGGGCGGTTTCCTGGGCAAAATGAAAAAGACCATCACCCTTCCCTATAAAGAACTGGCGGATACCGGTGCGGAAGAGCTGATCCAGGCGGTGGAAGCGGAAGACAAAATCAAGGTCTATACCGCTTCGACGGTTGAAAAAATCAGCGGTGGTCCCGGCCTGTTCTCCGTGGACATCAAGAATAATGGTGATGTAGTCAATGAGCGGGCAGGATCCGTGGTGCAGGCCACGGGATGGGTCCCCTATGACGCCAATAAGCTGGGGCATCTGGGCTATGGTCAGTTCAAGGATGTCATCACCAATGTTGAAATGGAAGAGATGGCGGCGGCCGGCAAAATCACCCGGCCCTCAGACGGGAGTCCGGCGAAAAATGTACTGTTTATTCAGTGTGCCGGTTCCAGGGACCCGGATCATCTGCCCTATTGTTCGGGCGCATGCTGCCTGGTGTCCATGAAACAGGCCACCTATGTGAAAGAACAGGATTCGGAAGCGGTGAACTACGTTCTGTATAAGGATGTGCGCACGGTGGGCCAGGCGGAAGATTTCTACCGCAAAGCCCAGGAAGACGGCAATATATTCATCCGAGGCGCTGCTACTGAAGTGGGCGAGACCGGCGGAAAACTCTTCGTGGAAGCGGATGATGAGCTCCTGGGAGAGAAGATCAAGATTGAAGAATTGGATCTGGTGGTCCTGGCCGTGGGTATGGTGCCCGCCTCAAAACCGGATGTGGCCCCTAAAATCAAAGCGCCTGCCGATACGGAAGGCGCGGACGAAGAAGGTATGATGGAGGTCCTTCCGGATTCGGGTTTTTTCGCCAACTCCGCCCTGAACCTGGAATATCGACAGGGACCGGAGCTGCCCACTTTAAAATACGGATTTCCTGATTCTCACTTCATCTGTTTCCCTTATGAGACTCGTCGAACCGGCATTTACAGCGCGGGGTGCGTCAAGCGGCCCATGGAAACGGCCAAGGTCCTGGATGACGCAGCCGGTGCCGCCATGAAGGCCATTCAGTGTTCCGAACTGACCGCCGAAGGTAAGGCGGTTCACCCGAGAGCCGGGGACATGACCTACCCGGAATTTAACATGAACCGATGCACCCAGTGTAAACGGTGTACGGAAGAATGTCCCTTTGGGGCCATCAACGAAGATGAAAAGGGCAACCCCCTGCCCAACCCCACAAGGTGCCGTCGTTGCGGTATTTGTATGGGGGCGTGTCCGGAACGGATTATCTCCTTTAAGAATTACTCCGTGGGTATGATCGGCAACATGATCAAATCCATCAACGTTCCGGAAGAGGATGAGGAAAAACCGAGAGTCATCTGTCTCATTTGCGAGAACGACGCTCTGCCGGCTCTGGATATGGCGGGCATCAAGCGAATGAAATGGAGCCCCTATGTACGATTTGTCCCCATGCGGTGCCTGGGCTCCATGAACCTGGTCTGGATCGCGGACTCCCTGTCGAGAGGCATTGACGGTATCTTGCTCATGGGATGCCGCCACGGAGATGATTACCAGTGTCATTTTGTAAAAGGGAGTGAACTGGCCAACACGCGGCTCAGTAAAGTATCGGAGACATTGGACCGGCTGGCTCTGGAATCGGATCGGGTGAAGTTTGTAGAAGTGGGCATTACCGATTACAACAAGATTCCCCAGATTATCGGCGACTTCATGGAAACCATCGAGGAAGTGGGTCCCAACCCGTACAAAGGCTGGTAAAAAACTCGGTGATTAGGTGTTGGCCTGACAACTGACAACTGATAACTGACAACTGATTCCTGAATCAAAGGGGTTTGTTTATGGAAAATGTGGTGGGCTACAATCCCTCCTTTGCTGAGGAGGTCTTCCAGAATGTGCATTCTGGGGATGAAATCAAAATGTGCATGAATTGCGGTGTCTGCGCAGCATCCTGTCCGTTGCGGGAACATATGGACTATTCGCCGAGGAAGATTTTTTCGCTCATTCGGGCCGGAAAAAGGGAAATGGTGCTCGGCAGCGAGGCCATCATGCTGTGTACATCCTGTTACACCTGCGTGGTGAAGTGCCCCAGGTCCATCCCCGTGATAGATGTCATGCATGGGTTGGCCCATTATGCCCTCACTAAGGGGTATATGCCGCGGGTGGAAACGGCGCGATTCGGAACGGAATTCTGGAAACAGGTGTATCGGCTGGGCCGGGTGGACGAAAAAGATCTTCCCAGACGGGTGTTTTTTGCCGGCGGCTTTGTGGAAGGGATTAAAAAGATGCTCAGCTTCATGGATATCGGCATTAAATTGATGCTTCACCGGCGCATGAAGCTGCTGCCTGAACGAAAAATCAAAGGGGTTAAATCCCTTCAGAGGATGCTGGATAAGGCGGAAATGTTGGAGAAGGGGGGGGCGGTGCGATGAAATATTTCTTGTATTGGGGATGCAGTCTGGAAGGAAGCGGCGCCAATTTTTTGGTTTCCCTCAAACCCCCCTGTGAAGCCTTGGGCATGGAATTTCTGGAGATTGAAGACTGGAACTGCTGCGGCGCCAGCGTGTCCTATGCGGGTGCCGGTGATCTGGCCATCAAAGTATTGAACGCACGGAACCTGGCCATTGCGGAAGCCGAGGGCGGTTACGATGTGGTGGCCCCCTGCAGCTCGTGTTACATCCAGATGATCAAGGTGAACCACGAGATCAAGGAGAACCCCAAACTGCTGGACGAGGTGAACGCCTGCCTGTCGGAGGGGGGGCTCAAATATGATGGTACCCTGAATGTGCGGCACATTCAGGACGTACTCTATAACGACATCGGTGTGGATAAAATCAAGAAAAGGGTCGTTAAACCTTTAACCGGGCTCAAGGTAGCCGGTTACGTGGGCTGCCAGTCGGTCAGGCCCTACGGGGAATATGACAGCGTGAACAAGCCCGTGGTGCAGGATCGCCTCCTTGAGGCCCTGGGGGCTGAAGCGGTGCCGTTTCCCAGCAAGATCAAGTGTTGCGGATCCGGCATCTTTCTGCCGGAGATGGACTACTGCATGGCGCTGGTTAAAAATATCCTGGAAGACGCGATAAACCATGGCGCCGACATCATTTCTACGGTCTGCCCCATGTGCGCCATGAACCTGGAACTGTACCAGGGCCGGATCAATGACAAATACGGCACCGATTTTGATATTCCCATCGTCTATCTGACCCAGTTGATGGCCGTTGCCTTCGGCATGGATATGAAAAAAGATGCCGCACTCAATTACAATGTCATTCCACCGGAAGGCGTGATCCAGGCTGCTATCGGCTGATTGCCGGGAACAATTCAAAGGAACCGTAACCAAATCCCCGGCGAGTTCGTTTTTTGGGATTTGGTTTTCTTTTTTTATAACGGAGATAAACATGACTGAGCAGGAAATACCTAAATGTTACCACTGTGACAGCGAAATGAAAAAATGGGCTGTCCCCCCTGATTCCACTTGGGGCACCGAATTTTTATGGGTATGCTTTAATGATGATTGCGCTTACTTTCAAAGGGGTTGGGATCACATGATGAAAACCCAGGAGATCAAGGCCTCATACCGAAACAGCGTGAGCCCTGAAACCGGAAACCGAAGCCCCCTTCCCTGTTGGTCGTATGATGCGCTGAGAGATCGGATTATCGAGGATTAGGAATTCCATGGCTAAAATCGGAAGAAACGATCCCTGCCCCTGCGGCAGTGGCAAAAAATTCAAGCATTGCCATCTGGGCAAGGAAGATCAACTGGCCCAAGAAAGCGCCGGCGGTGAGTTCTCCCCCGAGGATAGCGCACGCATAACGGCTTTGCCACAGGTCTCATACGGTCGTTCTCGGGAGATGCTTGAGGGCCTAGACATCAAGGAACTCACGGGGTCTTCGGCCGGTGTGAAATTTGTTGATCTGGCCGTCTATAAGGGGCTCGACCTGGCAGATGCGCGGCGCTCTGAAAAAGACGGAGCGGGAGCCGGCGGGGTTTTGATCAATATATTCAAAACAAAAATCAGCGATCCGGATCATCTCTATCTGGCCATTTCCCCCGAAATTAGCGACAGCGCCCTCATCCACCAACTGGCCCATGTGCTGGACTACCTGGGTGGTTCCAAACTCATGCCGGGCTTGGCAAAACCCCTCAGTTTTGATGTGGGCGTACCCGGCGAACACCTGGAGCATCCCCATGAGTATGGTTACTGGCTGACCTACCTGCAAAAGGAATTTGATGTGCAGCTGGATGCCGATGACACCATTGTATCCTTTCTATTTGAAAATGATATGCTCATCAAGGGCAGGGATATTGACCAGAAGAACCAGGTTCTCCTGAGATCCAAATCAGAGCGCATGATGCGGTTTATGAGTGAGAAAAGCGCGGAAATCGATGCCCTCATCTGCGAACGCTCCGGATATATCGGAAGCCGGGTGAATCAGGATTGAACCTGAAACCTTAACTGAAGATATTTGAGATCTGAAAAACGAATATCGAACAAAAAATATCAAAGGAAAGCTGACCAAGGACAACGATATGAAAATCCCACTGCTTGATCTTAACGCGCAACTAAAAGAAATTGAAAACGATGTAAAGAACGCTGTTACTGAAGTCATCGACTCCACCCGCTACATTATGGGACCCAAGGTGGAAGCCCTCGAAAACGAAATTGCCACCTATACGGGTGTTAAATACGGCACAGGCGTTTCATCCGGTACGGATGCCCTGCTGGTTTCCCTCATGGCCCTGAACATTAAACCCGGTGACCTGGTGATTACCACGCCCTTTTCCTTTTTTGCCACCGCCGGCGTTATCGCCAGATTGAATGCGGTACCGGTGTTTGTGGACATCGACCCCGATACCTACAACATGAGCCCCGATGCTCTGAAAAAATGGTTTGAAAGCCATGCGGAAGAAGCCCATCGCGTCAAAGCCATTATCCCCGTTCACCTCTACGGTCAGTGCGCTCATATGGATCCCATCTGTGAGCTGGCCGATACGCACGGCATTCCCATTGTTGAAGACGCGGCCCAGGCAATCGGCGCTGAATACCCATCCGCATCCGGCCAAAAGAAGGCAGGGAGCATGGGGACCCTCGGTTGTTTTTCTTTTTTCCCCAGCAAGAACTTGGGCGGCATTGGTGACGGCGGCATGGTAGTCACCAATGATCCGGAATTGAACGACAAGCTCAAAATGCTCAGAAACCACGGGGCCAAACCCAAATACTACCATGCCGTGATCGGCGGCAATTTTCGTCTGGACCCCATACAGGCAGCGGTTCTCCTGGTGAAATTGCCCCATCTGGACCAATGGCACACCATGAGACAGCAGAATGCCGCTTATTATGATGAGAAGCTGAAGGACCTCGACGTCAAAACCCCGCTTGTTGCTTATGAACGAAACCACCACATTTACAACCAGTACGTGATCTCTGTTCCCGAAAAGCGGGATGATCTGCGACAATTCCTGTCCGGCAACAACATCAGTACCGAAATTTACTACCCGGTCTCCTTCCACATGCAGGCCTGTTTCAGCGAACTGGGCTACCGGGAAGGCGATTTCCCCAATAGCGAATATGCCGCCCGGCACACCATTGCCCTACCGGTGTATCCTGAATTGACCCACGAAATGCAAGATTACGTGGCGGACAAAATCCGTGTTGGGCTTTAACGAACGGCATATTTCCCAATGATCCCGATTTCAAGCGAGTAGCAGTGATCTTTCGTGTTTCAGGGGACACAATACTTAATTATTGAATTTCTATAGAATCCCTGCCCTGTCTTTTCCCGAAAGCTTCTCACCAGAGACGCACAAACACCTGGTCTCCCCTTTTCTCAGCCCGAATTTTTTCCATATGTCTTAAGGTGGCCAGTTCCCGTTCCAACTGGGAGGCTGTTATTTTACCCTTAAGCCGCTCCAGGAGCCCGGGTCGTGGGATGCCCCCTGTCTCCTTCAATATTTCGAGAATTTGAGTCTGTAGTTCGGTAATGGCCAATCCTCCCGTATGTTTTTCAAAGGACTTGGCGCTGTATACCGTCCAGGGATCGCACGCGCGCGCCGGAGACAGCGCATCCATGTAACAATCCTCACACAGAATTTGCCCCGAATATTCCATTTCATCGCCTTTTTCAATGGCTACCTTACACCGTTCGCAGTTCATATGTACCTCCTCTCACGACTTCCAGAGCAACCGACTCATGAAAACACAGAATACGGTTTCGTTTGAAAATTTGCAACATTCCAGTTCTCGTTTTGAAAATTTCACTTTAGTGTTGTGTCCCCCTTTAATTTATCTATCGCCGGGCGCCAGGGGCATGGGTCGGAATATTCATTGCCTGCAAAGTGGTTTTCGTGGTAAAAAGCCCCGGTTAGAACATTTCCTTCATTTTCAGTGACACAACACCTTAATATGAACTCAGTTCACTTTCTGTCATATCCTCATTGTTTCAAGACCGTTCACATGTTCTTCTTTGTCTTCTTCCTTTCAACAACGGCAATGATCACCCTGTTCCGGGGCGATGTTCCCAGCGTCCAAGCAGGGGAAACGAAGTCCCGGTTTATTTACATTGTTAAAAAGGGGGATACACTGGGGGGGATTGCTCTTCACTATAAGGTCTCCATCAGGGCGTTGCGAAAGTGGAACAAACTGTCCGGCGACAAAATTTTTAAAGGACAGCGCCTGCGGATAAAATCCGACCCCTTTGGTTTTTATATCGTCAAAAGCGGTGACACCCTTTCCGAAATAGCCCTTCAATCGAACGTTCCCATTTCCCGACTGCGGGAATTGAATCGTATTTCAGGGGATCGGATCTACACGGGTCAGAAACTCA
>JGI24023J19991_10002256_pt1 | contig 14194 bp, 11 predicted proteins | sample Cruoilmetagenom1_FD_19991 | JGI IMG/M metagenome (IMG submission 19991) | reverse complement strand
ATGCTCATGATGGTTTCTACTGCTGAAGCCTCAGACGGAGTAAAGACAAGCAGTAAAATGGGTTATTACAAATATCGTAATGCAAAACCGATTCAGTTTGTCGAAAAAGGAATTAAATTTTATATTTTCTCTAATGGAGAATTAGAATATAATTCACGATCAAGAACTAGATATTCCAAACGCCAAGTATATAGAAATGGAAGACGTTACAGCAATAGGACTCCGTATCAAAATGTATACGTTAGTAGAGATTATTATGGCAGAGTGAAACGAGTTGGTAATGTTTTTATAAACTATAACAGGTATGGCAAAGTGTCAAGAGTAGGCTCTGTTTATATTGACTATCATCATAGAAGAATGACCAATGTAGGTGGATTGCACATTAGATACAACCGCTTTGGTGAAGTGAGCTATTTTGGACATGTTAAGCCAAGATATTCGTATAGAAACTATAACTATGATTACTTTTATGATGGAATGATTCTTGATTTTAATGATGACTATTTTGATGATTCTAATTTTTATGATAACTTTGATAACTACGATGAAGATGATGATTTCTATTATTATAAATCAAAAAAAGGAAAAGGTCATAAAAATAGTAAGATCATAAAACGAAAAAAAGAATATAATAATCATTCAAAAAAGAGAAACAAAAAAAGTAAAAATGATTAAAAAATATTAAAGAGACTCTTAAGGAGTTAAATGCGGAAAGTCCTGTTATCAGAAATGATACAGGATTTTTCATTTTTAATAATCTATTTTTTAAATTTATGTTTTCAACATATATTCTATTTGTGTTAATAAAAAATAGAATGGAATTATCATTTTAGATTCAATTAACAATATCTTTACGTATATAAAAAATCACTTTTTTTTAATTAAAGTCAAAGTTTAGTTTCAGAGAAGTAATCATCCTCTAATTGCTAAGAGAAAGAGGAAATACTTGAAAATCCTGCTATCAGAAATGAAGTAGGATTTTTATTTTAAGACCGTTTTATCTTAGCGAGCAATTTATTCAATAATACATTTACTTCTTGCGATATATTCATTCTATAAATTATAAGTACATATAGTAATGTAACTATGAATGACTTTATACCAATATTAACTATCGGATGTAAGCTAATTTCTATAAAGTAAAAAGAGATAAATAAAACGATGGTTAATATCAGTACTTGAAGAGTTTTTATTGTAAATGGTTGCATCCGCAATTTCTTATTTATATAGATGATTTTAAATGTACTAAATACAAACACAACTAACAACGTTGCCAAGGCTGCACCATCAATACCAAACAGCACTATCAGCCATCGGTTTAAAACAATAACACTTAGCGCCATAGCAATAGAAAAATAGAAAAATACTCTGTAATATTTTGAATTTGTTAAGATAGCACCGTTCGTACCTAAAGCCAATTTATACAACTCAGCTACAGAAATCATTAAAACAATCAATACTCCTACTGAGTATTCAGGCTTATTGATCAATTCATATAAATCTTTTACATTTAAGTTGATCAATAAGAACAATAAACCCCCTGCAATCAATAAGGTAATTGAACTTTTTTGATATAAATTCTTTACTTCACCCATATTATCAGCATTCAGCTCTTTTGCCGTAAGCGGATTGATAATCTGCTGCATAGCCCTTGCTGGAATACCAACAACTGAAGCTATATAAATACCGACACCATAATAGGCTACTTCTGCAATTTTCTCTAATTGCGGAATCATAAACTTATCAATATCTAATAATATTCCTGCGGCAGAACCGGCCAAAATAATATAAAATGAATAAAACAGTATTTCTTTAATATTATCTGGAAGTTTAAATATAATTCGAGGCCTGTACAGCTTAAAAGCATAGATCATCATTACATGCATTCTCACACCATAAACGATAACAACGGCATAGATAAATTGTTCTTGACTTATCCATTTAAAAAAAACTGCAATCAATAAAAAAGCAATACAAATTCTATGAAATACCTCTTTTATGAAGTTACCAAAAACAGATTTCAATTGTACTTTACTAAAGGCATAAAAAACTTCGAAAAATCCCATAAAAATGGCAATTGTAAAAATATACCTTGTATATGGTTTAATAATCGGGTTCTCTCGAGAGATCCAATCTGAAATAACATCATAAGAAAATGTGCCAATTAAGGCAAACGGAATAATAACGAATAAAGGCAACAATAATGAACTTGACAAAAATTTATCTCGTTCATACTTTGTTTTATATGATGTAAAAAATTTAATAATGGTATGTTGCATTCCCAGTACCATAAGAGGTGACAAAATATTTGCCGTTGAAAGTAAAAAGGTAATTAATCCGTAATAATCCTCATGTAAAAAATTGGTATACAAAAAAAGTACATTGAGCCCGCCAATAGCAAATCCGGCAAAAAGAATAACTGTGTTATGAATAGATTGCTTTACAACAATTCCCATTTAGCTAACTGTTTGTTGGTTTATTAACTTTTTGGTTAAATAATGAAACCGAATATACAACATAATAGCTGAAGATGTTAATCCTGCCAACAGGCCAATCCAAATACCAACACTACCGTAAACTTCTTCTTTTCCTAGAAAATAACATATAGGAAAACCTATGATCCAATAAGCAATAAAAGTTATAAATGTTGGAATTTTCACATCTTGCAATCCTCTTAGAGCACCCAAAACTACCACTTGTAATCCGTCTGAAATTTGAAAAACGGCGGCTACTAATAATAGTTTGGCAGCAATAGCAATTACTTCAAAATTATCAAACTGATTAATAACATCTTGTTGATCGACATACATTTTTGGTAAGTCATTATTAAATATCATAAATATCAATGCAAAAACAATATCTAATAATACTGTCAAAAAGAAAATAGAAATAGCGATCCTACGTAATTCACTAAAGTTTTTCAATCCTTTTTGATTTCCAACTCTAATCATAGCGGCCACACCTAAGCCCATAGCTACCATAAAAGTCATCGATGCTAAGTTCAGCGCTATTTGATTTGCGGCTTGCGGATTTTTACCCAATACTCCTGATAACCATATTGCAGCTGTAAACACAGCTACTTCAAACAACATTTGTAAAGCAGAAGGAAAACCCAGATCAATAATTTTTTTAAGAATCCTTTTTTTGATATTATTAAAACTAAACCTTTCAATATAGGGTTTAAATTTATCCTTTGATTTTAATAATAACCATATAAAGATCAACATCACAACACGTGATATCAATGTACCAATTGCAGCACCAATAATACCCAATTGTGGAAAACCAAACTTTCCGAAAATTAACAGATAGTTCAATACAACATTTAATACATTGGCCAGAATTGTAGCCCACATTGCATATTTGGTTTGTGATAAACCATCTGCAAATTGTTTAAATGCCTGGAACATGATTAAAGGAATTAATGAAAATGCTACCAAATCTAAATACGGCATCGCATATTTTACCACTTCCTCAGGTTGATCCATATGGTGCATCAAGGGTTTTATACCTAGTATCATTAAAAATAAAACGATCCCTAATACCGTACATAAAAAAAGGCCATGATTAAAGATCTGTTTTCCTTTTTCAATATTTTTTTCGCCATCAGCTTCTGCAACTAATGGCGTGATAGCTGTAGAAAATCCAATGCCTAAACTCATAGCTATAAACAAAAAGCTATTCCCTAAAGACACCGCGGCCAATTCAGCTGTACCCAACTGTCCAACCATAATATTGTCGATAAAACTTACCAAGGTATGCCCTATCATACCTAACATGACCGGGTAAGCCAATTTCAGGTTATATCTAAATTCGGAAGTATATGCTTTTAAGGTCAAAGGTTAGGATTATTTTTAAGCGGATAAAGATATGCATTTGGTTGAGGATTTACTAAGTAAAGTAAAATTGAGTTTCAATTTGAAAAAATTTGAAAGTACTTTCGTTACTATTCCCATCATAATGAACATCAATTCATGTGTTATAATCTAATTTGTTTTTTAGCCTTTATAGCGTATTTTAAGAGATTATATTCCGTGATAAATATCATATTTTATATAAAAAAATACCTATAATTTTAAGGATTGTTTAATTAGAGTAAATAATTACACCTAAAATTATTAAAATGGCAAAAGTTAAAGGGGCTATCGTTGTTGATATTGAAAAGTGTAAGGGTTGCGATCTATGTATACCGGTATGCGCTGAAAATGTCATAAGCATGTCAAAAGAAGTAAATCGCAAAGGCTATCATTATGCCTATATGAGTAATCCCGAAGAATGCACCGGCTGTACCAACTGCGCCATCGTTTGTCCCGACAGAGCCATTTCGGTTTATAGGATAAAAGTTCCAATATAATCATCAAAATGTTACCGCATGTCTGAATTAAAATTAATGAAAGGAAATGAAGCACTGGCCGAGGCTGCTATCAGAGCAGGAATTGACGCCTACTTCGGATATCCTATCACTCCACAATCAGAAGTAATTGAATATTTAATGACCGAACGTCCTGAAAAAAGAACTGGAATGGTCGTTTTGCAGGCTGAAAGTGAAATAGCTGCAATAAATATGGTCTATGGTGCTGCTAGTACAGGGAAAAGAGTAATGACCTCTTCGTCAAGTCCCGGAATATCACTTAAACTTGAAGGTATCTCATATCTGGCAGGTGCCGAATTACCGGCTGTAATTGTAAATGTTGTTCGTGGTGGTCCTGGTCTCGGAACCATTCAACCCTCTCAAGCAGATTATTTTCAGTCAGTAAAAGGAGGTGGCCATGGTGATTATAAACTGTATGTTCTTGCACCTTCTTCAGTACAAGAAATGTCTGATTTTATTGAGGATGCTTTTGATATTGCTTTTAAATATCGTGCGCCGGTTTTAATACTTTCTGACGGATTGATTGGTCAAATGATGGAAAAGGTAGTACTAAAAGATCAAAAAGAAAGAATGACCAATGAAGCAATTATTGAAAAATATGGTGATTGGGCTACAACAGGTAAAAAGGGACGAGAGCGAAATATTATAACTTCACTCGATTTAGAATCTGAAAAAATGGAAGCTAAAGTTCGTAAATTGATGAAGAAATATGAACGAATGGAAAAAGAAGATTTACGTTATGAAAAAATTCTATGTGACGATGCCGAATACTTAATTGTAGCTTACGGTTCAAGCGCCAGAATTGGTCAAAAAGCAGTTGAGCTAGCAAGGGAAAAAGGATTGAAAGTAGGATTATTGAGACCTATTACCTTATTCCCATTTCCTAAACAACAACTTTTCGAATTAGCCGATCAGGTAAAAGGAATTTTAAGTGTTGAGTTAAACGCAGGTCAAATGGTTGAAGACGTAAGACTTTCTGTTGAACATAAAGTGCCTGTTGAACATTTTGGAAGAACCGGAGGGATTATTCATACTCCAGAAGAAATTTTAGAAGCTTTAGAACAAAAAATTATAAAAAATGGACGTATTAGACATCATAAAACCCGAGAATCAAGTATTTTGTAAGTCAAAATTAATGACTGACACTGCATTATCGTATTGTCCGGGTTGTGGTCATGGTACCGCACATAATCTAACAATGGAAGTCATTGATGAAATGGGTATTTCTGAAGATGTTATTGGTGTCGCTCCTGTTGGCTGTTCAGTATTAGCTTATGATTTTATGAATATTGATATGACTCAAGCAGCTCATGGACGAGCTCCGGCTGTTGCCACCGCCATAGCAAGAACATGGCCTGAAAAATATGTATTTACCTATCAGGGTGATGGAGATCTAGCTGCCATAGGTACAGCAGAGACAATTCATGCCTGTAACAGAGGAGAAAATATCGTTATTATATTTGTTAATAATGGCATCTATGGTATGACGGGCGGACAAATGGCACCAACAACATTAGAAGGTATGCGAACTTCTACTTCGCCTTATGGAAGAGAAATTGAAACCATGGGTTCACCTTTAAAAATGACAGAACTGATTGCTAATTTACCGGGTGTTCATTATGTTACAAGACAAGCGGTTCATACCCATAAGCATGCCAGAAAAGCGAAAAAAGCGATAAAGAAGGCTTTTGAGAATGTCCGTTTAAAAAAGGGACTCTCATTTGTAGAGATTGTATCTAACTGTAATTCCGGTTGGAAAATGAACCCAATTGAATCAAATGATTGGATGGTTGAAAATATGTTTCCTTATTTTCCTCTAGGAGATATAAAAGTTGATGGTAAGTTAAAATAAAGGATTATGACAGAAGAAATAATTATAGCAGGTTTTGGTGGTCAAGGTGTACTATCAATGGGTAAAATTTTAGCCTATTCGGGCATCATGCAAGATCAGGAAGTAAGTTGGATGCCATCTTACGGACCGGAAATGCGTGGCGGAACGGCCAATGTAACCGTAATATTAAGTAATGACAGAATTAGTTCTCCTTATTTAAAAGTCTATGATTCTGCGATTATTTTAAATCAACAATCAATGGATAAATTCGAGGAAACCGTTAAACCGGGAGGTGTGTTATTGTACGATCCTAATGGGATTTCTCATCATCCGACAAGGACTGACATTAAAATTTATACAATAGATGCTACAAAACTAGCCACTGAAATGGGGAATAAGAAAATTTTTAATATGGTTGTTTTGGGTGGTTTCTTAAAGATCAAACCTATTGTTAAAATTGAAAATGTTATTGAAGGCTTAAAAAAATCGTTATCTGAACGTTATCATCATTTAATTCCTTTAAATAAAGATGCCATAAGTATGGGCATGGAAAAAGTAGCTTCCTTTAAAATAGAGGAATCAGTCTTTCAAAATTAGTTTTTAGTTAGTTAGTGAAATTCGGTTATCCGTAATTGTAATAATTACAAAATAACCGAATTTTTTTTGACTTTATATTTAAAATTAACTTGGCTATAAAAATTCAACCTTTAAAACGAAAAAACCCGCTCAGATACCGAAACAAGTTCGGCACTGGGCGGGTTTATAGTCAAAAATAATCTCTGATTATTCTTCTTTTACTTCTTCAAAATCTACATCTTGTACATCATCACCTTCAGAAGTTGTGTCAGCTCCAGCATCTGGTCCTGGTGCGCCTTGTGCTTCTTGTTCTGCTTTGTACATTTCTTCAGAGGCTACTTTCCAAGCTTCATTTATCTTTTCCATAGCTGCATCAATTTGCGCTAGGTCTTTAGATTCATGTGCTTTTTTCAACTCTTCTAATGCAGCTTCAATAGGTCCTTTTTTATCGTCAGATAACTTATCACCAAACTCTTTCAATTGTTTTTCTGTTTGGAAGATCATACCATCGGCACTATTGATCTTATCAACAGTCTCTTTGGCTGTTTTATCAGCATCGGCATTTGCTTCAGCATCAGCTTTCATTTTTTGGATATCTTCTTCTGATAAACCTGAAGATGCTTCTATACGAATGTTATGCTCTTTACCTGTACCTTTATCTTTAGCCGATACATTGATAATACCATTGGCATCAATATCAAATGTAACTTCAATTTGAGGTACACCTCTTGGTGCTGGTGGAATTCCGTCTAAATGGAAACGACCAATTGTTTTGTTGTCACCAGCCATGGCGCGCTCACCTTGTAAGACATGAATTTCAACCGATGGTTGATTCTCAGCAGCTGTTGAAAATACCTGTGATTTTTTAGTAGGAATTGTTGTATTTGACTCTATCAATTTTGTCATTACATTACCCATTGTTTCAATACCTAATGATAATGGAGTAACATCTAATAATAAAACATCTTTAACATCTCCAGTTAAAACACCACCTTGAATTGCAGCTCCTATAGCAACCACCTCATCAGGATTCACCCCTTTATGCGGATCTTTACCAAAGAATTTTTTAACTTCTTCTTGTATTCTTGGCATACGTGTTGAACCACCTACTAAGATAATTTCATCAATATCAGATGTTTTCAAATCAGCATCTTTTAATGCTTTAGTCACCGGTGCCATAGATCTTTTTATCAAGCTATCGGCCAATTTTTCAAAAGCAGCTCTGGTTATAGTTCTTACCAAGTGTTTTGGTCCACTATCTGTAGCGGTTACATATGGTAAATTTATCTCAGTTTGTGTACTAGAAGATAATTCAATCTTTGCTTTCTCAGCAGCTTCTTTTAAACGCTGTAATGCCATAGGATCTTTACGAAGATCTATGTTTTCCTCTTTCTTAAACTCTTCAGCTAACCAATCAATTATTACCTGATCAAAATCATCACCACCTAAATGCGTATCACCATTAGTAGATAATACTTCAAAAACACCATCTCCAATTTCTAAGACAGAGATATCAAAAGTACCACCACCTAAATCGTAAACTGCAATTTTTTTATCAGCACCAGATTTGTCTAAACCATATGCTAATGCAGCCGCTGTAGGTTCATTGATAATTCGGCTAACTTTTAAACCGGCAATTTCACCAGCTTCTTTAGTTGCCTGACGTTGTGCATCATTAAAATATGCAGGAACCGTTACAACAGCTTCTTTTACTTCATGACCTAAATAGTCTTCAGCTGTTTTTTTCATTTTTTGCAATACCATTGCAGAGATTTCTTGAGGTGTATATAACCTACCATCAATATCTACTCTAGGGGTATCATTATCTCCTTTTACTACTTTATAAGGTACACGTTCTGCTTCTTTTTTAGACTCAGAATACTTGTTACCCATAAAACGCTTGATAGAATAAACCGTTTTGGTAGGATTTGTAACCGCTTGACGCTTTGCCGGATCACCAACTTTACGCTCACCACCTTCAACAAAAGCCACAATAGATGGTGTTGTTCTTTTTCCTTCAGCATTAGGAATCACCACAGGCTCATTTCCTTCCATTACAGAAACACATGAGTTGGTTGTTCCTAAATCTATACCTATAATTTTACTCATAATTTATATTTTAGATTTTTCGTTTTTAATTTTTTTAACTCTGATAGTAAATAGTCAATCATTATGCCAACACTTATTTCACATACTTTTGGCAGAAAATATAAAACTTAAAATGACATTGTGGCAGAAATTATTTGCATATTATCAAATAATACTATGATTTTATATGGTAAAAATGTAATTTTAAGACTTAATTCTAATTCATGGAAAAGAGTACATTACACTGGTTCATACTTATCTTTTTGTTTATTTTTAATACAATTCCTGCACAAGAAATTAATCATAGAGAATTCAGAGGTGTTTGGATTGCAACAGTTAAAAATATTGATTGGCCCAGTGCAAAAAATTTGAGTACAGATCAGCAAAAACAGGAGCTATTAAAATTGTTAGACCTGTTTAATAATTTAAATTTCAACGCAATAATTTTTCAAATCCGCCCCGCAGCTGATGCCTTTTACAATTCAAAATTTGAACCATGGTCATCATGGTTAACGGGACAAAGTGGAAAAGCGCCTTTTCCTTATTATGACCCTCTGGCTTTTGCCATTGAAGAAACCCATAAACGTGGAATGGAATTTCATGCATGGTTAAATCCATATAGAGCTGTAGTCGATTACGAAAAGCAGCAGTTGAACCCTCTCCCCTTGACTGAAGAATATCCAAATTGGTTTGTCAAATACGGTAAAAATAAATATTTCAATCCTGGTATTCCTGAAGTTCGCGCATATACCAATAAAGTAGTAGCTGACTTGGTTCAAAATTATGATATAGATGCCATTCATTTCGACGATTATTTTTATCCTTATAAAATTGACAACATAAATTTTCCTGATGAAGAAGCCTTTGAATTGTATGGTGCTGACTTTTATCCAAATAATAAAGATGATTGGAGGAGGGAAAATGTTACTACAATAATTAAAGAGTTAAGCGCTACCATCAAATCAATTAAACCCTGGGTACAATTTGGTATCAGTCCATTTGGTGTTTGGAGAAATAAAAGTGTAGACCCTTTAGGTTCTGATACAGCTTCAAATCAAACCAATTATGACGACTTATATGCAGATATTTTATTTTGGTTAAAAAATAGCTGGTTAGATTATATTCTACCGCAAGCCTATTGGCATATTGGTTTTGAAAAAGCTGATTATAAAAAAATTGCTAGCTGGTGGGCTCAAAATAACCATAAAACTAACTTATATATAGGACAAGCAATGTATAGACAAGCCCATGCAGAAAATGAAGCATGGAAAATGAGTGATAAAACCGAAATTGAAAAACAATTAGATTTTAATAAGTCAATTTCAACTATTGGAGGTACCGTTTTTTTTAGTGCAAAAAGTTTTTACAAAAACCCTTATGGAATTAACCAGATATTAAAGAATAATTACTATCCTACTCCGATATTACCTCCATCTGTAAATCAGGATAAAAAATTTATTCCTGAGCCTGTTTTTAATGTCAACTTTACAAAAATAAAAAAAAGGAAACATCGATTATCATGGGAATCAATGCCTGAGAACAAAGAAAAAGAAGCTGTCAAATATCTAATATTTCAATTCAAGAAAAATGAAAAAATTGATATAGATAATTCTTCAAAAATTATTGCATTAACCGGTGAAAAGCACATCGATATTCTCAAAAAAAATGCTAAGAAAGGGACTGCTTTTGTTATTCTGGCAATAAGTAGAAATAACAATAAAAGCAAAGCTGTAAAGATTAAAAAATAATAAATTCTAGTTCTTATTATTAAAATCAACTTTATGAAAACTTTATCTCTATTGACCTTGATATTGATCATTACAATATCCTGTAAACAGGAAATTCCTGAACAACATTGGCACAAAGGAAATTTACACGCCCATTCACTATGGAGTGACGGTGATGATTTCCCTGAAATGATAATTCAATGGTATAAAGATCATGATTATCAGTTTGTTGCATTATCAGATCATAATACAATAGCATCAACTGAATTTTGGTATAGATTAAAGAATTCAGAAATTAAAAATCAAACCCTGGAAAAATATCAAAAAGCATTTGGTGACTGGGTAGAAATAAAAGATTATCCCGATTCTACTTCTGTTAAATTAAAAACCTTTAAGGAATATCGATCAAAGCTACAAGTACCCGGTGAGTTCATAGTCATTAAGTCTGAAGAAGTAACTTCAAGTTTTGAGAAAAAACCAATACATATAAATGTCACAAATATTGAGCATTTTATAGAACCTGTTAAAGGTGTTTCAGTAGTAGACGTAATGCAACAAACACTTGATAGGGTTCACGAGCAACGAAAGGAATCCCAAATTCCAATGTTTGCACATATCAATCATCCTAATTTCGGTTATGGTATTACAGCTGAAGATCTTATGAAGTTGAACGGTGAACGTTTCTTTGAAGTTTATAATGGTCACCCTTATGTGAACAATGAAGGTGACGATATGCATATCAATACTGAAGAAATGTGGGATCTCATCAATATTTCGTATTATAAACAAGGTAAACCCTTATTATTTGGGATTGCTTCAGATGATAGTCATCATTATCATGAACAATCTTCAAATTTAAGTAATGCTGGCAGAGGTTGGGTTATGGTCGAAACTGATAGTATCAATACTATTACTTTGATCGATGCAATGGAGTCAGGTAATTTTTATGCTTCTACAGGAGTCTCACTCAAAACCGAGTATCATAATGAAAGTTATTATTTTATTGAAGTAGAAGGTCAAACTGATGTAAATTATGAGGTTATTTTTTATGGCTATAAGCAACATGCAGATTCGGTTGTAGAATTTTCCAGGTCAAAAGGAAAGACGGCCAAGTATATATTTGAAAATGACGATATATTTGTGCGTGCTAAAGTTACCTCCGATCAGGTGGTCTCAAATCCTACTAAAAAAGGTGAAACATCTAGAGCTTGGACACAGCCAATACTATTAACGAATCAATAATAATTCGATGAACGAAAATATCTAACGTGTAAAAACCAATTCTGTATCTGTAGACATATTTGCATCAAAGGCATATCCTTCGGTTGTAAAACTTTTTAAACCCTCAACAGTATCAATATTATTATCAATAATATAACGAACCATATAACCTCGGGCTAATTTTGCAAAGGTCATGATCGTTTTATATTCTCCGTTTTTAAAATCCTTAAATATTGGTGTAATTACAGGAACTTTAAGCAATTTTGGTTTTATTGCTTTAAAATATTCTGCGCTTGCCAAATTGATAAAAGGTTCATTATCTTTCAACTCACTATTCAATGCATCTGTAATTGACGTATCCCAAAACTGATATAAATTACCTTTCCTGCCAATTTTTAGTCTGGTACCCATTTCTAATCTATATGCCTGTATAAGATCTAATGGTTTTAACAAACCATATTGACCTGAAATAATTCGGAGTTTATCTTGCAATTGATCTAATTTATTTGCTTTAATAGTGTTGACGTCTATGCCCTGAAATACAGCTCCGGTAAATGCAAAGATTGCCTGACGTGCATTTTTTAAATTAAAAGGAAGGCTCCATTGCTGATTTCGTTCATAGTTCAACTGACCCAAATTATCAGAAATACTCATCAATTTAGATAGCTGTTTTGCACTTTTCTTTTTAAGTATCGTACTCAATTTATCAGATTGCTCTAAAAAAACTGCTTGTGTGTATTTATCAGTCAAGACTTCAGATTCAAAATTGAGAGATTTTGCAGGCGATATAACTATTTTCATCTATTTAGTATTTAAAATGTAAAAATACAATCCAAAAAAGGAACTGTCAAATTTTTACTAATTTTAAATTTATACTAGTATCAATAAAATTAATAATAAATGGGATTTAAAATTTAGCTTGTTTCTTAATGAAATTTCAGCGAACTTCGCTTATCAACCGATATAGTTCATTAAAACGGAACGATATCTTAACGATAAGTGTAACTCCAAAAACTATTCCTTCTGATTTATAGTATAGTTCCGCCATTTCTCTAATACCAATTGTATATCTTCAGGTATTTCAGAATCAAACTGCATCCATTTTTTAGTGGTAGGGTGCTCAAATCCCAAAGTTTTTGCATGTAATGCTTGTCGTGGTAATACTTTAAAGCAATTGTCTACAAATTGTTTGTATTTCGTGAATGTAGTACCCTTTAATATGCGCTCTCCACCATATCGTGCATCATTAAATAAGGTATGCCCAATATGTTTAAAATGTGCGCGTATTTGGTGTGTTCTTCCGGTTTCTAATTTGCATTCTACCAATGTTACATAACTAAATCGTTCAATAACTTTGTAATGAGTAACTGCATGTTTTCCATATTCGCCATCAGGAAAAACATCCATTTGCAATCGGTTTTTAAAACTTCTCCCTACATGACCCGTAATAGTACCTTCTTCTTCAACTACATTTCCCCAAACCAACGCAATGTATTTTCGTTCGGTTGTACGGTCAAAAAATTGATTAGACAAACTCGTCATAGCCGATTCCGTTTTAGCCACAACTAAGAGTCCGCTAGTATCTTTATCAATTCTATGTACAAGTCCGGGGCGCTCATTTGAATTTGTAGGTAAATTTTCAACATGATAGATCAAGCCATTAACAAGGGTGCCGCTATAATTACCGTGTCCGGGATGTACTACCATTCCTGCTGGTTTATTCACAACCATAAGGACATCATCTTCATAAACAATATCAAGTGGAATATCTTCAGCTACCAGCAAATTTTCATGTGGAGGATGTGTTAATACAACCCGAACTACATCATTTGGTTTTATTTTATGATTGGCTTTTACAACACAACCATTAACCAATACATTACCGGCCTTAACAGCCTGCTGAATTTTATTTCGAGTAGCATTTTCAATGAAATTCATTAAAAATTTATCTACTCTTAATGGCTCCTGGCCTTGACTGGCAATAAATTTATAATGTTCAAATAAATCATCTTGCTCTATATCAAAAATATCTACTGACATTATTTCAAATAAAATTAATGGTTATTGCCCATTGCCTGCACCGTCACCTAGCACTAGATCTATTTCAGAATTCTTAGGTATTAAATCACCAGGCTTCACTTCCTTGCCTTTAAATTTCATCTTTCGAACAACATTTCTTCCAATATCCGGAATATAATAATACTCACCAATTCTAAAACCTATTGATTTTAAATGCGTTTCAACCTGGCGTTTGGTTTTATTTAGCACATTAGGAATTGCAATTTTTCTATAACCTGAAGGATTTAACGTTATATATATTTTTCTATTTTCCTTTACAAAATCTCCTGCTTCAGGATCTTGATCAATAACAGATTTTGG
>JGI24023J19991_10002255_pt1 | contig 14196 bp, 11 predicted proteins | sample Cruoilmetagenom1_FD_19991 | JGI IMG/M metagenome (IMG submission 19991) | reverse complement strand
TTAGGAATTACGGCTATTGTCGATTATGCTCATACCCCAGATGCATTAAAAAATGTGTTAGAAACGATCAATACCATTAGAACATTTAACGAAAAGGTAATCACCGTTGTGGGTTGCGGTGGTGATAGAGACAAGACTAAGCGTCCGAAAATGGCACATATTGCTACGCAATTATCCAATCAAACTATATTCACTTCTGACAATCCTAGAAGTGAAAACCCTCAAACTATTATTGATGAAATGGAAACAGGTGTTGAGCCTCAAAATTTCAAAAAATACATTTCAATTGTCGATAGAAGACAAGCTATTAAGACCGCAAGCTCTATGGCTGAAAAGGGAGATATTTTATTGATAGCAGGTAAAGGGCATGAGGCATATCAAGAAATTAATGGTGTAAGAACTCACTTTGATGATTATGAAATCATAACAGAAATATTAAAACAATTGCAAAAGTAAAATAGAAAATTATAGATGTTATATTACTTATTTGAATATTTAGAAAAACATTACCAGCTTTCAGGAGCCGGCTTATTTCAGTACATTTCATTTAGATCTGCGTTGGCTTTTGTGTTTTCATTATTGATTTCAACAGTTTTTGGAAAAAAAATTATTGACAAATTAAGAAACCTTCAAGTTGGAGAAACAGTTAGAGATTTAGGGTTAGATGGTCAAGTACAAAAAGCAGGAACTCCAACTATGGGAGGTCTCATTATTATTTTGGCAACAATACTGCCTGTATTGCTATTTGCTAAATTAGATAATGTATATATCATCATTCTTTTGGTTACTACCATTTGGATGGGAGCTATTGGTTTTATTGATGATTATATTAAAGTTTTCAGAAAAAACAAGGATGGTTTAAAAGGTCGATTTAAGGTTTTAGGTCAAGTTGGTTTAGGTGTTTTTGTAGGGTTGATGTTGTATTTTTCACCGCAGGTAGTCGTAAAGGAAGAAATTAATAATTCTAGTGTTACTCAAGTAGAGCAGTTTCAAACTGTAAATCCTTCAAGCTTGTTTGGTGAAGAAACAAAGTCTTTAAAGACAACGATTCCTTTCGTTAAAAATAATGAATTTGATTATTCAGTTTTAATAAGCTGGTTAGGTAATGACTATCAAAAATACGCATGGATTCCTTTTATATTAATTGTAATTTTTATCATTACTGCAGTTTCTAACGGAGCAAATTTAACAGATGGTATTGACGGACTGGCAGCGGGTTCCTCGGCTATTATTGTTATGGCTTTAGGTGTGTTTGCATGGATTTCAGGTAATATCATTTTTGCCAATTATTTGAATGTAATGTACATTCCTTATTCTGGTGAAATGACCATATTTATCAGTGCGTTTACAGGGGGATTGATAGGGTTTTTGTGGTACAATACTTATCCCGCACAAGTTTTTATGGGTGATACAGGTAGCTTGACAGTAGGCGGAATTATAGCTGTTATTGCCATATCTACACGCAAAGAATTATTGATACCCATATTGGCAGGTATCTTTTTAGCTGAAAATTTATCGGTGATGTTGCAAGTGAGTTATTTTAAATATACCCGTAAAATATATGGTGAAGGCAGACGTATTTTTCTAATGTCGCCTTTACATCATCATTATCAAAAAAAAGGATATCACGAAAGTAAAATAGTCACTCGTTTTTGGATTATAGGAATCATGTTGGCGGTGTTGTCAATCATAACATTAAAGGTGAGATAGATCCCTTTCTAACCTTCGCAAAGAGGGTGAGAAGAGAAAAAACAATGAAAAATATAGATAAAAATATAGAAGATGAAAATTCCCTTTTAGAGGGCTTAAGGGAGCGATTGGTGATTCTTGGAGGTGGTGAAAGTGGAGTGGGTACAGCTGTGCTTGCAAAAAAAAATATGTACGAAGTTTTTGTATCTGATAAAGGTGCAATAGCAAATAACTATAAAGAAGTTCTTTTACATAATGACATTCCTTTTGAAGAAGAAAAACATACAGAGAGTAAAATTTTAACTGCTGATGTGGTCATGAAAAGTCCAGGAATACCTGACAAAGTAGCCTTGGTTCAAGAATTGGTTAAAAAAGGAATTCCAGTAATCTCAGAAATTGAGTTTGCTTCAAAATTTACCGATGCAACCATTGTAGGTGTTACTGGTAGTAATGGTAAAACAACCACTACAATGTTGATAAACCACATCTTAAAAAAGGCGAAATTAAATGTGGGAATGGCAGGTAATATTGGCGACAGTTTTGCCTTACAAATTGCCACAAAAAATTATAACACTTATGTGTTAGAACTCAGTAGTTTTCAATTGGATGGTATTGTTGATTTTGCTCCGCATATAGCAATAATTACCAATATTTCACCAGATCATTTAGATAGATATGAGTACAACTATGAAAATTATATCAATGCTAAATTTAGAATAACAATGAACCAAACAGCTAGTGATTATTTGATATATGATGCAGATGATCAGGCTATAGAAAACTGGTTGAAGAACAACAAAACAAAAGCACAATTATTGCCTTTTTCACTAAAGAAAGTAGTGGAAAAAGGAGCCTATATAAAAGATGATAAAATTCTAATTCAAACCGACACAAATACATTTACTATGAGTATAGCAGCATTAGCATTACAAGGAAAACATAACACAAAAAACGCTATGGCATCTGCCATGGTAGCAAAATTATTAGGTGTAAGAAATGAAACACTTAGAGAGAGTTTAGAAGATTTTGAAAGTGTAGAACATCGTTTAGAACCTGTGTTTAAAATTAATGGTGTGCAATATATCAATGATTCAAAAGCAACAAATGTAAATGCAACATACTATGCTTTGGAGAGTATGAAAACGCCAACAGTTTGGATAGTTGGTGGTACTGATAAAGGGAATGATTATACAGAACTATTGCCTTTGGTTAGAGAAAAAGTAAAGGCTATTGTGTGTTTGGGCTTAGACAATTCAAAAATTATAGAAACTTTTGGGGGTGTAGTAGATTTCTATATAGAAACTGCTGGAGCTGAAGAGGCTGTAAAAGTGGCGTATAAACTTTCAGAAAAAGGAGATACGGTATTATTATCACCTGCTTGTGCAAGTTTTGATTTGTTTGAAAATTATGAAGATAGAGGTAGACAATTTAAAGACGCTGTTAGATTATTATAAATGTTAAAAGTGCTAAAAAATATTAGTGGTGACAGAACCATTTGGGCTATTATTGCTGTCTTGGCAATATTTTCCTTTCTCCCTGTGTATAGTGCAAGTACCAATTTGGTAGGTGTAGTCGGTAAAGGCACCACCATTGGGTACTTGCTCAAACACGCTATGTTATTATTGCTAGGGTTTGTTATCATATATGCAACTCATAAAATACCGTATCGTTATTTTAGTGGACTTTCGGTATTGTTAATTCCATTGGTGTTAGTATTGTTGGTCTATACACTGTTTCAAGGTAAAACCATTAGTGGTGCTAATGCGAGTAGGTGGATTAACATTCCTTTTGTAGGTATCGGTTTTCAGACTTCAACTTTGGCAAGTGTGGTAGTAATGATGTATTTAGCAAGATATCTAGCAAAGAATAAAACAAAGAAAATACTTTTTAAAGAAAGTGTTTGGAGGCTGTGGATTCCTATTGGTTTTGTGTTGCTGTTAATTTTGCCTGCTAATTTTTCTACAACAGCCATCATTTTTGTAATGGTCTTACTGATTGCGTTTTTGGGAGGTTACCCAATAAAGTATATCGGTGCAATTTTAGGAACAGGTATCCTTGTTTTTAGCTTGTTTATTTTAACAGCAAAGTCTTTTCCTGATACTTTTAAAAACACTAGAATTAATACTTGGACAAGTAGAATAGAAAATTTTTCTAATCCTGATGAAGATGCAAATTATCAAGCTGAAAAAGCAAAATTGGCGATAGCTTCTGGTGATATTCAAGGAAAAGGTCCAGGTAAAAGTGTGCAAAAGAATTTTTTACCACAATCATCATCCGATTTTATCTATGCAATAATTGTTGAGGAATTTGGATTAATTGGAGGGTTTTCTTTAATGGTTTTGTATTTAGGATTACTCTTTAGAATTGTAATTGTAGCTACCAAAACTGAAACGATATTCGGAATGCTTTTGGTACTTGGCGTAGGTATTCCCATCATATTTCAAGCCTTAATAAATATGGCGGTTGCTGTAGGGTTATTTCCTGTAACTGGGCAGCCTTTACCTTTGATTAGTACTGGTGGTACATCTATTTGGATGACTTGTTTTGCCATTGGCGTTGTGTTAAGTGTAAGTGCAGCCAGAGAAGAAGTAATAAAGAAGAAAAATAAAAAAAATGACGATAGTCCTTTAAGTATTTTACATGAGGCGATTGGTTAAAATTGTAATTCAAAACATTGAACAAAGAAATTAACATATTAATAAGTGGTGGTGGTACTGGAGGTCATATCTATCCAGCATTAGCTATTGCTAACGAATTAAAAAAAAGAAATCCTAATGCAAAATTTTTATTTGTAGGAGCAAAGGATAGAATGGAAATGGAAAAAGTGCCTCAAGCAGGTTATGAGATTAAAGGATTGTGGATTTCAGGACTCCAGCGAAAGCTGACCTTGAAAAATTTGATGTTTCCTTTTAAATTGATAAGCAGTTTGTGGAATGCATCTAAAATTATAAAAAAATTTAAACCTAATGTGGTGATTGGTACTGGCGGATTTGCCTCTGGACCAACCTTACAAATGGCAAATAGAAAAGGAATACCAACTTTGGTGCAAGAACAAAATTCCTATCCAGGTATTACTAATAAGCTATTGAGTAAAAAAGTGAATGCCATTTGTGTGGCGTATGATGGTTTGGAGCGGTTTTTCCCTAAGAATAAAATTGTAAAAACTGGAAATCCTGTTCGTCAAGATTTATTAGAAATTTCAACGAAAAGAAATGAAGGTCAAGAGCTTTTTAAATTAAAAACATTTCAGAAAACGCTATTGATTTTAGGTGGTAGCTTAGGTGCTAGAGCCATCAATCAATTGATAGAAAAAAATATTCAATGGCTGATAGATCAAAATGTACAAGTGCTCTGGCAAACTGGTAAATTGTATTATAAAGAATATCGAAAATACAATGATAAAGATGGGGTGCATGTCGTTGAGTTTATCAATAAAATGGATTTAGCCTATGCTGCGGCTGATGTGATTATCAGTAGAGCAGGAGCAGGTTCAATTTCAGAATTGTGTATTGTGGGTAAGCCAACAATTTTTATTCCCTCGCCAAATGTTGCTGAAGATCATCAAACTAAAAATGCAATGGCTGTGGTTGATAAAGAGGCTGCAATTCTATTAAAAGAAAGTGAATTGAATGATTTTCAATCGGTTTTTGAAGACTTGTTACATAGTGATGAGCAACAACAAAAATTGAGTAAAAACATACAGCAATTGGCATTGCCAAAAGCAACAGAACATATAGTGAATGAAGTTGAGAAATTAGCCCATCTTCCGTCTTCCCAAAGGGAAGAAACTTTGAAATAAGTAATTAAAATGAATAATAAAAGACAACATAGAAGTAGAGAGTCAGAAGTCCTTCCCTTAGGGAAGGGTTTGGGATGGGATAACATTTATTTTATAGGTATTGGCGGTATTGGTATGAGTGCCTTGGCTAGATATTTTCAAGCCAATAATTTCTATGTAAGTGGTTATGATAAAACACCTTCACCAGTTACAAATGCTTTAGAGGCTTTAGGAATTGTAATACATTTTGATGATAATATTGATGCGATTTCGAAGCAGGTATTTAATAAAGAAAAAACATTAATTGTGTATACGCCAGCCATCCCTAAAGATCATCAAGAGTATAATTATTTTAAAGACCAAGGATATACCATTTACAAGCGTTCAGAAATTTTAGGTGCCATTACTAAAAACACCTTTTGTTTTGCAGTTGCAGGAACACATGGTAAAACAACAACATCTACTATTTTAGGGCATATTTTACATGAATCTGGTGTAAATGCAACTTCTTTTTTAGGAGGAATAGCTGAAAATTACAATTCTAATTTAATTCTTGGTGGAGATGAAATTAGTGTGGTTGAAGCCGATGAGTTTGATCGATCATTTTTACAGTTATCTCCAAACATGGCTTGTATTACTTCTATGGATGCAGATCATCTAGATATTTACGGTGAAGAAGAAGCGTTGACAGAATCATTTATTGATTTTTCTAATAAAGTGTCTGACCAACTATTCATCAGAAAAGGGTTGCCTATAAAAGGAATTACCTATGGCATTGAAGATGGTTCAGATTTTGAAGCTCAACATATTAGAATTGAAAATGGTACTTATATTTTTGATGTAAAAACTCCAACAGAAATTTATAAAAATATAGAACTGAATCTTTCAGGAAGACATAATGTGCTAAATACTGTGGTGGCTTTGGCAATGGCGAATAGTTACGGTGTTCCGTTAGCTACCATTGCCAAGGCTTTATTAAATTTTAAGGGTGTACAGCGTAGGTTTACCTATAAAATTAAAACGAACGATTTGGTGTTGATTGATGATTATGCTCATCATCCAACTGAAATTAATGCCGTAGCAAATGCAGTAAAAGAACTGTATCCAAATGAAAAAGTGTTAGCAGTTTTTCAACCCCATTTATTTAGTAGAACAAGAGATTTTATTGATGATTTTGCGAGTAGCTTATCGAAGTTTGATGAATTAATTTTATTAGATATCTATCCTGCAAGAGAAAAACCTATTGAAGGCGTAACTTCTGATTGGTTATTAGCTAAAATAGACTTAGGGAAAAAACAAATCTCGTCAAAAGAGAATGTAATTAAAAATATAAAAGCATCAGAAGCTAAAATTATTGTGATGATTGGTGCTGGCGATATTGGTGTATTAATCAATGAGGTCAAAAATGAATTATTAACAATTAATGGTTAAAAAAATAAAGAATGATGATTAAAAAATGTGACCAAATATTTCTGGGCTTATGAAGCGGTATATTCCATTTATAAAAGGATTGTTGTTGCTATGTTTTGTAGTGTTTCTTTATGGTTTTACTTCGCATAGAAATAATGCAAGAAAAATAGCAAAAATTAACATCCATTTTGAAAATGGCGATAATCTTTTTGTTACTTATCAAACGGTTAATAAATTGTTAATACAAAATTATGAAGGCTTGAAAAATCAGCCAAAAGAAAGCATATTTTTGGATAAGTTAGAAGAGACGTTACTTTCTAATGAAATGATAGAAAATGCTGAGGTTTTTATGAATGTGAATGGTGAATTAGGTGCTGTAATAAAACAAAAAACACCAATTGCAAGAGTGAATCAAAATGGTTCAGCGTATTATATTGATAGTAATGGTAAAAAAATGCCATTATCATTAAGTTATTCAGCTAGGGTTCTTATTGTTGAAGGTGTTGCAAATAATACTATTTCAGAAGAACTATTTAAACTAGTTGAATTGGTTTATGAGGATGAATTTCTAAAAAAACAAATTGTTGGTGTTGAACAAATTTCAACAAGAGAATTTATTTTAAAGACTAGGGTTGGTAATCAGACTGTTGAATTAGGAAGTTTGAATCAATTGGATCAAAAAATTAAAAAACTAAAAGTGTTTTATCAAAAAGCAATTAATGACAAAACACTTGAAAATTATAAAACAATTAACCTTGAGTACAACAATCAGGTTGTGTGCACAAAAAAGTAAATTATGGAACAGGATAACATAGCTGTTGGTCTAGACATTGGTACTACAAAAATTGTAGCCATGATTGGTAAAACCAATGAGTATGGTAAATTAGAAATACTCGGTATGGGCAAGGCCAAAAGTATGGGCGTTCATAGAGGAGTTGTTAATAATATTACCCAAACCATACAATCTATACAGCAAGCTGTTGAAGAAGCTGAAAGTGTGTCAGATTATAAAATTAAAGAAGTTGTCGTGGGTATTGCTGGTCAGCATATTCGTAGTTTACATCATAGCGATTATATCACTAGACCTAATTCTGAAAAAGTTATTGATGATAGTGATATTGAAAAGTTAGTTAATCAAGTTCATAAGTTGGTGATGCTTCCAGGAGAAGAAATTATACATGTATTACCACAAGATTACAAAGTAGATGGGCAGGCTGAAATTAAAGCTCCTATTGGGATGTATGGCGGAAGGTTAGAGGCAAATTTTCATGTAGTTGTAGGACAAGTTTCTTCTATTAGAAATGTAGGGAGATGTATTAAAAGTTCTGGTTTAGAGTTATCTAATATTACTTTAGAACCCTTAGCGTCTTCTGAAGCTGTTTTAAGTCTAGAAGAAAAAGAAGCAGGTGTTGCTTTGATTGATATAGGTGGTGGTACAACTGATTTAGCTATTTTTAAAGATGGAATTATACGACATACATCGGTAATCCCTTTTGGAGGAAACGTGATTACAGAAGATATAAAAGAAGGTTGTTCTATTATAGAAAAACAAGCGGAGTTATTAAAAATAAAATTTGGTTCAGCTTGGCCTGGAGAAAATAAAGAAAATGAAATTGTTTCTATTCCTGGTTTAAGAGGTAGAGAACCGAAAGAAATCACATTAAAAAATCTTTCTAAAATTATCCATGCACGTGTTGTAGAGATTATAGAACAAGTGTATTTAGAAATTAAGAATTACGGCCACGAAGAAACTAAAAAGAAATTAATTGCTGGTATTGTTTTAACAGGTGGAGGTGCAGAATTGAAACATATCAAGCAGTTGGTTGAATATATTACGGGTATGGATACTAGAATAGGCTATCCAAATGAACATTTGGCAGGAAGTACAGATCTTGATTTATCTAGTCCAGCTTATGCAACTGCCGTTGGTTTGTTAATGAATGGTTTAGAAGAAAAAAATAAAAGTGAAAAATCTGATGTAAAAAAGGATACTGAAGAATATTCTCAAAATCGTAAATCTGATTTTAGTTCTAAAGTTGATCGAAAATCAATTTTTGAAAAATGGGGAGATAAGTTTAGAGAATTTTTAGACAATGCTGAATAAAGTAGTTTAAAAATTAAAAAGTGTTTTTAGAAAGAAAAAAGATAAAATATAGAAATTCCAAAATAATAAAATTATGAGCTTAGAATTTGAAAGTTTAGCATTTGATTTACCAAAAAACCAATCAAATACCATTAAGGTTATTGGTGTTGGTGGTGGTGGTAGCAATGCTGTAAATCACATGTTTAGAAAGGGAGTTGATGGTATTGATTTTGTTGTTTGTAATACTGATGCCCAAGCATTAGAAAACAGTCCGATACCAACAAAAATACAATTAGGTGCAACGCTTACAGAAGGTTTAGGTGCTGGTGCAAATCCTGAAATTGGAGAACAAGCAGCCATTGAAAGTGAAGAAGAAATTAGAAAAATGTTGGGCACCAATGCAAAAATGGTTTTTATTACTGTTGGAATGGGCGGAGGTACAGGTACAGGTGCTGCACCTGTAATTGCTGAGATTGCTAAAAAAATGGACTTGCTAACTGTAGGGATAGTGACTATACCATTTTCATTTGAAGGTAAAATGAGAAATGAACAAGCTCAAAAAGGAATAGAAAAAATAAGAAAGCATATAGATTCTTTAGTTGTTATTAATAATAATAAACTTAGAGAAGTATATGGAAATTTAGGTTTTAAAGCTGGTTTCTCTAAGGCTGATGAGGTGTTATCTACTGCAGCTATGGGTATTGCAGAGGTTATTACACATCATTATACGCAAAACATAGATTTAAAAGATGCAAAAACGGTCTTGTCAAATAGTGGTACTGCCTTGATGGGTTCTGCAATTGCAACAGGGCAAAATAGAGCACAAGAAGCTATTACCAAAGCATTAGATTCACCATTACTGAACGATAACAAAATAATTGGAGCTAGAAATGTTTTATTGTTAATTGTTTCTGGAACATCAGAGATAACAATTGATGAAATAGGTGAGATTAATGATTATATACAAAGTGAAGCCAAAAGCAATGTAGATATTATTATGGGTGTTGGCGAAGATCAAGAGTTAGGAGAATCTATTGCNGTTACTATTGTTGCTACAGGCTTTAATAATGAACAACAACTAGAGATTGCTCATACTGAGGAAAAAAAAATTATTCACGCTTTAGAAACTGAAACTTTTTCACCTAAAAAAGTAGAAGAAGTTCCTAGTAAATGAAGATGTTGTACGACATGTATTAGATGTAGAAAAAGAATCTATTACAAATGAACAATTAGAAAATGAAATAATTTCTACTTCAAAATCTATTAAAGAAATAGATGTTACTTATGATGCTGTTGAGCAAAGCGGTGATCAAGAAGAGTCTTTAGATGAGTTTGTAATTACACCTATTGCTCAAGTTGATGAAGTTGAAGAAATAGAAGATGAGAATCAAATTGCATTGACTTTTGATTTGCCTTTGTCTTCTTCAGCAAAGAGTATGGAAGAGCATGAAGAAGTGATTAAGCATCCTTTAACAGCTACTGATGTTAGAAATCTTGAAGTTGTAGAGCCTGAAATGATACAGCCAACAGTAACTGTTGATGGTAAAATAAGACATGGTTTAGAAAAATTTATGTTAGAAGATGTGGAAGACGTTGTGAAAACTAATGTTGAAGCTGTTGATGAAGAATTAACGTTTAATGTAAGGGTTGAAGCTGAGACTGAAGCAAGTGATAAATTGAATAGTGAAGAGAATGAGTCTCCTTTAAATTTGACTATTGAAGAATTACAGAGTAGAGCAGATGAGAGAAGACAAAAAATGAAAGATTTTAATTATAGATTTGCTAGTAGACCTTCAAATATTGATGAGTATGAAAGTCAGCCAGCATATAAAAGAATGGGTGTAGATTTAGATGATGTAGAACCTTCATCTGAAACCACAGAAAATCAATCTAGAATATCATTAAGTTCAGATGAGAATGATGATATTCAGATACGCTCTAATAATTCATTTTTGCATGACAATGTGGATTAATTAGTATTTAGTTTTGTTTGTTAAAACCCGAATTTGAAGTATTCAAATTTGGGTTTTAAATATATTGGATAGAAGTTTTCTCCATTTTAGAAGGTAATAATTTATCTTTTCAATGGCTATTATTAATCGCTAAATAGGGTTCTTATGACCCCAATAAAAAGGCTAAGTTGTTGTAGTCAAACTTCATAATAGTTTTTGGTAGTCTATGCAGTTTTTTTCAATAATTTTCCATTTCCTCTTCAGAGAAAATTTCACCATTTTCTAATGCATTAACCATAGCGGCATGACTTTCTCTATTGATAGGATAAAATATCAATATAGGGATGGCCAATAAAATCAAAGCAGCGGGAACGGGTCCAAATAATAATCGAATACCTAAAAGTGATTCTGCGGTTTGTTCAACATTAGGTACATAATTAAAAATTTCGAGTACCCATCCTAAAATAATAATTCCTAATGTTCTGGCTATTTTATCTACCAATCCGTAAACACCAAAAAAGATACCTTCTCTTCGTTCACCAGTTCTCATTTGGTCATATTCAATAACATCAGGCATCATGGCAAATGGCATTACCCAATGAGAGGCCATACCTATTCCTAATACCATTGCCAATAAAGACATTATATTCATATCTCCTTTTCCTAGCCAAAAGGAAGCCATAGCACAAATAGCAACTATAATTAATCCTCCAACATAAGAGATACTTTTAGACCAATGATCCCCAACCCATTTCCATAACATGATAAAAACAGCAATAACCAACATTAAAATTGTTAGAATTTTTCCGATTGAATCTCTACTTTCTACTAAATTATATACCACAAAATACATCATCACTGCAGACATTAATGTGAATGCTAATCGAACTAAACCAAATGCGGTTACAAGCATTACAAAAGGCTTGTTTTTAAAAGTAGTTTTTATTGAAGCTATCAAAGGCATTTTAGAAGTTACATTTTTAAAATCTGTTGGTTCTTTAACTCTCCATGCTACAAATGCAACTGAAAGCCCTGCTAAAACCCCGAAAATTCCACCAACGATCATATAGCCTATTTGTGGTGAGGCTGCATTTCCTACAATTAATCGTACAGAAATACTTCCGATAATATAACCTAAAACAGCACCGATGGAGCTTACTGTCATTAAACTAGTACGTTCATCATAGTCTTTTGTTAGTTCAGCTGCCATAGCAGTATAAGGGATATAAGTAATAGAAAATACCGTACTAAAAATAATATAGGTTGCGGCAACCCAAATAAATGCCGAAGTATTCGATAAACCTGAAGGTACAATCCACAATATAAAAGAGGCTATTACCAATGGAACAGCACCATAAATAAGATAAACTCTTCTACGACCGTGTTTAGATTTAGTTCGGTCAGTCATCCAACCAATAATAGGATCATTAATGATATCCCATATTTTACCAACAGTCAGTGCCATTCCAGCAATCGCAGGTGATATCAAAGCAACATCTGTATAAAAGATCATTAAGAAAAAACTCATGGCGGCAATTAATGATACCAACCCGATATTTCCTACTCCGTAAGATAGTTTTATTCCAAAAGGAATTTTTGTTTTTTTAATTTCACTATGCTTCATAGTTGGTTAGTGTTTGGGGCCATTAATTTTTACTTTTTATATTGCAATTTTATTTTTCGTTTTCAAGAAATCTCTTACCTCTCGTCTCAAAATTTTTGCTAAGAAACTTCTCGGTAATTCTTCAAAAAATTCGATATCATCAGGTAACTGATAACTTTTAATCTTGTTCTTTAATACATTAAAAATTTCAAAAGCAATGGTTTCATAATTAGCCTTTTTACGATAAGCCTGACGTAGAGAAACAGCTAAAATGGCTTCATCATTTACTTGAACTAGATTACATTCTTTTATTGCAGGATGATCATGTACATGCTCTTCAATTTGACGTGGATAAATGATTTGATCGCCTTTTTTTATAACATCAGCAGATCGACCTAAAATGTGTAAACGTCCATCAGCTTCTAGATAGCCCATATCACCTATTTTAAGCCACCCATCAACAAATGTTTTTGCGTTTAATTCAGGCTGATTCCAATAACCAGTAAATAAAGTAGGGCTTTTTATGAGTACATGCCCAGTTTGTTTAAAGGGTAATTCGTTATGATTATCATCTACAATTCTTACTGAAACTTGAGGGACTACTTTACCAGCAGATGTCAAAATATTTCTATTAGCAATTTTGTGATTTTCCATATGGTCTTTTGGTTGTAGCATGCTTACCGGAGGTAATACTTCAGCACTGCCATAACCCTGTTGAAGTATGGGGCCGAATTTTTCAATAGCTTCTTCCAATTTAGCCGCCGCCAATGTTTCGGTACCATAGATGATATTTTCTAAGGAACCTAAATCATAATTTTCAAGTTTAGGGTGATCTAGAATGTCAATTAAAAGACTAGGTGTAGTAAACATCCTTGATATTTTGTGTTTTTGAATCATTTCTAAAAACACTTCGGCATTATATGATGCTGGTATAACAAGGGCGGCTCCAGAAAGTAGAGATGGTAAGACAACTCCATTACCGGCACCAACTAAAGGAATGCCTACAAGAAATTTATCTGGACTTTTCTTTTTTGGACCAATTCCTACATTTTTCACCACCAATTGTAGGCTTTTTACAAAGACACCATGAGTTGCTGGTAATGCTTTAGGATTTCCGGTAGTGCCGGATGTAAAACCAAGGGCTGCTATATCATTTGGTGATATTTTGTTTATACTCTTCTTTGGCGGATATGTTGCCAATAAATCGTTATAATTACTATCAATTTCAAGTAATTTTAAATTAGGGAAGTGTTGTTGCAATAGCCGTGCGGTTTTATGAGCAATTTTCGCATCATATATTAGTAACTTAGGATTGATAAGTTTGGCAATATCAAGAATCTTATCAGTGGTAATATTGCTATTTAATGATGTAAGGATGCCCCCCATTTCATAACCAGCTAAATTAATTTCTATTTGGTTGATGCCATTTGATACTAGTACTAATACTGAATCTCCTTTTTTAATTTCTAGAGTATTCAAACCTGTAGCTAAGCTATGGACTCTATTGGACAGTTCTTGAAAAGTAAGTGTTGAGTTTTTGGTAATAATTGCTTTATTCTTAGAATGCTGCTTAAAGGCATATCTAATCATATCCCTTGGGATCTTGAAACGGTTTAAAACAAATAGAACTATCCAATTCCTAATTAATGACATAATTACCCTTTAAATTTAAATAAGAGAT
>JGI24023J19991_10002253_pt1 | contig 14198 bp, 10 predicted proteins | sample Cruoilmetagenom1_FD_19991 | JGI IMG/M metagenome (IMG submission 19991) | reverse complement strand
GACACCTGAAATTCCACCTTCTGATGAAGAATTAGATGAAATAAATAAGGGTAAAGGTTTACCTCTTGAAAAACGCATCTCACAACCTTTTTTAGAAATTGCTGAAGCAATAAAAAAGATGCCTAAGTTTATGTGGAAAATTGGTGCTGTGTATTTATTCCAATGGTATGCACTTTTTATCTATTGGCAATTTACTACACCTCTATTCATGTCAACTTTAGGATATACAACTTCTGAGGCAGCTTCTCAAGCGGCTAAAATGAGTTTAACGTATAATACGGTTACTATGGTAATTGCACTTGCTTTAGTGCCATTGACAACCCGTTTTGGAGGTAAAAAAGTATATGCTTTAAGTTTGTTAGGCACTGCAATTGCTTTATTTGCTATACCATATATCACAGATCCGACATTAGTGCTTGTACCTATGGTATTATTTGGAGTTGGTTGGGCTGCAATGATGGGCATTCCATATACCATGGTCTCAAAAATTGTCCCTCAAGACCGTAGAGGTGTTTATATGGGAATACTAAATATGATGATTGTGATTCCTATGTTTATTCAAACCTTAACTTTTGGTCCTATTTATAAATATGTATTAGGCGGAAATGCCATAAATGCGATGTTATTTGCAGGTGTATTTTTTATAATAGCAGCATTTTTAGGCTTCAGGTTAAATGAACCAGTTTCTAAAAACGTTGAGATTTAAAACACAAACCTTATGAACTGGCTAGATTATAGTGTCATCATAGCTTATATAGTATTCTTTTTAGGAATGGGTTTCTTCTTTAAAGAAAATAAAAATTCTAACGATTATTTTTTAGGTGGTAGAAGTATGGGTTGGTTTCCTTTAAGTCTTTCTACCATGGCTACACAACTCTCAGCTATTAGTTTTATATCAGCTCCCGCTTTTGTTGGCCTCAAAGTAGGTGGTGGTATGAAATGGTTGACCTTTGAGTTTGCCGTACCCTTAGCAATGATCTTTATAATGATTGTTATTATTCCTCCCTTATTTCGTTCTGGAGTTATAAGTATTTACGAATTTGTTGAAAAAAGATTTAGTGCTTCAACTCGATTAATCTTAAGTATTGTTTTTCAAATAAGCCGTGCTTTAGGTACTGGAGTTATGGTATATACTATTGCTATTATTTTACAAGCAGTATTAGATATTGATTATGTATACACGATATTAATTATTAGTGTAATTACCATAATTTATTCTTGGCAAGGCGGTATGAAAGCAGTTGTTTGGGGAGATGCCATACAAATGATTATTTTATTTGGAGGATTGATTATTTGTCTATACTTTGGATGGAATCTACTTCAAGAACATGGTGGCATAACTCAAGGATTTGATTCTGACCGTTTAAAAGTAATCGATTATAATTTAGGAATAGGAGAAGGGAATGAATATGGATTTTTACCCATGTTAATTGGAGGTTTCTTTTTATATGTTTCTTATTATGGTTGTGATCAAACCCAAGCTCAACGTTTATTATCTGCAAAAGATGAAAAAACCATTCGAACATTATTAATGGCAAATGGATTATTGCGTTTCCCTGTGGTATTGGTGTATTCTATTATGGGACTTGTTTTAGGTGGCTTAATAACTATAGCACCTGACTTTTTAGATGAAATTACACAAGCTACACAAAAACATTTTCCGTCAGAGTTTGCTAAAAATGGACTAAAAGCAGATTTAATGGTGCCTATTTTTATTGTAAAATATTTACCTAACGGATTTATCGGTATCTTAATGGTTGGTATTCTTTCCGCTGCAATGTCATCACTAAGCTCAACCGTTAATTCATTATCTGCTGTCACTGTGGAAGATTTTTTTAATAGAGGAGAAAAAAAGTTAAGTGATAAGCAATACATGTATATTTCAAAAATTGCGGTGATCTTTTGGGGTGTTATAACTATAGCTGCTTCTTTTCTTTTTGGAGGCAGTAAAAGTGCAGTAATAGAAATTATTAATGCGATTGGCTCTGTGTTTTACGGACCAGTTCTAGTGACTTTTGTTTTGGCATTTTTCTCTAAAAAAGTAAACCATATAGGTATGAATACAGGTATAATAGTTGCTGTACTCTTAAACCTAATTTTTTCTAAAACTATGCAAGAAATGTTCAATATAGATTTAGGTTTTGATATTTTTTGGATTTGGTTGAACTTTACGGGTGTCGTTATAGCATTAGTTGTGGCTTATATTGTAAGTGCTTTGACTAAAAATATTAAAGTGAAAAATATTAATAAAGTAGACTTTAGTTTAAAAAAATCAGATTTCTTTATAAAAGAAGTATATATTTTAATCTCATTTTTTATCGCAATTTTGGTCTTTAGTTATTTCGTACCAACAATTTTTGGATAAATTTTACACTATTATTTATTATTCCCCTATGCTAAATAAAATACAGAAAAGTGATATAAAAAGTAGCTTGACTAATCTTTATGATCAACGAGCAGATTGGATTTTTCATGCTATAGAAATTTTAGTAAAAAAATACACATTAAAAGATATTAAAGAAGAAGGTCTGTCAGAAAAAGATGTAGTATTAATTACCTATGGAGACAATATTCAAAAAAAAGGTCAACCACATTTAGAGACTTTAAAAGAATTTGTAGATAAGTATTGCTTACCTGAAATTAATAGTACACATATATTACCATTTTTTCCTTATACTTCAGATGATGGTTTTTCAGTAAGCGATTATTTTAAAGTAGATCCTAACTTAGGGTCTTGGGATGATATCTCTAATTTGTCAGACAGTAGCAATCTCATGTTTGATGCTGTAGTGAATCATATGTCAAAATCCTCACAATGGTTTCAATCCTTTTTAGCTAAAGAGGATGGGTTTCAAGATTTTTTTATTGCTGTAGATCCCGATACAGATTTATCTAAAGTTGTTCGCCCTAGAGCCTTGCCTCTATTAACGCCTTTTATGGATAAAAATGGAGCAGAAAAGTATATTTGGACAACATTTAGTGAAGATCAAGTTGATTTAAATTATGCATCTCCAGAAGTTTTTATTGCTGTATTAGAAGTGTTATTATTTTATGCTTCAAAAGGAGCAAAATTAATAAGACTTGACGCAATAGCTTTTCTATGGAAAAAAATAGGAACAACATGTTTGCATCTTACTGAAACACATGAAATTATCAAATTGTATCGAAAAATTATTGAGTCAGTAAACAGTAATCTTGTTTTTATTACTGAAACTAATGTTCCTCACAAAGAAAATATATCCTACTTTGGTAATGGTTATGACGAAGCTCAGATGGTCTATAATTTTACACTTTCACCTCTGTTGGTCTATTCCATAATGGAAGGTAATACAACAATACTCACAAAATGGGCTCAATCCTTAGAACTACCAAGTAATAAAGTATGTTTTTTTAATTTTACGGCAAGTCATGACGGCATTGGTATGCGGCCTCTACAAGGCATTATTTCTGATAAAGAAATTGACAAATTAGCAAAACGAGTAGAAAAACACGGTGGAAAGGTATCTTATAAAAATAATGAAGATGGCACACAATCACCTTATGAGTTGAATTGTAGTTATATTGACTTATTAAGTCATGATAGTGAAGATGATAAAATACGAACCCAGAAAATGATACTTACGCAAGCTGTAATGTTGACAATGCCAGGGATTCCTGGCATCTACTTTCATTCATTGATTGGTTCTCGAAATTATTACAAAGGTGTAATTGAGACTGGTATTAAACGGAGGATAAACAGAGAAAAACTTAGTATAACTGACTTAGAAGTAGAACTATCTAATTCAGAAAGTTTAAGATCTAAAATTTATTCAGCTTATAAACAGCTACTAAGTGTTCGTAGTAAAGAAAAAGCCTTTCATCCATTTGGACATGCAACTTACCTTAATATTGATAACGATAATATTTTTATTATAAAAAGGGCTCATGATAATGAAACAATTTATACAATTTACAATTTTAGTAATACACTGGTGCAAATAAATGCTCTAGCACCAAATGTATGTGATGTGTTAAATGAAGATAAGTTGATGGAAAACAAATGGAAAATACAACCTTATAATTTCTATTGGCTGAAAATTTGTTAAATGATTTATGGTTTATTCTTTTCGGTTAATAATTTTAACAACACACCATTTGTCCATCCAAATCCATCTTGAACAGGATATTCGCCTCCACCAGCTTTTAGACTAAGGTCGTAGACATTATATTTTTCTACCATCTTTCCTGTATTTTTATATACCTTAGTATTGAGTGCAATCCAGCGTTTTTTAATTTCATCAGCTAATTGAGTTTGCTGGTAGTTTCTAAGTCCTTTAATAGTCATCCATTGTAGTGGTGCCCAACCATTTGGAGCATCCCACTGTTCATTAGTATTGCTTAGTGTAGTGGTTAAACCGCCAGGCTGTAAAAAATAAGATTTAATTTTTTGAGCAACTGTATTTGCCTTTTTGATATCAGAGATATTAAAAAATAAGGGAGCTATCCCTGCCAAAGAATAAATAGCAGTCTGTTTTTTCTTCACAAAATCATAATCAAAATAAAAGCCTTTAGTTTCATTCCAACAATACTTTTGTATGGCATTGGCTCGTACTTTTGCTTTTTGATTATAAATTTCTGCTTTTTCAGGATTACCAATAGAACGATATGATTTTTCTAACATTTTTTCTAGATGATGCAATAAGCTATTAAGATCAATAGGTATAATTTCTGTAGTATGGATGGTTGCTAGTGTTTTACCATCTCTAAACCAACGACTACTAAAATCCCAACCTGACTCTGCACCAGCTTTAATATCGCGATAGACATCTTTTGCAGCTCGGTTACTTTCTTTAGCAATTTCTACATCTTCTTTATAAGATTCTGGTCTTGGTGTGGGTTTATCATCCCAATATCTATTGAGTATTGATCCGTCCTGAAGACGCACTACGCGTCTATGATTATAATTTTCTAAGGTCAATTCTTCACTACCATCCATCCAAAAATCATATTCTTTTTCTAAAGCTGGCAAATATTTTTTTAATGACTCTTCGCCTTTAATTTCATAAACAATATCAACAATTAAAGAAAAAAATGGAGGTTGAGAACGGCTCAAATAGTAAGTGCGATTACCATTAGGCACATGCCCAACAGTATTGATGAGATGGGCAAAATTATCTGTCATGTTTTCAATCATTTCGTATTTATGATCTGCTTGTAATCCTAAAATAGTAAAATAACTGTCCCAATAATAGATTTCTCCAAACCTACCTCCCGGAACAATATATGGTTTGGGTAAAGCCAATAGACTACTTACAGTTGAAGTATCTGCTTGACGTGTAAGTACTGGCCACAAGGCATGAATGTGTTCTTCAGGACTACGAGTGTTGTCACTTTTAAAATCAGAACTAAATTGTTTTGGAAGTTCAAAGTTTTCTAGTATAAACTTTTTTAAATCAAAACCTTTTAGCTCCTTTTGAGTTTGATATTTTTCTAATATTTCATCCGTAGTAAATTTTGGTGTACAGTCTACAAATGTTTTTGAATCAGGAAAAATAGCACCTAATTGAACAGCTATAAATAATTCTCCAAAGCGTTCATCTGGACTTAAATGAGATTTTGTTTCATTTTTTTGTTGTGTATTTATTTCTTGATCAAAATTTCCTTTACAAGAAAGGAATAGTAGAATACCTATAAAAATTAAACTATACTTCATGGGTTATTATTTACATAAATTTAAAACTGTCAATCAAAAAGAAAGTAAAGATAACATTATAATCACTAGCAATAAAATAGTATTTTCACATCAAAATTAAATCAAAGCTTATGAATTCTTCGAAAAAAATAAAATGGGGTATTATTGGTTGTGGAAATATTGCCAATAAATTTGCAAGTGATTTAGCATTAATTGATGATGCTAAACTGGTAGCCGTAGCATCACGAAGTATAGATAGAGCTACTAAATTTGCTCAAAAACACAACTCTGAGAAAGCTTATGATAGTTATGATGAGCTATTTTTAGATAATGACATTGATATTGTTTATATAGCAACACCACACACTTCACATGCAGCATTAAGCATTAAAGCCATGGAGCATGACAAACATGTGTTATGTGAAAAACCCTTAGCACTAAATAAAAAAGAAGCTTCTGCAATGATAGAAGCTTCAAAACGTACAAACACGTTTTTTATGGAGGCTTTATGGACACGGTTCAATCCGAGTTTAATTGCTATCAAAAAACGTATAGATAACGGAGAAATTGGTGAGCTAAAGAATATTAATGCTGATTTTACATTTAAAGCAAGTCACGGACTTGAAAGTAGAGTGTTTGATTTGAATTTAGGTGGAGGAGCTCTTTTAGATATCGGTATCTATCCAACATTTTTAGCCTATCTTTTTTTAGGCATTCCCAAAGAAATTTTAGCAACATCTATTTTTCATAATGTGACCAAATGTGATATACAAACGTCAATGATTTTTAATTATGAGCAAGCACAAGTAACTTCGCATAATAGTTTTACATCAAACTCTGCCATGGTTGCAAAAATTAATGGTAGTGAAGGTCAAATTTATCTTCATAAATATTGGCATGTTCCTCAAGGCTATACATTGGTGAAAGGTGAGGTAGAAGAGCTGTTTGAATTGCCTACTATTGGACTCGGTTTTAGTCATGAAATTATTGAGTGTCACCATTGTTTAAAAGCAAATAAAATTGAAAGCGAAACTTGGTCGCATCAAAATAGTTTGGATTTGATTTCAATATTAGACAATGTTAGAGAACAAGTAGGTTTAAAGTATCCTCAAGAATAAGAGTATCAATCTAGTTCTTTAATCTTAATATTACGATACCAAACTTTATTGCCATGGTCTTGTAAACCGATTTTCCCTGTGGTGAATTTTCCAAAACCATCCCAATCTTTAAATTTTGAATGTGCAACCATTTCATTCCATTTTTTCCCATTTACTGGAAATTTAATAATCAGCACATCATTTAACCATACTTTCCCTACATTAGTTTTATGGTTGATATTTATGATAAAAGCATTCCATTCTCCTGCTGGTTTTGCAACATTTTTTGAAGGTGCTACCATATCATAAAGGGCTCCAGCTTCTTGACTCTTTTTTAGGTCTCCAGGATAGTTTACATTGTCTAATACTTGAATCTCTGGTCCTGTTTCATAAGCCTCCTTGTATTTAGCATCTTCTTTAACCCCCCAAAAAACTCCACTATTACCTGCTTTAGATATTTTCCATTCTAACGTTAATTCAAAATTTGTATACGCTTTATCACTCACCAAGTTTTGACCACCTTGAGTACGATTTTCTTTAGGATTAAAAAACAGTGCTCCATCTTCAATAGTCCATTCACTAGAGACACCATCTGTTAAGTAAACGTGCCAACCATTAAATGTTTTTCCGTCAAACATCGTTTTCCATTCGTCGGTTTCTTGTACCGCTGTAGTTGTATTTTCTTCGACGATTTCTATGTTCTTTTTTTCTTTTTTACAAGCTGAAAAAACAAGTATTCCTATAAAAAATATTAGTATTCTCATAATTGTTTTATTAATTTAGGCATTGAGTAGTCTTTACTCTCTTTTCTTTATTCTAAATTTTTAAAGCCCCAGTATTCTTTTTAACTCTTCTCTATCACTTCAACATCAGCAAAATCATCAAATTTTTTTTGCACCTTGCTCAGTACTTTTAATACAACATTCCCATTCTATTACAACCAAACATCACAACTATATTGTGCTATTTAGTTTAACCCATGCTGCATTATTTTTATCGCTTTCTACGGCTGCATGGATAAATTTAACACCACGTATGCCATCACTTACCTTAGGGTAATCAGGAACTTCTATGTCTTGATTGGTTAATTTAGCATTTAAGTGAATAGCAAAGTTTTTATAAATAGTGGCAAAAGCTTCTAAATAGCCTTCAGGATGCCCTGCAGGAATCCGAGATGCTTCTAAAGCTTCTTTATATAGATTATTTCCATTAGGTGTATAGGTAATTATCGGTTTGTCTAACCATTTTGTAATTAACTGATTGGGGTTTTCTTGACACCACGCTAAGCTTCCTCTTTCACCATATACCTTAATGGCCAAATTATTTTCTTCACCAGTTGCTATTTGTGAGAATGACATGGTTCCTTTTGCTCCGTTTTCTAAGCGTAATAATATATTGCCGTCATCGTCTAAAACCCTTCCTTCACCAAATCTACCTAAATCAGCAGCAATTTCTTGTATTTGAATTCCTGTAATATATTCAACTAAATTTTCTGCATGCGTACCAATATCTCCTAAAGCACCGCCAACACCTGATTTTGTGGGGTCAACTCGCCAAGAGGCTTGTTTCTGTCCCGTTTTTTCAATAGAGGTTGCTAACCAGCCTTGTAAATATTGGACTTGTACTTTTCTAATTTTACCCAACTCATTGTTCGCTATCATGGCTCTTGCTTGCTTTACCATAGGACTACCTGGATAATTATGGGTAAGTGCAAAAAGAAGTCCTGTTTTTTTAACTAAGCTTTCAAGCTCAATACCTTCTTCAATAGTTAATGTCATCGGTTTATCGCATACCACATGAAAACCATTTTCTAAGCCTAGTTTGGCTGGGGCAAAGTGCATATGATTTGGAGTTACAATGGCAATAAAGTCCATGCGTTCACCTTCTGGCAATTCTTTTTCTTTTAAAATCATTTCCTCAAAAGTGCCATAACAGCGGTTTTCAGGTAAAAAGAGTGCTTTGCCAGAACGTTTTGATTTTTCTTCAGAACTACTAAATGCACCACAAACTAATTCAATCATTCCGTCAATACCAGCAGCTTTTCTATGCACATCTCCAATAAAGGAATCTATACCGCCACCAATCATTCCCATTCTTAATTTTCTCATAGAATTTAGGCTTTATATTCAATTTTTTCATCTTTAAAGAATAGAACGAATAATACTAAGATTACAACAGCAAAAATAGCTGGGAATGTCCAGATGTCTTGCCAATTATGAACACCTTCGCTTATTAAGTATTTGTCTGATATGATGCCTGCAATTTTAAAACCAACTAACATTCCGATACCATAGGTAGCCAAAGCAATTAAGCCTTGTGCAGAACTTTTAATTTTATCTCCCGCTTTAGAATCGGTATAAATTTGTCCAGAAACAAAGAAGAAGTCATAACAAATTCCATGTAATGCAATACCTCCTAACAGCATAAAAGACAACTCTCCTGAGTTTCCATAAGCAAAAAGAACATAACGTAATGCCCATGCTAACATACCAAAAATGATGGTCTTTTTAAAACCGAATTTTTTAAAGAAAAAAGGTAATAGCAGCATGAATAGGATTTCTGACCCTTGTCCAATAGTCATTTTTCCAGCTGGATTCTCCATACCTATTTCACCAAGAAATGCTCCTGCTAATTGATAATAAAAGGCTAAAGGGATACATATAAGAACAGACGATATGAAAAACACTAAAAAGTTTCTATCCTTTAATAATTTTAGAGCATCTAAACCTAAAATATCTGAAATCGTAACTTTACCACCTGCTGCTTTAGGAGGAGTTTTAGGTAAGATAAAGCTAAATACACCTAATATGGCTGAAGCAATTGCTGTCATTAAAAAAGTGTTTTTTAACATTCCATTTGCAAGTCCCTTGGCAGAATCCCATTGAAAATAGCTTATAACTAGTCCTGCTATAATCCATCCAATAGTACCCCATACTCTTATATAAGAGAACTCTTTAGTTGCATCTTTCATTTGGTTAAATGCTACAGAATTTACCAAAGCCAATGTTGGCATATAAACAATCATATAACCTAATATATAAGGATAAAAAGCATTAAACTCCGTTGTTTGAGATATTTGGTACATTAATATGGCACCAATGATATGTAATACCCCTAATATTTTTTCAGCATTAAAAAAGCGATCCGCAATCAAACCAATTATAAAAGGGGCAACAATAGCACCCCAGGATTGTGTAGAATATGCAGTTGCAATTTCTCCATCACTTGCTCCTAAAGCATTAGGTAAGTACATCCCCATAGTTACAAACCATCCACCCCAAATAAAAAATTCGAGAAACATCATGATGGATAGTTGGGCTTGAGTTGATTTTTTCATGTTTTTTAGTTATTAAGTTCTTTGCCTAATTTTAGTAATAATGCTTGGGTCGCTTTAATCCCTTCTTCTTCACTCAACCGATCGCCTTCATATTCTACATCAATAAAGCCAGTAAACCCTGAATTTTTAATAATTTGAAGCATCTTTTTAAAATCAATAGCTGTTTCATTTCCATTTTCATCAAAATCATGAGATTTAGCACTTACACCTTTAGCATAAGGCATTAATTCTTTAATCCCTTTATACATATCGTATTCTTCAACGCAAGGAGCATCCCATCGTTTACCATCCTCTCGTTTGGTGCAGAAATTACCAAAATCAGGTAGCGTTCCGCAATTGTCTAAATTAACTTTCTGTATTACTTCGACTAAAAGAGCTCCGTTTGAAGAAAAACCTCCGTGATTTTCTACAATAACATTGATGTTCTTGTCTTTGGCATATATTGATAATGCACGCAGGCTTTCAACAGAAAACTGCTTCCAATTCTCAACATTGTCTTCATTGCCAAATAAATTTAAACGAATAGAATGACAACCTAAAAATGCAGCAGCATCAACCCATTTTTTATGGTTTGCTATAGCTTTATTACGTTCTTTTTCACCTGACGAAGCCAAATCACCCTCTCTATCAACCATAATCAAAATATTTTTCACGCCGTATTGCTCGCTTTTAGCCTTTAAGGAATCTAAAAGTACATTCATACCCATCGTTTCTATTTTATCAACATATAATTGCGATACATACTCTATACCTTCAAAGCCCATTTCACTGGCTTTTTGAGCAAAGTCAATAGCATCTAAGGTTTTCTCATCTATAATAGCTTTGTGTAAAGACCATTGTGCCAATGAGATTTTAAAGAAAGGTGTTTTTTCTTCGGTCTGCACTTCCGGCGTTTCTATACTTTCTTTCTTTTCCTTTTTACAGGAGAATATGAGTACGGATAAAGTTAAGAATAAGACTGTTTTTTTTAAGAGTTTAAATTGTTGAAGTTTCATTATGATTTTGATTTTACAAACTCTAAATATAGAATTTTTAATCGAAATGATTGTATTTCGTCGTAAATATTATGCTTTGTATATTGTTTATAGAAATAATTACGAATAATTCATTAAGTTTAACCCAAAGTTATATACTCAATATTAATTTTAATGAATGAATATGCAAAAAAAATATGATGCTATTGTTATCGGCACTGGAATTTCTGGTGGCTGGGCAGCTAAAGAGTTATGTGAGAAAGGTTTAAAAACCTTGGTGTTAGAAAGAGGGCGTATGGTTACTCATATTAAAGATTATCATACGATGCATAAAGACCCTTGGGATTTTGAGCATAGAGGAATGGCTACCCAAGAAGATTTAAAAAAGCAGTACAAGCAGCACAGAACTGGCTATACCACAAAGAAAGAACATAGCCATTGGTTTGTTGATGACAACAAACATCCTTATAACGAAACCAAACGTTTTGATTGGATGCGAGGCTATCATGTTGGAGGGCGTTCCATCACTTGGGGAAGACAAAGTTATCGATTGAGTGATTTAGATTTTGAAGCTAATAAAAAAGATGGTATTGGGGTTGATTGGCCCATACGTTATAAAGATATAGCACCTTGGTACGATCATGTAGAGAAATATATTGGTGTTAGTGGTGAAAAAATGGGATTAGCACATTTGCCTGATGGCATATTTGAGCCAGCTATGGAAATGAACTGTGTAGAAGAGTACTTTAAAGAAAAATTGGCTGCTAATTATGATGATAGATTAATTACTATTGGTAGAACAGCTCATTTAACTAAAGGTGAAGGTTTTGAAGGTAGAAGTAGATGTCAATCTAGAAACAGATGTATGCGAGGCTGTCCTTATGGTGCATATTTTAGTAGTCTTGCCTCAACGTTGCCTGCTGCAGACCGGACAGGTAATATGACATTAAGACCAAATTCAATTGTGCATGAAATTATTTATGATGATAAATTAAAGTTGGCAACTGGTGTAAAAGTAATTGATACAGAAACAAAAGAAACGTTAGTTTTTAACGCAGACATTATTTTTTCTTGTGCTTCAGCAATTGCATCAACATCTATTTTAATGCAATCAAAATCTGAACGATTTCCTAACGGATTAGGAAATGATTCTGGTGAATTAGGACATAATATTATGGATCATCACTTGGGTGCTGGTGCATCTGGTAGTACCGATCTTTTTGACGATAAATATTTTAAAGGTAGAAGGCCGAACGGAATTTACATTCCTCGATTTCGAAATTTAGATAAAAAGGAAACCAAGAAAAAATTCTTAAGAGGTTATGGCTATCAAGGTGGTGGTGGTAGAAGAGGTATTGCCGAACACGTAGCAGAATTAGGCTATGGAGCAGAATTTAAAGAAGGCATATTAAAGCCTGGAACTTGGAGGATGCATTTAGGAGGTTTTGGAGAATGCCTACCAAATCACGATAATAAAATGACTTTAGATTATAATAGATTAGATGATTGGGGACTGCCAACTGTTACTTTTGATGCTGAATGGAAAGAAAATGAATTAGAAATGCGTAAAGATATGGTGCTACAGGCCAAAGAGATGTTAGAAAAAGCAGGTTTTAAAGACATACAAACATTTGATCAAAAAGATAAAGCTCCTGGTATTGGTATTCATGAAATGGGAACTGCCAGAATGGGTAGAGATCCTAAAACATCAATTTTAAATGGCAACAATCAAGTACATTCAGTACCCAATGTATATGTTACAGATGGGGCGTGTATGACTTCTTCAGCTTGTCAAAACCCATCATTGACCTATATGGCATTGACAGCAAGAGCAGCAAATCATGCTGCTAAACAATTTATAAAGAACAAAGCATAATAGTATGGATAGAAGAAAAGCATTAAAAAACATTGGCTTATCCTTAGGATATGTAGTTGCTACACCAACAGTAATCAGTTTATTACAAAGTTGTAAAAATGATACCAAAGAATTGACATCTTGGGTTCCTGAGTTTTATTCTAATGATGAAGGAATTGTTTTGAAAAATCTTGTAGACTTGATTTTACCTAAAACGGATAGTTTACCCGGAGCAATAGATTTAAATATTCATAAATTTATTGATGCGTACTCAGCAAAGGTATATGATAAAAAAGCACAAAAAGACATGAAATCTGGTGCTGAAGCACTACTTATTGTATTAGGTATTTCAGAAAACAATCCAGTTTCAAAGTTAAAAACAGCAGATTATGATACTTTTTTAGCAAAATATTTAAGAGCAGCAAAAGAAGAGCAACATGCTTTTTCTGGTAATGATAAAGTCGTTTTTAACACACTTAAAGAATTTAGAGATAAAACCGTTTGGGCATATAAAACTACCGAAGAGATTGGAGAAAATGTATTGGCTTATGATCCAATTCCAGGCGTACAGTTGGGCTGTGTTTCTTTAGAAGAGACTACTGGCGGAAAAGCATGGTCATTATAAGGAATATAGAATGCTTTTGTCATTCAGATAGAGCGAGAAACGAGTGATGATGAATCTCGATTTTATAAGTGTTTTGTTACTAATTGGAAAAATATTTAACATGAATGTTCTTTTAATAAATGAAAAACAATATGCATAAACAGATGAAAAACAAATTAATTATAACCGTGCTGTTAGCTGTTTTTTTACTCAGTACTAGTTGTGCACAAAAAACCTCAAAAATAATTGTATTCTCTAAAACCGAAGGCTTTCGACATGAATCTATAGAAGTAGGCGTAGAGAGTATTATTAAATTAGGAAAAGAGAATCAATTTATAGTGCAATCCACTGAAGATTCTGATGAATTAATAGCAGCATTAGATAGTTGTAAAGTGGTTGTTTTTTTAAGTACTACAGGAGATGTTTTAAATGATGCTCAGCAAGAAAAATTTAAAAAATTTATAAAAAATGGTGGTGGTTTTGTAGGAATCCATTCCGCAACTGACACAGAGTACGATTGGCCTTGGTATGTAAAACTGATTGGTGCAAATTTTGAAAGTCATCCTAAACAACAAGATGCTATTTTAGAAGTTGTAGATAAAAAACATCCGTCAACTGAATTTTTAGATACAACGTGGACTAAATTTGACGAATGGTATA
>JGI24023J19991_10002250_pt1 | contig 14219 bp, 14 predicted proteins | sample Cruoilmetagenom1_FD_19991 | JGI IMG/M metagenome (IMG submission 19991) | reverse complement strand
GAGCCGTGAAATCGAAGCCATTCTGGGCTACCGTGGACGGGAGGAGTTGATCCACCGGGACGATTTGGCCCTAACCGAAGGTTCGAAACCATGACCGCGGATGCGGCGTTGGCACGGGAAAAGGTGCACGGCAATGGGCGGGAGCCCGATCTGGCCAGCGAGATGGCCTATATCGGCCGGGCCGCCCGCGCCGCGGCGGCGCAACTTGCCCTGGCCAATCCGGGGACCAAGACCCTGGCGCTGGAGGCCGCAGCCGCGGCCATCCGCCACCGGCAGGACGAGATCCTGGCGGCCAATGCCATCGATATGGAGGCCGCCCGGGGTAAGCACTTGAGCGCGGCTTTACTCGATCGCCTGGCCCTCGATGCCGGTCGGGTCGAGGCCATGGCCGAAGGGCTCGAAGCCATTGCCCGTTTCCCTGATCCCATCGGCCGCACTCTGGCGGAATGGGAGCGCCCGAACGGCCTACGGATCGCGCGCGTGAGCGTGCCCTTAGGGGTAATCGGCATCATCTACGAAAGCCGGCCGAATGTGACCGCCGATGCCGGCGGCCTGTGCCTGAAGTCCGGCAACGCGGTCATCCTGCGCGGCGGCTCGGAAAGTTTCCACTCCTCGGCGGCGATCCACGATTGCCTGCAAGCGGGCCTGCGCGAGGCCGGCCTGCCCGAGGCGGCGATTCAGCGCGTCCCCACCACCGATCGCGCCGCCGTCGGCCACCTGCTGCGCATGAACGAATTCGTCGACATCATCGTACCGCGCGGCGGCCGTGGCTTGATCGAACGGGTGCAGGCGGAAAGCCGCATTCCGGTCATCGCCCACCTGGACGGCATGTGCCATACCTACTTGCATGCCGCCGCCGACCCGGCGATGGCGCGCGAGATCGTGCTCAACGCAAAGATGCGGCGCACCGGCATTTGCGGGGCCACAGAGACGTTGCTGGTCGACCGCGCGGTCGTGGCAAGTCTGCTGCCCCCGATCCTCGACGATCTGATCGCCGCCGGATGCGAAATTCGCGGCGATGCGGAGGTCTGCCAACTGGAGGCCCGCGCGAAACCGGCGCAGCCCGAAGACTGGGAGACCGAGTACCTGGAGGCCATCCTGACGGTTGGCGTGGTCGATGGTCTCGAGGCGGCGATTGCCCACATCAACCAGCACGGCTCGCACCATACCGAGGCGATCATCACCGAGGACGCGGCGGCAGCGGCGACGTTCTTGGCCCAAGTCGATGCGGCGATCGTCATGCACAATACCTCGACCCAGTTCGCCGACGGCGGCGAGTTCGGCATGGGCGCCGAGATCGGTATCTCCACCGGCCGGCTACACGCCCGCGGGCCGGTCGGCGCCGAGCAGTTGACCAGCTACAAATACGAAGTCCGCGGCAAGGGGCAGGTCAGGCCCTGACCCCCACGCCGCAAACGCTCGCACGCTTGGCCAAGGCCCTGGGTGGTCGGCTGCCCGGTGCGGGGCAGCGTATCGGTCTGCTCGGCGGCTCTTTCAATCCGGCGCACACGGGTCATCGGATGATCAGCATCACGGCGCTGCGGCGCCTGCACCTGGATGCGGTGTGGTGGCTGGTCGCGCCACAAAATCCGCTGAAAGCCAAGGCCGGCACCGCCCCCTTGCGCAACCGCATCGCGGCAGCCAAGGCGGTCGCCCAGCATCCGCGGATCGTCGTCAGCCCGCTGGAAGAGACCCTGGGAACGGTCTACACCGCCGATACGGTAGCGGCCCTGGTCCGCCGCTTTCCCCGGGTTCGTTTCGTCTGGCTGATGGGCGCCGATAACTTGTTACAGGTCTCGCGCTGGCGGCGCTGGCCGGAGATCTTCGCGACCGTCGCCGTTGCGGTTTTCGACCGCCCTACCTATTCTTTAAGAGCATTGGCTGCACCGGCGGCGCGGCAATTCGCCCGTCAGCGGATTAGCGAGCGGTCGGCCAAACGGCTGGCGGAGCGGAAGCTTCCCGCCTGGGTATTCATCCGGCACCGGTTGAACGCCCAGTCGTCCACGCGGATCCGGGCGTCCACGCGGATACGAGCGGCCAAGCCGGAACGAACCCGGCTTGAGCCTGTGCGACAGCCGGAATGAAAGATCGCCTCGAACAAAGGAGTAGACCCGCCATACGAACACAAACCAGGGCCCCCAAGGCAGGCAAGCCTGGCAAGGCCGTCAAAAATGACCCGCTCGCGCTCAGCAAACAGCTGCTCGAGCAGGTTCTCGTCTCGCTCGACGACGACAAGGCCGAGGACGTCGTCACCATCGAACTCAGTGGCAAATCCACCATCGCCGACTACATGGTCGTCGCCAGCGGCCGGTCCAACCGGCAGGTCAGCGCCATGGCCGAGCACGTCCACAAGATCATGAAGGACGCCGGCCTACGCGGTGTGTCGATGGAAGGTGCGGCGCGTGCCGACTGGATCCTCATCGACGGCGGTGATGTGATCGTGCACCTCTTCCGGCCCGAGGTGCGGGAGTTCTACGGCCTGGAAAAGATGTGGGGCGTCGATATGTCCCGCGATGCCAAGGCCGCGGGGCGCGCGCGCAAATCGCAATAGGGTTGGTATGCGTATTACCCTAGCGACGGTTGGGCGGGCGAAGGCCAGCCCGGCGCGCGATCTCTATGAAGACTACGCCGGACGCCTGCGCCGCGGACCCATCGGGCCGCTGATCCTAAAAGAAGTCGAGGCGCGGGGGACCTTTCCCCCAGCTGAACTACGCCGGCGCGAGGCCCAGCTTCTGCGCACCGCCATCCCCAACGGCGCCCGTCTGATCGCCCTGGACGAACGGGGCGAAACCCTGAGTAGCGCCGACTTCGCGGCACATCTGGGCCGCTGGCGGGATGCCGGTACGGCCGAGGTCGCCTGTCTCGTCGGCGGCGCCGAAGGCCTGGATGAGGCGATTCGGCGCGAGGCCGCCCTGGTCCTCGCCCTTGGGCCCATGACCTGGCCGCACCTTCTGGTCCGCACCCTCCTGGCCGAGCAGCTTTTTCGCGCAAATAGCATCCTGACCGGCCATCCTTACCACCGGGGGTAGTGGAATTTGACCCAGCCAAAGCGGCAAAATCCCTGTCGAATCGCCGCCGGAAGGCTTATATAGAGCCGCATGAGCGCGCATAGCCGCCCCCACACCTCACAGTCCCCAGGGCCGGTTGTCCTCTGCGTCCTGGACGGCTGGGGTCACCGCGAATCCTGCGAGAATAACGCGATTTGCCTGGCCCGGACGCCGGTCCTCGACCGGCTCATGGAGACCTGCCCGCACGCCCTCATCGACGCCTCGGGGCAGGAGGTCGGCCTACCGCCACAGCAGATGGGCAATTCCGAGGTCGGGCATATGAACCTGGGCGCCGGGCGTATCGTCGCGCAGGACCTGCCGCGCATCGATGCGGCAATGGAAAGTGGGGAAATCGGCCAAATCCCGGCCTTGCGCGTCTTCATCGCGGCTTTGCAGGAATCCGGCGGGACCGCCCATCTCATGGGCCTGTTGTCGCCGGGCGGCGTCCATTCCCACCAGGCGCACATGGCCCGCTTGGCCGAGGTGATTCACGCGGCGGGCGTGCCGGTCGCGGTGCATGCCTTTCTCGATGGCCGGGATACGCCGCCGAAAAGCGCCCTGGGATACATTGCCAACTTCCAGGCGGCCGCGCCCAATGCGCCGGTTGTTACCGTCAGCGGCCGCTATTACGCCATGGACCGGGATAAGCGCTGGGAGCGGACCGAACTGGCCTATACGACCCTGGTGGCAGGGGCGGGGGCTGGGGCAGGCGAGCAGGCAGCGAGCCCGACGGCCGCCGTCGAGGCCGCCTATGCGGCCGGCACCAGCGATGAGTTCGTCCTGCCGACGGCCATCGCCGGCTATACCGGCATGACCGACGGCGACGGCCTGCTCATGGCAAACTTCCGCGCCGACCGGGCACGGCAGATGCTGCATGCCTTGCGCGATCCGAATTTCAACGGCTTCGCCAGAAAGCGGGTGGTCGCCTTTGCGGCGGCGGCCGGCATGGTCGAATACAGCGAAGCGCTAAGACCGCTGGTCACGCCTCTTTTCGCGCCGCAGGATCTGCGCGACACCCTGGGCGAGATTGTAGCCAACGCCGGGCTTAGGCAACTGCGCATCGCCGAAACCGAGAAGTACGCGCACGTCACCTTCTTCTTCAATGGCGGCCGCGAGGCCGAATTCCCCGGCGAGGAACGGATCCTCGTCCCCTCTCCCAAGGTGGCGACCTATGATCTCAAGCCCGAGATGTCGGCGCCGGAGATGACCGATGCCTTGGTCGAGGCCATCGCCAGCGGCCGTTTCGACCTCATTGTCGTCAACTACGCCAACGGTGACATGGTGGGGCATAGCGGCAAGCTCTCGGCCGCTATCGCCGCCGCCGAGGCGGTGGACCGCTGTCTCGGCCGCGTCAGCGAGGCGGTGCGCGCCGCCGGCGGCGTCTTGCTCATCACCGCAGATCATGGCAATGCCGAGCAGATGCTCGATGCCGCAACGGGCGAACCGCACACGGCGCATACCATGAACAAGGTGCCGGCGATCTTGGTCAACGCACCGGCTGGGATCAAATCTCTGAATGATGGCCGGCTGGCCGATATTGCGCCGACGTTACTTGAGATACTCGGCCTGCCAAAGCCTGCAGCGATGACGGGCAAAAGCTTGCTCCGCCCGGCGCAGACCCGACACAGCACCGGTGCCGCACTACGCGTGGATGCGGTCTGACCATATGGATGGCCGCCCCGCCATGCCGCATGATCGGCTTGCTCGTATACGCCTCGGCGCGGTGATGTTGGGTCTCGCGCTTTGCGTGGTGACCGTATCGCCGACGCTTGGTGCCGAACATAACCGGCTTGAGGCCATCGAAAAGGCGCTGAAGCAAGATCGCGCCAAGGCCGAGCAGCTAAAGCGCCGCGCGGAAATCCTGGAGAAAGAGATTCAAGCTCTGCGCGCTGAATCTATCTCGGCGGCGCGCAAAGCCCAGGATTTTGAGGCCCGGCTATCCGACATCGAATTGCAACTAGCGGCGCTGGAGCAACAAGAGGCCGCCACGGTCGCCGATCTGGACGCCCGCCGGGCACAAATGGGCGGCACCCTGGCGGCTTTGCAGCGCATTGCCCTGCAGCCGGTGGAGGCCATGGCCGTCTCCCCGGCGACCCCGATCGATACGGTGCGCAGCGCCATGCTGCTCCGTGTCGCCATCCCGGCTATCGAGATGCGGGCGGCGGTGCTGCGCGAGGAACTGGAGAGCCTGGCCGTTCTGCGCCGGGAGATTGCCGTCCAGCGCAATGAGATGGCGGTCACCGGCCAGGCCCTATTGGACGAGCGTGAGCGCCTCTCGTCCCTCATTCAGCGCAAGAGTGCGGCCCGCACGGAAACCACCGCCGAGCAGCAGGCGGCCCTCGACCGGTCAGCGCGCATGGCGGCCGAGGCCAAGGACCTGCGCGATTTACTGGAGCGGGTAGAGCGGGAAGCGCAGGAGCAGGCCGAGCGGGCGGCCCGCGAGGAGGCCGAGCGATTGGCCCAGGAAGACGCGGCGCGGCAAGCGCAAACGCCGTCACCGGCGGCCACCCCGGCGATCCCGCCGCCGCCCGAGCAGGCCCCGGATAGACAGCAGACCGCCCTGGCGCGGCCTGACAATATCCGCCCATTCCCGGAATCCGGCGCTAGTCTGGTCATTCCGGCCCGTGGCAACGTTATTGTCCGGTATGGGCAAAACCGCCGTGGCACCGGCGCCGCCAAGGGGATTATCATCGCCGCCCGCGGCGGCGCCCAGGTGGTCGCGCCATACGATGGTAAAGTGGTCTATGCCGGAAATTTCCGCCGCTACGGGCAAATCTTGATCATTGAGCATGGTGGGCGATATCATACCTTGCTTGCCGGTCTGGACCGGATCGATGCCGTGGTCGGACAATGGTTGCTTGCAGGCGAACCGGTCGGCATTCTGGGCTCCCCTGGAAGTGGGGCACCTGAGCTTTATTTGGAACTTCGGCGCGCCGGCCAACCGATCAACCCGCTTCCCTGGCTCGCGACAACTGGCGATAAGGTACAAGGATGAAACGCAGATTTCTGTTCGTGGCGATTCTCGCCGCGTCGACGATCGTCATTCCACAAGTCATCACGGCACAAGAGAACCGATCCGAGACCTATCGGCAGCTCAAGCTGTTCGGTGATGTCTTCGAACGGGTACGCGCCGACTATGTGGAAGAGGTCACGGATCAAGAGCTGATTGAATCGGCGATCCAGGGCATGCTCACGTCCTTGGACCCGCATTCCAGCTACCTGAACGCCGATTCGTTCCGCGACATGCGGGTGCAGACCAAAGGCGAATTTGGCGGCCTCGGCATCGAGGTCACCATGGAGAACGGCCTTGTCAAAGTGGTCTCGCCGATCGATGACACACCGGCCTTTCGCGCCGGCATCGAGGCTGGNGATCTGATCACGCATCTGGATACCGAGCCGGTCCTGGGCCTGACCTTGAACGAGGCCGTGGAGAAGATGCGCGGGCCCGTCAAAACCGACATTGTCCTGACCATCCGGCGCGAAGGGCGCGAGCCGTTCGACGTCACACTCACCCGCGATGTGGTCAAGATCGCCTCGTCGCGCAGCCGGACCGAGGACAACGTCGCCTATCTGCGGGTCACCACGTTCAATGAGCAAACCATGTCCGGCCTGGAGTCCGAGATTGCCGAGCGCAAGGCGGAGATCGGCGATAAGTTGGTCGGATATGTCTTGGATCTGCGCAATAATCCGGGCGGTTTGCTGGATCAGGCCATCGCCGTCTCGGACGCTTTTCTGGACCAGGGAGAGATCGTCTCCACCCGCGGCCGCGTCGCGGACGACGCCCAGCGCTATAACGCCCGCCCAGGCGATCTGGCCGATGGTTTGCCGATGGTGGTTCTCATCAACGGCGGCTCGGCCTCGGCGTCCGAGATCGTGGCCGGCGCCTTGCAAGACCACCGGCGGGCCGTGCTCCTCGGGACCGATTCCTTCGGCAAAGGATCGGTGCAAACCATCATTCCGTTGAGCGGCAATGGCGCCATGCGTCTGACAACGGCCCGCTACTACACGCCATCCGGGCGCTCGATTCAGGCAACCGGCATCCAGCCGGACATCAAGGTCGAGCAAGCGCGCCTGGAGGCTGTGAAGGGCGGGCCGCAGCGCAAGGAATCCGACCTGCGCGGGGCCCTGGACAACGGTGGCGGCAATGGCGCGCCGCAGCCCGACGCAACGCCCGAGAAAAAGCCCGCAGAGGCAGGCGACGGCGCAGACAGCGAGCCTGCCGTACCGCAGGACTACCAATTGGCCCGGGCCCTGGATCTTCTGCGCGGTCTCGCCTTCTTTAACGCCAGAGCTATCAACTAGACGGGCCGGGCCATCGGGTCCGGCGCGGCGGAGGAGTCCTTGCCACCAGCGCCCCCAAAGTCTCGGGGAAAAGCGTCGACGCGGCCAGCCAGCGTCATGCTCGTGCTGGCTTGGTTGATTCTATTGGCCGGGTTGGCCACGGCCGGCGGCTATGTGCTGATGCTGCCGGAGGGCTACGGCAAGACCCAGGTGGTGGCCGCCTTTGGCCCGGATACCGATGCCGAAATGCTAGTGGGCGAGGCCGCGCCCCCAAGCACCCCGCCACAAAGCCCCCCGGCGCTAGCGGAAGAGCTGGCGCAAGAGCCGGTGGCGTCACAAACGGAACCGGCCGGGGCACAACCGCGATGGCAACGCTATAGCCAAGATTTCGACGACTCCGGCAAGCGCCCGCGCATTGCGATTGTCCTGACCGGCATGGGTTTATCCAGCGCCACCACCGAGGCCGCGATCAACCAACTCCCGGCGGCCGTCACGTTATCTTTCACGCCCTACTCCAGCCGGCTCGACCAGTGGATTTCCCTGGCGCGGACCAACGGACATGAGGTGATGCTGGATCTACCCATGGAACCGACCAGCTATCCGGACGACGACCCGGGGCCGCAGGCCTTGCTCACTGCCCTCTCGCCCGCACAAAACCTGGAACGGCTAAATTGGACCCTGGGCCGGGCGAGCGGTTATGTGGGTGTCGCGACGGTCATGGGCTCGCGGTTCACCACCTCGGAAGATGCTCTTATGCCGGTCATCGAGGCGTTGAAGGAGCAGGGCCTGATCTTCCTCGACAATCGATCCAGTCAGGAAAGCGTTGCCTGGCGCTTAGCCACAAAAATCGGCGCCGCGAGTGCCGTAAACGACCGCACCTTGGATACGGCTCAAGCTAGCCGGGTGGCGATCGACGCCCGCTTGGTACAGCTCGAGGGCATTGCCCGGGCGGAAGGGTTCGCCGTGGCCATGGGGCGGCCCTATCCCGTAACCATCGAGCGCCTGAGAGAATGGGCCAAGGGCCTGCCGGAGCGCGGCTTCGACCTGGCACCCATCAGCGCCGTGGTCGACCGGCAGCGGGACTATCGGAACACCCCACAGAGCACCCAGGCCAAATGAGCCGTGACCCGGCCCCCCCGGCAAACCCTGGGGCAAAAGTTGGGGCGAAAGCTGGGGCGAAATCCGGACAGGAGTCGCGCCCTGCCGGTTCGCCCTATCGGCCTTGTGTTGGTGTCATGCTTCTCAACCGGCGCGGCCAGGTCTTTGTGGCCCAGCGCATCGACATGCCAAGCGCCGCCTGGCAGATGCCCCAGGGTGGCATCGACCCGGGCGAGACACCGCACCAGGCAGCGCTGCGCGAGCTTTGCGAGGANACCGGCACGAACCACGCCGAGATCATCGCCGAAAGCCGGGATTGGCTCCGCTATGATCTTCCCGCCGATCTGGTGCCGAAACTATGGGGTGGGCGCTACCGCGGCCAGGAACAGAAGTGGTTTGCCATGCGATTTCTAGGCACCGACGCCGACATCAATATCGACGGCAAGAAGCCGGAATTCAGCGCCTGGCGTTGGGCGGAGCTGGCCGAGATCCCCGAATTGATAGTGCCCTTCAAACGCGCGCTCTATGAACAACTGGTCGCCGAATTTGGCGAGGTCGTTGCCGCAATGCGGGAAGACTGAGGTCAGACCCTATATCCAGCGCCGGACCGACGCCTTGTAACGCCGGTAATCGTCGCCGAACTTGCTCTCCAGATAGCGTTCCTCGCGTGCGATCACGCCGTAGCGCATAACCACGAGCGTCGGCACAAGCATGGGCAATACCCAGGCATTGTCGGCGGCGGCGGCAATTCCTAACGCAACGCCCGTCATGGCCACGTAGACCGGATTGCGTGAATAGGCGAAAAGACCATCGGTTACGATGGCATTTGTCGGCTTAAAGGGCTCGATATTGGTTCCGGCGGCCCGAAAACGGCGAAACACACGAACTACGGTCAGCAATCCGGCGCCGGTCAGCAACGCCCCGACCACGTACTGCAGCGCATCCGGCAGCAGCGCAACCGGCCACAGCCAATCCAAGCCGAAGGCCACAATCAAGCCGGCCAGATAGATCAGCGGCGGCGGCACGATAACGCCGGCAGTATCGGCCGGCTCTGCGCTCACGATCCTGCCCCCGTGCTCACCGGATCGGGCTATGCCGCCATCGCGGTGAAGCGACGACGGCGGCGCTGCAACAGCCAATAGGCGCCGCGCGAGGTCAACCGCGCCAGCCCGCTCTGCGGGCTTAAGCCGGCGGCCTTGAATGTCATGGCCACACCGCGTTCCACGTGTTTTGAGCGAATGTACTTGAAGGCACGTGAGGCATAGGCGCGCGAGCATGCCTTTCGGTCATAGGCCTGCCCATCGGTACTATTGGCCGCGTAGTAGGCATACGCGAGCTCATCGTCCTCGGTCTCGGTGATGCGCCCAAGCGCGACCAGAACACGGCGCAGCTTACCGATGCGGTCCTTGTCCAGATACCGCTTCAGATGCCGGTAGAATAGGGTGTAGTGACGAAACTCGTCGGTGGCGACGCGCTTGCAGATGGCGCGCAGAACCGGCTCCTCCGCCGCTTCGCTCAAGGCCGAATAGTAGGACGAGGTGCCAACCTCGACGATGCAGCGCGCNACCAACTCGCCGGCGCGCGAGCCACGGATAGAATCCTGCGCGTCTATGGGCGGGCGAAATCCGGCGGTAAAGCGCGCGAAGCTGGCCTCGAAATCAAAAGTCGGGTCGGCCATGGCGGCCCAGCGGCCCAGGACCTGCCCGTGCTGGACCTCCTCGCCGGCCCACTGCGTGGCCGCCCTCCGAAACTCGGCATCGTCCGGGAAGACGTTGCACAGGTAGGTTGCATAGTCGCCACCGTTGTATTCGACCATGCTCGCGGCCTTGACGATCTTGACGAGTTCGGGATCCACCTTTGACGGATCAAACTCATGCCAAGGAATGTCGTCGAAGGTCCAATGCTTGCTGTTCATGATATCGCCCGCGATTGCTCTAACGATCCCGCCATCGTTGCGCCGCCCCCCCTAGAGGCGCCGAGCCCAGGCTACCGTGCTATTGGACAACAATACCATACCGCCCGCAGACGGCAAAATGAACCCACCGACGGCCTAGCCCTAGCCCTAGCTTTCTGCGGCCGCGAGCATGGCTTCGGCCACGGCAATGCGCCGCTCGGCCGTATCACGCTCCTCGTCTGACTTGGCATCGATCAAGTCCTCGCGCGCGATTTTCAGGTCGTCTTCGGTGGCCGCCCGGTCGATCTCGGCCACCGGCACCGCCTGATCGGCGAGCACCGTGCACCGCGCCGGTGTCACTTCGGCAAATCCGCTGTCGACGAATATGCGCTCGGTTACCGCGCCCTTCTCGTAAACACGGATCACGCCCGGGCGCAAGGTGGAGATTGTCGGTGCATGCTGCGGCAGGACACCGATTTCGCCCTCGGCGCCAGGGACGACGACCATCTCCACGGCCTCGGAGAGCAGCAGACGCTCTGGTGACACCAGTTCGAATTCGATCCGGTCCTCGGCCATATCCTATTCCTCGAAGCCCGTGCGTAACCGGCGCTAGGCGGCTTCCGCCGCCATTTTGCGCGCCTTCTCCACTGCCTCTTCGATGGTGCCGACCATGTAGAAGGCGGCCTCGGGCAGGTGATCGTATTCGCCGGCGACGATACCCTTGAAGCCGCGGATGGTATCTTCCAGCGACACCAGCACGCCGGGCGAGCCGGTGAACACCTCGGCCACATGGAAGGGTTGCGAGAGGAAGCGCTGGATCTTGCGGGCCCGCGCCACCGTTAGCTTGTCCTCTTCCGATAGCTCGTCCATGCCGAGAATGGCGATGATATCCTGCAGCGATTTGTATTGCTGCAGCACCTTCTGCACGCTACGGGCCACCTCGTAATGCTCCTCGCCGACAACCCGTGGATCGAGGATACGGCTGGTCGAATCGAGCGGATCGACGGCCGGATAGATGCCCAGCTCGGCAATCTGCCGCGAGAGCACGGTGGTCGCATCCAGATGCGCAAAGGAGGTGGCCGGCGCCGGGTCGGTCAGGTCATCCGCCGGCACATAGATCGCCTGCACCGAGGTAATCGACCCCTTCTTGGTGGAGGTAATCCGCTCCTGCAACGTGCCCATGTCGGTCGCCAAGGTCGGCTGATAACCGACCGCCGAGGGGATACGGCCGAGTAGCGCCGAAACCTCGGAGCCCGCCTGGGTGAAGCGGAAAATGTTATCGATGAACAGAAGCACGTCCTGGCCTTCCTCATCGCGGAAGTATTCGGCCAGGGTCAGGCCCGAGAGGCCGACGCGCGCCCGGGCGCCGGGCGGCTCGTTCATCTGCCCATAGACCAGGGCCGCCTTGGAGCCTTCGCCATCGATCTCGATCACGCCCGATTCCATCATCTCGTGATAGAGATCGTTGCCCTCGCGGGTGCGCTCGCCCACGCCGGCGAACACGGAATAACCGCCGTGCGCCTTGGCGATGTTGTTGATCAGCTCCATGATGATCACGGTCTTGCCAACCCCGGCGCCGCCGAACAGGCCGATCTTGCCGCCGCGCGCGTAGGGGGCCAGCAGGTCGACCACCTTGATGCCGGTCACCAGCATCTCGGCCTCGGTCGACTGCTCAACGTAGGCCGGCGCCGGGCGATGGATGGGTAGGCGCATCTTCGCCTCGACCGGACCGCGCTCGTCGATCGGCTCGCCGATCACGTTCAGAATGCGGCCCAGCGTGCCGGGCCCTACGGGCACCATAATGGGACTTCCCGTATCGGCGACTTCCTGACCGCGCACCAGGCCGTCGGTGCCGTCCATGGCGATGGTCCGCACTGTCTTCTCGCCCAAATGCTGGGCCACTTCGAGGACCAGACGGTTGCCGTGGTTGTCGGTTTCCAGGGCGTTAAGGATGGGCGGCAAATCGCCGGTGAACTGAACGTCCACCACCGCACCCAGCACCTGGGAAATCTTGCCGACAATATTCTTTGCCATTGCTCTTGCTCCCTCGTCCGTCTGCCGAAGCCGACCCTAAAGCGCCTCGGCGCCGGAGATGATCTCGATCAGTTCCTTGGTGATCACCGCCTGGCGGGTCCGGTTGTAGGTCATTGTGAGTTTATCGATCATCTCACCGGCGTTGCGCGTGGCATTGTCCATGGCGGTCATGCGCGCGCCCTGCTCGCTGGCGTTGTTTTCCAAAATTCCCCTGAAGATCTGCACCGCCAGGTTGCGCGGCAGCAAATCGGCCAGGATCTCCTGCTCGTCCGGTTCATAGTCGTAGACCGCGCCCGACGCCGCCGTTTCGCCGGCCTGCGCGTCGTCGTCCCCGTCGCCGGGGGCAAAGGGGATTAGCTGTTGTTGCGTTACGACCTGGCTGATGGCCGACTTGAAGCGGGCGAAGAACAATGTGCAGACATCGAACTCGCCGGCCTCGAACATCTTCAGGACGCGCGCGGCAATCTCCTCGGCGGTGGCAAAGCGTGGCCGCGGCTTGCTCACATCCTCGATGGTATCGACGATCATATCGCCGTAGGTACGTCGCAACTGATCGCGCCCTTTGCGCCCGATGCACAGGATTTTGACCGTCTTGTCTTTTTCGCGCAGCGCCTCGATGGTCCGGCGTACTTCGCGGACGATATTGGTGTTGAAACCGCCGCACAGGCCGCGGTCGGCGGACCCCACGAGAATCAGATGCGTTTTGTCGCTGCCGGTCCCGGCAAGAAGCTTGGGCGCGCCATCGCGGCGGCTGGCGCCGACAGCCAGCGAGGCTAACATGCGCTGCATACGCTCGGCATAGGGGCGCGAGGCCTCGGCCTGCTCTTGGGCGCGGCGCAGCTTGGCCGCGGCGACCATCTTCATGGCTGCCGTAATCTTCTGCGTCGACTTGACGCTGGCGATACGAACCCGAAGGTCCTTGAGGCTCGGCATGCGGTTCTATCCGTTGCGTCGCGTGATTGCTTAAGCTGCGGTTAGACGAAGGTCTTGACGAATTTCTCCAAGAACGCCTTCAGCTTCTCCTCGGTCGACTTGGAGATTTCTTTCTCGGAGCGGATGATTTCCAGAATATCCTGCCCGCTGGCCTTCAGCTCGGCACGCAGCTTCTCCTCGAAACTGGTGATCTTGTCGAGGGCCAGATCATCCAGGAAGCCGCGCACACCGGCGAAGATGACCACCACTTGCTCCTCAACCGGCAGCGGCTGGTACTGATCCTGCTTTAGGAGCTCGGTCAAGCGCGAGCCGCGCGCCAACAGGCGCCGCGTCGCCGCATCCAGATCCGAGGCAAACTGGGCGAAGGCTTCCATCTCGCGGTACTGGGCCAGCTCCAGCTTGATGCTGCCGGCGACCTGTTTCATCGCCTTGATCTGGGCGGCGGAACCGACGCGCGAGACCGACAGGCCGACATTCACCGCCGGGCGCACGCCCTTATAGAAAAGGTCCGTTTCCAGGAAGATCTGGCCGTCGGTAATCGAGATCACATTGGTCGGGATATAGGCGGAAACGTCACCGGCCTGGGTTTCGATGATCGGCAGGGCGGTCAGCGAGCCGCTGCCATGATCTTCGTTCATTTTCGCCGCCCGTTCGAGCAGACGGGAATGCAAATAAAAGACGTCGCCCGGATAGGCCTCGCGCCCCGGCGGGCGGCGCAGGAGCAGCGACATTTGCCGATAGGCCACCGCCTGCTTCGATAGATCGTCGTAGAAAATGACCGCGTGCATGCCGTTGTCGCGGAAGAACTCGCCCATGGTACAGCCCGTGTAGGGGGCGAGGAATTGCAGCGGCGCCGGCTCGGAGGCGGTGGCGGCGACCACGATCGAGTATTCCATGGCGCCGCGCTCTTCCAGCGCCTTGACGAACTGCGC
>JGI24023J19991_10002249_pt1 | contig 14221 bp, 11 predicted proteins | sample Cruoilmetagenom1_FD_19991 | JGI IMG/M metagenome (IMG submission 19991) | reverse complement strand
CAAACAAGGGGTGCTTTTTGATTTTTGTTGATTTTGTGAGAGGATGTGTAGTAAAATCAATACTTTTGATTTGTCCTGAAATTTATTTAGGACGGGATTGAACTTGCTTATATTTTTTAAATTTTTCAAAAAAAAAATTAAAAAAATTTGCTACCCCCCCCCATTTTTTGTATATATTAGCTGAGGTAATAAGAGAGACATATGTCTTATACAGTAATGTGTAATGATATACGTCTCTCTTTGTTTAAAAAACAAAACCCCTGGTTAGAGGTAAATAAAAAGAATACGTCAAATATTAATTTAAAACCAATTGTCAATGAAATAGCAAACAGCCCTTAACCAGAGGAGATATTGCAAAAGTAATATACCTCGTAGTTTTTACAAAATTATTACCGAGTAATATTACTCAATTAACAAACCAAAAGTCCCGACACTTCGGGATAGGTTTAAAATTTCAGAAATTATGAAAAATTTAGTTTTAACATTTGTATTATTATTAACCGTTTCTTTTGCATTTGCAGGAAACGAAGTAGAAAAGGCAACTTTATCTTTAAACAAATTAACTACATTTAAAACTGTAAAAGTTATTAAAAAAGATGTAAGGGAGCAGACAACTTGGTATGCTCGTTGTGCCGACGGAACCATTGGAGGAATCTTTACATGTGACTGTTCTCAATCGCAAGCAAATAGAATTGCTCATACTATGTGTGAATAAATTTAAAAGTTATTTATTTACGATGATAAAAAATCATCTATTTAATTGAATTTTAATCTCAATTAAATAGATGAATAACTTTAGAACAAATTACAATATAATTTTAAAAATTTAAAAGTTAATACAAAAAAGTGTTTTTAGTACAAATTAGAAAGTCAAAATTAAAAATATAGAATTATTAGTAATAAATTTAACAGTAGAATGTTTAAGCATAAACATAGAACACCAATTACTTAGGGATATTTCTCAAACTTTGAACGTTCTGATTTATTACAAAAGAAAGCGAATAAAAAAATTATTTTCTCAATTTTGTGATTAATTTATGATTCATAGGAATTTTGCCAAATCATATATTGCTCTTAAAACTAGAATTTTATCGAAAAAAATACAATAACCATTATTCAATACATAAATAAGTTTGTCTCTGATAGAATTATTAATAATTTGAAAATTAGCATTCTCTAAATGCACAACGAGTTAATTTAAATAAAAATATACATTATGAAGTTAGTTGTTAAAATATTTATATTACTATATATAACATCTTCTTATTCTCAAAAAGGAGTAGTTTATTATGGTTTCATCAAAGCCTTAGAAATAGGTAATTTAAAAGGTCCTGATAGCAATGCGTATATGATTTTTAATAAAGAACAATCATATTATGTTACATCAAAAGATAGTTTAGAAAAAATTGAAAATAAAAATATTCAAAGAACTTTTTTAAATGATAATGATTCTGGAGGTGTAATTTATAATGGTTTAAAGGTGGGTGATCAAGGAGATCAAGTAGTATATAATATCAAAAAGGATACAATATGGTCTAACTTACTATACGGTAAATATGTATATATAAAAGAGCCTAATCCAAAGATTAATTGGAAAATAGAAAAAGAAACCAAAAAGATTGGAAATTTTACATGTCAAAAGGCTTCTGCAAATTTTAGAGGAAGAAATTATATAGTTTGGTTTACATTTGACATCCCTGTTAAATTTGGGCCATGGAAGTTAAATGGTTTACCTGGTCTAATTTTAGAAGCTTATGATAAAAACAAAGAGGTATATTGGTATCTTAAAAGTGTTGATTATAATACAAATAAAAAATTAAAAATTAAAAACATGTTTGTCCCTGATAATGTGGAGGTTTTAACATATCAAGATTTTAAATCATTTCAAAAAAATGAGCAAGAAAAAACTTTAGAAAAAGGCAGAATTTTAAAACAGAGTTATCCTGAAATAGAAGTTATTAAGGCACCACTTTCTGCATTCTTCATTGAATGTAACTAAGAATGTACAAAACATTATATTTTGTTCTATTTTGCAACTTATCTTTATTTTCACAAGAAGTTAGTATTTCAGGTAAAATTACTGACAATCAAAACATAGGTATACTTAGTGCTTCTGTTTTAATATATGATATTAATGAAAAATTATTAACATACAGTTATTCTAATGATAAAGGACAATACAAACTAGTATATGAAAATAATAACGATGAATTTATTAAACTAAAAATATCTTGTTTAGGATATGAAAAAAGGGTAATCAAAGTTGAAATTAATTCAGATAAGAATATTATTCAAAATTTTATTTTAAAAGAAAAAACTGAAACTTTAAATGAGGTTATTTTAGATGCAAACCAAAAAATAAAAATTAATAGAGATACTACATTTATCAAGGTGTCTAGTTTTGGAAATAAAACTGAACAAACCGTTGAAGATATTTTAAAGAAGCTTCCTGGTATTGAAGTTACAAAAGATGGCTCAATTAAAGCTCATGGTACATTTATAGATAAGTTATTAATAGAAGGTGAAGATTTATTTGATAATAATTATAAATTATTATCAAATAATTTGGATGCTAAAGTTCTTGATGAAGTTCAAATTATTGATAATTTTGAAGATAATCCTATTTTTAAAAAACTATCGTACTCTGACAAAGTAGCCATAAATTTAAAACTTAAAAAAGACAAAACAAATATTTGGTTTGGAAATATTACAATAGGTAGTGGTGTAATATCTGAAAATAGGTGGAAAGAAAGTGTAAATTTAGGATTATTAAAAAAGAAAATTAAGCTATTTTATCTAGGCGATTATAACAATTTAGGAGAAAAAGCAAATGACCAAATAGCAACTAATATTATTAAAAAAAATACTTTTGGAGATGACCGTTATGAATACAAATCAAAATCATTATTTAATATTAGTAGTAATGAGATTCCGTCATTAAGCAAATCACAAAGCATATTCAATACTGCATTTCTTAATTCATTAAGTTTTACCACAAAAATTAAATCAAATCTCACCTTAAGAGCTTTAATTTATTTAGCTGATGATAAACAAACACAAAATTCTTTTTCTGAAACAATATATAATTTAGAGAATAATCCTATTTCATTTACAGAAAATAAATATTATACAAATCATAAAACATTAGCTTCAAGTGAAATTGAGCTTAAATATTTTGCTAATGAAAATAACTATTTTACAAATTTATTTATCTTTAAAAATAATCCTAGTAATTTAATTGACAATTTAAATTACAATTCAAACCAGATACAACAATTATCAAAAACCAAGAACTTAACTTTTTATAATCATTTCAACCACACTTTAAGTTTGTCTAGCAATAAAATTTTAAACAATTATTTTTATTTTGGTAATGATAATATTAAAGAGAATAGCTCTATTATTTCTCCTTTATTAAATAATTATTTTGACACTAATTCAACTGATAAAATAAATCAAATTGCAAATAATTCTATTTTATATGTTGGGGGTAAAAACAAACTTATTTATAATTTAAAGAATATCATTTTTACTTCTGCAATTCACTATGAATTTAATAAAGAGATTTTTAAAAATATATTCCTTATAAAAAATAATAGTAATTCAGAATATGAGAATAATACAAAAATAAATCATTTTAAATTTTCTTTTGAAAATTCTTTAAAATACAATATTTCAAAAAAGATATATTTTACTTCAAATATTACTCTATCAAAAAATAATTTAATTATTAATTCAATTAAAAATAATGCGTTTTTAGTAAACCCTTCAGTTGCTTTAAATATTAAAAAAACTGGTTTTGGTAGTTTTTCACTCTCATTATCTGAAAATAATATTCTTCCAAAAATTAACCTGTTATCTGATAAATTTCAATTAATTAATTATAGGAATTTTATAAAAGGAACAAATTATACAAAACCAGAAAAAAACAACAAAATATTGTTTAATTACTATTTATTTCATGACAAAAAAAGATTTTCTATAAATACTAATCTATTTTATATTAAATCGAAAACAATATTTAATACTGAAAATACTATCACTGATAATTTTAATTTTAGTAATTATAAATTAACAGAAGGTGGGGAGAGTTATAATTTTAATTTTAGATTAGTTAATTATTTAAAAAAAACAAAGTTAGCTACAAAAATAGAAATTGCTCAAATCTGGAATTCTATGCCTTTAAAAATTAATAACAATGATTTAATAAGTTTAAAAGGGTATAGTAATATATTAAATTTTTCAACTACAACATATTTTAAATTACCATTCAATATAGATTTTGGATTCAACTATAATTACAATCAATCTAAATTCAAAAAACTAAAAACAAAAAATATTACAAAAGATTTATTTTTAAATATAAATTATAAAATATCCAAAGTCTTGTTAGTTGAAACAAATAATACTATGTACTTTATTGATAAACAAAAATATTCATTTAATAACATAATAATTAACCATAATCCTATTGAAAGTAAATTCTCATATCGTTTAATCTTAAACAATGTTGCAAATGAAAGTAGTTATAAATCGATTACATTAGATAATTACACTTCATATAAGTCCAATATTAAACTCGTTCCAAGATATTTATTATTTACAGTTAAATATAGGTTTTGAAAAAATGAAGATATCTTATATTGAATAGTCAAAATTCTCACAACTCCTTCAAATCATCAGCTATTATCCAACCTATTTTACCGTCAGCTATTTTAATTTTTTTCCAATTGTCAAGGCTTTCCAATATATTGACTTTAGTGCCTTCATGCAATTCAAAACTCACCTCACTTGCCATAGTTGGGGCTGTTTTTACTTCTGTTTTTTGTATAAATACAATGGCTTCTTTAGTTGATTTTGTATACTTATAATTTTGATAGGTAATAGTAATGGTTAACAATGCTAATATTGCACTTACTAAACTTGTTATAAAATACAAACGCTTATGACTTGAACTGTATGAAAAATGAAAGAGTAAAAACAATACCGCAAACAAAAACGATAGACCAATAGCTAACCATGCCCAAGTATTATAATTTAGTTTTAATATAAAACCTTGATTAAATTTTTGAAATACTGTTTTGGGTAAAGGTTCTATATTATCTAAAGTCATCCGTTTTGCAAAAGCTAAATTAAATTGTGCATCACTATGATTAGGGCTTTGTAATAATACTTTTTCATAATAATAAATTGCAGGTGCAATTTTATTCAATTTATAATACGTATTTGCCATATTATACCATAGATTAACAGAAGAAATATTGTGCTTGTCTATTTCTTCATAGGCAATAATGGCCTCACTATATTTTTCGTTTTGGTATAGTTTATTTGCTTTGGCAAATAAACTATCAACCTGTGCCAACAAACCGTTAGAAAAAATTATGAGTGCTATTACTATTATTTTTTTCATATTTACTAGATTCCTGCCTACGCAGGAATGACATTGAGTTTGTTTTTTATAACTGTTTATCAATTTTAGCAATGACCATTCTTGCTGTTTTATATTCTTCTTGCATCATTACATTGCTAGCTGGTGTGTAGCGTGCATAATCACAGTCATCTAACACTTTTATAAACTCATCAATAGCATTTTTATCAACTGATCGTTCTTGTAATAATTCACTGATTTTTTCTTTACTTATATCAGTAGTTTCAACATGTAATTGGGCTTTTAAATAATTGTGCAATGCTTTTTCTAAAGCAATATAAAACGCTTCTTTTTTTCCGATTTGTTTCTTGGCTTCAGACAAATATTTTTTTGCCAATTTATCTGCCATTCTTCTTTTATTACCAATAACATCACTGTCTCTTTGTTGTTTTTTTCTTCCAATAAAAATTCCAAATGGTATGGACAGCAACGGTAATACAAGTAAGGCATAAAATAATGATGACTTAAAAAAATCGTTATGAGTTGCTATAGGGTTTAAACGGGAGTTGACACTTATAAAACGAATATCTTTGGCATCCATTAAAACATCCTTTTTAACTATTGAATTTGTATCATCTTTCCCTGTTGGAATTTTACCTTGCGGAACGTCAATAATAATTTCTTCAGATGTAATCGTTTTATAGATTCTCTCTTTTAAACTAAAATACATAAAAGACACAGGTGGTATTTTATATTTCCCTCTGTATTGTGGCACGACTGTATACTGATCAAATGTGTTTCCTGAAAAACCATTTATAGTCGTTTTAATATTTTCTTTATGTTCAGGCTCATATTTTTCTAACCCTTCAGGTATATCAAATTCAGGTAAATCAATCATTTTTAAATTACCCTTACCGATAACTTCAACTTTAATTTGAGCCGCTTCGTTTGCTTTTAATTTCGTTTTATTGGTGGTGATTTCAAAATCAAAATCACCTACGGCTCCAGAAAAATCATCTGGTTTATTATTCATGGGTAAAGGTTTAACATCAACTGTTCTACTACCAGATGACGCAATATAAGATATGCTTGTAGTTCTTAATCTACCTATGATATCTCTTCTACCAGAAGGTACGGCTGCTCCTATTTCCATTTCTAGGGGAGTTATTGTCAATTTCCCTGATTTTTGTGGAGTTAGAATTACCTTTTTAATAATGGCATAACGATGGTGTTTCCCTTGAAAACTACCATCTTTAGGCAATGCTTTTTTTATTGCTACATTTTGATGTAAAAAACCATTAAATATTGGTTCTGTTGAGGGTTGAAAGTTTCTAACTTCTACTTTAGTAACATCAACAAAAACCTTATAAATAACCGAAATAGTTTCACCAACATAAGGATTAGGGTTTGAAACTTCAGCAATTAAATGAATGTTTTGTGATGCAATATACTTAGGGTCATTGGGGTCTTTAGGTATTTCTATGGCATTGGTTACAGTTATTTTAACAGGGCTTGTTTTTAGCGTAAAACCCTCATAATCCATACTGGCAGAAGAAATTGTAAGCTGCCCTTTTCTTTTAGGTTGAATAACATAAGAATATGTCATTTTAAAAAATTTCTGACCATTGAAATTTGCAGAGCTTACTGCTGGCATAGGTCCTGCTAATACTTTAAAATCTTTAAAACTTGGTGGCATAAAATTATCACCTCCTTGCTTATTGATGGTAAAGGATATTTGTAAACGTTCATTTAAACCCAGTCTGTTTTTACTAACTGAGGGTTTAAATGATACATCTTGAGCCAACATAGATTGGCTCACCAATAATAATATCAACACTATTTTAATGTTTTTAAACATTTCTTTTTTTAATCTCTTATTTTCATTAACCAATATAAACAGCCTTCAGTATTCCCTCCCTTTTGGAGAGGGTTAGGGAGGGACTTACCAATCCTTTTCTTGTTTTACTTTTTTGCCTTGTGCTTTTTTAGCATTGATTTTCTCTCTTGTTTTATCTTCTTCTTTATTCATCGCTTCTAGCAATTGTTTTACTTGTTGCGGTGTCATTTGACCAGGCTTTGGTTTGGGTGGTTGATTGTCTTTGTCTTTATCGCCTTTCTCATCATTTTTATCCTTATTCTGATCTTTGTTTTTGTCTTTATTGTCGTCTTTTTTATTTTTATCCTTGTCTTTGTCCTTTTCTTTATCGTCTTTCTTCTTATCCTTATTTTCTTTATCCTTGTCTTCGTTTTTATCGTTTTTCTTTTTGTCTTTATCTTTTTTGTCTTTGTTATCCTCTTTTTGATTTTCCTCTTTTTTTAATAATTTTTGAGCTAAGGCTAAATTGTAACGTGTTTCATCATCTTTAGAACTATTTCGTAATGCATTTTTATAGGCTTTAATTGCTTCGGCATATTTCTTTTCTTTCATCATAACATTACCAATATTATGAAAAGATTCTGCTTTGATCAACTTATTTTCTGTAATCTTTGAAACCAATTCGTACATTGGTAAAGCTTCTTTATGCCTATCTTGTTGATAAATTGCATTACCTAAATTATAATTTGCTTTTTCATAATTAGGATTTTTTTCTATTGCTTTTTTATAATTTACTTCAGCTTCAGCATAGTTTTGCTGATTGTATAAATCGTTACCTGAACGGATAAGTTGCTTCTCATCTAGTGCTACTTTAGGAGCTTTGTCTTTATCCTTGGTTTGAGAAAATCCCGTCAAACTGAATAACAAAATTAGGATGATTAATGACTGCTTCATATTATTTTTCTTTATGTTCATTAAACAAGTTTAATTTCTGAATCCATTTTGTTTTCTTAGTAAACATCAAGGCATCCAATACTAAAAATAAAATTCCGAGACCAATAAACCATTGAAATTGATCTTTAAAATCAGCAAATTGTTTGGTCTCAAATTCTTTTTTATCTGCTTTCAATAATAAATCATTTATATAATTTACCGCTTTTGCTGTACTGTTACCGTTAATATATTTACCATTACCATCAACTGCAATTTTTTGCAAGGTTTTACTATTTAATTGTGTAACCACAACTTCACCTTCCCTATCTTTTTTATAGCCGACAAGTTGACCATCTCTTTTTATTGGTATTGGACTCCCTTTTGCAGTACCAACACCAACTGTATAGATTTTAATACCCTCTTTTGTGGCTTCATTTGCAATATAACTTACATTTTCTTGATGATCTTCACCATCAGAAATTATAAATAAATACCTATTGGTTTGATCGTCATCATCATAATAACTCTTTGCCAATTTTAAAGCTTCATTTATTGCAGTACCTTGTGAAGATACCATATCAGGATTTGCATTTTGCAAAAACATTCTTGCGGCAGCATGATCTGTAGTAATGGGTAATAACGGATATGCATTACCAGCATAAATAATAATCCCTACTCTATCACCGCCTAATTTGTCAATAATTTTAGAAGTAATCTGCTTGGCTTTTTCTAAACGATTTGGGCCAATATCTTCTGCCAACATACTTTTAGAAACATCTAAAGCGAAAACAACATCAACCCCGTCTTTTTTAATTGTTTTTAGTTTAGTGCCCATTTTGGGATTTACCAACCCAACAATTAAAAAGGATAAAGCCAACCCAATCATTACCATTTTAAGAAAAGACTTAAATGGAGAAGATTCTGGACTTAATTTCTCTAATAAACTAGAATCTTCAAATAATTTCTGTTTTCTTTTTTTCCATAAAGAAAATAAAAAATACGCAAGAAAAAGCATCGCAACAACTGCGAAATAATAAAAATATGTCTTTTCTTCTAATTGATACATTTTGTTTGTTGATTTGTTTAACTGTTACCTCGGTAATAATTATACCAATAAACAATTACCCAATTTTTAAATAAAACTTTTAAATATTGTAAATTTTAATACCATTTCTAATACAATTAACAAGCCAGCTAACAACACCAACAGTCTATATCTTTCTTGGTAATTATAGTATTTATATTCTTCTATTTCTGTTTTTTCTAGTTTATTAATCTCATCATAAATTGAAGCCAATTTTTCATTATCAGTAGCTCTAAAATATTTTCCATCCGTTTTTTTTGCAATAAATTGTAATAATTTTTCATCAATTTCTACAGGTAATACTCTGTACACTAACCGTCCATTAAAATCTATTTCAACAGGAAATTCAGCCATTCCGTTTGTGCCAATACCCACAGTATATACTTTAATGCCTAACTCTTTAGCCAATTCAGCAGCTATTTTTGGGTCTACAAATCCCGAATTATTTACTCCATCAGACAATAAAATAATCACTTTACTCTTGGCTTTACTATCTTTTATTCTATTTACAGCAGAGCCCAATCCCATACCAATGGCAGTACCTCCATCTATATCTCCCCATTTTAATTGTTTAATTGTATTGATAACAATTCTTTTATCGCTAGTAATTGGCGTTTGTGTATAGCTTTCACCTGAATAAACCACAACACCAATTCTGTCATTTGGTCTTTGCTTAACAAAAGATGTTGCGACTTCTTTCAAAGCCTCTAAACGATTAGGTTTTAGGTCTTTTGCCAGCATACTTGAAGAAACATCTATAGCCATAACAATATCTATACCGCTTGTGGTTTTTACTTTTTTACTTACCTCAACATTTCTAGGTCTTGCCATTGCCAAAATCAATGAAATTAAAGCCAATAACCGTAATACATTTAACAATGGTTTTAGTTTTGCTAACATTGACTGTTCTACAAAACCTTTAGTGTTTGAAATTTTAAAGGTTGCTGTATCTTTTTTATGTACAAAAAAGTACCAAATTGCCAATAACGGAATTAGCACTAGCAACCACAAAAACTCAGGATTTGTCAACTCAAAATTATTCCACATCTTCTGTATCTATTTTTAATGAGTTTTGTTGTACTGCTTTTTTTATATTTTCGACTGATTTAGTTGCTTTATAAATACTAAGAATAAAAAAGAACCCTATCAATAAAAACCCTAAAACAATTAATATTTTAACCAATATTGAGGGTGTTTTATAAGTAGGTTTTTGAACAAGTACAGTTTTTCTAATACTCTTTACATCATTAATTGTTACACTACCTGCTATTGATGGATGGATAATGTTTACAATATCTTCGGCATCACCTCTATGTAATTCAATCTCATTTGAAAGTGGTGCATATTTCGCAAATTTCACTAAATCTGCTTCTTTTAACAACCTTTGTAATTTTTGTAAAGCTTCTTCAGAAATGTTCAATGCACTAGATTCATTAAAATCTGTAATGGTAGCTATCAAGTCATTTGTAGTTGACTCTAAAGCTGGAATTCTCATTTCTCTTTCTATATATGCCCTTACAATATCAGTCAACTCAACATAATATTTTTTTACTTTATTTTGTTGCCATAGTTGTTTATCATCTAATTCTTTCAATTTTTTCAAGGCTAGATCATAAGGTGGTATTCTGGCTTCAATTTCTTCAAGTGTTTCTTTTTTTCTAAAAACAAGATATAGAATAAGTGCTAAAAATAAAAGTACAACAATTATCCACCATAAATAAGGTTTTACATCTTCAAAAGTATAAGGTTCTTTATGAACCGCTTTAATTGGAAACATTTTTTGTTTCAAAGTATCAACAGCAACTGTTGCTACATCAACAACTATTGAATCTGTTAAATACTCCTGACTCCAAACATTTATTTTTTGTTGTGGTATTACATACTTACCACTATCAAAACTAGTCAGTACATATTTTCTTACCAATCTGTTTTTTAAGGTGTCGATATTTAAAGCTTCAATAACTTCAATTTTACCAGTAACATCTAATTGTAATTCAGGAAAAACAACACCTGCCTCAACATTATCAACTGACAATTGATAACTGATTTGTTCACCAATTCTAATTTTAGTGGTATCTACAGTAACAGCTACTTTAGGTTTGTCTTGAGAAAAACCTAAAAAATTAATGAGAAGGATGATATATAATAAATGTTTTTTCATTATGCACCTTTTCTCTTAAAATAACCTAGTAATTTCTTTACATAACTTTCATCAATACTTGTATGTATACTACCTGATCCACTTTTTCTAAAAGTGTTTTCAAAATAGGCTACCGTTTCTTTATACTGAGCAGAATAATTAGTTCTCACTTTTTTTGAGCTTGTATTGACTAAAATAGTTTTACCAGATTCAGCATCTAATACAGGTAACATTCCTAAAGAAGGTAAATTCTCTTCAAATCTATCATAAACTCTTATACCCGTAACATCATGTTTTCTACCTACAATTTTCAAGGCGTTTTCATAATCGTCATCCATAAAATCAGACAAAATAAAAATAATAGCTTTCTTTTTCATTACATTAGACAAGTAACGTAATGCTTGTGTAATATCAGTTTTTTTACTTTTAGGTTGAAATTCTATCAATTCTCTAATAATACGTAACACATGTTTTTTTCCTTTTTTGGGAGGAATAAATAACTCTATTTCATCTGAAAACAACAACAAACCTACTTTATCATTATTTTGAATGGCAGAAAATGCCAATGTAGCACTAATTTCTGTAATGGTTTCTTTTTTAAATTGTTTGGTGGTACCAAAATATTCTGATCCGCTAATGTCAACCATTAATAGCATGGTCAATTCTCGTTCTTCTTCAAAAACTTTTACAAAAGGTTCATGATATCGTGCTGTAACATTCCAATCGATTGCTCTAACATCATCACCAAATTGATATTGACGTACCTCAGAAAAAGTCATACCTCGTCCTTTAAAAGAACTGTGATATTCTCCTGAAAAGATATGATCAGACAACCTACGTGTCTTAATCTCAATTTTACGAACTTTTTTAAGTATTTCTTTGGTATCCACTTCTCAGTATTCAGTTGGCAGTATTCAGTTTACAGTTGGCAGTAGCAGTTTACAGTACTTAGCAGTGTAAATTACTGAAGACTGTAACTGAATACTGTATACTACTTTAAGGTACTTCTACTTCATTTACTATTTTGTTGATAATATCTACTGAAGTAATATTTTCAGCTTCGGCTTCATAGGTAATTCCTACTCTATGGCGAAGGACATCATGTACAACAGCTCTAACATCTTCAGGTATTACATAACCTCTACGTTTGATAAATGCAAAACATTTTGCAGCCATTGCTAAGTTGATACTCCCTCTAGGTGATGCTCCAAAACTAATTAAGGGTTTTAAGTCTGGTAGTCTATATTCTTCTGGTGATCGTGTAGCAAAAACTATATCTAAGATATATTTCTCTATTTTTTCATCCATATAAACTTCTTTAACTGCCTCTCTAGCACTCAAAATTTCTTTAAGGCTTACCACAGCATTTACTTTTTCAAAACTTCCTTTTAGATTGTTTCTCATAATTAACTGTTCTTCAGTCAACTTAGGATAATCAATAACTGTTTTCAACATAAAACGATCTACTTGTGCTTCAGGTAGTGTGTAAGTACCTTCTTGATCTATAGGGTTTTGAGTTGCCATTACCAAAAATGGTTCTGGTAATTTAAATGTGGTATCACCAATAGTAACTTGATGTTCTTGCATAGCCTCTAATAAAGCCGATTGTACTTTTGCAGGAGCTCTATTGATTTCATCTGCCAATACAAAGTTGGCAAAAATAGGTCCTTTTTTAATGGTGAAATCATTCTCTTTCATGTTATAAATCATAGTACCTATAACATCTGCTGGTAATAAATCAGGTGTAAATTGAATTCTACTAAATGATCCTTTCACTGCTTTTGAAAGCGTATTGATAGCAAGTGTCTTAGCAAGACCAGGCACACCTTCTAATAAAATATGACCATTGCCTAACAATCCTATCAATAAACGTTCAATCATATGTTTTTGACCTACAATTACTTTATTCATTTCTAAAGTTAACAAGTCAACAAAAGCACTTTCTTTTTGAATTTTTTCGTTGATAGCTCTAATATCAACAGCTGGGTTTTGTTCTTCCATTCTTTAATTAAAAATTTATCACAATACTACATTAATATTTTAAGGATAGCAAACATAGTATTTGCCTAAAAATTTTGCTGTTAAAATTTGGTTAAAAGATATTTAATAAACATGTAGATTCATTACAATCATATTATTAAAAATAATGTATTTATTACCATAAAAAATTGTGATAATTTAGATTTATTGTTAATATTTTTTGCTATTCAATAAAAAAAAGCAATATTTGCCCGCTATAAACTAATTTAAATTCAAATTTATGAAAACAAAAATTTACTTATTTTTTGCAATGGTATTGTTATCTGCTACTGCATTTGCACAATCTTATACCGTTAGTGGTGTAGTTAAAGATGACACTAGCCAACCATTACCAGGCGTTTCGGTAGTAGTTAAAGGTACTACAACTGGTATAACAACTGATTTTGACGGAAAGTACTCGTTAGATGTAAACAATGGCGACGTACTTGTCTTTAGTTTTGTTGGTTTCGAAGATCAACAAATAACTGCAAATGGTGACGCTACAGTTAATATAACTATGGCTTCTGGTTTAGAACTTGATGAAGTTGTAGTTGTAGGTACAAGAAATCCAAACAGAACAGCTACTGATACTGCTGTGCCTGTAGATATAATAGATGTTTCTGAACTGATTACAGCTGGCCCACAAGTTAATTTAAATCAAATTTTGAATTATGTGGCTCCTTCATTTACGTCAAATACACAAACTATTTCTGATGGTACTGATCATATTGATCCTGCTTCTTTAAGAGGTTTAGGCCCAGATCAGGTTTTGGTATTAATTAATGGAAAAAGAAGACATAACTCTTCATTGGTAAATGTAAATGGTACATTTGGTAGAGGTAGTGTAGGTACAGATTTAAA
>JGI24023J19991_10002247_pt1 | contig 14228 bp, 12 predicted proteins | sample Cruoilmetagenom1_FD_19991 | JGI IMG/M metagenome (IMG submission 19991) | reverse complement strand
TCTGTTAAAGAACCTTATAGACGGTTAGCCAGGAACCGACTGACGGTTGCCTCTTCAACGTTACCGTCGAAGCGCGAGGAGGAATCTACCCTTCAACGGTTATTTCGTCAATACGTTTCTGTAAAATAAATATATTATCCTTAGGCGTACGATAAAGCGACTTCAAAAGGCATGATTAGTTCATAAGGATTCTTACTGCTCCCGTTCCTTTCGACTGCCGGCTACCAGGTTGATTAAAGCAAAGGTTGAGGTAACGAGTATCAAGAGAAGAGAAATAGCGTTAATTACCGGAGTGGAGCCATCACGAACCTGCAGGTAAAGATTTATCGGAAGAGTCGCCCTTGAACTCACAAGAAATATTGTCGTGTTGAAATTTTCAAAGGACATCAGAAAGGCCACGGCAAAACCTCCGATTATCGAGGGTCGCAGATACTTCAATGTGATATACCAAATTACCTCAAACCGATTAGCCCCCAAATTCAATGCCGCCTCTTCCAGAGTGCGGTCGAATTTTCGGAGCCTGGCTACAATAACAAGAGTGACAATTGTAGTGATAAAAGAAAACTGCCCCATCACGATGAGCCAGAAACCCGGCATCAGAACCTGGAGGTCAATCCCAAAATGAGTTTCCAGAAATAAACCAACAGAGTTTGTGAAAAGCAACAGGGAAATCCCCAGAATAACACCAGGAATAACCAAGGGTGCTATCATCAGAAAGTAAAGAACTGTTTTAAAACGGAAGTCCTCCTGCTCAAAAAGAAAAGAGGCCAGAGTCCCGACTACCGTTGCAAAAAACGCGACTGTGAGAGCTACCTTAATGGACATCCAGATACTGCGGAGATTCGCCGCATCATGAAAAATCCCTATTTTATCCGGTCCATCAGCAAAAAACCAATCCAGGGTAAACCCTTTCCACGGCAAAGCTGGAGACGTTGAATTATTAAATGCCAATACAACCGTCACAATGAGAGGTGCAAATAGAAAAATAAAATAAAACAGAATAAAGAGACGGAAACCTGAAAGATAAAATCGGGAATTCGGAAGAGTCCTTATCATTTAATTACCCTCCGCCAATCCTGACCGGTAACCTTGATAGCAACCCAGATAATAAGGGACGACATTAAAAGAAGCAGGAAGCCAAAGGCCGCACCTTGATTCCAATTAAAGTAGATAATCATCTGGTTGTAAATTTGCTCAGTGAACCATAATGAGTTCTTTCCACCCATAAGATTCGGCGTAAGATAACTGCCCATTACCAGCATAAAAACGATGATGCTCCCGGAGAGGATGCCGGGCATACAATAGGGAATAATTATGGTTTTCCAGATAGTCAGTTTCTTTGCCCCGAGATCGTTAGCTGCCTCAATCAGAGAATCGTCAAGGTTCTCCATCACTCCGATGATGGGAACAATCATGAACAGCATAGTAGTGTAGACAAGGCCCATAACCATCGTTATATCGTTGTAAAGCATCTCCACGGGTTGCTTGAGAATTCCGATTGAAACTAGAAAATGATTCAGAATGCCGCTTTCCCTCAAAAGAATCATCCAACCGTAAACCCTTACCAGTTCACTCACCCAGAAGGGCACCAGCAGCAGAACCATCAGAAAACCATTTACTTTCAGGTTGGCCACTTTGGTGATAAAGAAAGCAACAGGCAGGGCAATAATCAATACAATAAAAGTGACAAGAAGGGCATACCCGGTTGTACGGACAAAGGTGAGCCAATAGATATGGTCTGAAAAAAACGCACCGTAATTACGAAGGGTAAATCCGGATTCCCCGTAAAAATCGTTTCCAACAAAAGACATTCTCAACAATTCAAGCTGCGGTAAAACAATCAGAAGAAGAAGCCAGAGAAAAACCGGAATAAAGAAAACAAAAAAACTCCAGCGTATTTTTCTGCGGTCAGGCATCATCATAAATTTTAAATTCCTCTTTTCTGAAACAGACCGAAGCTGTAGGATTCCAGCTGATACGAATTCGGTCTTTTCTCGAAATTGAGTCATAGAGCTTATTCTGAGGAAGGGCAACAACAAGTTCCTCCACCGTTCCCTCAGGGATAACGAGAAGCTGGCTGTTCCCACCATCAAAAAGGATTTCTTTAACTTCACATTTAATGGTATTCAGCCCTTTTGCCGATTCCGGAGCGTTTATNACAAAAGCCTCGGGCCGGACAAACATATCAAACTCATTTCCCTCTTCCAGGCTGAAATCTCCTGAAACTTCATACTTCTGCCCATCCTTATACAAGGCAGTATAAACACCGGAAGATTTGCTGGATAAATCAACTGTAAGTTTATTGTTGTTCCCCACAAACTGTGCAACAAAAGAAGAATGTGGATTATTATACAGGTTTTGAGGTGTATCAATCTGCTCAAATTGACCACTGTTCATAACGGCAACATAATCACTCATAACCATAGCTTCAGACTGATCGTGAGTGATATAGACAAAGGTTGTTCCCACATCGGACTGCAGCTTTTTAAGCTCAACTTTCATGTATTCCCGAAGTTTGGCATCCAACGCACCCAGAGGCTCATCCAGAAGGAGCACACTGGGATCCAGTACCAGGCAGCGGGCAATCGCAATTCTTTGTTTCTGACCTCCGGAGAGCTGGCTGATTTTCTTCTTCGCATGCTCCGGTAGGCCAACCCGCTCAAGCATTGAAGTTACCTTTTTATTAATATCTGAATCAGATACATGACGCCGCCTGAGACCGAAGGCGACATTTTCATAAACATTCATCATGGGGAATAACGCCAGATGCTGAAAAACAAGATTTACCGGTCGTCGGTTCGGTTCAACTCCCGCCATATCCTTTTCCCGGATTTTTATCTGTCCCCCGGTAGGTTCAAAAAAACCGGCAATCATACGCAGTAATGTTGTTTTACCGCAGCCTGAGGGCCCGAGAATAGAGAAGAATTTTCCGTCTTCCACATCGAAGGAAACCCCGTTTACAGCTGTAAAATCTCCAAACATCTTTGTCAGATTGTGAACAGATAAAGCAGTTTTCATTATTACAAACCTATTTTTATACTTACTGAAAAAGCCGGCAGCCTAAGCTGCCGGCNGATTAATTACTTGGCAGCATTAACTCTATCGAGTACGCGTCCTTCCATTTCTTCCAGTCCCGGAGGAACTGTGGGATACCAGTGAATTTTAGCAAGAACTTCAGGCGGCAGGCCACGCTCGAAATTAGCTTTCACATCATCATTCAGAAATTTAACAGCATCTTTAGAGGCGGTGCCATAAGTCTCTGCATTGGTAAATACAGCCGCATTTTCCGGACGCATCATGAAGTTGATCCATGCATAAGCACCGTCGATATTTTCTGATTTCGCAGGAAGTGCAAAAGTATCTACCCAGGCAAGGGCCCCGCTGGAAGGAGCCAGATAATCAATATCACTGTTTTCCGCATGAAGCTTCCAACCGGCCTGTTCCCAGGCCATAGCAGCCCAGACTTCACCGGAACGCATGGATTCAAGAAGCTGATCGCCGTTGGACCAGTAATTCTGAACAACCGGTTTTCCTTCTATCAGCTTCTCACCGACAGCATCAAGGAATTCCTGATATGCAGCTGAATCGCCGTATAAAGCAAATGGATCGTATCCCATGGCATAACCCATACCGATAAGAGTCGGTCTTTTCAACCGATACGATACCCGTCCCTTATACTGGGAATCCAGAAGGTCTGTATAATCCTTGATATTCGGAGCTTTTGCTTTGTTAACAATCAGTCCGGAAGTTCCATAAACATGGGGTACAGCGTAGGAGTCGTCTCCCACTTTGGTATTTGCTTTTACAGCGTTAAGCAGTGACGGATCCATCAGATCTGTTTCTACTTTACTGTAATCAATAGGCTGATAAATTCCGTACTGTTCTACAACAGAGGAAATACGGTCCTGAGAAGGCTGTGCCAGATCGAATCCACCTCCTCTGGTAGCTCGAAGTTTTGAAATCATCTCTTCATTGTTACTCAAGGTTACTTCAACCTTAACCCCGGTTTCATCAAAGAATTTGTCGATCAATTCCTGAGGCGCATAACCAGACCATGTGATAAGACGCAGGATCTTATTCTCCACTACTGGCTCCGCCTTTTTCTTGCAGGAAAAAAATGCAAAAGTGACGACCATCAACAATAAAACTAATAAAACTGATTTTTTCATGAAATCCTCCTAATTGGATATTATGAATCAACCTGATTATACACCTGCCCAGCTCTATTTCACAAACATAATATATAAAAAACTACAATATAATGTTGACTTGTCGAATAAGCAGTATCAATATCCGAATTAACGATGTTGAATTATAGAAAAAAGATGTTCCCCGATGCTGATTTTCCTCTCCTCTTTGGCCATAGGGGTTGTTCCAAAGCTGCACCGGAAAATACTCTGGCGGCATTCCGGAAAATCAAAGAATACAGAGTCCCGGGGGTGGAGCTGGACATTCAGCTCTGCCGAACAGGAGAACTGATAGTGTTCCACGATTCAAACCTGAAACGGATTACAGGAATAGATGCCAATCTGGCTGATACAGACTTTGAAACTCTGAGAAGCCTGGATATCGGGGCCGGGTTCGGAGATGAGTTTTCCGGAGAAAAGATACCAACACTTGATGAAGTTCTGGATTGCCTTGGTGATAGTGTCTATTACGATATAGAAATCAAGAATTGGCAGAAAAAAGAATTCCCTATGGAAAAAGCTCTTGTAAAAATCCTTCAGAAGCGGAAATTCAGTAACAGAATTGTTGTTTCATCCTTCAACCCCTACTCTCTTCGAACCGTTAAACGCCTGAACCCGGAGATTAAAACAGCCTTAATCTACACAAAGCATCCAGGATTCCCAAACTGGCTCAGTCGGGGCGCCGGCCGGTTTATCTGCCGCCCTCTGTTCCTGAAACCCAACCGTGAAAGGCTCAAACCTTTTATGGTTTTCTGGAAAAAGGTTGTTCTTGGATATCCCCTGGTAACCTGGACGGAAGATGATGAGACCGCTGTCCGCCGCTACCTGGAAATGGGTATGGATGGTATTATTTCAAATCAGCCGGAAAAGCTTCTCCCTCTTATTAAAGAATACAGGAATAAAGCTCAGGGACAAATCTTATAGTCTCAGATTCTTGAAAAGTACCGGCGGCGCTCCCAATCTGTAACAGCCGTCCCGAATGCCCGGCATTCCAAGCGTGCATGGTGCACATAAAAGTCTACAACCTCATCTCCAAAGAGACTCCTGGCAAAATCAGAGCGATCCAGAAGACCCGCAGCTTCCTCCAGACTGGATGGTATCTGTGGTAACTTTTCATCCTGGTATGCATTTCCGGAAACTTCTTCTGGAGGAGCAATACCCTGTTCAATTCCGCTGATACCAGCCGCCAGCATGGCGGCATAGGCAGTATAGGGATTCATATCAGCCCCCGGGAGCCTGTTTTCCAGACGTAGAGATTCTCCCTGGCCGACAACTCTGAATGCTGCTGTTCGATTATCATAGCCCCAGGAGAGAGATGTGGGAGCAAAAGAAGCCATACTGAACCTTTTATAGGAGTTTATTGTCGGGGCGAAAAAAAGGAAAAGCTCTGCCGTTTTTGACATCAATCCGCCAAGAAAATGCGAAAAATTAGAGTTCAGAGAATCACCCTGTTTATTTCCAAAGAGATTCCGCCTGTTATCAGGATTTGTCAGGCTCAGATGTATATGCCCGCTGGATCCGCTGTCGTCGGCAGAATATTTAGCCATAAAAGTTGCCGAATAACCCATTTCTCCTGCGATTGCTTTGACCCCATGCTTAAAAAGAATATGCCGGTCCGCCATTTCCAGGGCATTATCATAAGCCAGAGCAATTTCATACTGTCCTTTACCTGTTTCCCCTTTGCTGGATTCTATTGTTAAACCTGAATGATTCAGCCGATTCCGAAGTTCCCTCATAAGCGGTTCATCGGGCTGGGTTAAACCAATATGGTAATCAAGAGGCCGATCCGAAGACGGCAGCGGGATTTCGGGTGATGAGCCGCCTTTAAACAGATAGAATTCCAGCTCAGATGCCATCATCGGCAGAAAACCTTTTGATATCGCCAGATTGTACTGTGTTTTCAGTACCGTTCGAGGGTTATGAGAGACTTCACCACCCCCGGAAGTCCGGGGATCTCCCAGAACAAGAGCGGTTGTTGAAGGCCAGTCTATCCTTCTGAGAGTACTGAAGTCGATATTCAGATGATAATTTCCAAAACCCTTATTCCATCCGGAAGAGGAAAAACCCGGCTGGGGGGTCATATCGATATCTACGGTAAGCAGATAATCGCAGCATTCGTGCTTCAACCGATTGTTAAGAAAATACTCAGCTTTCAGACGCTTTCCCATCAGCTGACCATAATGATCGGAGAAAGCAACAATAACGGTATCTATCTCACCCCTGTCAACCAGCTGTTCCAGTTCCTCGAGGCTCAGCAGACCACCTGAATCTTTCTTATTCACCTTCCCATGCCTTTTGAAGAAGCAGCCGTAAATCCTTTTCAGTGCAGGGACGGGCATTAGTTAAATGACAGGGATCGGAAAAAGCCTTACTCTCCACTTCGTCAAACCGGTCGTTGACAATACCGGCTGTTTTAAGTGAGGAAGGTATTCCAATCCGGGTATTTAATTCACGAACCTGCTGAATAGCCATATCAGCAGCCTCACCGGTGTCCATTCCAATAGTGTTAACACCAAAGTATGGTGGAATCAGAGCGTACTGCTCCCTGGCCGCATCCCGATTAAACTCCATCACAGGGGGCAGGCAGATAGCATTCCCCAACCCATGCTGAAAACCATACACCGCAGAGAGTGCATGGGAAAGAGAATGAGCCGCTCCAAGATCTTTCTGAAAAGCCACAGCCCCCATGGAAGCGGCAAGAAGCATTTTACCCCGGGCCTCCAGATTTTCAGGCTCTTTTACCGCTGTTTCCAGATTCCCGGCAACAAACTCAATTCCTTTCAAGGCAATGGCATCACACATGGGGTGGAAGATTGGAGCCGTAAGAGATTCGATGCAATGAGTAAGGGCATCCATCCCTGTAGCGGCGGTAAGATGCGCTGGAAGACTGATAGTAAGTTCGGGATCGAGTATAGCTCTTAAAGGAAGCANTGATGAATGACAGATCATATATTTACGCTTCTGAACAGAAGATGTAATTACAGCGCATTTCCCGACTTCCGAACCCGTACCGGCCGTAGTGGGAATAGCAATGATCGGCGGCAATTCCTCTTTGATATTACCGCCACCGCCATTCTGAACATCATAATCAGACAGAGCGCCGCCATTGGAAACAAGAACTGCCAGGGCTTTGGCGGTATCCAGGGGGCTCCCGCCGCCCAGTCCGATTACGCCATCACAACGCTCAGTTTTATAAACGTTGGATGCGGCCTCAACATCTGTATCCAGTGGATTAGGGTGAACATCGGTAAAAACAGCAAAACTAATCCCGGCATCCTTCATTGCTGCAATAAGCCGACGGTACCCTGCTGTACCGGTTAAAGCCTTATCCGTAATTATAAGAGGTTTTTCAGACTCCAGCTCTTTGAGACATATCGGGACCTCATTTACCGCACCATTTCCGAAAAGTATTGTGGTTGGAAAAGAAAACCTGGAAATATCACTCATATCAACGCAGCTCCTTCTCTTTGGAATAAGGAAGAACAAGGGCACTTACCCAGTTGGTAAACTCCTGCTGACGAACCTCGATATTCAGAATATCCTCATCTATGCCCAACTGCCACCTCAAATCCGAACGTTCCGGATGGGAATGAAGTAATTCCCAGCGGTCCACATGTTTTTTAAGAGCTTCGGGACTTTCAAAAAAACCGCCTTCTATCAGCACTTTTTCCCGGACGACAGTCAATCTGGACATTTCATGCAAATTGTATTCAGGGTGGTACTGAACAGACCAGAAGATGCCCTTTTTATGGGTAACACTCATCGCCTGTATGCCTGAAAACTCATTTTCAGCCAGAACGACCGTACCCTCGGGGGGCTTCACGACAATATCATAATGACTCTCAAATGCATCAAACACAAAAGGTTTACCTTTCATCATGGGATGATTCCGCCCTTCTTCGGTTAATAGAATTTTCCGGCCGATCCCCATTTCCCGCCCTTTAGTATTCGCAAGAACTTCTCCACCGGCGGCTACAGCGGCCATCTGTATTCCCCAACAACTACCGTATGAAGGAACACCCACTTCAAACACATTCTCTGCCAGATCGATCTGAGCTTTGATGGACGGAATATGTGTATGGTAAATCGTTAAATCAGCTCCGGTCCACAGAACTCCATCGAATTGTTTTAGATACTGTTTTCCCGGAAACTCAGCTCCCTCATCACTGGGATGAAAAACCGTATATTCTGCCGCAGGCAGAACACGCTTCACCATTCCTGCATACAACTCCCAGGCATATGACATCCCGGCTTCATTCAACGCAGCCCGGCTCTTTTCTGAGTAGGCATCAATAATTAAAAATTTCAACTGACTCTCTCCTTAACAACTAATGAAAAATGCTAAAGTCCCCTATGAGATTTTTTTAATATGAAATGACTTCGGCCGTGTAATATACTCATAACCAATCGTTGATAGTGTAACACCCCGTCCTGAATTTTTTACTCCGGTCCATGCCAGAGCAGGATCCAGATAGTCGCACCTGTTGATAAAAAAGGTTCCCGTCTCCAGACGGTCACCCAGCTCGATTCCAGTTTCATAGTTTCTGGTAAACAGAGATGCGGTAAGCCCGAACTCCGAATCATTCATCAGCTTCAAAGCTTCTTCATCGTTTTGAACTTTCTGTATTCCCAGAACAGGGCCGAAGGTTTCTTCCCTCATAACCCGCATATCATGATTTACATTTACCAGAATCTGAGGAGCAAGATATGCAGATCCTTCCCTGTTGTCCGTGAACAAAGAGGAATCGATGAGCGGTTTCGCACCTTGAGCAATAGCTTCATCAATCTGATTCCGAATAAATGACGCGGCCTCAGGGCGTACCACCGGACCGAGAGTTGTCTCAGGGTTATCAGGTCGTCCCAGTTTATACTGTTTAACCAGATGCACCGCTTTGGAAATGAACTCATCATAAACCTCTGTGGCAACATAGGCCCGCTCAATCCCGCAACAGGACTGTCCCGAGTTAAAAAAAGCACCATCTATCACTGTTTCCACGGCCTGATCGATATCTGCATCCGCCCGAACATAAGAAGGATCTTTACCCCCAAGCTCCAATCCGATACTGATAAACCGCCCGGCGGCAGCCCTCTCCACCATGAATCCACCGGGAACAGAACCTGTAAAAGCCACATGACTGATGAGGGGGTTCTTAATTAATTGTTCTGTGTCCTCATGGCTTAAATGCAGGTATTGAAAAACACCATCGGGAAATCCTGCTGCATTAAAGGCGTCCTGAAGTCTTTCAGCACATAACGGAGTCTGGGAGGAATGCTTTAAAAGAACGGTATTCCCTGCCAGAATCGCCGGAAGAAAAGCATTAACGGCTGTCAGATAAGGGTAGTTCCAGGGGGCAATTACTAAAACAACGCCCAGGGGCTCATGCCGGATAAAACGATCAAAACCTTCTTTCTCTTCGACTTTAACCGGTGAAAGAGAAGATTCAGCAATGGAGGTCATATGGAGGGCCCTTTCAACAAATCCGTTTATCTCACCCTGGGTGTATCGGATCGGGCGGCCCATCATCCAGGTAAGCTCTTCGGCAATCGGTTCTTTTTTCTCTTCAAAGGANGTTATCATCTTCCCGGCAAGGGAACATCGGTCTGATACGGGAACCTTTCGCCACTTTTTCTGGGCTGTATGAGCTGAGGCCAGAGCCCGTTCAATCTGTGAAGATGTTGCCGTTTCTCTCTCAACATAAAGGGAACCGTCTATCGGTGAATAACATTTCAATTTCATATGCATCTCCCATCTTTCTGAAACTAGAGAATAATACCAGTATCGAGGGAACGCAATATATAAAATCTCATAAAGTGAACCGGCTTGCGAGCATCATTAAAGACATCACCGGGAGGAGATCAACAAAGATATGAAGACATAAAATCTTCTATAGACACATCACCAGTAATAAACTACAGATTCTAAAGACTTCATACCGATAAATAAAGCACAAGACTGTTATGATGGATAAACAATGGGATTACTGAAAGTTACTGACCAACTCAATCTGGAGAGTAATCCGGGTGATATAAAAAGCGATCTCATCAAGGCCCGTAAGGATCTGCAGAAAATCCGAAGACACAACGATTCTCTTGTATCTCAGGTAAACAACCTGCTTCATTTCATCAACGAACAGAACCGCCGGAAACGAGAGCTTCAACAGCGTATAAGTATCAATCCAAAAACAGGCCTGGGCAACCACAATAAGATGGATCAGGAGTTACAAAGCTTTTTCGGTTCGATTATGGAAGTTACTGATCCGGAACCTGGAGCTCTAGTTCTCATCAAGCTGGACAACAACTACGATATTATTACCAAAACCCTCAAACCTTCTGTCAGTGAATGGATTATTTATCAGATCAGTTCACGGCTGAAAGAAATTTTAAGTGATTCAGCACCCATTTATCATACAAGGGATGATGAGTTCATTTTACTTATCAAAGATAAGGGCAATTCAAAAGAACTGAAGACTCTCCTTGATGATATTTATCAGCAGATTTCCAAACCTCATATTTTTTCCGGTTATCATATAGTTATCAGCTGTATTATCGGAGTTTCTTTCTACCCGGAAAATGGAATGAGTAAGGGCAGCCTGTTAAACAATGCAGATATCGCCCTTAGCTATGCGAAAAAAAACAACAAAAATTACGTGTTTTTTTCAGAGAAGATGAAAACCGAAGTTGTTCAGAAGATGGAGCTTCAGAACAGCATAATAAAGGCCTTGGAAGAACAATCCCTTAAAGAAATCGACAAACAGTTTTTTATCAATATGCAGCCTATTGTTACGGTCAGTTCGATGGAGAACGGAATACCGGTAATTGAGAGAATTGATTCAGAAGCACTGATAAGGTGGCGGCATCCGGAAAAGGGTATAATCACACCGGATACTTTTATCCCTATTGCCGAAGAAACCGGACTGATTATTATCATCGGAAAATGGGTTCTCTACACGGCGACTTCTCAGATTGAAGCATGGGCCAATACCGATTACATCGATTCAAGGCTGGCTATAAACGTTTCACCCAGACAATTCAACAACGATGATCTGATTGAATCTATCGAGAGAATCGTAAGATTCCGTGCCATCGATCCAGGGAACCTGCAGGTGGAGATTACAGAAAACAGCTTCCTTGAGGAACCTGAAGAAGCCGCCAGAAAGATAAATAAACTCAAGGATATCGGAATTAAAATTGCAATTGACGACTTCGGTACCGGATTTTCATCGATGAACTACTTAAGGAAACTCCCTGTGGATGTGGTAAAAATTGATCGCAGTTTCATCATGGATATCACCACAAATCTGCAGGACAGATCGATTGTTAAAGCTATGATTGCCTTGACGGCAGAATTGGGTATGATGAACGTTGTTGAAGGTGTCGAAACAATAGAACAGCTTGAACTGTTGATGAAATTCGGCATCCGAAAGTTTCAGGGCTTCTACTTTTCCAAAGCACTGAACCCCGCAGACTATCAGAAGTTCTACAAAAAGCACCTTCCGAAGAGCTAATCCCTGCGAACGGTAACCCGACAGGTAACGTTACCCTCTTCATCTTCCAGAAAATGGGCCTCATCTTCCATCCTGCGTTTGTAACGGGAGTACACCCAGTTTCCAACCGCTTCTGTCAGTTCCTCCTCACTCAAACCGATTTCCTCAACGGTAAATGCGGAGTAATTCTCAAGATTCCCGGAACCGACCGCCAGCCAGATTAGAATCGGCAGACTCAAAGCGGAAACAACTCCCCCGGAAATCAGCGCAAAAGACATTGCCGGTTTCCCGGAAGCAACTGAAAACCGACTCAAGATAAAGACGGTGGCAACGGTTACAAGGAAAATTCCAAGAACAATCAGGGTAACGGTAAAGTATCTCTTCATTTGTACATTCACAATTACAATATAACCTTCAAAAGGAAATGAAGAAACCACATAAACAGACTAGTCCGTTCCGAATCATGAGGGTATCATCCTCTTACGGAGGTGGTTACATGTCTATAAATCTCAACGGCAGGTCTTTACTGACACTGCGGGACTACAGCCCTGAGGAGATAGAATATCTGATAAATCTATCCATTAACCTCAAAGCAAAAAAACGCTCCGGCATACCCGGCACTGCGTTACAGGGCAAAAACATTGTTCTTATATTCGAAAAACCCTCAACTAGAACCCGCTGTGCTTTTGAAGTTGCAGTGTTTGACGAGGGGGGAAACATAACATTCCTTACCAATAGCCAAATGGGAATTAAAGAATCCATTGAGGATACGGCGAAGGTTCTCGGCCGTTACTACGATGGTATAGAATTCCGGGGATACCAGCAGGAAACGGTGGAAAACCTGGCCCGGCATGCCGGAGTTCCGGTATGGAACGGCTTAACCGACAGTTACCATCCCACGCAGATTCTGGCCGATCTGTTAACCATGAAAGAATATATATATAAGCCCTTCAGGAAAATGAAACTCAGCTTTGTCGGGGATGCCAGGAACAACATGGGGCACTCCCTGATGATCGGAGCAGCCAAGATGGGGATATCCTTTACCGCTGTGGCACCGCCGTCGCTGTTTCCCAGCGAAGATATTATCAACTACGCCCGAAGTTTAGCTGCTGTATCCGGTGCGGTTATTGAAGTAACTGATGAGATTTCCCCCGGAGTAAAGGGTTCCGACGCCGTATACACTGATGTCTGGGCTTCACTGGGAGAAGAAGATAAGCTGGCTGAGCGCATTGCCCTGCTTCAACCCTACCAGGTTAACGGTGATCTGATGAAAAAAACCGGGAATCCCGATGCGCTATTCATGCACTGCCTTCCCTCTTTTCACGACAGCAAAACCAGTATAGGGGCCACAGTGAAAGAAAAGTACGGTCTCGATGCCATGGAAGTTACCGATGAGGTGTTCAGATCCCGTCAGTCAATTGTATTTGATCAGGCTGAAAACCGTATGCATACAATCAAAGCTGTTATTCTGGCCACTTGCGGAAAGCTTTAATCCTTTAACTATGGCCGAAATTATCCGGGCAACAAGAGCCTGTATTCACCTTGAAGCATTAAAGTCAAACCTCCAGCATATAAGAGCAGTAATCCCCGATGGAACGGCTATCTGCGCTGCAGTGAAAGCTAACGCCTACGGCCACGGAGTTTTGCCGGTGGCCAAAGCTCTCAGGGCTTCGGGAGTGGAGGTACTGGGAGTCTCTTCACCTTTTGAGGGTGAACAGCTCAGAAAAGGCGGAGATTCGGGAAGAATACTTCTGTTCGGACCCACAGTTCCCGAAGAAATTCCCTTATCCATTGAATCCGGTCTGGAAATTATGGTGACCGGCGAATCCTACCTCCGTTCTCTGGAAGAGGCTCTGAATACAGCGCCGGCCGAAGAACCGGTACATGTCCATTTAAAGGTGGATACCGGTATGGGCCGAGTGGGCTGCCTTCCGGAAGAAGCGGTGAATCTGGCCTTCAAAATAAGCACTCACCCGAAGCTGAGTCTTACAGGAATTGCGACACACTACCCTTCGGCGGACTCTGAAAAACCAGAAGACATCGAGTTTACCCGGAAACAGGTCCGGAAATTATCCTCTGTTGCCGAAAAGATCCGCAGCGCCGGTTTGAATCCCGGGGTTGTTCATGCCGCTAATTCCGGGGGTATTGCCTTGAATTCCGGAACAGCATTCGGAATGGTTCGTCCGGGGATCGCCCTTTACGGATATGGAGTATCTCTGAAGCTGAAGCCGGTTATGGAGCTGAAAACCAGGATTACAGCTTTGAAAAAAGTCTCTCCGGGAACAACGGTCTCCTATGGCCGTACCTGGACGTCCCCCGGGAACAACTGGATAGCCACCCTTCCCATTGGTTATGCCGACGGTTATCCCAGAGCAATGTCCAACCGCGGAGAGGTTCTGATTGCCGGAAAACGTTATCCGGTAGCCGGAAGAGTCTGTATGGACCAGACGATGATAAACCTGGGCGAAAAAACCGATATTCAACTTAGCAATGAGGTAACTCTTTTCGGCCCGGACCCCGCAGGCCCGGATGCCGAAGAGTTGGCTGAAATCACCGG
>JGI24023J19991_10002246_pt1 | contig 14233 bp, 13 predicted proteins | sample Cruoilmetagenom1_FD_19991 | JGI IMG/M metagenome (IMG submission 19991) | reverse complement strand
CCCGCCGATGCGATCGGCAGCGTTGTTGGCGGGGGTGGCGGTGATGCGACCGCCGCCTTGCGACAACGCCTGCTGGCCCTGGGCCGCCGCGAGGCCGATGAGATCGCTGCCCGGTTCCCCAAGCTGCAACGCCGTGTTGGTGGTTACAACATTGATGCCTTGACCGGCAACGAGCCGATCAATCTGGCGCACTTGCTGGTCGGGTCCGAGGGCACGCTGGCCGTCTCCTCGGCGATCGAGTTGGAGCTACAGCCAATCCCGCCGCAGACGGTGCTGGGCGTCTGTCATTTCCCGACCTTCCACGCCGCCATGGACGCGACCCAGCACATTGTCACCCTGGGGCCATCGGCTGTCGAATTGGTGGACCGCAACATGATCGAGCTGGCCGGCGATATCGCGCTTTACCGCGATACCGTGACCCGCTTCGTCCGCGGCACCCCCGAGGCGTTGTTGCTGGTCGAGTTCGCCGGCGAAACTCAGGCCGAACAGTTGCGCGACCTCAAGCGACTGGACGACCTATTGTCCGAGCTCGGCTTTCCCGGTGCCATTGTCGAAGCGGTGGACCCGGCCTTTCAAAAGGCGATCTGGGAGGTGCGTAAGGCCGGCCTGAACATCATGATGTCCATGAAGGGCGACGGTAAACCGATCTCCTTTATCGAGGATTGCGCGGTGCCGCTCGCCGATCTGGCCGAATACACCGACCGTCTGACCCAGGTATTCCGTAAGCACGGCACCTATGGCACCTGGTATGCGCACGCCTCCGAAGGGTGCCTGCATGTCCGTCCGGTGCTCAATATGAAGCTGGAGGCCGACGCCGGCAAAATGCGCGCCATCGCCGAGGAGGCCTTTGCCATGGTGCGCGCCTACAAAGGCTCGCACTCCGGCGAGCACGGCGACGGCCTGGTTCGCTCGGAGTTTCACGAGGCCATGTTCGGCACCCGCATGGTGCGAACATTCGAAGAGGTGAAGACCGCGTTCGACCCGGAGGGACGCCTAAATCCGGGCAAAATCGTGCACCCGTCGCGCATGGACGACCGTCGCCTGTTTCGCTACCCGCCGGACTATCGGCCCAGGGCCATCGAAACCGCCCTGGATTGGTCCGCCTGGGGCGACTTCGCCGGGGCCACCGAGATGTGCAACAACAACGGCGCCTGCCGCAAGTTGGACGCGGGCGTCATGTGCCCCTCCTACCGGGTCACGCGCGACGAACAGCATGTGACCCGAGGCCGGGCAAATANCTTGCGTCTTGCCCTCTCCGGCCAGCTTGGCCCCGAGGCGCTGACCTCGGAGGCCATGAGCGAAACCATGCGCCTGTGCGTCGGCTGCAAGGGATGCCGCCAGGAGTGCCCGACCGGCGTCGACATGGCCCGCATGAAGATCGAGGTGGCGCATCACACGGCCAAGCGACACGGCGTGTCCTTACGCGACCGGCTGATCGCCTATCTGCCCCGCTATGCGCCGATCGCCCGCCATTTGCGCCTTCTGGCGCAGGCGATGGAGGTTTTACCCGGCAGTGCCTGGGCTGGGGAGACACTGCTGGGCCTGAGCCCCCGCCGCCCATTACCGCGTTTCCGCGGCGATGCCTTTCGGCTTGAGTCGACGAGCCATGGGGCGGCCACCGGACGTGAAGTCGTCCTGCTGGCGGACACCTTCAACACATACTTCGAGCCGCAGGTTTTAGACGCAACACTGCGCCTGTTGGTTGCCGCCGGTTACTGGGTGCATGTGGCACAGCCGGTAAAGGGACGCCGGCCATTGTGTTGCGGCCGCACCTTTCTTGCCGCCGGGCTGGTCGACCAGGCGCGGGCGGAAGCGCGGCGAACCCTCGACGCGCTAAAACCGTTCGTTGCCCGCGGTTTGCCCATCATCGGTGTCGAGCCCGCTTGTCTGCTGACTTTGCGTGACGAATTTACCGCCTTGCTGCCGGGAGCCGAATCAACGGAGCTTGCGGCGCGCGCCGTCTTGTTAGAGGAATTCCTGGCCGCCGAACAAAAGGCCGGAACCCTGAAGCTCGACCTGTCACCCCTGCCGGGCAAGCGAGTCCTCTTGCATGGGCACTGCCATCAAAAGGCGTTCGGCGTGATGCCGGCGGTGGAATCGGCCCTTCGGCTGGTGCCGGACTTGGCGGTCGAGACGGTTGAGTCGAGTTGCTGCGGGATGGCCGGTGCTTTCGGCTATGCCGCCGACACGTTCGACATGTCCATGGCCATGGGCGAACTGTCGCTCCTGCCCGCCGTGCGTGCAGCGGGGGCCGAAGCGCTCGTGGTTGCCGACGGCACAAGCTGCCGGCAGCAAATCCGCGATGGCGCCGGACGCCGCGCCTTGCATGTGGCGGAAGTATTGGATATGGCGCTATGAGAGACTTGAGGAGACGACAATGAACGACGTACACGACAGCGGGACCATGGCGAAGGCCGAACCCATCGCTCGGGTAACCCTGCACGACGAATTGGTCGCGCGCCTGCGCGATCTGATCGTCGAGGGTGAGTTGGCGCCGGGTGTGCGCGTACCCGAGCGGACTCTGTGCGAACGCTTCGGCGTCTCGCGCACGCCCTTGCGCGAAGCGTTGAAAGTGCTCGCCTCGGAAGGTCTTCTCGATCTTTTGCCCAACCGCGGCGCGACGGTGGCCCGCCTGACACTGGCGGATCTGGACGAGATGTTCCCGGTGATGGGCGCGCTGGAAGCGTTGGCGGGCGAGTTGGCCTGCGCCCGTATCACCGACGAGCAGATCGCCGAGGTGCGCGCCCTGCACTACCAGATGGTCCTGCACTACACGCGCAAGGAGTTGCCGCAGTATTTCCGCCTCAACCAACGAATTCACGAACTCATCATGGATGCGGCAGGCAACGCCGCGCTGACGCGCATGTACCAGGGATTGGCCGGGCGCATCCGCCGGGCCCGCTATCTGGCGAACATGTCCAAGGCGCGCTGGGATACGGCGGTCGAGGAACATGAAGCAATTCTGCTGGCCCTGTCGCAGCGCGATGCTCCGCGCCTGAGTCGCATCCTGAAGCAGCACTTGCAGAACAAGGGCGAAACGGTAAAAGAGGCGCTGGCCGCCGACGGCGACCGCCTTAGCCGCACGGCGTGAGCGGCACGAAGGGGCAACCCATGGAATTCAGGCAGCTCGGCACCAGTGACTTACGCGTCTCACCCATTTGCCTTGGGACCATGATGTTCGGCGACCGCACCGACGAGGCGACCGCCGGCCGCATTGTCGACCGGGCGCGTGAAGCCGGAATTAATTTCATAGACACGGCTGACGTCTACGCCGGAGGTGCCTCGGAGGAGATCGTCGGGCGATTGATCAAATCCGACCGCGACCGCTGGGTCCTGGCCAGCAAGGTGGGTAACCGCATGGGCGACGATCCGCAGCGTGCCGGCCTGGGCGGCGCGTGGTTGCGCCGCGCCATCGACGACAGTCTGCGCCGTCTGGGCACCGACTTTCTGGATATTTACTACCTGCACAAGCCGGATTCGAAAACGCCGTTGGATGAAACCCTCAAGGCCATCGGCGACATTCTGGCGAGCGGCAAAGCACGCCATTTCGGCCTGAGCAATTACCGTGGCTGGCAGCATGCCGACGTGGTCCGCATATGCGATCAACTTGGTGTCGCGCGGCCGGTGGTCTCGCAGCCCTACTACAACGCCATGAACCGCGTGCCCGAGGTTGAAATCCTGCCGGCGTGCGGTCACTACGGGATTGGCGTCGTCCCCTACAGCCCGCTGGCCCGCGGCGTGCTGACCGGCAAGTACGCGCCCGGCGACACGCCACCCGCGGACACCCGGGCCGGACGCCAGGACGAGCGAATGATGGAGACCGAATTCCGCGCCGAATCCATTGTCTTCGCGAAACATTTGAAGGAGCGCGCGGAGGCGCGCGGGATGACGGCCGGGCAGTTCGCCCTCAACTGGGTGTTTGCCAATCACCTAGTCACCTCGGTCTTGGCCGGCCCGCGCACCGAGGCACACTGGCAGGAATACCTGGGGGCCTTGGGTCACCAACTGGACCGGGAAGACGAGGCCTTTGTCGATGCCATGGTGGCGCCGGGGCACCCATCAACACCCGGCTATTCCGATCCCAAGTATCCGATTACCGGGCGCCCAATCGATAGCTAAGGCCAAATCTCACTGATGTGGACCCAGAAAACTCTCGATCTTGGCAAGCAGGCCCGGCAAGCGCACCGGCTTGGTATCATATTCGTCTGCCCCGGCGGCCACGGCCTTCTCCCGGTCGCCGGCCATCGCGTGGGCGGTCAGGACGATGATGGGGATCGATTGCGTCTCGGGCGACGCCTTCAGGCGCCGCGTCGCCTCCCATCCATCGAGAATCGGAAGGCTGAGATCCATGAGAATCAGATCGGGATTCTCGTCATGGGCAACGTCGATGCCCTCGGCGCCGTCGCGCGCAATCACGACCTCAAACCCCTTACGCCGCAGTCGGGTCGCTAGCATGAAGACGTTGTCTTCGTTGTCTTCGACATAGAGAATTTTACTCATGGGGACACACCTCTTCCGGCTGCAACGCACCGTGCCGGCGCGCATCTGGACAGCATGTTGTTGATCAATGTGAGCAAGGGGCGAACATGAATAGGCTTTCGCGCATAGTCATCGCAGCCCGCCTCACGCGCCTCCGCACCCTTTTCCTCTTCCGCGTGGCCGGATAGCGCGATGATGGGAATATCACCCAGCCCTGGTGCGGCCCGAATTCGCCGGGTCGCTTCGCAACCATCGATTCCGGGCAGGGTCAGGTCCATGAGCACCAAATCCGGCCGTTGGCTCACGGCGAGCTCCACGCCTTCCTCACCCGTCCGAGCCTGAAGAACTTCAAAGCCGGCTCGCTTAAGAAGGGTCTCAAGCATGTACAGATTGTTGTCGTTATCATCGACGCACAAAATTCTACTCATGGCGTGCCTGCGCTCCCAGCGCTCATACCGTTGTTGCAATAACCGGCCGGTTTCTGATCCGATACCGATGAACCCGCTGAATCATCACTCTTCGTTGCCGCCGGAAGGTGCAATGAGAAGGTCGACCCTTTACCCAACTCGCTTTCGGCAATGACATCTCCGCCCATCATCTGGCTAAGCTCTCGGCAGATCGCCAAGCCCAGGCCAGTACCGCCGTACTTTCGCGTTGTCGACGAGTCAGCCTGGGTAAATGCGGTGAACAACCGCTGCATCTGAGAATCCGAGATGCCAATTCCGGTATCCAAAATATCGAAACGCAGTTCGCCGTCACCACCGGTGCTGGATTGCCGCCGAACGGATACCCGAACCTCGCCGTCGCGGGTAAATTTGCAGGCGTTGCTCAACAGATTGAGAAGGACTTGTTTGGTGCGTAGAGGGTCGGCGTATATTTCGCCGAGGTCATCAGGGGCATCCAGTATCAGACGATTGTCGTTTCTGTCAGCCAGCGGTTGCGCGGTGCTCATTACGTCCTGCAGCAGACCAGCCACATCAAAATACTCAAGGTTGAGGTCCATCCGTTTAGCTTCGATCTTGGAGAGATCCAGAATGTCGTTGATGACCATCAGCAGATGGTCGCCAGCCCGATGGACCCGGTTGAGGGGATCGAGAATCTCCGAGTTGTCGACCTCGGCATCCTCAATCAACATTTCCGTTATTCCGATGATCGCGTTGAGTGGCGTTCGTAGTTCATGGCTCATGTTGGCCAGGAATTCGGACTTTGTTTCACTGGCTACTCTCGCCTGCCGAGCCGCAAGCGCCAGGCGCCCGTTAATCTCCGCCAGCTCGGTCGTGCGCATCGCCACTTCCTGTTCCAAATGCTCGCTATAAGCGGCGCGCTCGCGCTCCAAGTTGCGGCGTTCCGTGATATCCTGCACAATTTCAACGAATACCGGGGGCGTTTCGGAGCGCGAGAGTTGCAAGCGCACCTCCACCGGATAGGTCGATCCATCCTTGCGCTGATGCACGGTCTCGAATACATGGCGCTCATGCGAACTGGTCCACAGCGGCAGGATCATTTCGAGGAAAGCGTCTTCGGTCATTTCCGGTTTGATCGCAAAGGCGGTGAGATTCTTGAGTTCTTTCATCTCATAGCCAAGATTGCGCCGCGCGCCACGGTTAACCTGGATGAAGCGCAAAAGCTCTACGTCATAGACGTAGATTTCGTTGGATGTGTCATCGACGATACGGCCGAGGCGGCTGGACACTTCCAGACTGTTGCGCAGCTCTTCTTCCGCCCACTTTTTTTCGTCGACTTCGAGCTGTAATCTGGCATTTGCCAGCTCGGCGGCGCGCGCTCTCTGCCGCCCTGAGTACATCAATTTGGCGACAACAATCAGGCTTAAGGAGAATGCTACCGCCAATGCGAGAAAACTGTTGTGGGCGGTGGAATGTGCAAACACCAACGACTCTTCGATGGCATCATCCAATGGCGATGCGGCACGCGCAGGACCGACGAACAACAGAGCGGCGAATATGCTAGCCGTGACCGTGAATACCTGTGTGGCCACGCCGCAACCGATGGCCGGCTTACGGCTGCTGGTCACGGACAACGTTCTGAGTCTCATCAACCGGCAGCCAGAAAGTGAACGTTGATCCCTCCCCGAGGCGGCTATCGACGTCGATATCGCCACCCATGAGACGTGCTAGGCGGCGGCTGATCACTAGCCCGAGGCCTGTGCCACCGTATTCTCGCGCCGTCTGGGCCTCGGCCTGGGAGAATTCCTGGAACAAGCGCCCGATCTGTTCCGCCGTCATACCGATTCCGGTATCCGCAATGGCGACGACGAGACGTTGGCCGGCCCCATTGCCATCGCGGCGGGCGGATACGCGCACCTCACCTCCCTTGGTGAACTTGCAAGCGTTGCCGATCAGGTTCAGGGCCACTTGCTTGAGACGTAACGGGTCTGCCTGAATAATCCCTACCCCGTCCGCGCAATTCAAGAGCACGCGGCTACCGTTTTTCTCCGCCTGCGGCAAGGCGGTCGCCACCGCCTCGCGGAGAGCATCGGATACGTCGACGGGTTCGAGCGCCAGACGTATCTTACCGGCTTCGATTTTCGAGAGATCGAGAACGTCGTTGATGAGCCGAAGCAGGTGCTCTCCGGCGCTGAGCACACGCTGTAACGGCTCCAACTGATCTTGACGGTCGTCGTCTTTCGCGTCCTCGACCAAGATTTCCGTAATGCCAATGATGGCGTTCAACGGCGTGCGCAACTCATGACTCATATCGGCGAGAAAGCCCGACTTCGCCTCACTGGCGGCCTCCGCCACCGCGCGCGCTTGCGCCGCGTCGTTTGTTGCCCGCGCCAGGGTCTCGCGTTGGTCCAATAACCGGTCTTCACGATTTGCCAGTTGCAGCAACTTTTCCCATACCTGTTCGGCTTCTGGCTCCAGGACTGGAGATTGCGTTGTCCCTGAAAGCATCGATCGGAATGGCATCAGCAGAGCGCGAAACGGTGCCGAAACGCGCGTGCTGGCGCGGGTCATTGGGCGAGTTCCGGCTGCTTGGCAGGCGCGGCGGCGGGTGCGCTGTCCGCAAGTGTCGCCATTGTGTCGATGCTCATACCAAGGGGTTCAGCAGCGCTATCCAACGCCTGGCTCGCGGCTTGACGCAGATTTGCCTCGGCCGAGGTCAGATAACTAATGACGCTTTCCAAGTTCCAGTCCGTCCGCATGCGCTGCAGCAGGTCATCGTCGAGTGCCAGGCCACGAGCCACGATGTCGGACATGCCCTGACGCAGGCAAGTGTGCGAGGCCAGCAGGGCCTCGGCACTCGGCAGTTTCGCGGTCTCCGAGGCGTCGTCTTCCTCGTCCCAGTCCTCATCCCGGTCGGCGGCAGCGCGCAACTGCGCGGCCAGAAGAGCGATCTGAGCCAACCAGCGTGGTTGAAATGGCAGGACCGCCTCAACGGCGCTGGCGCTGATTTTCAGCGTCTCGGCCAGGAGCACGATGGTCCAGCGCCGAGCAATCTCAAGGAACGTCATAAATGGTCTCCACGCGGACAAACACCGGGAATCTCGACTATAGATCGACACAATTATAGGTAGATATGTATCTTAATAATGCTCGGATAAGTTTAAAACGAGCTTAACCGGCCCGCGGAATCGGCGGCTTTTATACCCAGGGGCGGCCAACCACCGGCAATAGGCCCCCAACGAGGATAGCCGCCGGGGCGATGGCCAGGGCATAGGGCACACTCTCCCCAATGCGCAGGACCCGCGGCAAGGCGGTTCGGCCGGCGGCCCCAACAGAGCCGATGGGCCGCCCTTTGAGCAGGCGGCGGATGAGCACCAGCACGAGCGCCAAGATGCCGCCAGCGAGGCTCGCGTACACGAGAAACTCAAGCAAGTATTCGAACCCCGTCCACAAGGAGACGGCGGTGATCAGCTTGACGTCCCCACCGCCCAGCCGCCCCAAAGCGAAGGGCACGAAGCAGACGGCAAGCACCACGCCGGCCGCACCCAGGTGCGATAGCCAGTCCACCGGCTGCGGCAGAAAGGGCGCTGCGACGAGGAAAAGTCCGGCAAGGCCAAGGCTCACCCGGTTGGGGACAATAAATTTCCAGGTGTCGAAGACAGCCGCCGCAGCCAACAGCACGCAGTAAGCAACGAAAACCGCATACGGCAGCGTGATCTCAATACTGTTCATCGCGGGAGCAACATACCCTTCGACTCGCGCAAGCTCCGCAGATACGCGAGGTTCCGCGCCGCGGCCGCATTGTAAGCCGGATCTACCTCAATCGCCCTCAGAAGAAGAGATTCGGCGTTGTCCTGGTCGCCACGTAGCAAAGCCACGTAGCCAACGTTGTTGAGCGCCCGCGCCAAACCACCATCCTCCGCACCGGCCAGTGCAAGCGCGTACTTTCCGTCCCAGGCCAATGCCAGGCGTAAATTTTCCCGTGCCGGCCGCAAGGTTGGATCCTGGCGCAACGCTTCGCCAAGATCGGCCAATGCCTCACTGATACGCCCCTGCATCAACATCGAGAATCCACGATTGTTAAGTATCATCGCCGAATTCGGATCAATGACCAACGCCTGCGTATAACTCTTTGCCGCCTGATGCCATTCGCGGCGCAAATCATGGTAATAGCCCAAGGCATTCCAGGCACGCGCCAAACTCGGGTCTTGCGCGACCGCCGCATGCAGGCTGGCGTGTCCGGATTCGGAGGCACCGTCAGCGAGCGACAGGGCGATTCCCTCGCCCTGCAGCGCCCGTGCTTTTACATCCTCGCTTGCCACCAGCTCGTGGAAAGCAGTGGCGGCTGGCCGGTATGCCCCGCTCGCCAATTGCACCTCGGCGGCAATCAACCGAGCCCGCGGCTTGTCGCCCATGCTGAGCACTGCCCGGCCTAAGAGAGCCCTGGCATCGTCAATGCGCCCTTCGTTCAGCGCCTGCTCGGCCAGATCCAGCGTCGCGGCACCGGCAGGCGTTGCCGGCAATGCCGCCGTAGGCTCCGGCAATGCCACCGCCAAATCGTCGGCCGTGGACGCGCAACCGGCCATCCCCAGCAACATCAGCGCCGCGATACCAACCATGCGGGCGACGCGGCGGTGCCTCTCCAGGCTATCCAGGTGGTTCATCATCTTCGTCTCCGCTTGCTATCGCCGGCAGATTGACGACCCAGGCATCCGCCATGGACGCGGCAATGGGACCGGGCAACCGATCGCGATCCGCGGACATACGGGTATCGTCGATGGGCGCCGCACGCATGCTTGGAAGGGTATCCGCCTCGGCACTCGCCAACGACAGACTCGGCTGTCCGACCAAGGTTTGGACCACTGGCGTGGTCCGCTGCAACCAAGCCCGCGGCAAGGGGCCGACATCCTTGTCGGACGGCGCATGCCACTGCGCGTTCGGGCGCGGCTGGCTGGCCCGCAAGGCGGCCTCCGCGACAGCGCGATTGACGGCAATCGCAGGATTGCTTCGGTCATACTGCTGCGCGTCGCGAAGGTAGACCGTGGCCAAGTCGAACTTGCCTTGCATCATGTAGGAAAATCCCACGTTATTCAGCGTCTGTGCTGAATTGGGATCAAGAGCCAGCGCCCGCGCGTAGTAATAGGCGGCCAGGTCGGGTCGGCCGATGTGGTCATACGCGGCGGCCAGACCATTGAGCGCCTCAACCGAGTTCGGGTCCCTTTCGAGGGCATCGCGAAACGCCTCTACCGCAAGACCGAATTGGCCGGCCGCAAAACGCCCCCGGCCCCTTGCCATATTTGCCTCATAGGCCGACACGGTCGGGCTCTCACCCAATCCATACATCGGCCAAAGATCGGTGCAGCCAGCAACGGCGAGCGCGCCGAGGAGCACCAGGAGCCGCGCCTTCCGCAAGAGAGTCCCGCGATTGAGGAGAAGATTGGCAGCGGCCACCATGGCAAGCTCACGGTCCCAGGTTCGGCAGAATATCGCGGGCGATCGTCAACATGCCGGGCAGCAAAACGGCGACGAGCATTGCCGGTAATATGCAGATGACCAATGGAACCGTCAGCTTTACGGGTAACTTGTGCGCCATTTCCTCCGCACGCAACAAGCGGCCAGCGCGCATGTCATCCGCATGCNCCCGTAGCGTCTGCGCGATGCCCGCGCCCAGCGCTTCGGACTGGATCAAGAGGGTAACGAATGACGCGACCTCTGGCAGGACAATGCGCGTGGCAAAATTACGCAGCGCGTCGTCGCGGTTCTTGCCGGCGCGCAATTCCAGGGTCACGCGTTCGAGTTCGCCAGAGAGCAGCGGGTACGCCGGGGCAATCTGTGTACCCACCCTCGCCAGCGCCGCATCCAGACCCAACCCCGCTTCGACGCAGACAACCATCATATCGAGTGTATCCGGAAAGCACTCGGCAATCGTCTGTTGACGGCGCTTGATCCGGGCCGCAAGCCAAAACCCGGGAGCCATGAAACCAGCAAGCGCCGACGCAAACAGAAGCCCGACGACCTGCCACGGCGCCGGGGCGGCAAGGACGCCGGACGCCAGAACGAAGATGCCTGTTGGGATTCCAATCCCGAGCACAAGTTGCGCGAGGACATAGGCGCGGCCTGCCCGTGGATCGGCGATTCCGGCCTGGACCATGCGTATACCGACACCCCGCCCACCGCGCCCTTTTCCGCCGAGCGAGAGAATGCTGAGCGGACCGAGCAGTAACCACGACCAGCGCGGCCAGGTGGCCTCAGCCCGCAGCGACAACCCGCTACCGCCGCGGCGCCTGCCCACCGGGCGGGGTGCCTCCCCCGCTAGGCGACGGCGAACCGGATCATCGAATCGAACGAGGCTCGCAATAGCGAGCACGGCGAGGAACACCGCGGCGAAAAGAACCGCCAACGCAACGGTTGCGCCCAAACTATCGAAGCCCGTGCCGTCAAACATGAAAATTCACCAGTCGGTGCATGATATAGATACCGACGAGTTCCAGCCCCAAAGCAGTCCCGGCGATGGGGAAAAACAGCGGCTCATCGACGGCCGATAGATAAAAGTCCGGCCGCGATACAAAAACCAAGCCTGCGAAGATGACCGGCATTGCCGCCAGGACACACGAAGAGAGCCGCCCCTCGGCCGACAGCGCTTGTATCTTCGTAAGCATCCGCAACCGGGCGCGCATCACCGCGTTCAGGCCTTGCAGAACCTCGGCCAGGTTTCCGCCGGTCTCGTGTTGGATTCTGATGGCGATCACAACGTACTGTAAATCGGGGACACCCATCCGTTGGGCGAGGTTTGCCAAGGCATCACGGAGGTCCAATCCGTAAGTCATCTCGTCCACGACAATGCCGAACTCCGAGCCCATGGGTTCAGCCATTTCCCGGGTGACCATGCTCATGGCTGCCCCAACCGGGTGACCGGCGCGCAGGCTCCGCACCATCATGTCCAGGGCCTCCGGCAACTGAGCGGTGAAACGGGCGATACGCCGTGCCCGCAGACGGACGAGAACAGCGATGGTTGCACCGGCCCCGGCCCCGATGGCAGCAAGCGCCGCGCCCGCCACGCCGGCCAGACCAATGTTGTTGATGACGACCATCGCACCGGCGAAGATAAGGCCGATGAGGGCGGCCATCAGCGCCAGAATCCGGCGCAGAGGCACACCGAAGCCGGCCTCCCGTACAAGTCGATCGAGCCACGCCAAGCCGCGGTCGAAACGCGCCAACAGGCTGATTCGATCACGCGGCTTTCGCCGCAGAATTTCTGCGGTATCGCGCTGCACGGATCGATCGGAGACCGATTGCAAGCGCCGGATAGCCGCCCGGCGCCCCGCCGTACCGTCGACGTAGAGCCGGTGTAATCCAACGACCAGCAGGAGGACCGTCGCGAACACGGCGGCCGATATCAGATGCAGGTCGTCGATCTCCATCGATTGCCTCTAGGAAAGCGGCCGGTTTGGCACGAACATGTCGGGCGCCACGTCGATCCCGCGGCTTTCGAATTCCCGCATGAAGTGCGGCCGAATGCCCGTTGCGGTGAATTCGCCCTCAATCGACCCATCACGCCCGGTACGCCGGCGCGTGAACCGAAAAATCTCATGCATAGTAACAATATCACCTTCCAAGCCGATGATTTCACTAAGACTCATCAAACGTCGGCGACCATCGCTCATGCGTTCAAGCTGGATCACCACATGCACCGCCGAGGCGATATTCGCCCGCATGCCACGCGCCGGGAGGTCGAGGCCGCTGAGGCCGAGCATCTGTTCGAGACGGGCAAGCGCATCGCGGCACGAGTTGGCGTGAATCGTGGTCATCGACCCCTCGTGCCCGGTGTTCATGGCTTGGAGCATGTCGAACGCCTCACTGGCCCGAACCTCGCCGACGACGATCCGATCGGGCCGCATGCGCAGGGCATTCTTGAGCAGCTCACGCTGGGTCACTTCGCCCCGGCCTTCGACATTCGCGGGGCGCGTTTCCATGCGGGCGACATGGGTTTGCTGGAGCTGCAGCTCGGCGGCGTCTTCGATGGTGACGATCCGCTCGCGGGTACCGATGAACGCGGACATGGCGTTTAGCATAGTCGTCTTGCCGCTGCCCGTGCCGCCGGAGATCAGGACGTTTCGCCGAGCCCGCACAATGCCGGCAAGGAATTCCGCCACCGCGGCAGGCACCGAACCAAGTTGTACAAGCTTGCCCAGATCAATCGGCAGGCGAGCGAATTTGCGGATCGACAGCAACGGTCCGTCAACCGCCAAGGGCGGAATGACGGCATTGACCCGAGAGCCATCCGCCAGGCGCGCATCGACCATCGGCTGCGACTCGTCCACGCGCCGGCCGACACTCGAAACGATTTTATCGATGATGCGCAGCAGGTGGCGGTCGTCCTTGAATCGCACCGGCGTCAGCTCCAGGCGGCCAGCACGCTCGACAAAGACCTGCTGGTACGTATTTACCAGAATGTCCGAGACCGTGGCGTCTTTCAGCAGCGGCTCAATCGGCCCCAACCCCAAAAGCTCGTCCAGAACATCGTTGACCAACTGCACACGCTCGCTCTGGTTCAGCGGCCGGTTTTCCTCGACCAGAATCTCGCGAATCATTTCGCCGATCTCGCGGCGGAAATCCTCCGGCGCCATCTTGTCGATGACCGATAGGTTGATCATGTCCAACAGTCGCCGGTGCAAGGTCATCTTCAGTTCGGTATAGCGGGACGACGGCCCGCCCATGGCCCACGCCGACGTTATGCCCGCATTCAATCCGCCCGGCCGCGCCGCGGCCGCGGTGGGGGCCGGTCCATGTACGCCGACGGAACGCGCCACGGGTATCGGCTCTGAGGTACGTGAAAACATCCGCGGACTCTCCCTCTTCCTACTGCGCCGCAAGAAGCCGAGGCACGGCTCCGTCGGCTGCGTCATCATTTTCCGCCAAGGTCCCCTGCATCGCGTCGATCATCCGCCGGATGTCCTGCGCCACCCTTGAGCGGCGCCGGACATCCGCCAGGCCGGCCCCTTGATCAATGGCCTCGGAGACCGTCCGGTAGTCGTTGGCAATCAGATGGTCGACCGACCGTCCCAGGGCGCGTTCCGCGTCCTTGACACCGACGTGGCGACGCCAGCCGGTTTCGAAGCGGTTCACGGCAATTCGCACCGACACCTCGCCCAGGCCATTTGCCGCCATGGCGTCGAGCTGTCGGCGCGCCTGACGAATGCCGGCGACCCCGAGCTGGGTAACCAGAATCGCCAAGTCGCAACTCTGCACCGCCCGGTAAGTCCAGGGTGTCCAGACGCCGGGCAAATCAAGGATCACGGTTTCGTACTCGGCACCAGCCAGGCCAAGGCAGGCACCGAGCAACTCGGGCG
>JGI24023J19991_10002244_pt1 | contig 14243 bp, 16 predicted proteins | sample Cruoilmetagenom1_FD_19991 | JGI IMG/M metagenome (IMG submission 19991) | reverse complement strand
CAAACTTATACTCTCATATCCACCTAACATATCTGCTTTTAAAACTGCATTCATAGTGTGATTGTTTATATCTTCTATGATATTAGCTTCTTTTTCATTTTTTCCAAAACTTACTGTTCCAAAGTTTTTTACCACTGCCCAATTTGGAGCTGGGTTGAGCATGATTTCATCTTTTTTGTGAGTGTTAAAATACTCTATATAGTTTTCTTTGTATCTATTAATCGCACCTTGAATATCATCATCTTCTAAAATAAGTGGCTCTCTTTTTGTTCGGATAATATGCTCAGGAGTGAGTACTCCTCGTGTAGCAAATGATTTTAGATTTCGGCTTGTTGCATAGTGAAGTGCTAGGGGAGATTGATTTACTTTTACAAATACTTCATACCTTTTTTCACTACTTATAATCTCTTGTAACTCCTCTATATCTAGTGTTCCTCTTGGCATATATTTTTCAACTACTAGTGGAGCATTTTTTTCTAAAAAGTTTTCAGCTAGTGTAACTGCATCTATCATCTTATCATGCGATTTTTTTGCATCATCATCAAAAGTAAATATCCCATGATTGTGCAAGATAATCCCCTCACAACTATCCCAATCTAAGTCTTGTATCATCTCATAAATAGTATGAGCCAAAATAAATCCAGGCATCACATAAGGTACTACTAGAAAGTTTGGATATATCTCTTTGATATTTTCAATTCCATTGAAACTGTTTGAGATAGTTACCACTGCATCTGCATGGGTATGATCCACAAATTTAAAAGGGATGATTGCATGAAGTATCGCTTCTACAGATGGGTTTGGAGCAGTTTTATCTATCATAGCTTCTCTTTGAGCTGCTACCATTTCACTATCGCTTAGCTCTTCAACTTTTGCCATATCTTGTAACATGGTCAGTTCCACAGGAGCAAAGCCCTCTTTTTCAATGCTGACTAAGTCCCAACCACTTCCTTTGACATACAATATATCTTGTCCGTCTACACATGATTTCACAGAAGTATTTCCACCACCATGAAGTACCAGTTCATCACTACGCCCTAGTAGTTTTGAAGTATAAACTCGAAGTTCTAAACCTGTTTTGTAGTTACTTGATTCTTCATCTGTCCATAAGTTTTTCATAATATTTATCATACCTTTTGATTTTATTAGTTAATTTTTTAGTCGTATATTTTCTTTCTTGTTCAATTCTTTCTCGTTCAAATTAATCCCAATCTTTCGCCTCTTTTAGATATGTTTTATCTACATACTCTTTGATAATTTGATTATACTGCTCTTGTGATATCTCACTCTCTTTCCCATCCCATACAACTTGTGAAACAAATAATAAGTTGAAGGTTAAAAGTAAGATGGCTGTTTATTTTATCATAGATTATTTTTCTTTATAGTTGGTAAATTTTGGTTAAATATCTCCACTATTTTTATATACTCATCATATATTTTATAGATAATTGTGTATCCTTTATATATCATATCTCTTACATTTTTGTCATCATGATAATATGATGGTCTGTATTTGTACGGCATATTTGGGGTACTTTCTATCTGTTTTTTTAATTCTTTTACAAACTTTTTACTAGCTTGAACATTATCTTTTGAAATAAACACTTGTATCTTTTTTAATTCTCCTTTAAATTTAGGTGAATAATCAATTGTCATATTTACAAACCAACTCTTTTTCAAACTCTTCTATCTCATCCCAAAACTCGTCGTGAGGTATCATCTTTATCTTCCCACTATCTATATCCTCTATAGTTTTAGCTATTTGTTTTTTTCTTTCATAGTAGTATGGATCCATTGAAAGCATCGGGTCTTGTATGTTTTCGTTAAGTTTTTTTACTAGTTCTATTCTCTCTTCAATGCTAAGTTCGTATGCACTTTGTAGTATCTTATTTACAGACATTAGTTCCCCCTTATCTTTAGTTCTTTTGTTGTGAACTCGTTATCTTTTATTATATCTAATAGTATATCAAAATTATAAATTGACTCATCAAGTATATTTTTCCCTATATTTTCAACTCTATTTAGATTGAGTTTCTCTTTTGAATAAATAGCTATATAAAGCTTTGAAATAGTTTTTTGTATATCAAAGAATCTATAAAAACTAAAATCTCTATTTTCAAAAATAAATTAATTTAGATATTAGAAACCAAAATGATAAAACTCTTTTGGTTCTTTCGCTTCAAACTCATAATCAAAAATTTTAGTAATCTTACTATGCAACATCACTCTTTGAACTTGACTAGAAGCTTTTCCGTACTGTAAATCACCAATTATTGGTATATTTACAGATTGTAGGTGTACTCTTATTTGATGAGTTCTTCCATTTTCTATGACTATTTTTACTTTTGATTTATGACCTTCTACCATATAAGGGATAATTGTAGTTTTAGCTGGTTTTCCATGTTTTTCATCTATTCTACTTCTTGCAGTTCTCCCTTTGATAGTTGAGATTGGTGTATCTATAACTACCTCTTCTACAATTTTCCCATCTACAACAGCTACATACTCTTTATAAACTCTATGATTTTTAAACTCTTTGATTGCTCTTTGTCTGAAATCTTCATTTTTAGCCAACATCATTACACCACTTGTCTCTTTATCAAGTCTGTTTAACAATACTGCTTGTGGAAATTTTGACTCAACTTCTTGAGCATTTAAAAATGCTGGTTTATCTACTACAAGAATATCATCATCTTCAAAAATAATTCTAGCATTTGCTATCTCTTTTACTCTAAAAAAAGTATCTTCACTTAATTCTCCACGAGCTACCATAAGTTTCTTTCCATTTACAGTAACGACACCTTTGTCTATAAGCTCTTTAGCTTTTCCATTTGAGATACCCTCTTGTATTGCTAATAATTTATATGCTTTTTCCATTTTATCTATCCTTTTTTAATCTCTTTTAATCTCTTTTATAATGGGTTCTATTGAACCCACTTTTTGTAAACTTGATTTTTTCAAATTTTTTATATCTTTTAAATAATTTTTTAACTCTTCTTGCTCTACTAAATAATAATCATTTACACACTCAAAAAGTGATTTTTGATTAAAAATAGTTTTTCCACTTATAAGTATTGTACCAAAAAAAGCAGGTTCTATTGGATTGTGTCCACCCGCACTTTTGATAAATCCACCACCTAAAATTACCACATCACTTATAGCATAGATATTGTTAAGCTGTCCCATAATATCAACTAAAATAATATCACTAGAAAAATCAGATTTTTCAGAATATCTATGATAACTAATATCACTACTTTTATATTTATTCTCTATTAACTCATATACTTCATCAAATCTCTCAGGATGTCTTGGTACAACTATCAGTTTTCCCATAGTTTTATCCCAAGAATTTATTATAATTTCTTCTTCACCTTTGTGTGTGCTTCCTGCTGTTATCATTATCTCATCTGGTTTTTCTAACTTTTTTGTAACTTTTGGAAGATTTGCTAACTTGATATTTCCTATTACTTCTATATTTGTACCACCAAGCTCTTCTAATCTTTTTTTATCTATTTGGCTTTGTGCAAATATTTTATCTATATATTTAAAAATCTGTTTATACAAAAATGAAAATTTTTTATAGGTGTTATAAGATTTATCACTTATTCTTGCGTTAAGTAAGATTGTTTTAGCACCTTTTTTTTGAGCAACTAAAAACAACATATACCAAAGCTCTGCTTCCATTACTACTAAAACTTTTTGTTTTGTAATCCAAAATGGCAAAAACAATTCAAAAGGTAAATAGCGTACATTATTCACAAGTTTTAAACCTTGTTCAAATCCAGTATTTGTAATCACTGATAAATTTATCTCATCTTTATTAAACTTCTCTAAAATTGGTTGTAAAGCTACTGTTTCTCCATGAGAACAACTATGAAACCATATTTTATTGTCACTAAACTTTGGATTGTTTCGTAAAAAAAACTTTGCGGGAATTGCTTTTGAGTATTTTGGATTTCGTGCTTTTAAAAGTAGATAAGGGATAGCTAAAATATATAAAACCAATGCTAATAAGTAATAAAAATATTTAAACATAATGTTTTACTTTCTTAATAAACGGGGGAAGAGAAATTGGTATTTTTGTTAATATCAAGGCGAAAAGGTATTTTTATGAGGGAGCATACTACAGTATGTGACCGATTAAAAATACCTTTTTAACGAAGATAGTAGCAAAAAGAGCTGTTTCTATTCCTCGTTTGCTTTGTAGATGATTCTTCCACAGTGTGGACAAGTCATAATCTCATCTGAAACTATGAATTCAGAATAAAATCTATCATTTAATTTCATATTACATCCATAACAAGCTTGTTTTTTTACAGGTGCAACAGCACTTTCATGTGCCCATCTTCTTATTTTTTCATAGAATGCTAAAACTTTAGAATCTACAGTTGCAACTAGTACAGATTTTTCTTCATATACTTTATTTCTTTCAGCTTCAAGTTTCGAAATATTTGCATCAATAAGTTCTTTTAATTCTTTTACTGATTCTTCCTCTTGAACTAACTCTGCTTTAATAGCTTCTAACTCTTCATTTTTAGATGTAATTAAACTATCAAGTCTCACAATCTCTTCATTTGCAAAGTTTACTTGCTCTTTTGCTATCTCTTCTTCTAATTGTAGAGCTTTTACCTCTTTTTCATTTTTAGCAAGTTTGTGTTTTCCTTCAATCTCTGCTAATTTATCAGATAACTCTTTTAAATGAATATCATTTTTGATTCTTTTATTTTTTGTTTCATCAATAGTAGCATAATGCTTTTCAACATCAGCATTAAGTCTATCTACTGTTTCTGTAAATACTTTTAATTTCTCTTGTTCGTTTTTGATTTGTGGGTCAAAATTTACAATATCTTTATCAAATTGCGATAATTTAACTAATTGTTTTAAATGTTTATTCAATTGCTTTTCCTCTTTATTTATATTCAAATGGATTTTGTGAAGCTATCATTATAGCTGTTTTATTATTTTTTTTCAAATAGTCTTGTAATAAACCTTCTAAAAGTGTACAAAAATGTATCTCACTTTCAAAATGTCCAATATCTATAAGACTAATACCTAACGCTTTTGCTTCCATCGCTTCATGGTATTTTATATCACCTGTTAAAAAACAATCTGTTTTTATATATGGCAACAAACTCATTCCTGAACCTGTGGTTAAAGAGAGAGTTTTTGTCTTTTGTGTACTTTTTGTCACTTTTAAAGTTGTGATATTCAACTTTTCTTTTATATATTCTTGTAGCTCTTCAAAACTCATATTAATCTCTGTAGTTAGTATGAAATCATCACTTTTTTGAAAATTTAAGTTTAAAATTTTATTCCCTACATATTCATTTAAATGTGTTTTATCGATATTCGTATGCATTGAGATAAGTGCTATATCTTTTTTAATAAGAATTTTTAAAAGTTTTGTAGCATATTTATCATTATTTAGTGTTTTAATTGGACTAAAAATAAGTGGATGATGTGTGATAATTAAACTATTAGGTTCAACTTCTTCAATCATATCTAAATCTAAATCTAATGAGATATAAATATTTTCAAATTCATCTTCCATATTTCCAACTATTAAACCACTATTATCCCACTTCTCTTGAAGTTCAAAAGGACTTAAGTCATTTAAATAATTATAAATATCTTTTATTTGCACTTTTTAATATCCTAATCTTTTTAGTCGTTCAGGTTCTTGGCTCTTATACATAGCTGCACAACCAAGAGATAACTCTCGCACCTTTAAAATATAGTTTTGACGACTCGTAACACTGATAGCTTTTCTAGCATCAAGTGTATTAAAAGCNTGACTTGCAATCATACATTGATCATATGCAGGAAGTGGAAGCCCTGCTTCTAGACATTTTTTACACTCATCAAATGCATCATCAAAATGTTTAAAAAGCATATCTGTGTTTGCTATTTCAAAGTTATATTTACTAAACTCAATTTCACCTTCAAGATGAATATCTTTGTATGTTGTTTTTCCATATTCGTTCTCATTCCAAACAATATCAAAAATAGTATCAACACCTTGTAAATACATAGCAAGTCTCTCTGTTCCGTATGTAATCTCAACAGCAACAGGGTCACAGGCAATACCGCCAACTTGTTGAAAATATGTAAACTGTGTTACTTCCATACCATCAAGCCAAACTTCCCAACCAAGACCCCAAGCTCCTAGTGTTGGTGACTCCCAATTATCTTCAACAAATCGTATATCATGTTTTGATAAATCAAGCCCTAAATACTCCAAAGATTTTAAATACAAATCTTGAATATTTTCTGGACTTGGTTTAATTAGTGCTTGAAACTGATAATAACTTCCAAGTCTATTTGGGTTTTCACCATATCTTCCGTCAGTTGGACGACGACTAGGTGCAACATATGCTACAGACCAAGGTTTAGAATCAAGACTTCTTAAAAGTGTTGCAGGATGAAAAGTACCTGCACCTGCTGGGATATCATAAGGTTGTACGATATTACACCCTTGATTTGCCCAATATTCTTGTAATTTTAAAAGTAGTTGTGAAAATGTTATCATATATTTTATTTCCAATGCTTTGTTATTTTTTTGGTTTTAAGATAATTTTTATATTAAAACTTCAATCTCTTTAGAATCATTCGCTACAGCTTTTTCTTTTACTATTCTATCTTCTAAAAGCTTCACTGCAAGTTCTTTATCTGTAATAGCTAAAATTTGCATAGCTAAATATGCTGCATTTACAGCCCCCGCTTTTCCTAATGCAACAGTTGCTACTGGCATACCTGATGGCATTTGAACAGTACTAAGCATAGCATCCATACCATCCATTGCTCCACCTTTCATAGGCACACCAATAACGGGTTTAGTAGTTCCAGCTGCTAAAGCACCTGCTAAATGTGCAGCCATACCTGCAGCTGCAATAAATACTTTTGCACCTTTTTCTTCTGCTGCTTTAATATAATCTTTTGTTCTTTGAGGACTTCTATGTGCTGAAGAAATTATTAACTCATATTTCACATTAAACTGTTCTAACATATTTGCACAATTTTGCATAATCTCATAATCTGACTTACTTCCCATAATAATCGATACAAAATCCATTGTAATCCTTACTTTTTAATTTTTGTGATTTTATCAAAAATTTACTTTATAGCAAATCAAAGTACTTTATTTTAAAAGTAATATTAATAATTATTATAAGGAAAACTTTATTACTTTTGGTAATATAAGCTTTAAATTAACTTAATTTTCAATAAAAATTAAAACATTTTAAGTAAAATCATATTATACTTACAAGATTTTAAATCTAAACAAAAGGAAAAAAAATGTCTAAAGAAACATCTAGACGAGATTTTCTTGGGTATTCATTTGCGGCAGTTGCTGCAGTTGGTGGAGTTGCATCGCTTGTTGGTATGAAACAAGCATGGGATCCACTACCTTCAGTATTAGCAGCAGGTTTTACTACAATTGACCTTGCTAATATTGGACTTGAACCAGGAAAACCACAAGTACACACTTGGAGAGGAAAACCTATCTTTGTTTTATTAAAAACAGATGATATGGAAAAATTTGACGGTGATTTAGTGATTGGTGAAAAAAGATATACAGTAGTTATTGGTCTTTGTACACACCTTGGTTGTATTCCATCTTGGAAAAAAGATATGTGGAAATGTGCATGTCACGGTGGAGAGTTTAATGCAAATGGTCAAGAAACTTTTGGACCACCACCAAAGCCATTTGTTATACCACCATTTAGTGTTAACGATACTGTTCTTACTCTTGGAGAAGAAGGTGCTGAATCAAAAGCTATGATGGCTGCTAGAGCGTAAGGGGTAGAATATGGCAAAAATTAATGAATCATTATTTACAGCTGAAGGATTTGATAAGCGTATGAACGCTAAAAAATTCTGGAAAGTTATGATGACAGAATATTGGATTCCAAAAGATATAAACTTCTTATGGGCTATGGGTGTTGTTCTTGCAACTACATTTGTAATTTTAATTATAAGTGGAATTTTTCTTATGATGTACTACAAACCAGATACAGCATTAGCATTTGATAGTGTAAACTATACAATTATGCAAGAAGTTGCGTACGGTTGGCTATTTAGACATATGCATGGTGTTGCAGCTTCGGTTGTATTTTTAATCATCTATATTCATATGTTTACAGGTATCTACTATGGTTCTTACAAAAAAGGTAGAGAGATGATTTGGATCTCTGGTATGTTATTATTCGTAACATTCAGTGCTGCTGGTTTCTCTGGATATATGTTACCTTGGGGACAAATGTCTTACTGGGCAGCTGCTGTTATTACTAACTTATTTGCTGGTGGTTCGCTTGAAGCTTGGGGATTAGTTGAGTGGATTAGAGGTGGATTTGCCGTTGGTGATGCGACGCTTACTAGATTTTTTATGTTACATGTATTCTTATTACCTATTGTAATTATGGGTATTATTGTACTTCATTTTTACACATTAAGAATTCCACATGTTAATAATCAAGAATCAGAAGATATNGATTATGATGCTGAAGCTGAAAAATATTTAGCTGGTAATAAAAAAGAATCTAAAGTTATTCCATTTTGGCCTGTATTCTTATCTAAAGATTTTGCAGTTCTTGGAATATTCTTAATATTCTATTTTTATCTTGTATTTTTCAACTATAACTTTGCAATGGATCCAGTAAACTTTGATCCTGCTAATGCTATGGTTACACCTGCACATATTTACCCTGAGTGGTATTTCCTTTGGTCTTATGAGACATTAAGAGGACCATTTTTTGATATGTTTGGTATGAAAGCTATGGATATTGGTCTTATCATCTTTGGTTTAGCACAAGTTATTTTTGTGATTTTCCCATTTTTAGATAAAGATCCAGATATTTTACCTGCACATAAAAGACCTAGATTTATGATTTGGTTCTGGATAATGATTGTTGATTTGCTTGTACTTTCTGTATATGGTAAACTACCTCCAACTGGGGCTAATGCTTGGGTAGGTTTCTATGCAACTGCAGCTTTTTTATTATTATGGATTTCATTACCATTTATTACAAAAGCTGATGCAAAAGCGAGAGGAGCACTATAATGAGAGAATTAAAAATATTAGCAGTAGTTGTATTTTTTACAGGTGCTTTATACTGGGGAGTTGAGCCATTTGCTCATACTCAATTACATCCACATGTTGAAGCTCCAGAATATACATTTGATGATGTAGATGGTTTAAATGGTGCAACTGGTAATGCTACAAACGGTGCTGAACTAGTTGCTGCAAACTGTACAGCTTGTCACTCTATAGAAAAAGTTGGTTTCCCAGCAATTATGGATGATGTGAGTGCTGCAGCATCTTATGGTGTAGTTCCACCAGATTTAGGTTCAGCTGGGCATATTTATGATGAAAACTATTTAGCTGCATTTATTAAAGACCCAGCTAAAGCTACTTTAACTGCACATAAATTTGTTGATGGTCATGTACATCCAATGCCAGGATATGGTTGGATGCAACCAAATGAAATAGCAGATATAGTTGCATATTTAAAATCGATTGCACCAAAAACAATGTCAAATAAAGAAGTTTTTGTAGATGCTTGTCAAAGATGTCACTCTATTAAATATGGTGATTTTTATGGTAGTTCAATGACTGCTAAAACTCCTGATGAAAATATAAAAACATATATGGGAACAATCCCTCCTGATCTTTCTCAATACATTAGAAGTAGAGGTGAAAGTTATTTACACGAATTTGTAAATAATCCACAAAAACATCTTGCAGGTACCGCTATGCCAAGAGTTGGTTTAAATAAAACTGCTGAAGATCAAGTTATAGAATATATGACAGAAGTTGGTGATAGTAAAAAATCACAAAGAGAATCACTTGCTGGACCATTTTTAGGGTATCTAGTAATTTTTGCAATTTTTGCATGGTTATGGAAAGCTAAAATTTGGCGAGAAGTTCACTAAGAAAGGTATATGATGAAATTAACAAAAATTTTAATGGCTGGAATTCTTAGTGTAAGTTTTGCATCTGCAAACGATGTAATGACTAAATCTATGAATATTATGCAACAAGGTATTGAGCAAGTTCAATTTGGATTTATCAATAACAATGAAATAATGGTAAGAGAAGGTTTAGTACAAATCACAAAAGGGAATACAATGTTCTCTGATGAAGCTTTAATTAAAGCTTCTTTACCTGAAAATAAAAAACATATGTATAATGTTGCAGAAAATGCTTCAAAAAGAATCACAGCTGATGCTACTATTATTGAGTTAAATCTTGATGATAAAGCATATACAAAAGCTGCTGAAGGATATGCTGATATGATGAATGCATGTTCTAGATGTCATGGACTTATAAGAAGCTGGTAATAAGCCTCTTTTATATAATCAAAGGGTAAGCTTCCTGCTTACCCTTTTTTTATTTTTATACTTTTTAGATGCATATCTATAAAACTTTCAAACGTTTTAGTTATAGAAAATTCGTTTGAATAAAAAAAACTATTTTTTCCAAGAACTTCTCTATTTATTTTTTCATTTTCTATTTTTTTAAAAAGTTTTACCCAATCTTGTTTTTGTTTTATATCTAAAACAAAACCTACTTTTTGTTTTGCATTATGTATAATACCACTTGGTCCACCTTTATTTGTAACTATTACGGGTGTTGCTGAAGCAAGTGACTCTAAAACCACTTGTCCTAAAGTATCTGTGGTTGAAGGGAAAACAAATACTGTAGAACTAGCATATAAACTTGAAAGTTCCTCTTTTTCTTTATGTCCTAAAAATACAATATTGTATTGAAGTAAAGTATTTTTGTATTTTTCTAATTCTCCTTTTCCAATAATACAAAGATAACTTTCTTTCTTTTTACTCTGTAGATAAAACATTTTCCATATTTCAAAGAGTTCATCTAGATTTTTCTCTTTTGTGACTCGTCCCACATATAAGAATTTTTTACTCTCAATTGAAATATTATATTTATTCCAAATATTTTTATCATAATATCTAGGAGAAAATGTTTTTATATTTGTACCAGGTTGTAAAAAAAATATTTTATTTTTATCAAAGTTTATCTCTTTGTTTATTATCTCAACATATTCCATTGAACGAGTAGCCAAAGCTGTAAATTTTTTATAAAAAACCTTTAAATAAAATGTTGTGATATTTTTTATTAACTTTGAATGCGTATTTAAATAAAGATACATTGGAAAATCAGTATGATATGTCCCAACAAGAGGTATTTTATTTTTTAATGCTATTAAAACACCACACAATCCTATAAACCCAGGGGTAGAGATATGTATTACATCTGGTCGCAACTCTTTTACTTTTTTTGCCATTTGTAAAACAGGAGGAAATACGAGATCTAATTCTTTATAAAAAGGCATTTTAATTTTAAGCGAAGGTTTAAATATATGAATATTTGGTAATATTTTGCAATTTGATTTTACTGTCGAAGTTATAATATTCAGTTGAATATCTGCATCTAAAGATTCTTTAGCCATATCTTGCAAAAATCTTGATACTCCATTTACATCACAAACAGTGTCACTAAATAAACATATTTTTACATCTTTCTTTTTCATATATAAGTTTATTCAATTATAGTTACAATTTAATACCTTTTTTGTAACTATTATGAAACCAATAAATATTATACTTCTTAGATGAAATACAAATCAATTTTTATATCAGATGTACATCTTGGAACAAAATTCGCTCAAGCAGATTTACTACTAAACTTTTTAAAACATACAGAATCAGAAAATCTTTTTTTAGTAGGAGATATCATCGATGGTTGGGCTATTAAAAGAAAATTCAAATGGTATCAATCTCACTCAAATGTTGTTCAAAAAATACTCAAAATTGCAAAAAAAGGGACAAAAGTTTATTTTATAACAGGGAATCATGATGAATTTATACGACCATTTGTCCCTTTAATTTTGGGAGATTCTTTGGAGGTAACAAATGAATTAGAATATGAAGCAATAGATGGAAATAAGTATCTCATAACTCATGGAGATTTTTTTGATATGGTAACTATGACTAAAAAATGGTTGGCTGTATTAGGAGACTATGGTTATGATTTAATACTTCATCTCAATCTTGTGTTAATGAAAATATTTAAACTTTTTAAAATCAAAACAAAATGGTCTTTATCAAAATTTGTAAAAGACAATGTAAAAAAATCTGTTAGTTTTATCAATGATTATGAAAATATTTTATCAACTTATGCAAAAAAGAATGGCTATGATGGAGTTATATGTGGACATATTCACAAAGCAGAAATACGAAATATAAACGATATTCACTACATCAACTGTGGCGATTGGGTAGAATCTTGTTCTGCTATTGTTGAAACTTTTGATGGGAAATGGGAAATGATATATTGGAGTAAAATATAGTATTAACTCATCACAACTGAAGCAATAGTAACAACGGCTGTTTCGCTTCTCAAAATTAAGTTTGAATCAATTCCAACTATTTTTTCTTTTTGAACTTTTACAATCTCATCATCTGAAAAACCACCTTCACAACCTAATACTATTGTCTCTATCTCATTTATCTTTGCATTTATATTATTTGTTGAGAAATTAAACATAAAACTTTGAGGATTTTTTTCTAAAAAAGTATCTAAACTTTCGCACTGTTCAAGTTGAATTATACTACTTCTACCACATTGACTTGATGAGTTTATAAGTAGTTTTTCTAGTTTTTCAAGGTTTATTTTATATTGTTTTTGTGAATATTGGCACATAATAAAAGTAATTTTTGTAACACCTAATTCATTGAGTGATGCTATGTTTTTTTCAACTGATTTTGGGTCAATTATACACCAACCTATATGTAACTCTTTTTTAGGTTCAATTATTTTTTCTTCATAATCTATAAGCTGTAGTGTTGTTTTTCTCCTATCTATATTTTGTACTTTATATCTATAAATATTTTTATCTTCTAAATTTCTAAAATACAAATCATCTTCAATACTATGTCTTCGCACCTTAAAAAGATATTTATAAAGTTCTGCTTCTATAGTTATAGTTGGTTGTGAAGCATCTTTAGAATAAGTAAATTGCATTTTAAAATATTTTTGAAATTGTGTAGGTAAAAAGAATTGCTAATATTTCAAAATTATAAATCTTTTTAGCAAACATTATAAACTCTTCTTGTTTTGCTATTTGAGTCTCTTTAATAAATTTCATTTTTTTGTATCTTTTTATCTCTAATACCATCACAAAAATAGAAGTTATTATCATAAGAACAACAGTGATACTTAAATCATGTGAATATGCGGCAACTATAGCTCCAGTATAAATAATAAAAGCATTAGTCATATGAAATAAAGGTGTCATAAATTTCAATCTTTTTGTTAAATCTATAAAATCCTTCATTCTCATAACACTATAAAAATTAAAAACCATTATAAGCATTAAAGCCGCTATTGCATAAACATGTGTTGTGATTGAAATTGATACGAAATCCATTTATAATATACCTACTTAAAAATTCTAATAAATTAAACCACCAAAAGGTGTTATATGATATTATATCATATAAAAATTAAGGAACGATGTTATGGGTATCTGTATTAAAGAAGCACTAAGAATAATTAAATCAAACATAAATAAAATATCTTATGAAGTTGTACCAATTGAAAATAGTAATAAGCAAGTAATCGCTCAAGATATTTATGCTAAATATTCTCTTCCAACTTTTAATAATTCTGCAATGGATGGATATGGGGTAAAACTTTGTGATGAAGGGAAAACTGTAAAAGTATGCGATACTATTTTTGCAGGTTCTTCTAAAGAAACACAAATAGAACCAACTCAATGTATCAAAATAATGACAGGGGCACGAGTACCATCAACTATTGAAGCGGTTATCCCTTTTGAACTTGTAGAGGTTATTGATGAAGATCATATTAAACTTCCAAGAGGAGTTGAAAAAAATCAACATATAAGATTTGTAGGAGAAGATATACAAAAAGATGAAAAAATTATCTCTGATGGTGAAGAGATTAATTTTTCTGCTATTACTATTTTAGCTTCTCAAGGTGTTACTCATGTAAAAGTATATAGAAAACCAAAAGTAAGTGTATTTACAAGCGGTGAAGAGTTAAAACTTCATTATGAAAAAATTGAAGACTACCAAATATTTAACTCAAATACTCCTACAATTCTTTCTCGCGTAAATGAATTAAGTTGTGATGTAAGTTTTGCAGGGATGGCAAAAGATACTGTTGAATCTTTAAAACAGATGATTGAAAA
>JGI24023J19991_10002239_pt1 | contig 14262 bp, 11 predicted proteins | sample Cruoilmetagenom1_FD_19991 | JGI IMG/M metagenome (IMG submission 19991) | reverse complement strand
ATTTTTGCAATACCTTTACTGCCAAAAAGTCATTCGAAGGGATCTCGCAACTCTCTTAACAGGCCCTCCCTTCTATGCTCAGGCCAAACCTCCGAGGTTCCTCCGCCGGAAAGAAGTTGAGCATTTCTTCTCCAGCCTGCGTTGGGACTGTCCTAAAGATGTCAGGTGCAATGCCATGATCTATTCGGCATATACTCTGGGGCTCAGACCAAAGGAAATCAGCCTGATATCATTGGATGACATTTCATTTGCAAAAAAGGAAATCATACTTCCCAATCGAAAAAATACCGTTGCTTTACAACTCCCTTTGCCGGAAGAGGCTCTCAAAGCCATTATTGTATATATCACCCATGTAAGACCTCAAACCGACCACAGAATCCTTTTCCTGACCTTCACCGCACCCTATCGCCCCGTTTCCCGTTACACGGTCAGCTATGATATTTCCACTTCACTACACAAGGCAGGCATATCCGAATCCGCTTATTGCCTCAGACACACATACGCTCAGAATCTGTTGGAGGCCGGAGCATCCATTTTCCAGGTCAAAGAGATGCTGGGTCATGACCGCATTCAAACAACCCGGCGTTATATCCATGTTCATACCCAATTAATGAGAAAGCGGCTCTTCAATGAAACCCTTTAAAAGCGCTATTGCACAACAAATGGAAGCATATATCGCCTATCGCAAAGACCTTGGCTTTACAGATAAGCAACTCAGAAGTACGTTGCGGCCATTCGATCTTTTTGCAGCACAAACAGGCCTGAGCATACAGCAGTTCAACCCCTTGGATTTTATGGATTTCAAGAAATCACTCAAACTGGAACCCCGATCCATAAACGCCATCATCATTACAGCGCGGGGTTTTTTTGACTACCTCATCCGAATCCGGCAGTTGGAGAATAATCCCCTCAAAGATTTTCCCATGGAAAGGGAAAACGCATTTGTTCCCTTTATCTTTTCTCCATCACAAACAAAACGCATGCTTGATGCCATCCATCGAAAGATCAGACGAAACACTAAACACTTCCTGAACGATCTGAGTGTTTATACCGCAATTTTTCTCCTTGCCGAATGCGGTATGAGATTGTCTGAACCCCTCAGGTTGAAAAATCATCATCACCGAAAAGATGACGGCACGCTCTATATTGAAAAAACAAAGTTCAGAAAAGACAGGCTGATAGCCCTCCCAATCAACGTTATCCAGCACCTCAACAATTATCTGTCAGTAAAAGATACGTTTAAAAACGAAAGCCAATGGCTCCTGCCCGCTCCAAAGGGGGGACAACTGCGTTCAAACCGCATATATGACACCTTCCATCAGGCAGTAAAAGATATTGGCATTAAAACCAAAAGGCGCCTCATTGGGAATACTGTTTTCGCCGCTCCCACACCCCATTCCCTACGACATTCATTTGCTGTTAATACCTTGGAATGTATAAGGGCCCGGGGCGATGACCCACAAGACGTCTTGCCGATTCTCTCCTCCTATATGGGTCACCGTAAATATCGCTACACAGCCGTTTACCTCAAAGCTATAGACGCTCGGCAACGGCAGCAACTTTTTGACTTCAGCATAAAGGCCCAGCACGATCTATGAAACTATCAAACTGCATGCATCAGTTCTTTGATCAATATCTGTTGCAACTCAAGGGCGCAAGCAAACAGACCATCGATTCCTATCGGGATGCTTTTACCCTTCTGCTTCCATTTGCAGCCCGGTATCATCACGTCCCGATTCAAAGCCTTCAGCTAAAACAACTTTCATTCAACACAATTGCCGCCTTCCTCAATCACATTGAAGATAAAAGACACAATAGCCCCAGCACCCGAAATCAAATCCTTTGCCAAAATGATCGGGCTTTTATATCCCGATCAGAAACTCATTGCACAGACGCTACGAAGCATCCCTCAGAAACGCGCCCAAAAAAAACTCATTGGATATCTTATGCCCAACGAGATCATCAAGGTATTTAAGTCCGTCGATCTCAACAAACCGGAAGGCGTAAGGGATTACACGATCCTCCATCTCCTTGCCGACTCAGGCGCCAGAGCAACGGAGATCGCAGACCTAAAGCTCAGCTATTTTGATCCGGATAAAAACACCCTTGCCATCCTCGGCAAAGGGAGCCGATATCGCCAAATTATGATTCTGCAAAAGACTGTGGAGTTGATGAAGCTTTACATCGATAAATATCGCCCGACACCCGGACCCCTTTATCAAAACAGCTTGTTTGTCAATCAGCGTGCCCAGGCATTGACCCGTCATGGCATCCATCGAATGTGCAAAAAGTATCTTACGATGACGCTGCCTGAAAAGCGGCTCAAAAACCTGAGCCCCGTACACAGCTTTCGTCATTCATGTGCCGTGAACATGTTAGCGCAAAGAAAAGATCTCACCGAGATCAAAAACCGCCTCGGTCATGAAAAACTCGAAACAACCATGGGTTATCTGCGGCTTGACCTGCGGTCCAAAAAAGAGCTGCAGAAAACCTTTATCGAATTTACCACATCGAAAATCGCTTTTGATAAAAAAGTAGACGCTCTGATCGGTTGGGAAGCAAAGGAAAAAACTTTAGCCTGGCTGGATACCCTATAGACTCCGGCGACAACTTCGGCCTTCAGAACTAAGGCCTCGCTTCAAGGGCAAAGGGCAGTATTAACACCTGGCCGCTCGAAGACAGGACCCGTTTATTTGCGTAATTATCCGGTTTCCCTGTTTGCTCATTTTCGTTTGCGTCCCCTTTTTATGTTGTGTGTTTTTTCCCGTCAAACGTATAATGTGGGATAACATGTTGATTCGGCAGGGAATTCAAGGCTGCCCTTCCAAGGCAAAAAAACTTCCATAAAACCAATTGGTTAGGGCAACTCGCAACATAAGGGACGTCCATAAAATTATAAGATACTACTCATCCAGCAGTTGAAATCCATTTTCATCAGCAATCTCCCGGCCCCGTTTTACTGAAATACTCACCGCAGGTTGGGTCAATCCCAAAGATCTTCTTTCGCTCTATCCCCCTGATAATAATGTGGTGAAGAGCTCCGTGCGTCAATACGAGCTTGTAATTGGCATACGGTCGCAATATGAAAAGAAACAAAAATTGTCAATTTTATAATTTCATGGACGTCCCACCATTTCCACACCATTTCCCGAAAAAAACGGTTGTCAATTGAAACCGGAGCGCGTATTGTTGACCAAGTGGTCACAAAAGTCAAAGCAACGGTTCACGGTTAGAAACGGATCTTATGAAAACTCACAAACCTATTAGCAATGTTCTGTCCGATGTCGTCCTTAAGCGCATCACAGACCCGGCGATTCAGGCCGTCGGTGAAAAACTCATCAACGAGGAGCGCCTGACCCCCGAAGACGGTCTTGCCTGTTTCAACACACAGGATCTCATCGGNCTNGGNCAGATCGCAGCCGCTGTTAAACAATCACGGTATGGCGATAAAGCCTTTTTCATCTCCAATCATCATCTCAACTACACCAATGTGTGTGAAAACAAATGCCGCTTTTGCGCCTTTCACCGGGCCCCCGATTCAAAAGACGCCCATACCTATTCGCCGGAGGAAGCCGCACAACAAATCGCTCAAAGCCCCGTGGCGGACCTCCGGGAAATCCATATCGTGGGGGGATGCCATCCCCATCTCGAACTTGATTACTACACGGACCTGCTGAAGGCACTGATCCGGACCAAACCGGACCTGAAACTCAAGGCCTTTACCGCAGTGGAAATCGACCATATAGCATCAAACGCCGGCATTTCCTCCCTTGATTGTCTGAAACGGCTTAAAGAGGCCGGACTATCGGCCATGCCGGGGGGCGGCGCCGAAGTCTTTTCGGAACGGGTCAGAGAGGCCCTTTTTCCCCGTAAAATCCCCGCGGACCGTTGGCTGGAGATTCATGGAGAGGCCCATAGTTTAGACATCGGCACCAATGCGACGCTCCTTTTCGGCCATATGGAAACCATTGAAGAACGGGTGCAGCATTTGTTTCGACTGCGGGAACAGCAGGACCTTTCGGAAGGCTTCAAAGCCTTTATCGCCCTCCCCTTTCACCCGGAAAACACACCGCTGGCGCATCTGCCCGGCCCCACCGGCGTGGATATCCTCAAGACCATCGCCACGGCCCGGCTGATCCTGGATAACTTTCCTCATATCAAGGCCTACTGGGTGATGCTGGGCCTGAAACTCACCCAGACCGCCCTTCACTTCGGGGCCGATGATCTGGAAGGAACCATTGTAAAAGAACGCATCGCTCACCAGGCCGGCGCCGCTACCGCCCCGGGGTTAACCCGGAAACGTCTGGTTGAGATGATCCAAGAGGCAGGGCTTAAGCCCGAACAGCGGGACACCTTTCACCGACCCATTCAGGAATCCTGAGCAAAAATGACCGCATCGATGTTGAAGACAACCATTGAAAAAGCGTTAAGGCACCGGCTGGACCCGGACCAGGCCCTGCACCTGTATGAAAAGGCGGATCTCCTTACCCTGGGACGACTGGCCGGGGCCGCCCGTTTCAGGCACAATCCGCACCCTGTAGTCACCTACGCGGTGGACCGGAACATCAATTACACCAATATCTGTGTGTCCGGATGCGCTTTCTGCGCTTTTTACAAAGGAAAAGAGGACCCGGAAGCCTATGTGATGGACCGGGAAACCCTCAATGCCAAATGCGACGAAACCCTTTCGCTGGGGGGCACCCAGATTTTATACCAGGGCGGACTTAACCCGGACCTGGATCTTCACCATCATGAACAACAGGTGGCCTTCATAAAACACAAAGGCCTTCATGTGCACGGCTACTCCCCGCCCGAGATTGTGTTCATGGCCCGAAAAGAAGGGCTCTCAATCCATGACGTTATTCAACGGCTCAAGGAAGCGGGTCTGGGCTCCATCCCGGGAGGGGGCGCTGAAATTCTGGTGGACCGGGTGAGGCAAAAGATATCCCCCAACAAGGCATCCACATCCCAATGGCTCGAGGTCATGCAGTGTGCTCACGATCTAGGCCTTAAAACCACCGCCACCATGATGTTCGGGCATATTGAAACCCTGAAGGAAAGGATTCAGCACCTTTGGGCCATTCGGGAACTCCAGGACAGGACCGGCGGGTTTACCGCCTTTATCCCCTGGCCCTACCAGCCGGGAAAAAACACCCTGTCCGGGCGGGCTGCCGGCGGCGTCACCTATCTGCGGACCCTGGCCATATCGCGAATTTTCCTGGACAATGTGCCCCACATCCAGGCTTCCTGGGTTACCCAGGGCCGTCATATCGGACAGATCGCCCTTCACTTCGGCGCCGACGACATGGGGTCCACCATGATCGAGGAAAACGTGGTGGCCTCCGCAGGGGTCAGAAACACCATGAACCAGATGAAAATCATTCGACTGATCAAAATGGCGGGCTTCAAAGCCGTTCAGAGAGACACCTTGTACAAACCCGTTGAAAATGGTGTAAAGGCCGCCCCATGACCCCCATCATTCACCGGGNGCGCTGGGTCATGGCCGAACCGGGACACTGGATTGAAAACGGCCGAATCGTGATCCGGGAAAACCGAATTCTGGAAGTCGGCGGAATCGGCGCCACAACCCACACTAATGGCCAAATCATCGATCATGGAGACGGTATTCTCATGCCGGCCCTGGTGAACGCCCACACCCATATGACGCTTTCCGGCAGCGCCAGGTCCCATACCGTCAAGGGATTCATCCCGTGGGTCCAGGCGGTGATCACCGAACGCAACCGCCAGAGCTCTGAAGAGGCCGCACGAACGGTTCAGGAAAATGCGGCGGCCCTTAAAAACACGGGCACGGGCCTGGCGGGTGAGTTCGGTCCCCATGTTCCGGTGGCCATGGCGCTGAAAATCTTGCGCATACAAGCAACGGTCTGGCTCGAATGCCTCGGAAATGACCGGGACCTCCCCTTGCTTCCGGAAAACACCCGGACCGTCCGCCACGCCTACGGGGGACACGCACCCCACACCACCAGCCCCNGCCTGCTCAAGCGGGTTCAGGCGGCGGATACCCATNTGGGACAACGATTCTGCCTTCACCTGGCTGAATCCCGGGCCGAAACGGAATTCCTTCAAACCGGACAGGGGGCCTGGGCCGATTTCATGACCCACATGGGCATCGATTTTTCCAATTGGAACTGTTTTGGGAAACGGCCCGTTGAGGCGGCCCTTGAGATGGGATTGCTGGATCAGAATACCCTGGCCGTACATCTTCTGGAAATCAACTTCAAGGAAATGGAAGCATTCGCTCAAACCGGCGCTCACGTCTGCCTTTGCCCTCGGTCAAACTGGATGCTGCACCGGAAGTTACCGAATATTGAGGGGTTCCTCAAGCTGGGTATTCAACCGGCCCTGGGCACCGACTCGCCGGCATCGGTATCCACCCTCAATCTCTTTGACGAAATGCGCTTTATTCATGACCGCTATCCCGGACTAAGCCCCGATGTCATACTGGGGTTCAGCACCATCAACGGCGCCCGGGCCATGGGTTGTCCGGATATGGGATCCCTGCGACCGGGAAATCGAAGCGCCATGGTCCATGTGGCTTTAAAGGCCAATAACCCGAAACAGGCGGCGGAAGCGCTGGTTTCCACGGATGAGCTGGTGTTGCATCCGATTTTTTGATACCGCTTTTTCTGCCCCCTGACAACTTTTATAAAAAATGGAGGACGTCATGCCCTTTAAAAATCTTCAGGACCTGATCAAATCCCTGGAATCCAAAAATCAATTGGTCCAAATTGAGGAACCCATAAGCCCCAATCTCGAAATAGCTGAAATCACCGACCGGGTGGTAAAGCAAAACGGGCCAGCCATTCTCTTTCAAAACCCCACGGATTCCAGCTTTCCGGTACTCACCAACCTGTACGGGAGCCTTGAGAGGATTCAGACCATATTTGATATTCAGGCACTGGACGACCTGGGTAAGGGCTTTGCCCGTTTCCTTGAAATTGCCCCGCCGAAGGGGTGGGTGGGGAAATTGAAACTACTGCCCAAACTCAAGGAAGCGACCAACATATTCCCCAAATCCGTGAAACACGCCCCCTGCCAGGAGGTCGTTAACACTGAAAATCCTGATCTCACCCAATTGCCCGTCCTCACCTGCTGGCCCGAGGACGGGGGGCCTTTTATTACCCTTCCCGTGGTCATCACCCATCATCCCATAACGGGGAAACGAAATCTGGGGCTTTACCGCATGCAGGTCTACGACAAAACCACCGCCGGTCTTCACTGGCATATTCATAAGGACGGAGCCGGCCATTATCGCGAGAGCTCTCCCACGGAACCTTTTCCCGTGGCTGTGGCCCTGGGCCCGGATCCCATCACGACCTATTGCGCCACGGCGCCTCTGCCCGACGGGGTGGACGAGCTCTTTTTGTCCGGCTTTCTGCGGCAGAAGCCGGTCGAATTGATCAAATGCGTCACCTGCGACCTGGAAGTCCCCGCTGAAAGCCAGTTCGTGCTGGAAGGTTATGTCACCCGGGGCGAATTAAAAACAGAAGGCCCTTTCGGGGACCATACGGGGTATTACTCGCCGGCGGACAGTTACCCGGTCTTTCACCTCACCGCCGTCACACACCGAAAAGACCCCATCTATCCCGCCACCCTTGTGGGATACCCCCCCATGGAGGACCAGTGGCTGGGCAAAGTGACCGAACGGCTGTTTCTCCCCCTGATTAAACAGCAACTGCCCGAAATCGTGGACATGAACCTGCCGGTGGAAGGGTGTTTTCACAACCTCTGTTTCGTAAGCATTCAAAAGCGGTATCCGGGTCACGCCCAGAAGGTGATGCAGGCCATATGGGGCCTGGGACAGATGATGTTCAGCAAGATGATTTTTGTCTTTGACAAAGACGTGGATGTTCAGGATATCTCGCAGGTGTTGTTTCACCTCGGCGGTAATGTGGATCCGGGCCGTGACATCACCATGGTCAAAGGGCCGGTGGATGCTCTGGACCATGCGTCCACCCTGCCCCATGTGGGCNCCAAGATGGGCGTGGACTGCACCGCCAANTGGCCGACCGAAGGGTACGACCGGGGATGGCCGAAATTGCTCAGGATGTCGCCCCATATCGTNAGTAAAATAGACGGGATCTGGAACAGGNTGGGGCTGTAATTTTGAAAACCCTTCTTTCCCTGATCAAGATCGAACATACCCTCTTTGCACTACCCCTGGCCTTTACCGGCGCCGTCCTGGGAGCCCGGGGGCTACCTCCCATCCCTGTACTGCTCCTCATGGCGGTGGCATTCACGGCTGCCCGGGCCTCGGCCATGGCCTTTAACCGTTTCGCCGACCGTCACCTGGACGCGCAGAACCCACGCACGGCCGACAGAGAGATTCCGTCGGGGGCCTTATCCGTTTCCCGAGTATGGTTGCTCATCATCGTTTCAATTGTGGTTTTCCTGATCTCCTCATGGGCCATCAATCCCCTGTGCGGCAGATTGGCGCCTTTTGCCCTGGTGGTGCTCCTGGGGTACTCCTACACCAAACGATTCACATCCTTTTGCCACTACCTCCTGGGTCTGGCCCTGGGTATGGCCCCCGTGGCCGGCTGGATCGCCGTAACCGGCACTTTCACTTTGGCGCCGATCGTGCTGGGGTTGGGCGTCATCTTCTGGACCGCGGGATTTGATACGCTTTACGCCTGCCAGGACGTTGAATTTGATCGGGGCATGGGGCTTCATTCCATTCCCGCAAGGCTGGGAGCCAAAAAGGCCCTTAAAGTGGCAGCCCTAAGCCATATTGCGGCTTTTCTGCTGTTTATTGTGGTCGGAGTTCTGGCATCACTGGGGGTGGGCTTTTATCTCTTCTTGCTCATCACAGGGGCGCTCCTGGTCTGGGAACACCGTCTCATCACACCCGACGATCTGACGCGTCTGGACATGGCCTTTTTCAAGGTCAACTCCATGGTGTCGGCAAGCCTGCTCCTGGCGGTGGTCGCGGGGCTGTTCTGATCCAATCACGTATGAAGAGGAATAATCTGATGAAGCCTGAGATTTTCTACGACTGGGAACAGGTGAAATCCTGGGACCTGGAAGCGCTTTTGAAAAAGGCCCGGAGACTTTCACGGGAGATTCACGGCAAAGAGATTCAGTGCTTTATCCCGGGTCAAATGTTTTATATGGGGGAAAGGGGGCGATATCCCGCCATCTCTTTAACAGGCAACGCTTGTACCCTCAATTGCGACCACTGCCGGCGGAAGATTCTGGAAGGCATGATCCCAGCCCCGGAGCCACATATATTACAGGAAGTCTGTCAGAGACTCGATAAAAAGGGCAATTTGGGAATACTCCTCAGTGGCGGATCAGATGCTCGGGGCGCCCTCCCGTGGAACGAGTTTTTTGAGGTTATTGAATGGATCAAAGGGCATACCCGCCTTAAGATATCAATCCATACCGGACTGGTTGATCACGAAACGGCCAGGGGCTTCAAACGTGTAGGCATAGATGAAGTNCTCATTGATGTTGTGGGGTCTGAGGAGACCATGCGCCNGGTGTATCACTTTCCGGGCGGCTTTAAGGGAATGGCTTCNTCTCTGGATGCCTTGGCGGCTACGCAACTTCCGCTTATCCCGCACATCGTTGTGGGACTTCATTATGGTGAAATCAAGGGGGAAATGCATGCTTTAGAGATGGTGGCAAAACATGCCATATCCGCACTGGTTATTGTGGTTCTTCAACCCTTGCGCCAGACGCCTATGGAAGGTGTTCAGCCCCCGTCCCCCGAGACAGTAGCACGGTTTATTTCCGCCGCCCGGCTGAGGATCCCCCACGTGCCTCTTGCCCTGAGTTGCGCCCGTCCTCTGGGCCGCCATCGGGTAGAAACAGATACATTGGCGCTGGAAGCGGGGATAAATCGTATCGCCATGCCCTCCGAAGAAGCCTTGGAAAAGGCACGGGAAATGGGTTTGGATATAGAGTTTTACAAGACATGCTGTTCAAAAAGCTATTGAGCTTTCAGCAGCCGAAGATGGCCCAAATCTGAGCGTCAATTCTGCGAAGTTCTTTTTGAGTGAGCCCTAAGTCAGGTTTTGCGCCATTATAAATATACGAACTTGTTCTGTCTTGGATTTTCCGATCAGGACCCGCAACCACCCGAGTCATAATCATGGTTAAAGATATATCCCACGGATCGAAGGCTTTTAAAATAGACGGGCTTTTTGGGGTTATCCTCAAAATACTTTCGAAACCGGACAATGAAATTATCCACGGTGCGGGTGGAGGTTCCCTTTTCGTATCCCCAGCCGGTTTCCAGGAGTTTGCTTCTTGAAAGGGGCCTTCCGCGATGGGCAATGAAAATCTTCAGGAGTCTGACCTCCTGATCGGTCAAGTTGATCCGACCGGATGGGCCATGGGCAATCAACGTCTCAAAATCGATGCTGTTAGGACCGAATTTGTAGATCCGGGACAATGGTGAAAGGCCATTTCCATTCAAATTTGTCTCCCCTTGGGACCAGGTCCCCCGGGTCAAAAGCCGCTCCACCCGAAGTAAAAACTCCTCCAGATTAAAAGGCTTGGCAAGATAGTCGTCCACCCCACAGGAAAAACCCTTTATTTTGTCATCGGAATCCCCTCTGGCAGACAGAATCAAAATCGGAAGCCGTTCGTCTACCCGGCGGATATTCTGCAGCACCGACAGTCCGTCAAGCTTGGGAAGCATGATGTCAAGCACGATCAGATGCGGCTGCCATTCCTTCCATTTTTGAAGGGCTAAAACGCCGTCCCCCACCATCTTCACATCATATCCCTTAAGAGACAGATTTAGTTTCAGTCCTTCCGCCAGGTGGGCCTCGTCTTCCACCACCAGTATCCTTTTTTTGTCCATATTCCCACCTACACCCGTCATTTCAAGTCCGCCCGAGACGGTTTTACAGGCAGCATCACTGTGAAAACAGATCCCTTTCCGCCTTCCTTTGATTCGGCCGTCACTTTTCCCTTATGCATTCTAGCAATGATTTCAACCAGATACAGGCCGAGCCCGGTTCCTTTGGCCGACATGTCGTCGGACCGGCCGATCTGGTAAAATTTTTTGAAAATCTTCTTGAGTTCAGACCTTGGAATACCGATGCCGTTGTCTTCAAGACGAATACGCAGGTCCCTGGCTGTATGTTCAAAGTAAATGTCCAATCTCGGAACCTCTGATTCATTATACTTGACGGCATTGGTGAACAGATTCATCAAAAGCACCTCAAATAAGGAACGATTGATGAGATATGAAAAAGCGCCTTCGGATGGATGATGTATATGGACTTCGCAATTTTCGAAAAGGCGCCGGTTCTTTTTATAAAACCGCTCAACCACTCTCACAAGATCCGCTGTAACGAATTTTCCGCCATAGGTCTTACTCTCAACCTTAGCCAGATTGAGTATACGGTTGATATTATCGGACAGCCGGTCCGCATCCTGAACCATATAGTCTATATATTTAAGCTGATCTTCCCGGGAAAATTCATATTTGTGAAATGTCTCCAGGTACAATTTCAAAGAGGTGACCGGGGTCTTCAGTTCGTGGGTGAAATTGTTGATGAAGTTTCGCTGGAGCCGGTAAAGCTGCAATGTCTTCTGATTGTAAACAAAAATAATAAATATCCCCAGCAGGATGAGCCCCACAAGGATGGAAAGCACCAGAATCACCAGCCAGGTCTGGGAGGCCAGAACCTGATCGGGATCCAGGTTGGCCTTTTGTATGACATTTTTCAGCCCCGCACTGACCTCCACATACCAGTAGATATACAAGAAGAGGGATAAAGCCACTGCAGCAATGGAAAAGATGAATATGAGGATGGGGTGAAGAAACCACTTGGTTTGTTTCATTGCCGAGTCCCTTGGTTTGTAAAACTTTTGTAAAACATATCCGGAGGCCTTTAACCCTTCCATTTATTGTACTAACATAATGCAATTACTTCAACTGACAAAAACCTAATAAATAAAGATGGAGAGAGAAATAATGATGCAAACACAGCCGGTTCACAGGCTTGGAACCCGGGCCAAGGTATTGTTGTCAAGCGTTTTTGGACCCTATGCCCAGGATGATGCCTATGGAAGCCGCAAGATCAACCCCATGGAGCTTTATCAAAATCAGGTCACTCGAACACAAGGGGCTTTTTCCCTTCGCATGTTTCATCGATCCTTTGGACTGATGCTGCTTCAAGCGAATATTGACGCCCCCTGCACCCTCCTGGACTTTCCCTCAGAGGACCGCTTTATCGAAGAACTTCAGAGTTGTTCTTACGACATTGTGGGCGTCAGTGCCATCATCCCGAATATTGGAAAGCTCAAAAGAATGTGCGATCTTGTCAGAAAATACCAGCCGAATGCAACGGTTGTTGTGGGCGGGCATGTGGTCAACAAAGAAGATATCCATGAAATAATTGATGCAGACCATATCGTTAAAGGAGACGGCGTAAAATGGTTTAGAACATTTCTCGGCCAAGACGAGACGGCGCCGGTCAGGCATCCGGTGACGCCTTCGGGGAACGGAACCCGGATCATGGGTGTTCCACTGAGCGAGAAAGCCGAAGATACTGCCGCCATCTTGATCCCTTCCGTGGGTTGTCCCATGGGCTGTAATTTCTGTTCCACTTCCGCCATGTTCGGGGGGAAGGGCAAGTTTATCAATTTTTACGAAACCGGCGACGANCTGTTCAGTGTGATGCAGGGGATTGAAACAAAACTCAAAACCCAATCCTTTTTTGTCCTGGATGAGAATTTCCTCATGCATCGCAAAAGAGCGCTTCGATTGCTCGAACTGATGGAAAAGAACCGGAAAAGCTGGTCCTTATATGTCTTCAGTTCCGCCCGGGTGTTAAAAAGCTATACCGTCGAGCAACTGGTGGGATTGGGGATTTCCTGGGTTTGGACCGGGCTGGAAGGCGAGGACAGCCGATATCAGAAACTTAAAAAGGTGGACACCCGGTCCTTTGTTCGCCATTTACAATCCCACGGCATCTGTGTTTTGGGTTCATCCATTATCGGCATGGAAAACCACACCCCCGAAAACATCGATCAAGTCATAGACCATGCGATCAGCCATGATGCGGATTTCCACCAATTCATGCTTTACACCCCGATCCCCGGTACGCCACTGCACGCGCAGCACAAGGCGGACGGAACCCTGCTCCCCGAATCGGAGTTTCCAGCGGCGGATACCCACGGACAATACCGCTTCAATTACAGACATCAACACATCCGAAACGGCCTGGAAGGAGAATACCTTCTCAATGCCTTTCGCCGGGATTTCGAGGTCAACGGCCCCAGTCTCGGCCGATTGATTCGGACCACACTACAGGGTTGGCAAAAGCATAAAAATCATCCGGATAAGCGGATTCGAAACCGTTTTTTGTTGAAGGCAAAAACACTTCGAACCACCTACGCAGGCGCGGTGTGGGCAATGAAAAAATGGTCTGAGAATAACGAAACCATTCAGGCAAAAATGGATACGCTTCTCAACGGGCTTTACCGGGAGTTTGGCTGGAAGACAAGGCTGTTTGCCCCACTGGCCGGGAGCTATCTTTACCACAGCCTGAAAAAGGAAGAAAATCGGCTTCAAAACGGATGGAACTATGAGCCTCACGCCTTCTATGAAAAAAATGCAGCGGCTCTAGCCCTGGAGCATCAACGAAAAGGCGAAAGGACCGTAAAATCCACGGTTCCGTGGGTGACCGGAGATCTCTCTCCTGTTTTTGGTCGGCTTCAGGCCGGCGCATGGGTATCAAAGTGATATCTGATTTTCTGAAGGGATAGCTCAGCGCTAATAGGCCATCAACGGCAAGGAACAGGGTTTCAACAACTCCGCTCTCTCGGCACGATCCAACAGAACCTTTACAGCCTTTCGCCCTTCATCACCCAGGTCCCTGCTGAACCGGTTCACGTAAAGGTCGATATGCTGCTGAATCACCGAAGGCGCCATTTCCTGGGCATGGGATCTGACGTAATCGTTGACCAGGGATGATCCGCCCTCCGCCAGCAAAAGGGATTGACGGATCCGTTCGTCCACTGCCCGTGCCGTGCGTTCCCCCAGATCCCTGCGGATGGCAATGCCGCCCAGGGGGATAGGAAGTCCGGTTTCTTCCTCCCACCACCGGCCCAGATCAAGGATGGACCGAAGGCCATAAGCATCCAGCGTAAACCGCCCTTCATGAATAACGAGCCCAAAATCCGCCTCGCCATCCCTCACCGCCGGCATGACTTCGGAAAATACCATTTGCCGAAATCGCGGTTCGTATCCCAGATAAAGGATCAGGAGCAGCCGGG
>JGI24023J19991_10002238_pt1 | contig 14269 bp, 15 predicted proteins | sample Cruoilmetagenom1_FD_19991 | JGI IMG/M metagenome (IMG submission 19991) | reverse complement strand
GGGACTCCATGTTTCGTAGATTTAACTAATCCTTTATTATGCCTAATTATTCTACTACCAAAATTTTTAGTTTGTCCAATATAATATCGTTTAGAAAAAACACTAAAAATTATATACACCTCATATTTTTCCAAATTAACTCTAAATTTTTATTATGCATCCGATCTCCACGCCTGTGGCGTGGCACTTTAACCGGACTAAGCTACACCCCGTAAATTTATTTTTTGAGTTGTTGAATTAATGCTAAGGTATTTCTAACATTTTCTTCCAATCCTTTAAAATCTTTATTTTTTAAAACATCTTTAGATATTAGTTTAGACCCCATGCCTACACAGGTTACACCTGCATTGAACCAAGCTTCTAAATTTTCTTTATCTGTTGAAACTCCACCTGTCGGCATAATTTTTGTCCAAGGACAAGGGCCTTTTATAGCTTTTACGAAATCTGCTCCATAAATTCCACCCGGGAATAATTTTACAATTTCACAACCTAATTCTTCTGCTTTGGCAATTTCAGTCAAAGAACCACATCCTGGAGACCATAATACTTTTCGTCGGTTACAAACCAAAGCAATATCCTCTCTTAAAACGGGAGTTACCACAAAGTTGGCACCCAACTGCATATACAAAGAAGCTGCTGTAGCATCGGTTACAGAACCTACACCCATAATCATCTCAGGGAGGTTTGTTTCACAGTATTTATTGAGTTCACCAAAGACCTCGTGAGCAAAGTCACCACGACTTGTAAATTCTAAAATACGAGCCCCACCTTTATAACAGGCTTCTAATACTTTTTTTCCTAATTCTATATCGTTATGAAAAAATAAAGGAACTAATCCTGTTTTTTCCATTACTGTTGCTACTTCTATTCTTGAAAATCTTGCCATCGTGAAAATTATCGGTTTTAAAAGGTTTTGGGTTTCAGTTTTTTATTCTTGTTTATCAATTTATCTCTTATCTCAAGTCTAAAATCTCACGTCTATCTCGCTACTCTACCAGAAGCATCTCCACCCATTAGTTTTTTTACTTCTTCAATAGTTACCAAATTGGCATCACCTTTAATAGTATGTTTTAAACAAGATGCTGCTACTGCAAAGTTCAATGCTTTTTGGTCATCATCTTTATATTCTATTAAACCATAGATTAAGCCACCCATAAATGAGTCACCACCACCAACTCTATCTACAATATCTGTAATTTGATACTGAGGCGATTCAAATAATGTTGTTCCGTCATATAAAACACCAGCCCAGGTATTATGAGAAGCACTTATTGATCCGCGTAAGGTGGTAATTACTTTTTTTGCTTTCGGAAATTTTTTCATCATCTGTTTGCAAACAGATAAAAATGCTTCAGCTTTTACATGGTGTCCTTGTGTGGTGATATCTAATCCGTCAGGTTTGATGCCGAAATGTTTTTCTGCATCCTCTTCATTGCCTAAAATTATATCACAATAGGAGGTGAGTTCAGTCATAATAGCTTCAGGCTTCACACCATATTTCCATAATTTAGCTCTATAATTTAAATCGGTTGAAATGGTAATTCCCATTTCACTAGCTACTTTTATAGCTTCTAAGCAAACGTCAGCAGCTCCTTGAGAAATGGCAGGGGTAATACCTGTCCAATGAAACCAATGAGCATCTTTAAAAACTTCTTTCCAATCTATCATGCCAGGTTTTATTTCTGCTATTGCAGAATTTGATCTGTCATAAACTACTTTACTTCCTCTTGACACTGCACCAGTTTCTAGAAAATAGATACCTAGTCTGTCACCACCAAAAACAATTTTTTCTGTACCCACATTACGTTTACGCATTTCCATTAATGCACATTGACCAATATCATTTTTTGGTAATCGTGTTATAAAATCAACAGGAATGTTATAGTTTGCTAAAGAAACAGCGACATTAGACTCACCACCACCGTAGACAACATCAAATGATGTAGCTTGTGAAAATCTTAAAAATCCTGGAGGGGATAGGCGTAGCATAATTTCTCCGAAAGTAATTACTTTTTTCATACGTAATAAATTAGCGTGTTTTGTCCTTGAAAAGGTTTACTATAATTAGATGACAATATTACAATTATCATTAATAATAAAAAAGTAAATTTAGTTTGTTTTAAGAAAGTTTATTATTTGCCACCTTTAAAAACTACACCCTCTTTCATNACAAAATTCACCTTTTCTAAGGTGTGGATATTTTGTNTTGGGTCTTCATCTGTAGCAATAATATCTGCTATTTTTCCTTTGGCAATACTTCCTATAAGGTCATTTTTCAAGACGTTGGCATTTACTGAAGTAGCAGAAAGAATTGCTTTTAAGGGCGGCATACCTGCTTCAACCATATAACCAAATTCTTTGCCATTTTCACCATGAGGAAAAACGCCAGCATCAGTACCAAAAGCAATTGGCACACCTTTTTTATAAGCTTTGCCAAAAGTATTTTGAATTTGAGGTCCAATTGCTAAAGCTTTTGGGACAACCAATGCAGGATAAAATCCTTTTATGGCAGCTTTTTCAGCTACATATTTCCCCGCAGTAATTGTTGGAACATAATATGTGTTTTTTTGTTTCATTAAATCCATAATTTCATCAGTCATTAATGTGCCATGTTCTATGGTGGTAATACCAGCAAGTACTGCACGTTTCATACCTTCTGCACCATGTGCGTGAGCAGCAGTTATCATACCATAGTCGTTAGCGGTTTTGACAATTTCAGTAAGTTCTTCCATAGTGAATTGTGGGCCAGAACCATCTTTAGCAACACTTAAAACACCACCAGTTGCAGTTATTTTTATTACATCAGCACCGTTTTTATAACGTTGTCTTACCGCTTTTCTAGCATCAGCAGGACTGTTGATAACACCTTCTTTCGGTCCAGGGTTTCCTCTTAATTCCTTTCTTACTCCATTAGTAGGGTCAGCATGTCCGCCCGTTGTAGCAATCGCTTTGCCAGCAGTATAAATTCTAGGACCAATAATTATACCTTTATTGATGGCATTTCTTAATGAAATATTAACACCAGAACCTCCTAAATCTCTAACGGTTGTAAAACCAGCAAGTAAGGTTCTTTTGGCAAATACAGTAGATTTGAAAGCTGCATCAACATTATCATTACTAAATCGGTTAACGTAGCTATATTTATCATATTCATGTTCAATATGTACATGCATGTCAATCAAACCAGGCATCACTGTTTTATTTTTTAAATCGATTGTTTTATCTTGATCAGAAACGGCTTGAATGTATCCTTTTTTTACAGCCGTTATTTTAGTATCTGTAACGACAATAGTCATTTCTTTTAAAACTTTTTCATTTTGGGTGTCAATCAATTTTCCACAATGAATATAAGTGCTTTGTGCTGATAGAAGAATACTAAAAAGCAGGCAAAAAATTAGGATNGTTTTTTTCATGATAAGGTGTTATAGTTAATTTATATTATTGATAAATGTAATAAAAAAATATGGTGTTTGTGAAATACAAAATTAAATTGCATTTTTGAAAGTATTTTAATTGTAATAAAAACTATGGAAATTATTTCAAAAAAGCACTCAACAAATCCTTCAATTAAGTATGTAGGCAAAGGTGTCGAGTTTGCAATCATTTATTTTAAAAATATAATTTTAACAATTCTTACACTGGGTTTATATTATCCGTGGGCAAAAGTTGAAATTTTAAAGTATCATTATCAATCTACAGCGTTAGATAATTCTAGATTCTCATTTAATGCTACAGGTAGAGAAGTATTTAGAGGTTTTATAAAAGTATATGTAATTCTTATTTTACTTTACGGGTTTTTATTCTATTCATTGCAGACTCAAAATGAAGTACTGATGTTTTCTGCGATAGGTATATTTTATTTATTCTTATTGTTGGTAATCCCTTTTGCAATTCATGGGGCAGTAAGGTATCGTTCATCTAGAAGTTCTTGGAGAGGTATTCATTTTAAATATTTAGGTGATAGAGCCGAATTTTTCTGGCTGTATATAAAAGGTATTTTATTGACTTTAGTTACCTTAGGTATTTATGGAGCTTGGTTTCAAGTTGATATGCGTAAATATATTTTTAGTCATTTACGTTTTGGTAATTTATCTTTTGATTTTAGAGGTGTTGGTGGTGATTTATTTTGGATTAACCTAAAAATGATTTTATTTATGTACCCTACTTTGGGTATTTATTCTTTTTGGTATTACAAAAATTTATGGCAATTTTACGCTGAGAATACGACAATTACACAAGATGGGCAAACCATAAATTTTAAATTAAAAGTTGAAGCTGGTGATGTTTTTGAACTGTTAGTTGTAAACTTCTTTTTAATTTTATTTACATTAGGTATTGCAACTCCTTGGGTAGCCGTTAGAACATTGAAGTTTTTCTTTCGATTTTTAGAAATTGATGGAGAATTTAATGCTGATACAATTCAACAAGCAAAATATGATGATTATGATGATGCTGCAGGAGATGATGCATTAGATTTCTTTGATATAGATTTATTATAGATATGCCTTTTGAAGTTAATTATTTTGACGGAAAATCTTCACGAACTCATAAAGCTACACTAAGTGTTAATTCTTTAGCTTTTATAGTTTCATATACCAATGAAAATAATGTGTCTGTGGTAGTTTCTTGGGAAGTTTCTAATATTAAAAAGTCAGGAATTTATACCAAAGATTTTATTTCTTTTACTTACGGAGACTCATTTCCGTTTCAAAGGATTGAAAGTACTGATAAAAATTTTATTGATTATATAAATAAAAGCGACCAGAAAAATCTAAATAATTCTTTAGATGTAATGTTGCAGAAATCTAAAAAAAGGTCAATAGTATTTTTATTGTTAGCATTAATTACAGTTGGAATTTCAACCTATTTTTATGTTATTCCAGCTGTAGCTACAAGTTTTGCAACAACATTAACAAAAAAAAATGTTATTGATTTTGGTGATTATGTTTTTAGAGTATTGTCTACAGAACTAGAAATAAACGAAGTTGCTACAGAAAGATTGCAAGAGTTTGCTGATGAAATGACAATAGAAAGTACATTTCCGTTAAAACTATATGTTGTGCAAAGTGATGATATGAACGCTTTTGCATTATCTGGAGGTAAAATAGTAGTTTTTTCATCATTATTAGAAAAAATAGAAACTGAAGCTCAGTTGGCAGCTTTAATTGGTCATGAGGTTTCTCATATAGAAAATAGACATGTGCTTAAAAATATAGCTAGAAACTTTTCAGGTGCTATTTTTGTGTCAGTTTTATTTGGTGATATTAATGGAGCCACTGCTGTTTTGATGGATAATGCACATATGTTTACACAACTTTCTTACACACGAAGTTTAGAAAAAGAAGCAGATATTTTCGGATTAGATATTATGAGAGAAAGTAATGTAGATTTACATGGAATGCCACAATTATTTGAAATTTTACAAAAAGAGACTGCCATTGACGTTCCTACTTATTTAAGCAATCACCCAATGTTAAAAAATAGGATTATTTACACTGAAAAAATTGCAAATGATCAGGGCGAATTTATTACAAATACTATTTTACAAGAAAAATGGCAACAGATTAAAAAATCTTTAGAAAATAATGATAATAATGAATAAAAACATCATAATTACAGGGGCGAGTAGGGGTATCGGATTTGAATTGGCTCAATTATTAGCTTCTCAAGGTCATCAGGTTTTGGNATTGTCTAGAAATATAGAATCCTTGACAAAACTAAACCTAGAAAATTTAAATGTAATTGCTANTGATATTAGTAANACNGNNGATTTAAAAAAAGTTTCAGAATTTGTTTTAACCCAATGGAANGAAGTNGATATACTTATCCACAATGCAGGGAAGCTAGTAAATAANCCTTTTNAAGAAACGACGTCTAATGATTTTTTAGANGTGTATANAGTAAATGTTTTTGCTGTAGCTGAGCTTACAAAAGTAATGCTACCCTATTTGAAAAATGGAAGTCATGTTATTGCGGTGAGTAGTATGGGTGGTATTCAAGGCAGTATGAAATTTCCAGGTTTGGCAGCGTATAGTTCTTCTAAAGGAGCTGTGATTACTTTATTCGAATTGTTAGCTGAAGAATATAAAGAAAAAGGTATCGCGTTTAATTCGTTGGCTTTAGGTGCCGTGCAGACTGAAATGTTAGCAGAGGCTTTTCCTGATTATAAAGCTCCAACAACAGCGTTAGAAATGGCCAACTATATAGCAAATTTTGCCTTGACAGGTAGTCAGTTTTACAACGGGAAAGTATTGCAGGTTTCTTCTTCTACGCCATAAAAAAGCTGCACTAAATTATTTAGTACAGCTCCTTTTTATGTAATAAAATATATTAGTTTGTCTTTCTAACACTTCTTAAGCCAGCATTTCCTGGTTTGTTTGTTGTTGTTTGTCCTGGACTATCAGAATTTTCAGTAAAAACCCAAACTTCATCACTTGAAGACATTACTGCACAATTAGAATTGATATAATTTAATTTCATGTTTCTTTCAGCAATAGCTTTTATCAATTCAACTTGCTCAGCAGAAGTTGGTGTACGCCAATCATCTTTGCCAGCAAATACTAAATCTTCACTTTGGTTTTCAGGCACAACAACACCTGCAAAACATGCACGGATGTCATTTACCCACGTTAATCCCGTTTTAGTGTCTATTAATATTTCCATTTTATCTTCACCAACAAGTTCTTTTTTAAAACGAGTATCTTCCTCTGGAGTTTGTGTAGCATCATCATCACTTGAACATGCCGTAAAAGATAAGATAATAGTTAGTGTTAGTAAGCTTACAATTTTTTTCATATTTTTTTTATGTTTTTAAAAGATTTATAATGAGTTACAAAAAAAGTATTTTTAGAGTAAAAATGATGTGACATTTGTTACTACTTTTTAAAATGATTCATTTATTCAATGTTGTATCTTATATTTGCGGATAGCTTCTATAGAAATAAATGAATTCAATTCTAGAAAAATACATTCCTTTAGCTTCAGTTAATCAGGTGCTTGATTTACTCAAGCAATATCCTTGTCAGTTGAAAATTGTAAATAACCGAAAAACTAAGCATGGTGATTTCAGGAAGTTACCTTCTGGTCAATTTCAGATTACCATAAATAACGATTTGAATCATTATCGTTTTTTATTGACTTTAATTCATGAAATAGCTCATTTGAAAACGTATAAAGAAAAAGGTAGTGTTAAACCACATGGTATAGAATGGAAATTAAATTTTCAACATTTGTTATTGCCTTTTATCAATCCTGAAATTTATCCTACAGAAATATTACCTTATTTAGCACGTTATATAAAGAATCCTAAAGCAAGTACAGATACTGATGTGCATTTGTCATTAGCTTTAAAAGAATATGATGAGAAAAATGGAAATAATTATATCTTTGAGATACCAATAAAAAGTAAATTCATTCATAATACGCGTGTTTTTGTTCGAGGAGTGAAAAGAAGAACCCGATATGAGTGTGTAGAAATTAAAACTAAAAAAAAATATTTATTTCATCAAAATGCTGAAGTAGAAAGAATAGAATAATATGAAAGAAAACAATTATTACGCAGTAATTATGGCTGGTGGTGTGGGTTCAAGATTCTGGCCTGTGAGTACCAAACAATTCCCAAAACAATTTCACGATATGTTAGGGAAAGGAGACTCTTTATTGCAAAGAACATTTAAAAGATTATCTAAGTTAATTCCTAAAGAAAATATTCTGATTGCAACCAATTCAGCGTATAAAGATTTAGTTTTAGAGCAACTAACTGATGTTTCAGANCAACAGTTATTATTAGAGCCAACTATGAGAAATACNGCTCCTTGTATATTATATGCTGCATTGAAAATTAAACAAAGAGACCCAAATGCGGTAATGATCGTAGCACCTTCTGACCATTGGATCGATAATGAAGATGAATTTATCAAAAATATTCAAACTTCTTTTAATGTCTGTTCAGAGAATAATATTTTGATGACTTTAGGTATTCAACCAACAAATCCTAATACCGGTTATGGTTATATAAAGTTTTCATCAGAAGGGATTGAAGGAAATACAGCTATTAAAAAAGTAGATAATTTTACTGAAAAACCTAATTTACAAACTGCAATTCAGTTTTTAGATAGTGGTAATTATGTATGGAATGCTGGTATTTTTATTTGGAGTGTTAAAAGTATTATATTAGCTTTTGAAAAGTATTTGCCTGAAATGAATACATTGTTTTGTGAAGGAAATGCGACCTATAATACTGATTTTGAAGATGATTTCATATTGAATAATTATGCAAGATCTGAAGACATTTCAATAGATTATGGAATTATGCAAAATGCTGAAAACATTTATACCTTACCAGTTGATTTTGGATGGAATGATTTAGGTACATGGAGTTCTTTATATGAAAAATTAGATAAGGATAAAGATAAAAATGCTATTGTTAATGCTAAAACTATATTTAAGGATGCATCAAATAATATGGTAAGTACTTCAGTAAATAAACATGTAGTAATTCAAGGTTTAAACGATTTTATTGTAGTTGAGAAAGATAATGTATTATTGATTTGTCCTAAAAAAAATGAACAAGAAATCAAGCAAATAGTTGCAGAGGTTAAGCAACAATTTGGTGATGGTTTAGTATAGACCTGAGTTCTACCTAAGATTTAAAATTAGCCCATGGAAGAAAAGCAACAAGAAGAAATAGATTTAGAAGTTAAAACTGAAGAAGCTAAAAAGAAAGTGACTGGTTTATTGGGAGGCGTTAAGGAGTTTATGTCTGTTTTGTTAGATATAAAAACCAATACTGATAAAGCGGGGACAATACAAATCATAAAAGATAATATTTCTATGCAAGGACATACTGCATGGATTCTGGTTTTTTCTATCCTAATTGCATCTATAGGNTTGAATGCNAATTCTGCTGCAGTAGTTATTGGTGCCATGTTAATATCACCGNTAATGGGACCAATTTTAGGTGTTGGTATGTCTTTCGGAATCAATGATATGGAGACCTTACGAAGATCTATGGTCAATTTAGGCGTAATGGTGGGCTTGAGTTTAATTACTTCTTTTTTGTTTTTTAGTATACCTTGGTTTCAAGAAGCAACTCCAGAAATTTTAGCTAGAATACGACCAGATGTAAGAGATGTTTTTATTGCTTTAGCGGGTGGCTTGGCTTTGATAATAGCAATTAGTCGCCCGTCTGCACAGACCAATACTATTGCAGGTGTTGCTATTGCTACAGCGTTAATGCCACCTTTATGTGCTGCAGGTTATGGTTTGGCAGTTTTTAGTGGAAAGTACTTTTTTGGTGCAATGTTTTTGTTTACCATTAACACTATTTTTATTGCATTGGCAACGTTTATTATCGTAAAATTTTTAAAATTTCCGATGGTAAAATATATCAATTCTGCAAAGCGAAAACGTGTAGCTCAGTTTGCATCTTTACTTGCTTTTGTAATTTTAGCGGGTAGTATTTATCAGTTTTATGGATTGTTTAAAGAAAAACAATTTAAATCTAGAGCAAAAAAATATGTAAGTGAATTGAAACAAAGTGGTATTAATATTATTGATGAAGATGAAAAAAATTATGATTATCTCAACAATGAAATTAATTTAGTGTTGTATGGTAAAAACCTCTCTGGTAACGAAATGCAAAAATGGAATACAAAATTAAAAGAGTTTGGTTTAGAAGGAACTAGCCTAAACATGAAGCAAGGTACTGANAATACTGATTTACGTGCTGAGGTAAAGAGTTTGTCAGATTTGTATGTTCAAAATCAAAAAATAATAACTTCTCGTGATGAAAATATNAAGGATAAAGAAGATCAAATTCGCTTGTTAGAAAATGAATTNTCTCGATTTTATAAAAANAGTGTNCCTTTTGATGATGTTAGTAAAGAAGCCAAGATTAATTATGAAGAAATTGAACAAATGAGCTACTATAAACAAATAAAAACCGATTTTAATAATATAGATTCTTTAGCTGTTTTTAGTGTAAAGTGGAAAGATAAAATTGCCAATAAAAAGATAAATAATCAAGAGCAGAAATTAAAATTATGGTTAAAAACTAGACTAAAGCTAGATACGTTGATGGTAGTGAGAGAATAGTTTAAATTGCTGTATTCAGTATCAAATTTGAATTTATAATAAGCCTTCTTTTAATTGAGCTTCTCTTACTTTTTTAAATAGGTTTGAAGAATACACAAAGTCAGTTATCGCTTCGTTATCAGTTCTAAATACATCATTACTTGTGCCTTCCCATTCTTTAACTCCGTTTTTCAAGAAAATTATTTTCTCGCCAATTTCCATAACAGAATTCATATCATGAGAATTAATTACTGTAGTCATGTCGTATTCATCAGTAATTTCTTGAATTAAATTATCAATTACAATTGCTGTTTTTGGGTCTAAACCCGAATTGGGTTCATCACAAAATAAATATTTAGGATTCATGACTATAGCTCTAGCAATAGCTACTCTTTTTTGCATTCCTCCAGAAATTTCAGCAGGAAATTTATGATTTGAGTTTTCTAAATTCACTCTATTTAACACAAAATTCACTCGATCCAATTTTTCATCAGAAGGCATGTCTGTAAACATTTTTAGAGGAAACATCACATTTTCTTCTACAGTTGCAGAATCAAATAATGCACTGCCTTGAAAAACCATGCCGATTTCTTTTTTTAAATCACGTTTTTCATCTCCACTCATTTCATCATAATGCCTACCGTCATAGCTAATATCTCCTTTTTCAGGCTGTAATAAACCTAACATACATTTTAGGAATACTGTTTTTCCAGAACCACTAGTACCAATAACCAAACTGGTTTTTCCATTTTCAAATTTCGCACTAACCCCTTTTAGTACTGGCGTTCCATCAAATTCTTTATAGAGATCTGTTACTTCAATCATTTTCCTAATAGCATTTGAGTTAAAAAGTAGTTCAAAACAATAATGACTATACTTGTCCAAACAACTGCTCTTGTGCTTGACTTACCAACTTCAATGGCACCACCTCTAACGTAAAAACCATGATAAGCGGGTATAGAGGCTATAACAAAAGCAAATATGGCTGTTTTAATCATAGAATAGGTAATGTGAAATGGTTCTAAATCAGCTCTAATACCTAATATATAATCAGTTGAACTTACTAATCCAGTTAAATTTCCTGCTACCCAACCTCCAAATATTCCGAGAAAAATACTAATAATAATGACAAAAGGATAAAAGAAAACATTGGCAATTATCTTAGGTAATACCAAATAATTTAAAGAATTAATACCCATTACTTCTAAGGCATCAATTTGTTCTGTAACACGCATTGTACCAATACTTGAGGTGATGTAAGAGCCAACTTTACCAGCAAGAATTATAGAGATTAAGGTGGGTGAAAATTCTAAAATTAAAGATTCTCTAGAGGCATAACCAATAAGATATTTTGGAGTTAGTGGACTATCTAAATTTAAAGCGGTTTGTATTACAACAACACCACCTACAAAAAATGAAATAAAGGCTACAATGCCGATAGAATTGATACCCAAATCTTCAATCTCTTTAAATAGAGATTCTCTAAAAACAGACCCTTTTTGAGGCTTTTTAAAAACCTCTTTTAGCATTAGAAAATACCCTCCAATATGTTTAATGTAATTTATCAAAGTATAAAATTATAGACTTGAAAGATATTCATTATTATTTTTATAGCAATGAATATTCTATTAATATCTATAAATAACAGCATTAATGTTCATGCCAGCTCCAACAGAAGCAAACATGATAATATCCCCTTTACTAATTTGTTGATGTTCAATTTTATTATTTCTAACTAAGTCAAGTAGAGTAGGTATAGTTGCTACAGAACTATTGCCTAATTTTTTAATACTCATAGGCATAATATGTTCAGGCATTTCTAAATCAAATAATTTGTAAAAGCGTTTCACTATGGCTTCATCCATTTTTTCATTGGCTTGATGGATGAATATTTTTTTTAGCTCTTTAACATCAATATTACTTTTGTCTAATGCTGATTTCATAGCCAAAGGAACATGGTTTAATGCAAACTCATATATTTTACGACCAAACATTTTTATAAATTTAGTATTTTGTTCAGCTTCAGGGTTGTTAGATTTACCGAAAAATAAAAAGTGAGCTTCATCATAGGTGTGAGTTGCGGTAACATGACTTAAGATGCCAGAAGTCGCATTTTCTTCAGCTTCTATAACACAGGCACCTGCACCGTCAGAATAAATCATAGAATCTCTATCATATTTATCGACAACTCTTGATAAAGTTTCAGAGCCAATAACTAAGCATTTTTTTGCTAAACCAGCTTTGATATAGGTGTCAGCTTGAATCAAACCTTCTATCCATCCTGGGCAACCAAAAATAACATCATAACCTACACAATTAGGGTTTTTAATTCTTAGATTATGCTTAACTCTAGAAGCCAAACTAGGTAAAAAATCACTTTGTCCGCCCCTTTTAGTTACATCTCCAAAATTTTGTGCTAAAATGATATAATCTAACTCTTCCCTATCAATACCGGCATCATCAATAGCTTTCTGTGCAGCAATAGTTGCAAGATCAGAAGAATTTAGGCTGTCTGTTGTATACCTTCTCTCTTCAATTCCGGTTATTGCCTTGAATTTTTCAATAATAACATTATTAGAGGTTTGAATAGCTTCATTTTTATCAGTATAAAAATTTTCATTAATAAAATCACTATTTTTTATTATTACTTTTGGTATGTAACTACCAATTCCGGTGATAACTGAGCTCATTTAGCTTTAAAGTTTAGTTTATGTTAACGAAGTTATAACATTTTATATTTAATTCTATCAGTAGTTTGTAAAAAATAGATTTTTTAAATTATTGATAAATTATCAATTGATTTTTTAAGAATTTATCATTTTTATTTCCATCACTGTAGCTATTGATAAGGCTCTTGTTTTTGCCATTTCTGCTTTTTCGCCTTTAAAATTTTCATCAATGGTAGTATTAAAATGTTGTAACCACCTTTTAAAATGTTTATTTTTAAAGGGTATTGTTTGGTTTAACACCAAATGTGGATGCATGGCATTTCTTTGATAATCGGTTGCATTGAATAAAATGGCATTCCAAAAATCGGTTATGGTATTTAAATGTTCTTCTAAATGATTGTTTTTAATGATATCATCAAAAAAATGTTTTACCAAATCATCTTTTAGCAATTTCACATAGAATTCTGACATGATAAAATGAATATCTTCTCTGTTTTGAATATCTGTCATATGTTGTGTTTTGGTTACGATGAATCTTTTTTATGAAAATATTTTATGTGCAATTTTACAGATAACTGCTGTTAAATCCAAAAGGTAATAAGTCTTTTAAAGAATTAACTTTAATAATAGGACCTTTGTCACCCATAAAATAGATTTTTATAGGTTCTTTTTGCTTGTTTTCATATTCAGCAATGCTTTGTCTACAAGCTCCACAAGGTGCAATTGGCTGTGTTACTTGATGTTTAGAAGAATTTGCCGATATAGCCATTATTAGAATACTATTTTCAGGATATTTAGCACCTGCACTGTATATTGCTACGCGTTCAGCACACAAGCCTGAAGGGAAAGCAGCATTTTCTTGATTGTTGCCTGTTACAATTTCTTTATTATCTAATAAAATTGCTGCACCCACATTGAATTTAGAATAGGGAGCATAAGCTTTTTTTCGTGCCTCAATGGCTATGTGCATCAACTCTTGTATTTCATTATCCAGCTCATTTAGACTGTCGTATTGTGTATAAGATGCAGTGACTTGTAGTTTTTTCATAGGGTGCTACAATATAATTTGGAAATAAAAAATCATTTTAGCTAAAGTACTAAAATGATTTTTGATATTTTGTTATTCTAAAATTTATCTTTTAAAAAGAATCATAGATATCTCCAAAATTAAATGTTAATGAAAAACGTAAGGTATTTTCTAATGGATTATTAACATCAGAAGAATTGATTAGATAAGACAAGTCTAAATTCAAACTTTTAAATTTAAAGCCAGCACCTAAGGTAAAATATTTTCGAGCCCCTTTTAAATCACTTTCATTAAAATAACCAGCTCTAATGCCTAAAGTATTGTCGTACATATATTCCGCACCTACAGCCCAAGTAAATTCTTTCACTTCTTCACTAAAGCCATCAGGGGCATCACCAAAAGATTGGAACATACCTGGTAAAAATCCTACATTATCATCTTTACCGCTTGTGATATCACCAGTTTGATTGTCTCTAATTGGTGGTGTTGGGACTAATAA
>JGI24023J19991_10002237_pt1 | contig 14274 bp, 11 predicted proteins | sample Cruoilmetagenom1_FD_19991 | JGI IMG/M metagenome (IMG submission 19991) | reverse complement strand
TAGCCTTCCATTGGGTATCCCGATGAACCGGGACGTTGATCTTCGAGATCCTTCCATAATACCATTCCCATCTCAGTTGAGCCGTATCCATCAATTATTCTGGTATTAAAGCGTTTCTGGAATTCTTCTAAGTTTCGAGGCGCAGGCCCTGCGAGAACAGTCCTCATGTTGTGCTTTTTATCCCATTCACTAGGTTCGGCCGACCATAGGTACTCGCCAACCGCTCCAATCATACCTACATAAGTAGCCTCGGACTCATAAGCCCACTTCCAAAAGTTTGATGCCGAAAACCGAGGATAGAATACTACGCTTGCTCCAGCGCCGATAGCGCTAAAGAGTCCCATTACCTGCGCGTTTGCATGTCCCAGGGTAAGAACACTCATTAGAATGTCTTCGTTGCGAATACCATGCTGTTGTATAAACCCTCTTACAGTTAATACTACGCCGCCATGGTTTCTGGAGACTCCTTTTGGCATACCAGTAGTTCCTGAGGTAAACATGCAGCGTTCAGCATCTTTTGTTGTTACCTCGACCCCGGGGTTATCACTTGAATAGTTATCAAAAGTAGAAAACGGGAGAGTCTTAATACCTGCTATTTCTTCCGGCATATTGTCCGGATCACCGGTCATAAATATGGTTTTAAGGTTTTCCAAATTCTTTGCTATTTCCTCGATAAACTCAACCCCCTCAGGGTCTAGAATAAGTGTTATCATTTCTGAGTAATTGATTACATAAGCGAGCCTTTCACCCTTTTCATCCTTATTGATCGGCACTTGCACTGCTCCGGTCTTGTGACATGCTAGTATTGAAACAACATATTCAGGTGAATTAAGCATATAAATCCCAACCTTTTCACCTTTGTTGATCCCATAATCATTTTTAAGGCCATTTGCTATACGATTTGCCCAGTTATTTGTTTCTTGGTATGTGAAGTTGTTATTAAGACTTCCATCCCTGCCCGCTACTCTGAACATCGCTTTGTCTGGAAACAACTCTGCCCCTTTCTCCAGATATTTTGTAAGAGGCTTCCACTCATGAGTGTCGTCGAAAGTGCCGAACGGAAGAGTCCCTTTTCCAATGTATTTAGGGTCTCTTGGTTTAAATAGTAACTTCATCTTATTACTCCTTTATGATTGCACAATAATTAAAGATTCGTATTTCAATGATAATCGAACTTTAAACAAGATATCTTTACCGAGCGCTTGCTCGGATTTAGATTAAATAATCCATACTCTTTGTCAATATCAAAAAGATAATACTGTAATGAGTGCTATAGGAATATATAAGGTTCAGGAATAGTTTTCAATATAATAGAATCGGAATAAATTTTATTTTCTAGTTTTCTTCTTCGCAATGGCAATAAAATTTCTTAAGAGATCTTTGCCATGTTTGGTTAGAATGGATTCAGGATGAAACTGTACTCCTTCTATCATATGTTCCTTATGTCTTATACCCATTATCTCACCTTGATCAGTCCAAGCTGTTATTTCAAAGTCCTCAGGAAGAGATTCTTTGTTAACTAGAAGTGAGTGATATCTAGTAGCCTCAAATGGGTCTGGAATATTTCTATAGATACCCTTCCCGTCGTGGTGAATTTCTGAGGTCTTACCGTGCAGGAGCCTGTCTGCCCTTACTATTTCAGCACCATATGCATAAGCAATAGATTGATGACCTAGACATACTCCTAATATTGGCATACGCCCCGCAAATTCTTTAATTGCATCCACTGAAATACCAGCTTCTTTAGGAGTGCAGGGTCCTGGGGATACAACCATCATATCAGGGTTAAGTTTTCCAATATCTTCAAGCCCTATTTTATCATTTCTATGAACCACGACCTTTTCACCCAGTTCAGCTAGATAGTGAACCAGGTTATATGTGAAAGAGTCGTAGTTGTCGATCATTAATATCATATTATCTCTATTATAAGCCTGACTTAGTTACTTCAATTGCCTTAACGAGAGCCTTTACTTTATTTACTGATTCCTGATATTCTTTCTCTGGGTTAGAGTCAGCAACTATTCCTGCCCCTGCTTGAATATATATTTCATCATCTTTTATAACAAATGTCCTGATTGTAATGCAAGTATCCATGTTTCCTGAAAAGCTAAAGTAGCCTACAGCCCCTCCATAAGCTCCACGCCTGCTAGGTTCCATTTCTTCTATTATTTCCATTGCTCTGACTTTGGGCGCTCCTGAAAGAGTACCTGCAGGGAATGTGGCTTTTAATACATCAAAGGCATCCTTTTTCTTGCTCAGTTTAGAGATTACATTTGAGACGATATGCATTACGTGAGAATATCGCTCAATTATCATAAGCTCATCAACTTTTACTGTTCCAGTATCTGAAATTCGACCTAAATCATTTCTTGCAAGATCAACGAGCATTATATGCTCTGCCCTTTCTTTTGGGTCTGCCAGGAGTTCTTTTTCAAGCTTCAAATCTTCTTTCTCATTCTTTCCCCTGGGCCTAGTGCCGGCAATAGGTCGGCTCTCCACTTCCCCTTCTTCTACTCTTACCATCACTTCAGGTGAGGAGCCTACAAGTTTCTCGGTTCTTGTAGTTAAATAGAACATATAAGGCGAAGGGTTTAGTACTCTGAGAGACCTGTATAAATCAAAGGGATCTACATCCAGCTTAGTTTTCCACCTCTGTGCAATTACTGCTTGGATAATATCGCCTGCTTTAATATATTCCTTTGTTCTCTTAACCGCTTTTTTATAATCTTCGGGCTTAAAATTAGATTTGAGTTTCGGAGCCCCTTTTTTCTTTCCTGTGTTTTCGTCAGCTTTAGTCCGATAGTGCTTTACTGGTTTTCTGAGTTTTTTGACAATATTTTCGATTTTATTTACAGCGGTATCGTAAGCTTGCCTAGCGTTCTTAACCTCTGGCACATANGCGTTGTAAATTATTTTTATTTTATGATTCACATTGTCGAAAACTAGCACTGTATCTGTGATCATAAAAAGGGCATCCCAGAGACCAAGATCATCAATACCAACTTTAGGCAACTCTTCGACATGTCTTACAATGTCATAGCTAAAATATCCTACAGCCCCTCCATGGAATCTAGGCAGCTCGGGGGTTGTAACAGGTTTGTATCTTGATAATAGATCTCTGAGAGAGTCTATAGGGTCGCCTTTGCTCTTTTTAGTTCTCCCCTTCTCAGTAATTTCGATGTTGCCATTCTTAGATTTAAATATTACAGAAGGTTCTGATCCTAAAAAACTATATCTCCCCCATTTCTCTCCTCCCTCTACACTCTCAAGCAAAAAAGAATATTGTCCAGACTCAATTTTCTTAAAAGCGGATACTGGAGTATCAAAATCTGCTAGCACTTCCTTCCAGACTGGTATCAAATTGCCTTTTTTGAGTTTTTTCTTAAATTCTGTGAATGAAGGGGAAATCATGGGGAGAAAGGATAAAAGGGGTAAAATTAAAGTCAAGACAATGCTTTAAAAGTTGCCTCAATCCTGTAATATCTTTGAGCGAAATAATTACTAATCCTAATCATCAAAATGGAGGATTCATCCGTCGTGAGTATAAACCCCGGAATTTTTAGAGAATATGATATCAGAGGCATTACAGGTACAGATATAGACGAGGAAGTTTTTGAATTAATAGGTAAAGCATACGGCACTTATATGAAGAAATTGGGAGCGTCCAGCATTTCTATGGGTAGAGACTGCAGAGTTACTTCTCCTGAGTTATCACAAGCAGTTGCTAGAGGAATTAATTCAACAGGGCTTGATGTTCTAAACATCGGCATGGTTTCAACACCAATGCTTTATTTCTCGTTATATAATCTTCAGGTAAGCGGCGGGGTCATGATTACTGCAAGTCATAATCCAGGCGAGTATAATGGAATCAAATTATCCTCTGGGAAAAATTCTCTTTTTGGAGAACAGATTCAAGAGATTAGGGAAATAACAGAAAGAGGTGAATTTGAAGTAGGTTCAGGGAGTACTAGCGACGCTGATATAAGAGAAGATTATATAAAATTTCTAAAAGAGAATTTAGATATTAAGCCGGGTCTTCGAGTTGCCGCAGATTACGGAAACGGGATGGTTGGTATTATTGGGCCGGAAGTATTTAGAGAATTCGGATGCGAACTAACTGAACTTTACGAAACTCCAGACGGAACTTTTCCAAATCACCATCCGGATCCAACAGTAGAAGAAAATTTAGCTGAGTTAATAGATAATGTTAAGGATAAGCAACTAGAAGTTGGTTTGGGTTTTGATGGTGATGGTGACAGGATAGGAGTTATTGATGAAAATGGAAATATAATATGGGGTGATATGCTGGTGCTTATCTTTGCCAGAGATATTTTAAGCAGAGAGAAGGGGGCCAAATTCATAGGAGACGTAAAGTGCTCTAGAAGACTTTTTCAGGGTATAGAAGATGCCGGCGGGGAGGCGATTATGTGGAAAACGGGGCACTCGCTTATAAAAAATAAAATGAAAGTTGAGAACGCAGCTATGGCAGGCGAGATGAGCGGACACATATTTTTCGCAGATAAATTCTTTGGCTATGATGACGCTCTATATGCAGCGCTTCGTTTACTTGAAATTATCTCTACAACCGGCAAAAAGGTGTCCGAGCTCCTTGAAGGAATACCTCATACCGTGTCTACACCTGAGATAAGATTGGATTGCCCTGAAGAAATAAAGTTCCAGCTTGTAGAAAGGGTTAAGAACGAACTTAGCGAGAAATACCAGGTCATTGATATAGATGGGGTTAGGATAGAGTTCCCGTATGGCTGGGGTCTTATTAGGGCATCAAACACACAGCCGGCCTTAGTTCTTAGATTTGAAGCGCAGGATGAAGAGAAACTTCAAGATATTAAATCTATTATAGAAGGGCAATTAAATTCTGTAATGAATGAGTTGACTAGGTAGTAAGAGCTAAATCTGATTAATTGTCATCTGATAGCGTTAAGTCTTCAATCAAGGATTCTAAATTTTCTAGGCTAATTTCATACTGTTCTGAAATTCTTTTAAGCTCGGAATCAGCTAAGTCTATCTGAGGTTTGCGTGCGTCGTTTAATTCAAATTCCGGCTCCCAGCCTTCTTGTCTGATAGCTAATTGAGCTACATCCCAACGGGAATAATGTCCGAGGGAGTCAAATACAGCTTTAACTGCTTTAATCTGGTTAGCATGACACTCGGCATATAGTATTGCATCTTTTTCAAAATTAGGTTCAGCAAGATATCTCCCAGCAGGATTAACTATTGAGCTTCCGCCTCTGGCCCAATCATAGTTAATATGCTCGCCATCCCTTATTCCATGCCATTTCTCAGGAAAGTCGCCTGAATCTAAATAGCCGCATCCGCTTAGAACAAAAGCGCCTGATTCAAAGGCATGTACTTTTATCAAAGCCCCAATGTTGCAGTTAATCCCCCCAGGGCTTGTATCAGCATCGAGAAGTTTATCCTCACCCCTTTTCCAGTTTCCCGGCCATACTGCAATATGAAAATCTTCGCCTCTATGAATCATTGCAGCTCTTACGAGGGTCATATGGTTCTCCCAGCATATTAGGCCGCCGATTCGTCCTATATCNGTATCAAATACTTTTATATCGCNCGCGTCTCCTTGTCCCCAGTAAATTCTTTCGGTATAGGTAGGCATGATTTTTCTATGCTTGCCCATTACTTCCCCGTTTTTGTCTATAAAAAGAAGGCTGTTGTAAACTGTACGGCTACCGGGTCTGTCATCGAGTTCATTGCACCCAATTACAACATATGTCTCTGCCTCTTTTGCGGCTTCTCCGAGAANAGCAGTATCTTCACTTGGTATTTGTAGTGAATTGTCCTGAAGAGCGATCATAAAGTCGGTCCATTCATGAGGAGGGGTTTCGTATCCGACTGTGTAGTAAGCCGGGTATCCAGGGATAAATGATTCTGAGAAAGTTACTAACTCTGCTCCATTCCTGCCAGCATCTTTTATGAGACCACAAGCCTTTTCTATGGTCCTCTCCTTATCCATAAATACCGGAGAGGCCTGAATAACAGCTACCTTTACTTTTTCTCTGCCGCCAAGAACTTTTTTGCCCATTTAATTATCCTAAGTAGTAATAATCCTACTTCCACCACCTGGCTGTTGGCCCTCTGTCTTTTGCGCTCTCATCTCGATTAATTGAAGAAGTCTATTCTTGAATTCCTCATCGAATGCGCATACCGAGGGTACGATGTATCCCATCAATGCTATTTGAAGAAAATACTCAGTATTTGTCCGGAGCAAATCATCCTGTACATTCTCTCCATATACCTGCGTCAGGTTGGTATAAATTGTATGTCCCAATTCACCGGTAACTTCTGTAACGCTCTTAGTACCCTGAGTCTGCTGATTAAATTGGACACCGAGATTAAAAGCCATGAGTATTGAATTGGAAAGGCTTCCCATTTGTGCCTGGCCTTGACCCTGTGGTTGTTCTTGATCAGACATGTAACTACCTCCTTATTTTTAAAGATTTAGTCTAACACATTATGTAAATAATGCCGATATCCTGGGTTATTGAGACCCCCAAACAAATTTTAAATAAGAGGATACATTTGATTTGAAATACTAAAAGTGTAAAAGTAATAGATATCGATCATTAAAAGATAGGAGGATATCTTATGGCGAAGGTACAGGGCGGCTACCTTGTGGCGAAAACCCTTCATGAACTTGGCGTAAGGGACATTTTTTCTCTTGGGGGTGGTCATATAAACCCTATCTATAATGCCTGTCCGGATTTAGGGATTAGGATTATTGATACCCATCATGAACAAGGCGCCGCAATGGCGGCAGACGCTTACGGCAGGGTCTCAAAAACTCCCGGCGTATGTCTTGTGACTGCTGGACCTGGTTTTACTAATGCCCTTACCGGCATTGCCGGGGCGTATATGTCAAATGCCCCATTTCTCATTATTTCAGGAAGATCAGGTGTAGAAGAAAATGACAAACTCTCTTTACAGGAGATAGACCAGCAGGCTATGGCAGCGCCTGTGACAAAATGGGCTCGTACTGTTTTTGATCCCGCTCGAATTCCGGAATATGTGAGCAATGCATATAAGAGAGCTATTTCAGGCAAACCCGGACCGGTATATCTGGGTATGTCTTACGAGGTCTTGTATCCCAATCTCGATGAAAAGGAAGTGTCCCTTTACAACACTTTGATCCCGTCATCTAAATCTGAGCCTGGGGATAAAGTTATAGAAGATTTCGCGAATTTACTCAAACGAGCCAAGAGGCCTGTAGCAATTGCAGGAAGCGGCTCATGGTATTCAGGGGCTGATAAAGAAATTCTAGAGTTTATTGAGGGAGCCAATATACCTCTTTATACTTTAAACTTTGGCCGCGGCATAGTTTCTGACGATCATCCTTTGTGCTTTGGTCACGCAAGCGCTTCAGCCCCCAACGCTTTTAGGAAAGTAACATCGGAGGCTGATCTAATAATCCTTCTTAGGTATCAGGTTGAGCTTGTATATAGGGTTCGGGCGAACCTTTAATCCAAAAGCCAAAGTTGTGCAGGTTGATATAGATTCTGCAGAGATAGGAAGAAACAGACCGGCAGACTTGGGAGTAGTTGGCGATTTGACCGGTGTACTTAAAAAATTGTCTCGCTATATAACAGAGAATTCAATCGAATTGAATTTTGGTCCATGGCTTAAAAAGGCGAGTTCATGGCGTGATAAGGAACAAATAAAAGGGGATAAGCTTAGAAGTTCTAATAAAAAACCAATTCATCCTGTCAGGGTAGCGAAGGCGGTTGAAGATGTTTTGGGCAGCGAAGGTGTAGTTGTCATTGATGGCGGTGACACACAGACATGGACTGACGGGCATTACCGCGTAAAAAACCCGGGACATTATGTAAAGGGCGGGCCGCTGGGATGCATGGGGGTCGGCGTTCCCTTTGCCCTAGGAACTAAGGTAGCCTGTCCAGAAAAACAGGTTGCACTGATAACCGGAGATGGAGCTGTGGGTATGAATTTCATGGAGTTTGAAACTGCGATCAGGCACAAGATCCCGTTTGTAGCTATTGTCTGTAATGATCAGGCCTGGGGGATGACAAAACACCAGCTCGAGATTACATATGGCAAAAAACACCCCAAAGTGGGAGTAGACCTCGATCTAACACCATTTCACGAAATCGTAAAGGTGCTCGGCGGTTATGGGGAACTTGTGAGTGATCCAAAGGAACTAAACGGAGCTATTGAGCGGGCATTTTCCTCAGGAGTTCCCGCTCTTATTAATGTCGTAACCGATCCTAATGCTATAAGCGGTGCTACATACGCTATTACAGAAATGATGATGTCGGTCAACAGAAAATGAGTTGACTCAAGAATATTCTCATTTCACAAGTCGGAATTGAATTAGTGAACGCGCCTCGCTATAATTTTCTAGACACAAACCCTAGATATAAACCCTCGTAGATACTTTCAAATTACGAACAAGGACTTTAATTACTCAATTCTTCTAGCTTGGCAATAACTTCATCCGGCTCCGCGCGTTTAGTGTAATCAGCGTCAGCAAATGCATATTGAACTGTTCCGTCTTTATCAATTACATATGTTCCCGGCATTGGAATTTCCCAGGAATCGTCTCCGTTGAATTTTGGTATGTTAATCCCAAATTTCAAGTATATCTCATGCAATTCTGACGGTAGCTGAAATACTAATCCGAACTGATTAGCTGTTGTATTTCCAACATCGCTTAATACATCGAACTTTAGATCATTCTTTTCCGCAGTAGATAATGAATTGTCAGGAGTTTCAGGTGATATTGCTACTAAAGAAGCTCCTAAATCATTGATCTCGTCAAGATGCTTTTGGTATGCGTTTAATTCAAGGTTGCAGTATGGACACCAACCGCCTCTGTAAAAGTTTAATACTACAGGACCTTTTTCTAGCAACGAGTGAAGATTAACTGATTCACCTTTAGGATTAGGAAGGTTAAAATCGGGTGCTTTTTCTCCGACTTTAAGAGATTTTTCTGCTAGTCCACTATCTACTAACCTACGGGTTACGCCAAGCATAGTGTTTAAAACTTCAGGTGGAACCTTCTTTGTAAAGCCGTTAAATAATTCTTGTAATTCTACTTGTAAACTCATTATAAGCCTCCGTTCATTAATCTATTTATATTTTAGATATATTTATTGGGCTATAAGATTCCAACTATATATTTAATATGAAGGGATTATTATTCGTTGGTTTTGAGAACAGCAAGGAAAGCTTCTTGAGGTATCTCAATGTTTCCAACCTGTTTGAGACGCTTTTTACCTTCTTTCTGTTTCTCGAGAAGTTTTCTTTTTCTGGTAACATCTCCGCCGTAGCATTTGGCGGTAACGTCTTTTCTGACAGGCTTTACAGATTCCCTGGCAATGATCCGGCTTCCGATAGAAGCCTGAATTATTACTTCATAGAGCTGTCTGGGGATTAGGGATCTGAGCTTTTGTATGAGATCTCTCCCCCTTTCGTAAGATCTATCCTTGTGGACAATGATAGAAAGCGCGTCAACCGGCTCTCCATTTACAAGTACGTCCAGCTTGATGAGATCTGAACCCTGATACCCAATCGGTTCATAGTCCATTGATGCATAACCACGCGAGATAGACTTCAATTTGTCGTAAAAGTCATAGACTATTTCAGCAAGAGGAATTTCGTACTCTACTATAACCCTATCCTGAGTCACATACTTTATATCACGTTGGGTCCCTCTTTTTTTAATGCATAGATCAAAGATAGCGCCAAGGTAAGTGCCGGGAGTGTGAACGGAAACCACAACATATGGCTCCTCAATTAATTCCATTTTATCAGGTGAAGGCAAGTCACTGGGATTATCTACATAAGAAACTTCCCCATTTTTGTCAGTAGTTTTATATATAACCGTGGGTGCAGTTGATATTAGTTCGAGTTCAAATTCTCTTTCAAGTCTTTCTTTTACTATCTCCATATGCAAAAGCCCCAGAAAGCCGCAGCGGAAACCAAATCCCAAGGCAATAGATGTCTCAGGTTCATATACCAAAGATGAATCGTTTAAAGCGAGTTTTTCAAGAGCTTCCTTTAACTTATCGTAATCCACAGAATCAATTGGATATAGACCGCTGAAAACCATCGGTTTCATCTCTCTAAATCCCGGAAGAGGTTCCTCAGAAGGCCTTTCTACATCTGTGATCGTGTCGCCCACTTTTGCTTCGTTAATCTCTTTGATTGATGCCGTAACGAAACCCACCTCACCCGTTAAGAGCTCATCTACTTCGATGGCTCTTGGTGAGAAAATACCGAGAGTCCTAACTTCGTGGGCCTTGCCCGTAGACATGAATTTAATTTGCTCACCGGCCTTAATTTTCCCTTCGAACACNCTTATAAGCATTACGACTCCTTGATAGGAATCAAACCAGCTGTCGAATATAAGAGCTTTTAGAGGTTCTTTGGATTTATCAGGAGGAGGGGGTACATCTTTAACGATTGCCTCTAGTATCTCCTTTGTTCCTATGCCTTGTTTAGCACTGGCTGGGATAGCTTCTTCTGCGCTTATGCCGATTACATCCTCAATTTCTCCCCGGACCCTTTCAACATCTGCGGCTGGAAGGTCTATCTTGTTTATTACGGGCACAAGCTCAAGACCAGAATCTGTAGCCATATATGCATTAGCAACTGTCTGAGCCTCAACTCCTTGAGAGGCGTCTACAATAAGTATCGCACCTTCACAAGCCATTAGGCTTCTTGAAACTTCATAGCTAAAATCTACATGACCAGGTGTGTCGATTAGATTAAATTCATATGTGTTTCCATCATCAGCTTTGTAGTCTAAGCGTACAGCCTGTGCTTTTATGGTTATGCCCCTTTCTCGCTCGATTTCCATTTGATCGAGAAACTGATCTTCCATTTCACGCTTGCTCAGGGTTCCAGTAAATTCCAGAATTCTATCTGCAAGAGTGGACTTCCCATGATCCACATGGGCGATGATAGAAAAATTCCTTATGTATTTGGATTCCATATAATTGAATGAATTATAGCCTTTAAATTAAAAGATGACGTAGTATAAAGGAAAAGGGGTCATATTCAAATTAGTAAATAAAATATAACGGTTCTATTATATCAGCAAACTTAACCTCAAGCGGATGATGTATACTTAAGGTTAGATATATAAAAATTGGAACCCATTTATGAAAGCTCTCTATTCAATTCTTTTTGTATTACTTATTCTCTGTCTAACTACTAAGTTCACTATATCTTCAGAGATCAATCAAGATTATAATTGGCAGCCCAAAGAAGGTGGAGAGCTTATTGGTAAGCGGGCACCCTCACTAAAAGGCCTCAAGTGGTTAAATACAGAGCAACTCCAAATTGAAGATTTAAGAGGTAAGGTGGTTCTTATCCGCTTTTGGCTGGTAGGATGTCCCTTTTGCGAGAGCTCCGCACCCTCACTCGTAGATTTTTACAACAAGTATCAGGATAATGATTTTGTTGTTATCGGCATTCATCACCCTAAATCAGAAGCTGCAAAGGACCCGGATTTGGTTCTCAGAAAAGCGAAAGTGTTCGGGTTTGAGTTCCCGATTGCTCAGGATAATGATTGGGAAGTAATAAATGAATACTGGACGGGTGATGAAAAACGCTCTTATACTTCGTCTAGTTTTCTAATAGATAAAAAAGGGGTTATTAGATTTGTACATGATGGGGGAGAGTATTATTTGAGTGAAGATGATAAAGACCCAAATCTTGCATATCTCACTATTGATAAGAAAATTCGTGAGCTTATTTCAGAAAAGTAACTACCAGGAACCCCCGCCCCCTCCGCCGAACCCCCCTCCGCTCGAGCCTCCTCCGCTGCTAAAACCGCTTCCACCGGATCTCCTTGGTGTTGACGCCAACGTGCTGTTCATAACCCCAAGGCTCCTGCCTATATCATTTACAAAGATATTTGGAGAGAATGCGTTTCCGTAACTGGAAGAGTGGTACCAATTGGGCGGCTCATGATACATATCCTTAAAAGCGCCGGCCCATTTATCTTCAAGTCCGAATACAAGTGCATATGGCAGTATTCTGTCAAATAATGTTGGATCTTCCTTTGCTAGTTTCTGAATTCGGTCTTTTTCTGCTCGGTCTATAAATTCTCTAAATCCTAGCAGCTCTTCATTTTTAAGAGAACCTTTCTTTGTTTTCCTAGGCATATATCTTGAAAATATGAGTATTATTAATCCCGAAAACCCTATGGAAAAACCGAGCGGAAAAATGGCGAGCAGGAAAAATCCCAATATCATTGCGCCAATACCTATCCATTTATAAATCCTTCTAACGTTCTCTGGGTTGGTAGGGAAATATCGTTTGCTTACTAATTCTTTGTAAAGCGCTTTTTTGATGCCCGGAAGCTCCGTATAGAATTTATTTCTGAGCTCTGAAACCATGATAGTTTCTTTTCCCGTGAAGATTCCAGATAAAACTTTTTCCTCATAAGATTTCAGAGTTTCATTCGTCATTTGAGTTCTAATCAGCTTATAATCAGTATTAGTAAAGAAAAAGAATGATGTAGAGGAAATCTCCTCTATCTCTAAATATCCTCTGACAGCCAGATCAATTACAGTTGAAGTTATATCCAGAATATTAGCACGCTCGTCTATTAACGTTCCGGCCTCAGCAGGTGTTAAACCCTCGGGTGGTTCATATTTAACTGCTATAACATCTCTGCCTTCAGGGTCTTTTCCTTTTGTATTCCAAAAATATAATAGAGTAAACAATGTGACAAACGGTAGCACAAACGCCCAGTTATCAGATATAAACCAGATAGATTTGGATAATGATGAAGGTTCCTCTATTATTCCCTTGGGCAATCCAACAATTATTGTTAATCCTTCTCCACCGTTAAGTGAAACTGACGAGCTAAATCTGATGCCTGTGTTGCTAATCTCGGAGTTGCAGTTCTGGTTGGTTGAACCCGATACTCCAGTGTAGCAAGCAGCCATTACACCATCCGCTATTTTCTCATCAAAGTAAACATTAGCGCCAGAACTTAGTATAGGAACCCTCCATTCGTCACCGGTTACGTTCCAATAAAGCTCGTCGTGATCTTCAAAAAATGCTATAGCTCCTCTTACTGAATAGTCTATTCTATAGTTGTGTAAGCCTGTTATTTTTCTGTCCGGGTCACCTATTCTTATATTTGCCCAGCCGCCGGATTGGCTGACTTTGTAAATATAGGGAAGATCCTTAAAGTTGGTTACATCTTCTACATCCAATTTCACGTTGTATTTTTTATAGCTGTAATTGTATCTGTAGGGGATATCCCTGTAGATACCGTGTCTAAGGGCATTTTCAAAATCATATTCAATGTTTTCCTGAATGTTTATAGTTCCGTCTTTTTTGATATATATGTTGGAATGGAAATTGCGAATTTCCTCAGATTGGAGTGGATATGAAAGAAACAGTACTGAGAGAACGAATACTAAGGGCCAGATTTGAATACGTATCTTCGACATATTAGAAATTATCTCACCTAACTGAAACTTACTTCAGGTGTCTGTCTTTCTTCGTCTGAATCGAGTTCAAAATACTCTTTCTTATCAAAATGGAACATATTTGCAACAATGTTACTAGGAACGGATTCGATTTTAGTGTTTAGGTCCCTGACTACCGCATTATAATAACGACGGGCAAGCTGAATTTGCTCTTCGATATTTGAGAGTTCATTTTGTAAATCTAGAAAGTTTTGATTGGCTTTTAGATCGGGATAGGCCTCTGCCAATGCGAAAAGGCTTTTCAGAGTAGATTGCAAGAAATTCTCAGCTTGAGCTTTTTCCCCTGGAGAAGAAGCGCTCATAGCTTGATTTCTTGCCTGCACTACTTGTTCAAATGTCTCTTTTTCATGAGAAGCATAACCTTTAACCGTTTCAACTAGATTTGGAATAAGGTCATATCTTCTTTTGAGCTGAACATCAACATCTGACCAAGCTTGCTCGGAAGCATTTTTAAGTTTTATGAGACCGTTATATATACCTACAGCTAGAAAAGCTATTACTACTATAATGACTAAAATAATTAGAGTCATGCTAGTCTCCTCTACGATCAGGTTGTTAGATTAACAAAAGTAATGCTTAATTATTAATCCAAAATGGTCTATAAATCAATAAAATTATTGGAAGTCAGCACGATGCGCTTTGGTTGAGGCAGTTGTCAGGATCTCTCCTGTTTTCAAGCAAGAGGATTAAATACAAGACCTGAAAGAATCTTAGGATAAAAATAGGTTGTCTTCTGGGGCATTCTATCTCCAGTCAAGACGACATCAAAGAT
>JGI24023J19991_10002236_pt1 | contig 14277 bp, 13 predicted proteins | sample Cruoilmetagenom1_FD_19991 | JGI IMG/M metagenome (IMG submission 19991) | reverse complement strand
AAACATTCGAATATTCATTACTAATCCATAAATAAGATATGCAATTCCAAATATGCCTAATGGTGTCGTTAAGTTCCTCATTTATATGTGTGGCAACACTTATATACACGCAATTGCGTATATATCTGTTTTGTCTGCAAGGTACTAATAAAATTTTAAATTTTTCTAAAAGTTGCATTTACTAATTGAACTTACGAACTTACGGAATTTACAATTTACAAACTTAAGATTTGAAAAACTTCCGCACCCTACATACGGAAGATAAATTATAAAAAACACGCAACATTAAATTTTCTAGAGAAATATTCTACTTAATTGGTTTTTAGTTTTATATTCTCTTCAATACACTTACGTCAAATAAAACTAAAAAGTATATCGAATAGAAAAAGCGCCTTCATCGCCATAAAAATGCGAATAACCAATCAGATTAAAACTGGGTTTCCAATCCAAAGAAATCGCAATGGGGATACTTGGAATGGCATATTCAATACCCAAAATGCCATCGGGACCAATCACCATATAAGTCGTACTTTCACCCCAGCCAACATATTTATCGTCATAAAAACCAATATGCGCACCAAAACCATAATACCAGCTAATGCCTTCAACATCGGTTATCTCATTTTGAAATTCCAACAAACCAACTACCTCAAAACCGTGCCATCTAGAATCTACAATGGCTTCCAAAGCTTTGTTATCAGATATAAAATGCTTAAAAGTAAGGCCACTATGAAATCCACCACGTAAACCAATAGCATTTTCATAAGCCTGTGCCTGAACCGAAAAACTGCCTAAAACCAAAGCAAGAAATAAGTAAATTGTAAGTTTGTTTGTCATCATATTTTTATATTTATTTAGTTTAAAAATCATCCTATTTTTAATAAATAACGAAATTACATAAAAATTATTATTACTGACAAAAAAGTTTGATATTTGCAAAGATTAGAAATTTTATTAAAAATGGCACAAAAACCAGGCATTCCAAAGGGAACTAGAGACTTTAACAGCGAACAAATTGCCAAACGCAATTACATCATACAGCACATCAAAAGAAATTTTGAAAATTATGGTTTTCAACCGATTGAAACACCATCATTTGAAAATTATCAAACCCTAATGGGAAAATATGGCGAAGAAGGCGACAGACTCATCTTTAAAATATTGAATTCAGGTGATTATTTAAAAAAAGTGGATTCGGAATTATGTCAAACCAAAGACAGTAAAAAAATAACACCCAAAATTTCTGAAAAAGCACTTCGCTATGATTTAACCGTACCTTTTGCCCGTTACGTTGTGCAGCATCAAAACGAATTGAGCTTCCCTTTTAAACGTTACCAAATTCAACCAGTTTGGCGTGCCGATCGCCCACAAAAAGGTCGTTTCCGCGAGTTTTACCAGTGTGATGCCGATATTGTTGGCAGCCAATCTCTCTGGCAAGATGTGTCCTTCACACTCTTATATGATCAGATTTTTACGGACTTAGAAATACCTGTTAATATCAAAATAAACAACCGAAAAATACTTTCGGGACTTGCAGGATTATTATTAGAAAAAGATAAATTTACTGAATTCATCGTCGCCCTAGACAAACTAGATAAAATTGGTAAAGAAGGTGTCACCACAGAAATGCTTTCCAAAGGTATCTCAGAAGAATCTATACAAAACATCGGACCAATCTTTGAAGCAAAAAGCAACAATACAGATAAAATTGATTTAATAAAAGATTTATTACAAAATTCTGAAGAAGGTAAAAAAGGCATTGAAGAATTGGAATTTGTCCTACAGCAAACCCACAAAATTGGGTTACAAACGGCTAAACTCGAATTTGACATCACTTTAGCACGCGGACTCAATTATTACACCGGATCTATCTACGAGGTTGTTGCAAATAATGTAGCAATGGGCTCGATTGGTGGCGGTGGCCGCTATGATGATTTAACCGGAATTTTTGGATTAAAAAATATGAGTGGCATTGGAATTTCCTTTGGACTGGATCGTATTTATCTCGTGATGGAAGCACTGAATTTATTTAAAGACATCTCATTAGCAAAACCCGATATTCTATTTATAAATTTTGGTGAAGACGAAGCATTTTATAGCTTACAAACTATTCAAAAACTACGCAAAAATAATGTGAAAGCCGAATTATTTCCAGATGCATCCAAACTAAAAAAACAAATGAATTATGCCAATAAACGTCAAATTGCTTATGTTGCTATGGCAGGATCACAAGAAATAACAGAGAATGTATTTAGCTTTAAAAATATGTTAACCGGTGAACAACAAAAATTGTCCGTAGATGAAATAATTGATTTATTGGCTTAAAAATTGCAAATGCGCACAAAACAATACATGATTGCATATTAGAGATTGTATTTAAAATAAACGCAAATCCTAAAATCGCACGAGGACAAAAAACGTATATGAAAAACAAATTCGATTTTTACGGCATAAAAGTACCTGATAGAAAAAAAATAACACGGGTATTTTTGGTAAAAAAACATTTGACACCCAAAAATGATTTGGAAAAAATTGTAAAAATCCTTTGAAAAAAACTTGAAAGAGAATATCAATATTTCACACAAGAATTGGTTGAAAAATATTCTAAACTGTTTAAAAAAAATGATATAGCAGTACTTAAATTTATGATTATTAATAAATCTTGGTAGGACAGCATTGATTTTATTGCATCCAAATTAGCTGGACAATATTTTAAGCTTTATCCCAAACAAAGAAATATGTATGTTAAAAAATGGATTGCTTCATATAATATATAGTTACAAAGAACAGCAATTCTTTTCCAACTAAATTACAAACATGATTTAGACAATAAATTTTTGGCTTATATCATCAACGCACTTCTTGGATCAAACGATTTTTTTATCAATAAAGCTATTGGCTGAATTCTAAGACAATACAGCAAAACCGACCCAATTTGGGTGTCAGACTTTGTAAACAAAACAACCTTAAACACCTTAAGCAAAAAAGAAGCTTTAAGGCTGATATCATAATAACTAAAATAACACTAACACGGTTTAAAACAATCCACTATATTTCCAAATTAGGTAACTAATGGAGAAAATGCTCAAAAATAAGATACCCAATTGCGCATAAATACGTAAATATTTTCCCGGTCGAAACAATTCAGAAATATGACTGTCCGTAACGGCTTTATAGTTTAAAAATGCCAAAACAGGCGCCGTAACAAAAGACAAGGTTGTTGCCAAATCCACCATAAATTTCATACTAGACGAAAAAGCATAAATCAACACCAATGCGCCTGAAATGACAACCAACAACCAAAACCAAACCAATTTATTATTAAATTTCTTGGTTTTAGGCAATAAATATTCCGTTGTAGGTTTTAAAACTTTTGAATAGGCATCCAAACAAGTCAAAGTTGTGCTAAACATAGTTGTAAAAGCGGCTATTGCAATGATTGCATAGGCCCATTGTCCAATACTCAAAGTATATAAATGCATCAATTGTCCGGCAAAAACACCACCTTTAGCCGAAAACTGCTCACCACTTCCGTACATCAACAAAGCACCCAAACTCAAAAAACCCAAAGCTAAAAATGCTGTTCCGATATATCCAATCTTAAAATCTAACAAGGCTTCTTTCAAAGTAGGTCGATAATTGGTCTCCTTTTGTTTTTCAACCGACCAGTACGAATGCCAAACAGACACATCGATTGGCGCCGGCATCCAACCAACTAATGCAATCAAAAAAGCCAAATCTACAGCGCGTCCCCAATCAAAAATCTTAGCGGTATCTAAATGTGTGGTTATCGGATTCATAAAGGCACTAAAAACAGCAATAATGGTAGAAATTGTAAGTACGATAATGATAAATTTTATCAATTTATCCAAAACAGAAAATTTACCTACAATTAATAAGATTAACGTTCCCAATAACAAAATAAGACTGATACTTGTTACGCCCAAACTCAGATTCATTATATTCTTTACCAATCCTGCCGTTACCACCGTAACAGCCGCTTGAATCGTAAACATTGTTGTAAAAGTAAATAAAGCGTATAAACCAACTGCCCATTTCCCTATTTTATGATATCCATCAATTAAATTTTTACCGGTTGCAGCTGCATATCTAGGGGCAAATTCAAAAAAAGGATATTTAATAAAGTTTGCCAATATCACAACCCAAACCATGTAAAATCCATAATTGGCACCTGCCCTTGTAGATTGCACCAAATGCGATACGCCTACGGCTGCACCTGCCCATAAAAGTCCGGGACCCAATGATTTAATAAAATTTTTATCTAATTTCATAAAACTATTATTTAATATCCTATTATAATCACAAATATTCTGTCGTTGTTCTATAAGCATTTATCGCCACAACTATTAAATCGATTTGGCATAAAAATATACGCAAAGCTTTACAACTACACCAATAAACACAATAATTTCGCTAAAAATTGAATAACTATTAATTACGTAAAATTTCCTAATTTTGTTAAATAATATTCAAATATTTTAAGTAAACTTAAATCAACGCCAGCGCATTATCTAAATCTTCTATTATATCTTCTACATTTTCAATTCCTACGGAAAAGCGCACCAATTCATCGGAAATACCAGCTGCTTCTTTTGCTTCTTTACTCACAGAAGCATGTGTCATAGAAGCAGGATGCTGAATCAAAGATTCAACACCTCCCAACGACACGGCCAATAATGCCAGATGTACATTATCCATCAATGTTTTTCCAGCTTTAAAACCACCCTTAACACCAAAACTAATCATCGTTCCAGGTGCTTTCATCTGTTTCTTTGCCAATTCATAATGCGGATGTGATTTTAATCCTGGATATGTAATCCATGTAATTTTAGGATGATTTTCTAAGAATTCAGCTACTTTAATAGCATTTTCTACAGCGCGTTCTACACGAATGGACAAGGTTTTTACGCCACGAATTACCATATAAGCTTGATGCGGATCCATATTGGCACCAAAATACGTCATTGCTTTACGAAGTTTTGCATATACCTCAGGATCTTTGGCAATCAAAGCGCCACCAACAATATCGGCATGTCCATTAATAAATTTTGTCAAAGAATGCAAAACAATATCTGCACCTAAATCTAAAGGATTTTGCAAATAAGGACTCGAAAAAGTATTGTCAACAGCCATCAAAATACCGTGCTTATGAGCAATTTCGCTCGCTTTTCGTAAATCGGTTATGGATATAGTTGGATTGGTGGGCGTTTCAATATACAATAATTTGGTATTGGGGCGAATGGCTTTTTCAATTTCCTCAAGATTTGAAGTATCTATAAAAGTAGATTCAACGCCAAAACCTTTAAAAAATGTTTCCATCAAACTTCTCGAAGGACCATAAATTGCCGCCGAGCTAATCATATGGTCACCCGATTTTAACATCGTTGCATACAAGGTACTCACTGCGCCCATTCCCGAAGCAAAAACAACGGCACCATGCCCATTTTCCAAATCAGCCAATTTCTTTTCTAAAGCATCAATTGTAGGGTTTCCAATTCTAGTATAAATATATCCTTCTTCTTTTCCGGCAAATAATGCAGCTCCGTGGTCAGCATTTTTAAAGGCAAAAGTCGATGTTTGATATATAGGCGTTACAGCTGCGCCAAATTCATTTTCAAAATCACCCGAGTGTACGAGTTTGGTATCAAAACCTTTATTTTTTGTATCCATTATATCATTTATATAAGTTGATTAAGACAAATGTAAGAATTAATAATGGATGTAAATATGCTTTTTATCAAGAAAAATTAAGAGATTTTTTTTAGACAAAAAAGAACTTAAGACCCTTGCAAAAGGTGATTATTTGTTCAAATTTGAGGCAAGAGAAAAATTTAATGCCACAGTATAGATGCTTATCGGGATGAGATGTGAAATTTTTTGAAAGCAAAGAAATAGGGCGAAGAATTATCTTTATTTATTTTTCTTTGTCGTTTTGCAACGGACTTGACCTGTAAAAAATCAAAGAAAAGCACAAATCAACTTATCGATTAAAAAATCAACAAATAAAAATGAATTATAAAACTAGGTGAATCGTATCAGAAATAGTATCAAAAAACACACAATTATTTTTTTGGCGGAAACTTTCGTAATAGTTTATCAATAGCATTTTTAAACTCTTGAATATCATTTCCATCCAAATCGACATAAGTATTTCCCTGCCATACAATTTTTTTAGACTTTGCATCAATTATATCAATATACAAACGTCCTTCTACTGATTTTTCTTTGTAAACCCTTCTACCTCCTCTATTCCAAGGACTAAAATGCGCTGGATAAACATCAATTCTATCATGCAAATCTGTAAAAACATTTACAATTAAATCTGGTCGAGATGACTTGCTTAAATTTTTGTGCAACAAAGCATCAGATATGGTTCTAAGCACAAATCTTTTTTTATCAGCCGGCAACTTTAGGCCGTTGATACCTTTTTTAAAGAATGCAAAAGAATGATATTGAGAAAAATCGACATTTTTATCAAATTCTATTTTTGTAGATGAACAAGAAGAAAGAAAAAGAAACAAAATTGCGATGACTGAAAATCTGAGTGATGCTTTCATATTTATAATTTTAAATTTTTGTTGACATATAACAAAATCTATAATTACACATTAATATAGATTTGTATTTTACAACATATTTAATGCAAAAATTATTCCAAAAAAAATAATAAATGATTAACAAGCTTGAAAAATAAAAACAGTAGGTCGTTTATGTAAATCTACATTTTGTTTTTTCCATTTTGAAACCGGAAGTGTTTTAACAGATTCTGTAGGTAAAGTTAAATCTGTTGCCAGTGTCAACAAGGTCTCAGGGTGTAATATTTTGGTTAAAACATCAAACAATTTATGGTTTCGATAAGGCGTTTCAATAAAAAGATGGGCACTATGGTCACGCATTGAAATTTGTTCTAATTGTTTTAATTTTCGTTTCAAATCACTAGATTCTTTTGGTAAATAACCATGAAAAGCAAAATTTTGTCCATTAAGTCCAGAGCCCATTAAAGCTAAAAGTAATGATGACGGTCCAACCAGCGGTTTTACCCTAACTTGCTTTTTATGCGCCAACGCAACGACCAAGGAACCTGGATCGGCAATCGTCGGCAAGCCTGCTTCAGACAACAATCCCACGTCTTTACCCTCGAGTAGCGGTTGCATAAATGCTTGCAATCCGGATGCTTTATCATGCTTGTCTAATTGAAAAATAGTCAACTCCGATTGCTTGCATTCAGGACACATCAATTTGATAAACTTTCTAGCAGTTTTCTCGTTTTCTACTATAAAATAAGTGAGTTTCTGGATGGTTTGCTTTAAAATAATTGGAAAAACACTTTCGGGATTTGAATCTCCCAAAGTCGTAGGCAATAAAAATAAAACACCTTTATTCATTTTAAAATTTTTTGGCAATTATTGTGGTTGCTTCATGTAACATCTTGAAAACCAATTCGGCAGCATTTTTTCCTTTGTTGTAAGAATCCGGCACATCTAAGTTTTCGCCCGGATACATTTCATTCAAAATAAAATCAACTTTTGCCAAATCTTCTACATTTCTTGCCAAAGTTTTAATCATATCCCAATTTTGTCCGTCCATAATATATATTTTGTCAAAATTGTCAAAATCAATAAGTTTAAAAGGACGAGATCGTAAATCTGAAATGTCTATATTATTTTTTTGGGCTATTTCTTGAGAAGTTTCACAAGGTGCCTCGCCTTTGTGCCAATCATCCAAACCAGCAGAATCAACCACTACCTTATTTGGATGAACTTTTGAGCGTAAAAGTGCTTCCGCCAATGGCGAACGACAAATATTACCCAAGCAAAGCATTAGTATTTTTTTTGGTTGATTCATTCTTAAAACTTTGTCGGCAAAAATACAAAATTAGTCTTATGAATAGAAAGAATATTATTATATATCATTTCAAAAGTATAAATTCTATATAAAAGAAAAATTAAAAAAGCAATTTGACCTAAAAGAACATCAAAAATTTATAAAGAAAATTTTACTTCTAAATCTTTATAGTACTTACGAAAATCTTTATCGACACTTTTTAAACCATCTATTGTTTTACAAGCATGCAAAACAGTAGCATGATTACGCTTGCCAATTTTCTTGCCAATTTCGGCGTAAGGTTTTCGCGTCATTTTTTTGGCAAAATACATGGCAAATTGTCTAGCTTGTACAATATCGCGTTTGCGAGATTTCGAGTTAAGTTCCTCAATATCAATATTAAAATATTTAGCAACTACTTCTTTAATCATATCTATAGAATATATCTTTCTATTCTGCTTGACATAATTGCTTATAATTTCGCTGGTCAGCTTCAAATTAATTTCCCTTCGGTCAAAAGAAGCATGGGCAATTAACGAAATAATAATTCCTTCCAACTCGCGTATATTGGTTTTGATACTTTGCGCAATATAATCCACTACATTATCGGGTAAATTAACCCCATCCACGTACAATCTATTTAAAATTATTTTTTTACGTGTCTCATAATCAGGCTTTTGCAATTCTGCCGAAAGTCCCCATTTAAAACGAGATAACAGTCGTTGCTCGATATCTTGCATGTCAACTGGTGTTTTATCAGCGGTTAAGATAATTTGCTTTTTATTTTGGTGCAAATGATTAAAAATATGAAAAAACACGTCTTGTGTACCTGGTTTTCCAGATAAAAATTGAATATCATCCACAATAAGCACATCAATCATCTGATAAAAATGAATAAAATCATTTCTATTATTGCGCTGTGTGGCAGTCGTATATTGTTGGATAAACTTTTCTGTTGAAACGTATAAAACAGTTTTTTCAGGAAAAATGGATTTAACTTCTAAACCAATTGCATTTGCAAGGTGTGTTTTACCCAAACCGACATCGCCGTAAACCAATAAAGGATTAAATGAAGTGCCTCCGGGTTTTTTTGCTACCGCCTTCGCTGCATTTTTTGCCAAACGATTAGAATTTCCTTCAATAAAATTATCAAAAGAATAATTTTGATTTAATTGAGAATCTATATGAATTTTTTGAATTCCAGGAAAAGCAAATGGATTTTTTATATCCTGAACCAGCTTATTGGTCGTTTTTCTATTTTGAAGTGGCACCCTAGGTCTGTTAGAACTAGGCAAGTCTAATAAATTATTTTCATTTGCTTGTGATTCACTACTCATTTTGATGCTATAAATCAATTTTGCATCAGCACCCAAATATTTATTCAAAGCAATTTTTAACAACTGTAAATAATGCTCCTCAATCCATTCAAAATAAAATTTACTAGGTACCTGAATTTTTAACTTTTTACCCTCGAGCGCAACCGGAATCAAAGGCTTAAACCAAGTTTCGTAAGAAACCTCATCAATATTGTCCTTAATAAAAGACAGACAATCATTCCATAAGCCAATAGCTTGATTCATAATTATTTAAAGACAATTCAGGTTAAAAATACGGTTATTGTTGCATAAATACAAGTGCAAAATTGAGACAAAAATTCGAATAAAAAAAATTTTTTTTACTTGTTTTTTAATTATTTTTTCACTATCATAAAGCATTAAAAATAAACTGTATAATTTCAGTTTTTAATATTACTTTTGTAACATAAACATTAATTTAATGTAAAGACCAAAATGAAACAAAAAGTTCATAAAATTAAATTTAAAACCCGTTATGCCGAAACCGACCAAATGGGTTATATTCATCACAGCATTTACGCGCAATATTATGAAATGGGACGCATAGATTGGATGAATAAAATTGGTATTTCATACAAAAAAATGGAAAAAGACGGTATCATTTTACCCGTTTATTCACTTTACACAAAATATTTTACGCCACTTACTTTTGACGAATTAATTACGGTGAACACCTCTGTAAAATATTTAAAAGGCGTGCGATTGGCATTTGACTATGAAATTTTTAACGAAAAAGGTGAAAAATCAACCGAAGGTGAAGTCGTATTAGTTTTTGCCGATGCACAAACCGGAAAACCCATCAGACCTTATAAAGAATTTGTAGATAAACTAAACAAAATAGTTTAAGATTTTTTAAAAAATTTATAAAAAAACAAAAATGAAAACTAAATTAAGCGTTAACATCAACAAAATTGCAACACTGCGCAACGCTAGAGGTGCCAATTACCCCAATGTTTTAACTTTTGCCCAACGCATACAAGAAATGGGTGCTAACGGCATTACCATTCATCCAAGACCAGACGAAAGGCATATACGTTATGCAGATACACGCGCCTTGCGACCATTGGTTTACACAGAATTTAATATTGAGGGCAATCCAATACCCAAATTCATCGATTTAGTGCTTGAGGTCAAACCCGAGCAAGTTACATTGGTTCCCGACGATCCCAACCAACTAACCTCTGACCACGGGTGGAACACACTTACACACAAAGATTACTTAAAAGAAATCATTTCAGAATTTAAAAAGAATAAAATTCGCACTTCTATATTTGTCGATCCTGATGCTAAAATGATTGAAGGAGCCGTTGCCACTGGAACCGACCGAATAGAATTATACACAGAATCTTTTGCTAGCGAATATGCCAAAGGAAATAAAAATATTGTTACATCCTTTGCCGATGCATCGGAATTAGCACATCAATTGGGATTGGGTATCAATGCCGGACACGATTTGAATTTGGCTAATATTTCCTTTTTTAAAAAGCATGTAGAATATCTTGACGAAGTTTCTATCGGACATGCTTTGATTGTGGAATCGCTTACGTACGGTATTGAAAATGTGATTAGAATGTATCAAGAAAAATTAAAATAATGAATGGATAACAACCAAAAAATACTGCATTCAAAAATATTAGGAAAAGGCACTCCCCTACTTATTTTACATGGATTATTAGGAATGGGGGACAATTGGATAAGTCTATCTAAACAATATGCTGATAATGGTTTTGAAGTTCATTTAATAGACCAACGAAACCATGGCAAAAGTTTTCATAGCCATGAGATGAATTACAAGGTAATGAACCAAGATTTAAAAAAATACATCGCACATTACCAATTAAAAAATTGCTATATAATGGGGCATTCAATGGGTGGCAAAAATGCCATGAATTTTGCCATTCATTATCCTGAATTGCTCCAAAAATTAATCGTTGTAGATATTGCGCCAAAATATTACGCACCGCATCACCAAGTTATTTTTGAAGCCATAAAGAATATAAATCTTACATTATATATTAAACGCAAAGAAATTGATATTTTTCTTTCAAAAAAAATCGCTTCACCCGCCATTCGAAATTTCTTATTAAAAAACTTAAAAAGAAATAACTTAAACAAATTTGAATGGAAAGCAAACATGGCTGTACTCGAATCGTCTTTAGAAGAATTAGGCGAAGCGCTTCCAATCAACAGCAAATTTGACAAACCTACTTTATTTATCAAAGGACAAAAATCTCCTTATATCGATTTAGCAGATTACAAAATGATAAAAAAACACTTTCCTCAAACAACATTATTAGAAATTCCAAATGCAGGACACTGGGTACACGCCGAACAATCAGCTTACTTTTTCAAAAAAACATATTCATTTTTAACAAATAAATAAATTATAACGTTAAAATTAAATCATTATGAGAAAAAACGACTTTAATTTAAAAAATACTTGCAAGAAATAATTCTTTATATTACTTTTATAAAAAATTAATTTAAACTTAACAACTATGAAAAAATTACTAGTAGTATTAGTCTTTCTATCTTTTGGCAGTATTTATGCCGGTGGATACAGAGTAGCACTTCAAGGACAAAGAATGTTGGGAATGGGACATGCAGGTTTATCTGTATTTTCCAATACAGAAACCGCATTTTTTAATCCTGCAGGTTTGTCTTTCTTAGACAAAAATTTCTCAATTTCATTCGGATTTAGCGGTATTATGTCTAATGTCAAATACCAAAATGCCCAATATAACCAAACGGCAGAAACCAATAGTCCAATGGGAACACCTTTTTATCTTTATATGTCTTATAGAACCAGTGACCAAGTTACTATGGGTTTAGCTGTTTACACACCTTTTGGCAATTCAGTTGAATGGGAAGAAGATTGGGCAGGATCAAGTATTGTCAACAGCATTTCCATGAAAGTTTTTTACATCCAACCTTCATTGGCTTACAAATTTAGCAATAATTTTAGTGTTGGTGCTTCTTTGATTATAGCTTATGGAAGTGTCGATTACAATAAAAACATCAATCGTTACTTGACAGACGAATCAGGCAACAAAACCGATGCTACCGTAAACTCGGGCACTGTTGGTGCTGCTGGATATTCATTTAGCATGGCTTACAAACCATCTGACAACTTTTCAATGGGATTAAACTACCGTTCATCAGTTATATTAGATGCTAAATATGGTACGGCAGAATTTGATGATGTTCCTGAATTTTTATCAAATAGACTTAAAAAAGCTGCAATCTCTGCCAAGCTACCTATGCCGGCAGAATTGGGTGTAGGTTTATCCTTCAAACCTTTCGATAAAATGTTAGTTGCCTTAGATTATAACTATACATATTGGAGTATTTATGAAGAATTAAAAATAGAATTCAAAAACGGCTTACCTCCAAGTGTAAGCGAAAAGAACTTCCATAATACCAGCACATTTAGAATCGGTACTGAATATGCCATAAATGACAAAATTAATGTAAGAGCTGGTTATTACTACGATCAATCTCCATCAACCGAAGGATATTTTTCACCTGAAACACCTAGTTTAGATTCTGACAATTATACTTTTGGTATTGGATATCAAATGAAAAAATTAGCAATAGACCTTTCTTTCCTTTATGTAGATGGTAAAGAAAGAACGGACTACACTTATGTTAGAGGCGAAGGTCCTTCTGCTTACCGTTTTGGTGGTACTTATGTTAGCAATGCTATCATTCCCGGAATTGGTCTTACCTATGCATTTGACAAATAATCATTAAAAAAATTAAAATTATGAAAAAGATATTATTATTAATCTTAATCGTTCTGGTCGGTATTAATTTTACTGCCTGTGAACCAGAGTTTGCTTCACCAATAAGCGATAGTGACTATACAAGTGGCAATGCCGATTTTAGTAATTATGTAGCAGTTGGTAATTCATTAACAGCCGGATATACTAATGGAAGCTTATATAAAAGTGCTCAAAGCAACTCATATCCCTCTATTATCGCAGAAAGAATGCAATTAGCAGGAGGTGGTGCTTTTACGCAACCTTATTTAGATGATGACACCAAAGATGTTGGTGGTATGCTGTTGGCAGGAAATCCAATTTTATTACCTAAATATATTATCAATGCTTCAACAGGTGGCCCTGAACCTATTAATGAAGTTCCCACAATGGATGTAACCAATATTCACCCCGGACCATATAATAATATGGGTGTTCCTGGTGCTAAAATATTCCATTTGGGTGCGCCCGGTTATGGTAATTTAGCCAATTTGGCTACAGGTGCTGCCAATCCTTATTTTGTAAGAATGGCTTCATCACCAAACGCCGCTGTCATCCAAGATGCCGCTAGTCAAAGTCCTAGCTTTTTCACCCTTTGGATTGGTAACAATGATGTACTTTCATTTGCAACCAGTGGTGGTATTGGCGTAAACCAAACCGGTAATATGGACCCAACTACTTATGGACCTAATGACATAACAGATCCTACTGTATTTGGTGCTGTTTACAGTCAATTATTAGACGCCCTAACCGCAAGTGGTGCCAAAGGTGTTGTAGCGACCATTCCTGATGTGTCTTCTATTCCATTTTTTACGACCATTCCTTATGCATGCATCCCTTTAACAGATCAACCAACTGTTGATGCTTTAAACGGAGCCTATTTACAGTACAATCAAGGACTTCAGTTGGCATTGGCAAATTCATTAATCACTGCAGCTGAAGCGAGTAAAAGAACCATTACCTTTGCTTTAGGCGCAAATGCGATTGTTCACGAAGATGAATATCTAACAGATTTATCTGGTTTAGGTATGCCTTCTATCAGACAAGCAAATGCTGACGACTTAATCCCTTTAACTGCCAAAGGAATTATTGGTGTTCCCGACCCTAACAATCCACAAATGATTCATGGTATCACAATTCCATTAGCAGATCAATGGGTGTTGGTAAAAGATGAAATTGACATGGTAAGAACTGCTGGTACTGCTTTTAATGCTGCTATAACACAATTAGCTGCTACTAAAGATTTACCTGTTGCGGACATGGCTGCTACGATGCAACAAATGTCTAATGGACTAAGTGTCGAAGACGGGGCTATT
>JGI24023J19991_10002235_pt1 | contig 14284 bp, 11 predicted proteins | sample Cruoilmetagenom1_FD_19991 | JGI IMG/M metagenome (IMG submission 19991) | reverse complement strand
CGGTCCCGACCGGCTGGTCAGTTTTCGTGTTTTCCTCACCGTCCCGGCCAAGGACCTGCGTGGTGAGTCTGCGGCGATTACCATCGGGGTCAGCGATCCGGTTACGGGTGCACAGGCAACCTACGACAGCGTCTTTCGCGGGCCGGCGCAATGAACGCGCCGGGCAATACAATCCTGACCGGACGGCATGTCCTGATCGCCGTGCTTGCTTTTTTCGGCCTGATCATTGCCGTGAACGGGGTCTTCATCGTGCTGGCGTTGCAAAGCTGGAGTGGCCTGAGCACGGACGATGCCTACCGGCGCGGCCTGACTCACAATGAAACTCTGCGCCAGGCCGAGACGCAGCGCGCCCTCGGCTGGCAGGCACGCGCCGATCTGGTGCCGCTTGCGGATGGCCGGGCACGCCTGAGCATTGTCTTTACCGACCGTGCCGATGCGCCGGTCGATGGGTTGGTTGTTACCGGCCAGTTGCGCCGGCCCTCGCGGGAGGATGCCGACCGCGCCGTGGCGTTGACCAGCCAAGGTTCCGGCCACTACAGCGCCGATGTGGACCTGCCTTTGCGCGGACAGTGGGATTTACATCTGCGGGCCGATTCGCCGGACGGCAAAACATTCCTTCTAGAGGACCGGCTATGGCTGAAGTAATCGCGCCGCTGGCCGATCCGGGTTTCTATGTGCGGCCGCAGGCGGATGGCATTTCCGAATTGAATTTGGTGGTCGAGAACCTGCATTGCCCAAGCTGCATTCCCCGCATTGAGGGTGCCTTGGTGGGACGGCCCGGTGTGGTCGAGGCGCGCGTCAATTTGAGCACCCGCCGGTTGCGCCTGCGTTGGCACGGTGCCGCGGCCGAGGCGACCGATCTGTTGGAACCGGTCGTGCGGCAAGGATTCCGCCTGGCGCCGTTCGATCCCGGCGTCGCGGAGGCCCCGCACGAGGGCGCCCGCCGCACGTTGTTGCGCGCCCTGGCGGTCGCCGGCTTCGCCGCCGGCAACGTCATGTTGCTATCGGTCTCGGTGTGGAGCGGCCTGGTTTCCGATATGGGCGAGGCAACGCGCACGCTGTTGCATTGGGTTTCGGCACTGATCGCCCTACCGGCGGTCGCCTACGCCGGGCGCCCGTTCTTCGCCTCGGCGGTCGCGGCGCTGCGTGGCGGCCGCTTGAACATGGATGTGCCGATCTCGCTGGCCGTGCTGCTGACCACCGCCATGAGCTTGTTCGAGACCGTGCGCGGTGGGCCGCTGGTCTATTTCGATGCGGCGGTGATGCTGCTCTTCTTCCTGCTCATCGGCCGCTATCTGGATCTGGGCGTGCGCGGCCGCGTGCGCTCGGCGGCGGAGAATTTGCTGGCCTTGCGGGCGCGTTCGGCCACCCTGATCGAAGCCGATGGACGGTATCGCGCCGTCGCCGTGGCCGAACTGCGCACCGGCGCCCGGGTTGCCGTCGCCGCGGGTGAGCGGATACCCGTCGACGGCCGCATCGCCACCGGCCGCTCCGAGATCGATACCAGCCTGGTCACCGGCGAAAGCCTGCCGCGCGCCGCCGGTCCCGGCGATGAGGTTTTCGCCGGGACGCTGAATCTGGGCGCCCTCTTGGAGGTCGAGGTGACCGCGGCGGGCGACGACACGCTGCTGGCCGAAATCGTGCGCCTGATGGAAGCGGCGGAGCAGGGCCGGGCCCGCTATGTGCGCCTCGCCGACCGGGCGGCGCGGATCTATGCACCGGCGGTCCATGTCCTAGCGTTCGCTACCTTCCTTGGCTGGCTGCTGTTGGGCGCCGCTGCTTGGCAAAGCGCGCTGATGACCGCGGTTGCCGTGCTCATCATCACCTGTCCGTGCGCCCTGGGCCTGGCGGTGCCGGCGGTGCAAGTCACCGCCGTTGCCCGCTTGTTGCGCCGCGGTGTGCTGGTCAAGTCGGCGGACGGGTTGGAGCGCCTGGCGCAGATCGACGCCGTCGCCTTCGACAAAACCGGAACCCTGACGCAAGGGCGCCCAACCTTGACGAACCGCGACGAAATCGACCCGGCCGATTTGCAATTGGCGGCGACCCTTGCCGGCGCCAGCCGGCATCCTTTGGCGCGCGCCGTGTGCCAGGCCGCTGGCTCTGTATCGATGGGTGCCAAGGGCGTGCACGAAGAACCGGGCATGGGGCTGGCGGCGACGGTCGGCGGGCAGGAGGTGCGCCTGGGCAACCGCGTCTGGTGCGGTGTTGCCGAGGCCGACGCGCCGGCGGCCACGGAAATGGAGCTTTGGTTGGCGGCAGCGGACCGCGCGCCGGTGCGCTTTGCCTTTCGCGATACGCCGCGCGCCGGGGCGGGTGCTCTGATCGCCTGGCTGCAGGCGCAAGGTGTGCCGGTCATGTTGCTGTCGGGGGATCGCCCGGCGGCGGTGCGCGATTTGGCCGCGGCGCTTGGCATCGCCGACTGGCACGCGGAATGCCGGCCGTCCGACAAGATCGCGCATCTCGAAAAGCTCGCGGCGGCGGGGCAGAAGGTGCTGATGATCGGCGATGGTTTGAACGATGCACCGGCACTGGCCGCCGCCTTCGCCTCGGCCTCGCCGGCGGAAGCGGCGGATATCAGTCAGACCGCCGCCGACGTGATCCTTCAGGGGGATAGTCTCGCCCCCCTGGCCGAAGCCATCCGCGTGGCCCGCTCGGCGCGCCGGTTGGTGCTACAGAATTTCGCTCTCGCACTCGGCTACAATGCGGTCGCCGTGCCGCTCGCGGTGGCCGGGTTGGTAACGCCGCTGATCGCGGCGGCGGCCATGTCGGCCTCCTCGATCGCGGTCACCCTGAATGCGCTGCGGCTCAACCTGATGCATCGGCGGCCGGACCTATGACCGTCCTCATATACCTGATTCCGGCGGCACTGTTTCTCGGGTTGCTTGGCTTGGGGGCGTTCCTGTGGGCGCTAAAGTCGGGTCAGTTCGAGGATCTCGATGGAGCCGCGCACCGCATCCTATTCGACGACGGGGAGGCTCCTCTGCCTAAGCCTCGATCAGATCGCGATAGGCATGCCAACTCGCGTGTCCGACAAGCGGGAAGGTCAAGGTCAGACCGACAAAAAAGGTAAGCAGGCCGATACCGGTCAAGATCGCGATCAGCCAGGCCCAGAGGATCAGCACGGCGGCGTTCTTGCGCGCCGCCCGGACGCTTAGAATCATGGCGGTGACCGCGTCCACATCGCGCACCATCAGCATGGGCACCGAGACCACACTGATGGCAAAAACGGCAGCGGCGAGCACGGCACCTACGGCGCTGCCGACTGCCAGCAGGCCCAGCCCCTCCGCCGTGAAGAACAGCCGCGGCAGAATCTCGGCCAGGGGCGGGAAGCCCAGTGTTCCCATGAATAGGGCAAAGAGCAGGCTGGCGATGCGCATCCACGCGAGCATAAATAGGGCGAGCAGGATGCCGATAAAGCCGAGTTGCGCCGGCGAGCGGGTCACGACAAGCAAGGCATCGCGCAACGTTACCGGCTCGCCCGCGTGCAGGCGCCGGCTGGTCTCATAAAGCCCAACCGCCAGCATCGGTCCCAAGAGCATAAAACCCGCGGCAAGCGGCGGTAGCAGATATTCGACTCCGATGGCGAACAAGCCGGCTGTCAGGGCGATGCTGACAGCGGCGAACAAGGCGCCATAGGCCAGGCTGATGTGCGGCGCTTGCCAAATGTCGCGCCAGCCGGCGGCAAGCCAGGACCACGGCTGCTCAAGGGTAACCTGCCGGATACGTGGTCCGGCCGGCACTGTATCGGTGTGTGCCATGTGCCTGATGACTCCTTTCAAAGAGACTCACCGGTTCGACATGCCTCTTTGGAAGTATGCCGGTCTAGGTTGAGAGTCGCCACTCAAACTTAACCCGAATCATCCCCGAACGGCGTCGGATAAAATGTCGAAAACGTTCCCATCGCTGTTGGGACGCGCCAGCCCATAGGAATAGTGCCAAAGCGCAAAGAACAAGAATGACCACGCCAGAAAGCCTGACTTGCCCGATGGGTTGGCAAAGGCGGCTCGGACCGTATCGGGGGGGAAGTATTCGCGGATTCCCGGTTGCCGCGTGACAAGGTCCGCAAGGGCGCTTGATTCCGAGGCGATCCACTCGCCCACTGGCACCGTGAACCCACGCTTGTGCGTGAACGGCTGAGCCTCGGGCATGCGGTTTTGCAGCCAGGTCTTCAGCAGCCATTTGCCGTCCTGGCCCTGGATCTTCAGGCGATCCGGAAGCCTGAAACCGAAATCGGCCACACGGGTATCGAGGAAGGGGGTGCGCCCTTCCAAGCCATGCGCCATCAGGCATTTGTCGAGTTTGCTCAGCAGGCCGTGCGGTAGCCAATCCACCATGTCGTGGGCCTGCAGGCGCTGAAGTTCGGTGTACTCGGGGAAGCAGGCGCTGTTCTCTAGTGGCGCACTTCTACGGCCCATCAACCGTTTGAGTCGCCGCAGCCACGGCCGGCGGTAGCGGCCATAGCCGGCAAAGATCTCGTCTCCGCCCTCACCGCTCAAAACAACTTTCAGATCCTGCGCGGCGATGCGCGCGAGTTTCCAGGTGGGCAAAATCGCCGGGTCGATCAACGGATCGTCGAAATAACGGGCGTTCGTGGGCAGCGTGCTCCAAAAATCGTCGGCGGAATAGGGCACCTCCACATGTTCGGCCCCGGCCGATCGCGACAACGTCGCGGCCAAATCCCGTTCATCGGAAACGGCCGTATCGGGGAATCCGACGGTAAAGGTCGTCAGCCGCTCCCGGTAATCCTGTGCCAAGACCGACAGCAGGCAGCTCGAATCGACACCGCCCGACAGAAACAACCCGATGGGCACATCCGACCGGCAATGCACCGCGATGCTATCGCGCAGGATGGAGTCTAGTTGGCCGAGGGCCGCGTCCTGGGAGATCGATCGAGGCCCTTCGCGGGGCACCGTCGGCCGCACCTGGCGGCCAATGATGCGGCCATCGCGCAGCTCCAAGGTTTCGCCGGGCAATAGTCGATGTATCCCGTCGAAGACGGTGTTTTTTCCGAGGGTGAAATGGTGCTCCATGAATGAATGCACCTGGTCCTCGTCGATTGCCGGTGCAACAACCCCGGAGGCCAGCAATGCCTTGATCTCGCTGGCGAACAAAACCCTCGCGCGGTTTCGATGTAGTAGAGGGGCTTCATACCGAATTGGTCGCGGGCAAGTATGAGTACCCCGGATCGCTGGTCGAAAACGCAGGCCGCGAACATGCCCCGCAACGTATCCGCGAAGTCTCGGCCGTGGCGGGCATGGATCGGCAGGATAACCTCGCAGTCGGATTGCGTGAGATAGGGATAGTCGGCGTTTTCGGGGTCCTGCTTTAGCTCGATGTAATTGTAGATCTCGCCGTTAGCGACGACGGCTGTGCTATCGGCGCTGTAGATGGGTTGATCGCCNGTCGTCAGGTCGATAACCGCAAGCCGGCGATGCCCTAGGGTGACGCGCCCGTGCGCGCTGATCTTGCTGCCGTCCGGTCCGCGNGTGGCGATGGCCGCGACCATCTTGCGCACGACGGGCTCGGTCGGTGTCGTCTCGTCGATGGCATAGAATCCGGCGATGCCGCACATGCTACCGTGGCGCCTTCTTTGCGAACGCGCGTTGCGGTAGGTGCTCTTAGTTACCGGCGCGGTCGAGGGCTTCGAGTTTTGCCACCTTTGGCGCCGATCGGCCACCCTGAAAGTCATTCGTCAGGTAGATATCCATGAGCATTCGGGCGACCGATGCGCCGACGATCTGGGCGCCGAAGGTAATGATCTGGGCGTTGTTGCTGGCAATGGCGCGCTCGGCGGTATAGGGGTCCATGACACAGACGGCGCGCACGCCGGGTACCTTATTGGCGGCAATCGCCATGCCGGCACCGGTGCCGCAGATCAGCACCCCGCGCTGAAACTCGCCGGCGGTCAGGCGTTGAGCCAGCGCCGCCCCGACATCCGGATAGTCGACGGGTGTTTCGTCGTGCACGCCGATATCGATCACCTCGATGCCGTGGTTCTTCATATGGTCGCGCAACGCGTTCTTGAGATCGACACCGAGATGGTCGCAGCCGATTCCGACCGTGCTAACCCGATAGTCTGTCGCGCTCATGGCTTGACCCTCCTCAGGATTGCCCAAGGCTTTCGAAATCAAAGGCGAATGGTGTGTCGTTGCTAATTGCGCCGAGCAAGCTGCGGGTAAGGGGGAATGCCGTCGCGGCCAGGGCGCCCTCGTCGACCGCCGCTTGAAAGGCGCTGGCGATGCTATGGCCGGTATCGACGCCCTCGACCGTCTCGCCCTGCAACGGCCCGGATAGTGCCTCGGTAACGCGCATCCCTTGCCCTAGGCACAGACCAAGCCGGCCATTCCGACCGGCTCCCACCGTGACCTGCAAATCCCCAACGCCCGCCAGGCCCATGGCTGTCTCCTGCCGGCCGCCGATCCACTCCGCCAGCCGTGCCATCTCCATGACCGCTTGGTTGAAGACGGCGGCGGATGGATTCTTGGCATAAGAGTTCACCGACCGGCCGGATCCCGGATGACAGGTCCGCATGGCACTCACGCCAATGGCAAAAAAGTTCTTGAGCGCGGCGCAGGCCTCGATGCCGACATGATCCGGGCTCGTGGTCACACGGTAATAGGGTGTTTGCATCACCGCGCGATGCGCTGACATGCGCCGTCATCGTTGCCTGCGTAAACCACCACGGTTGGCTGGCGTTCGGCAAGTTCCTGGGCAATACAAGGACCGGCAATACCGATGACCGGCGTTGCTTTCGGCAGGATATCCACATAGGTGCGCGGCGGCTTCGTTCCATCCTGAACCAGTCCTTTGGTCACCAGCGCGATTGGCTTGGGCGTGCGCATATGCCGCCCCAGGCGTTCGCTGGCCCAATCCATCCCAGCACTGCTGATGCCGAGGATGATTAGATCGGCGCTTTCGAAATGCGCCGTCTGAAGGTCGTCGATGTCCAGTGGTTCGATGGCGGACGGCAGCGGCGCACCCAGCCTGGGATGGCCAGCGCGGTCGACCTTCAGGGCGGCGATAATGTCCCGGTCGAGATGGGTGCCGACCAGAGTCACCGCGTGCCCGTTGTCAGCGGCGGGGACGGCGATCGCGCTGCCCATGACACCAGCCCCGAGGATGAGAACGCGCGGCATCAGTTAATCCGCTGCCCGCTATCCGGGTCGAAGAGATGCACCTTGGCCGGGTTAATCCCGAAGGCGACGGTTTCGCCCCGGGCGATATGCGGGCGCCCGGCGATCACCGCGCGGATGTCTTCGTCGTCGACCTCCAGGTGAATCATGGTTTCGGGGCCGGTGTTTTCCGACAACACCATCGTGCCCCGCAGCGCGCCGCCCGGATCGACCTCGACATCGACCGGGCGAATGCCGTAGATGAGCGGCCGGCTGGCGTCCCACCGGACGTCGTTTGGCAGCGGCAGAGCGAGCGACTTGAAACGAAAAACTGGCTGTCCACCATCCTGTTCCACCTTGCCATCCAGGAAGTTCATCGGCGGCGCACCGATAAAATCGGCGACGAACAAGTTGGCCGGGGTATCGTAGACCGCATCCGGCGGTCCGATCTGCTCGATACGGCCGTCGCGCATGACCACGATCTCATCAGCCATGGTCATGGCCTCGATCTGGTCATGGGTAACGTAAATCGTGGTGGTATCGAGCCGGTCGTGGATGCGCCTGATCTCATAGCGCATCTGCCCGCGCAGCTTAGCGTCCAGGTTCGACAACGGTTCGTCGAAGAGAAAGACTTTCGGGTCGCGCACAAGCGCCCGGCCCATGGCAACCCGCTGACGTTGCCCGCCGGATAGCGCCTTGGGGTAACGGTGAAGGTAAGGGGTTAGATCCAGAAGGTCGGCGGCCCAGCGGACCTTCCGCTCCACCTCGTCCCGCGGAAATTTTTTGACCTGCAGGGTAAAGGCGATGTTGTCGAACACCTTCATGGTCGGATAGAGCGCGTAGTTTTGAAAGACCATCGCGATATCCCGGTCACGTGGGTGCACGCCGTTCATGCGTTGGCCCCCGATCCGGATTTCGCCGCTGGTAATCGTCTCCAGGCCCGCGGTCATGCGCAGCAGCGTTGTTTTGCCACAGCCCGAAGGACCCAGCAGCACGACAAAGCGCTGATCGCCGACGGTCAGATTAATATCCGTCATCACGGTTTCGACGCCGAATTTCTTGCCTATGCCTTCGTACTCGACCGTCGCCATTTCGGCTCTTTCCCTTTAGGCCGCTTCGCGCGCGAAGGACTCGAGCGAGTCGCTGTCGCCGGCGAAATCCAGCATCGTAAAACGGTCGCGGATGAACCGGGCGTGCCGAACGGCACATTGATAGAACGCCGGGTCAAGACCCAAATCGGACGCCGTAAGTTGGCATCCCGCGATCCGCATGGCCGCGTGCAATTCCTCGAAGGGCCGCATCACCGCACGCAAGCGTCCGGCAATATCATCCCAATTCTCCGCAAGTCGCTGATTGAGGCGATCCGCTTGGGCCGGGGCAAGCGCCTTGCGCTCGGCTTGTTCGATCATGGTACTGGTCGTCTCCGCGCCGAAATACCGGTTAAGTTCGGACACAGGGATCACCGTCGGGCACAAGCGCGGCGGCGCATCGGCGCGCAGAATGGTGTTTTGCAGCCGTGACATCGTGAGCGTCGCGACGCCCACTTGCTCACCGTGCGAGGTGCCGGGGTGGTTCTTTCCGGCGAACATATCGATGAAATGAGAAATCATATGCTCGGCCATGGAACCGCAGTGAGTCGTGCCGGTAAACGACGTACCCAACCCCATGATGGCGGAGACCCTCGTCAAGGTTCCCAGCGCCTCGATATCGCCGTTCAACATGTTGCTGGCACTGACGATCATCTTGTCCTCGTCATAGGACAACAGGACATAGGGTGTATCGGAATAAGGTGTGTCGAAAAGAAGGTGCGACATCAGCCAATCGACCTGCGCCGTGGTCCGGCACACCACATCGGCGAAGGCCGCCGATATCAGGCGCGGCGGGCATTTGGCGATGACACCCAGGTCGAAGAATACCCCCTTGGCCGAATGGCAGGTGATCGATTTCTTGAAGCCGTCGAAGGAAACAGAGGCCGTCGGCGTGGTATAGGCGTTCATGGGCGAAGTGGCGAAGACGGAATATTCGCGCTTGTCGAGGAAGGTCGCGTATTTGACGACGCTATCGCTCACACTGCCCGAACCAACCGCGACCAAGGCCTCGGCCGACCGGGTCGCTTGAGAAAGCTCCTCCACGCCTTCCGGCGTACAGCGTGGGCGCTCCCAAACAAACTCGTCGACTTGGCCCAGATTGCGTAACGCGGTGAAGACCCGCTCCCCCAACGCCTTGCGGGTAAAAGGGTCGCTGACGANGGTAATGCGCTTGCCTGCATGCCGCGATGCAATCAACTCCGCTTCCCGGCCCTGCAGGTTTTCGGCCACCACGATATCTTCGATTGGAATCGAATGGCGCCGGCCCGTGGTTGGATCGACCCATGTGCCGGCCACCAACTCGTCAAGAACCCCCCCATAGCTTTTCGATTCAGCGCTCATGCCGATCCACCACCGGAGAGGGCCATCAATCGCTGATTGGTCGTTCGGGTCGTTTCATAGAGCTCTTTATATATGCCGAGCAGCTCTTGGTAGCGCCCCGTGATACCGTGGTTCGGTTCGATCGGATGGGTTTTACCGGCCATCTGCGAGGCTGCCTCAAGGATCGATCCGTACCAGCCGGCACCGTACGCGGCGGTCATGCCCGCGCCCAAGGCGGAAGCCTCTATGGTATCGCTGATGAGAACCTGTTTACCCGACGCATCGGCGAGCATCTGCCGCCACAGCGGGCTGGCCGCGCCGCCGCCGATGGCGACGTAATGATCTATGTTCTGTCCGGCGGCGGCTTCCAGACTTCGGGTGCGCATGACCTGGTCCAAAGTGATCCCTTCAATGATTGCCCGGTAGACGTGAACCGGCTTGTGGCTACCGCCGAGGCCGAATACGACGCCCCGGGCGCACGTGTCCCAATACGGGTCCATGACGCCGGACCAGTAGGGTTGCACCATTAAGCCGTCGCTGCCGACCGGCAGCTTCAGGGCCTCGGCCTCCAACTTCTCGAATATCCGCGGGTCGTCGCGCCCGCCGGGAACGAACTGGGTGACGAACCAGTTCACCAGGAACGCGCCGGAACGCAGGCAGTTCTCGTAGATATACCCCTCGCCCTGGGCCGCCAGCTCGGTGCGCCAGGCCCTGTCGTAGCGATAGTGCGGCGACCAGACGCCCGAGACCACGGCGGTGCCGAGATTGATATAGGCGCGCTCGGGTACGGTGCAGTTCGTGCCCAGGCCCGCGCATTGACCGTCGCCACCGGCGGCAAAGATCGGCGTATCCTTTTGCAGGCCCGTCAACGCGGCGGCGCCTGCGCTCACCCGGCCAAGGGCGGTGCCGGGCGCAAGCGTTCGCGGCAGCCGGCCTTCGTCGAGATCCAGCGCCTTCAGGATGACCGGCGACCAACACATCTCGGTGACATCGAACAAGCCCATGGGATCGGCGCTGGTCCAGCCCGTGCGGAACGGCCCACCCGCCAGGCGGTGGACCAGAGTGCACTGCACGTCGGCGAAGCAGGCTGTGCGTGCCCAGACATCGGGTTTGTGTTTCTTGATCCAAAGAAGACTGTAAAGACACGGCGTGATATCCGGCGGCCGGCCCGTGATCCGGTGGATGGTCTCGCCGCCGAGAGTCTCCGAAAGTTCCGCGACTTCCGCCCGGGCGCGTTCATCGAGCCAGGTGATCGCCGGATGGAGGGACGCACCGTCCTTGTCGAGGAAGGCGATCGTTTCGCGCTGATTGCTGATGGCCAGGGCCGCGATGCGCCCGGCGCCCACCTGCGCGACGCAATTGTTGAGGGCCGTACAGCACGACGTCCACCAATCCTCGGGTTCCTGTTCGAAACAGTCCAGTCGTGGGTTGGCCAGCGGTATGGGCGCACGCCCTTCGGCGACCGCGCGCCCCCGGCGGTCCCAGGCGATGGCTTTCGTGCTCTGCGTCGAGCTATCCAGGCCGATGACAAGAGGCTCGTTGTCGGGGTTCATGCCGGTGTCAGAATTCCTGCCGGGTCGGCGTGACGCACATTTCCTGGATCAGCACGTTCTGCGGCATCTGATAGGCGAAAAGGATCATATCGGCCACATGGTCGGCCGAGATGCCGCCGCCGATACGCTCTTTGTTGTCCTTGTAATTCTTCAGCGTGTTCGGATCGGTGACATGATCGAGCACCTCCGTCTCGATGATTCCCGGCGATATGACGATGACGCGCACGTCGTAGGGCGCCAGGTACCCCCGGATGCTCTCGGAGACTGCGTGCACAAAATATTTGGTGCCGCAATAAACCGTATGGTCCGGATAGACCTTGCGCCCGGCGATGGAGCTCATCATCACGATCGTGCCGTGGCGCCGGTCTCTCATACCGCCCATTACCGGGTGCAGCGCATTCATGACGCCCTTGGTGTTGATATCGATCATCTCGTCCCATTCGTCCGGACTTTGCGCGCCGATATCGGCAAGCCGGGCGATGCCGGCGTTGTTGAACAGGCAATCGGTTGGGCCGTATTGAGATTCCGCGTCGCGGATGGCGGCTTCGATTGCGTCGCGGTCGCGCACGTCTACTTTTCGGCACAGGCTGTTCGGTATATCCATGGCCTCCATGCGCGCCAGGCGCCGGGCCAGCAGCAAAAGAGGGTGGCCTGCCTTGGCAAAGGCGCGCGCTGTCGCCTCGCCGATACCCGAGCTCGCGCCCGTTATGACCACCAGAGGCTTGTCCATCGACGGCTAGCTCCCTGTCTGTCCAGTCTCGATTGAAAAAGAGGCAGCGGTGCCGCGCCCCGATAGGGTGCCGCACCGCTGCGTTGCAGGCCGTTAGCCGGCTATGATCCCATCGACCTTTTTCTTGATGGAATCCATGACCGCCTTCGGCGAGTCGTATTCGCCCGCCCAGAAGCGGCCCAGTTCCACCGGGATCGTGTCGTTGGATAGCTCCGCCCATTCCGGCAGATCCGGTTCCGATCCCATGTGATTGGCGATGGTCTCGCGGACCGCATCCAGATGGCGCGTCGTGCCGGCGATGCCGGGTTTGGCATTGGCTTTGACACGCGCGTCGTCGTAGACGCTCGAGCGCGTCGGGCCGGTGCCGCCGCCGAGCACGGTGATATAGACCTGCGTCTCTTGCGAGGTCGCCCACTGTGCGAACAGCCAGGCGGCGTCTTGGCTCTTGGAGTACTTCGATACCGCCAGTGACGAGCCGCCCTGATGACCCACACCCGGGATTTCACCGTATCCGGTTTCCGAGACGGTCCTAAGCGCGTTGGCTTTTGGCGGCACCGCGGCCTCCATGAGACCGGAGACCTTCGAAGACTCCGGATTGTCCCAGGAGGGGAAGAACTCGCCCCAGCTAAGCACTTGGCCGGCAAGACCCTGACCAACCGACTGGCCCTGACCGTCCCAGGTCCAACTGGTAACACCCGATGGCATGTTCTCTTTGAGTTTCTGCCAATACTCGAGCGCCGCCAGACCTTGCTCGTCGTTGCCGGTGAATTTGCCATCCGGCCCGAAGACCGACCCGCCATGACCCCAGAGCCAGGCCGTCCAGTCGCATTCCAGGCTGTAATGGCCGGACTTCATCTGGCCGGTGGTGCCATAGATGCTCGGACCCTTGGCCTTCTGGATGGCCTGCGCGTTGGCCATGAATTCACCCATGGTGGTGGGTACTTTCAGGCCCAGTTCGTCATAGATATCCTTGCGGTACATCTGGATGAAGATCGGAATGTCATAGGGCACGCCGACCATGATGCCGTCGTACATGGAGATGCCGTCGACGAGCGCCGCTAGGAAGTCGTCGAAGTTGTAGTTCGGCATGGCCAGATCCGGCTTGGCCGCATACTTCTCGCGCGGATCGATGACATCGCCCGAGAAGCTCGCCATCCAGCTCTGATCGAGATAGTAGAGATCATAAGTGCCCAAGCCGGAGGCCACATCGAGGGTTAGCTTCTGTAGCACCTGCTCTAGCGGCAGAACCTCGATCTCGACCTTGATGCCCGTTGCTTCCTCGAAATAGGGTTTCAACGCCGAGTTGATGGCGTTCGATGGCGGTGTGGACTCTGTCGCCAGACGAACGGTCTGGCCGGCAAACGGCTTGGCGGTTTCCTTGAGCCATGCCGTCATATCGTCGCTATAGTCGATGGTCGCCGCCGCCGCCGGCGAGATAAAACCGCCCCGGCCGCCAAACGGCACGAGCGACGATACCCCTAACATACCGGCGCCTAAGCCGAGCTTCCCGGCGGTGCGCAGGAACGCCCGCCGATCTATATGGCCGCGTACGTAACGATCGACCACTGATGCCAAATACAACTTTCGATCACTATTGTTCATGGTCTCCTCCCAATTGCGGCTCGCCCGTGAGCCTATATCGAAATCGTTCCGGCCGTGACTTCTCTATTGCTTTAGCGACCCCAGCGTCAGGCCGCGCACCAGGTTCTTCTGGACAAGCAAAATGAAGACGAAGGCCGGTACCATTGCGGCGGCGCCTAGTGCCGCCATATTGCCCCAGGCCGTGCCGGTCGAGGTCACGAATGTCGAGGATACGACCGGCACGGTTTTGAGCGACGTCTGCGTAAGCGTCAGGACGAACAGAAACTCCGTCCAGGAAAAGATGAAGCAAAGAACCGCCGTCGCCGCGACTCCGCCCATGGCCATGGGGAGCACGATCTTGCGAAAAATCTTGAAGCGCGAGGCGCCGTCGATGAGCGCGGCTTCGTCGATCTCAACCGGAATATCGTCGAAGAAGCTCTTCAACAGAAGCACGGCCAACGGCATGTTCATCAACGCGTGGATAAGAATGACGCCTGTGTAGGTATCGAGCAGGCCAAAATTCTTGTAGATGAAGAACATCGGTATCGCGACGGCAACCGGTGGCATCATGCGTGTNGATAAGACCCAGAAGACGAAATGATGCTGCCCACGAAAGCGCATGCGCGATAGGGGNTAGGCCGCCANNGTCGCGATCACGACCGCCAANGCCGTCGAGAAAAGCGCCACCACGATCGAGTCCCACAGGCGTGGCAGCATGTAGAAGTTGCCGCCGCCGGGCAGTACCTCCAAGCCATGCTCGAAGCCGAGGGAGATCCCAAATACCTCCTCGAAGGACTGCAATGTCGGCTGAAAGCCGAAGACGCGCGGTGGTACCGAAAAGATGTCCCGGTCCGGCTTAAAGGCGACGGTCAGCCAGTAGACGATCGGAAAGGCGAAGGC
>JGI24023J19991_10002233_pt1 | contig 14298 bp, 12 predicted proteins | sample Cruoilmetagenom1_FD_19991 | JGI IMG/M metagenome (IMG submission 19991) | reverse complement strand
GATTATCTGGCGACAGGGCATTATGCCAGAGTAGAGGAAGAAAACGGCGTTTACACACTTAATAAAGCGGTCGATGAAACAAAGGACCAGACCTATTTTCTATATACTCTCGGGCAAAAAGAGCTTTCAAAGCTTATGTTCCCGCTCGGAGACCGCACAAAGGTGCAGGTACGCGAGCTTGCCAGGGAATTTCAGCTAAGACCCGCCGACAAACCGGACAGCACGGGGGTTTGCTTTGCTCCTACAGGGAATTACAGGGACTATCTCAAAGCCCGCTCAGAGTTTAAGGAGTCTGAGGGTGAGATAGTAAATACACAGGGAGCAGTGCTCGGCACTCACAAAGGGGTGTTTTCATACACTGTGGGGCAGAGGAGGGGGCTAGGAATAGCCACCGGCAAGCCTATGTACGTTACCTCTATACAGCCAGTCGAGAACAAAGTGGTTGTAGGCGACGATAACGTATTATATAGAGACAAACTACTCGCTCATGACATTAAATGGGTCGGTAATACACGTGATAACAGCAAGTTAACTGACATACTTCAAGTAAAGGCTAAGGTCAGATATCGGCACCCCGCAAGTGATGCAACTATAACAATGAAGTCTGAAACTGACGCAGTTGTGGAGTTCACTGACCGTCAACGGGCCATTACCCCAGGCCAGGCAGTGGTATTTTACAGCGGAGAGAAGGTGCTCGGGGGCGGCTGGATAGAAAAGGTCATATAAATACGCTAAATAAATAGTAATGTGTAGTTAATAAAATGAAAACAGTATCATTTATCACACTCGGCTGTAAGGTAAATCAATACGATACGGCAGTATTGATGAACAAATTACCAAAGAGCCGCTACAAAACGGTCCCGTTTACGGAAAAAGCGGACGTTTACGTAATAGACACATGCACCGTGACCCATAAAGCAGATGCCGAGGCCAGAAATTATGTCTATAGAGCAAAGCGCGCAAACCCACAGGGCGTAGTCGTGGTTACCGGCTGCTACGCACAGGTATCATCAGAAGAATTAAAAGGTGTGGATGGAGTTGATTATGTTGTCGGCAATTCAGACAAATTTACGTCTCTTCTCAAGGTGATAAGGGATGGGGAACAGCAAACTGAACCACGTGTATTTAGATCGGACATATTCAAAGAGAAGAAAAAGAGCTTTGAGAGCCCGGATATTGAGAATTTCCCGGGACGTACCAGAGCATTCCTGAAAGTGCAGGACGGCTGCAATTACGCATGTAGTTTTTGCATCATACCCAGGGCAAGGGGACGCTCCCGCAGCCTTGAGGTCCCTGAGATTCTAAACCGTATGGAGAAGCTGTCTCATGCAGGATATAAAGAGATAGTGCTCACCGGCATACACATAGCAAGCTACGGGCGGGACATAGGCACGAGCTTTTTTGAGCTTATGAAACAAATTGAAGAGGCCAAGATCGTAAACCGTGTAAGGCTAACTTCTCTTGACCCGGCAGATTTTGACACTGATTTTATAGAGTTTGTAGCCTCCTCCAAAACTATCTGCCCACAGTTCCACGTAGCCCTTCAGAGCGGAGACCTGGATGTGCTAAAGAGAATGAGGCGCCGCTACGCTCCAGAGAGGTTCCTTGAGCTTACGAATCGGATAAGAAAGACCATGCCTGAGGCCGCCATTGGCTCTGACATTATGGTCGGTTTTCCGGGCGAGACCGAAGAGGAGTTTCTGAATACATATGATGTCGCTCAGGAATCACCGCTCACATATTTCCATGTTTTCCCTTACTCTAAGAGAAAGATGACTTCTGCAGCCGTAATGCCTGACCAAGTGCGCCCGGATATTATTAAGGACAGAAGCAAAAGGCTCAGAGAGCTTGGCTCAAAAAAGAAAACTGAGTTTGTAAAAAGCTTCGTAGGAAAAACTTTTCCCGTGCTCGTTGAAACTCATTCAAAGGGTACAACGACTAACTATATTTCCGTCAGGCTCGAGGACGAGGACCTCAGAGTAGGAGATGAGGTAGATGTAACCATAACAGGAGTAAAGGGCGAAGAAGCTATCGGAACTACTGCTTTAATATAATTTACTCCATTAGAACAAATATCATTATAATTATCTCTTAATGCGAAACAAAATCACACCGTTAATCTTCATTCTCTATCTCGTGTTCACATCGTGTCGGATCGGGTATTCGGGGGGTGACGAGCTCCTTCAGGCCGCCTGGTACAACCCTGAGGGTACTCTCACAGTCTGGGCGCTTGCCGATATACAGCCAACGGAACAAGGGGACAGGGAAGCTTTTGAAATTGCGATAGAGGACATTAACCAAAACGTCCCAGGCGTTGATCTTGCCATAGTAGCGGGAGACATAGTTAATGATACCGAGGAAGAGGTGTTTGATTGGTATGTAGAGACACGGGGCGGCTCGTACATTGAGGACTGGTACGAGATCATCGGCAACCATGACCTGAAGTCAGACAGGGGAAAGTTATTCAGAGAAAAGCTCCGTGAAGATGTCGATTACTCGATCACGGTCGGGAATATACTCTTTATCTTCATGTCAGACGCCGAGCGGGGGAAAGCAACGGAGATACCCGACGAGGTGTTTAATTGGTGGAAAGAACTCGTAATTAATAATCAGGATAAAATTATAGTAGTCACAACGCACGCCCCGCTTGAGGGGAGCGGAATACCGTTCTCGGGATTTACGGACAGGCAGATAATCGACTCAGAGAGATTCACTCAGGTTCTTAGAGAGTATAATGTTGATCTATGGCTCTCTGGACATCTGCACCTGCCGCACTCGATGTGGAACGCTACNGTNGANAAAGAAGAATTCGGAGGCACGGAGTTTATTCACCTCTCATCCATCCGACCTGAAATATGGGGTATGAAAGAATCCGAGTCCAGAGTGCTCACATTTGTCTGCGGCTCAGACAAAGTGCTAGTACAGGTGAGAAACCATAAAAGGTTTGATTATATCCCGCACCTTGACGAAGTATTCACGCTTTCAAAGAGTTATGAGTGCGGTGATGTTGAAAGTGACTAAAGCACTTGCTTTCTACGCTTCAGATAATCCACCAGGAGATATTTACCAAGCTGGTCGGGTTTCGTGAAAAAAGCTCGCCCTTTGTTTACGCGCGTCATCTCGTCAACGAAACGCCTTAGCGAGGGACTGTCATCGAGCATAAAAGTGTTAATACGAATACCCATTGCAGTCACTCTCTTTACTTCCTTTAAAGTCTCGAATGTTGCCCTGGGGCTAAGCCCCCCGAAGAACATCGGGAGCTCCACCTGAAGATACCCGTCAGTTTTGTAGGCTGTGGGCTGGCCGTCAGTTACCAGTATTATCTGTTTATTTGAATTCTTGTGCTTGGATAGAGTTTTTGCCGCTGAGGCGAGCGCTTCCTGAATATTTGTAAATGGGTCGTTTGAGTCCCATGTGGTCACCGCAAGCTCTTTTGTCGTAAGGGGCCTGGCACCTGTTGAGAAACCGATGATATAAAAAATGTCACGTGCGAAGCGGGTTTTAACCAAGTGATCGAGCGCAAGCGCGACACGCTTGGCCGCGGGGAAACGCCCCTGAAAGCTCATAGACCAGCTGAGGTCTAAAAGGAGCACTGTCGCTGCATGCGTCTGATACTCAGTGTCATAGACCTCGAAATCGTGGGGCTCAAGATCAATCTTTACCTGGTCTGAGCTGTCATCCCCTTGCTCCCGCGAAAGAGAGTTTTTAAGTGTGTCTACGATGTTAAGGTCAAAGGGGTCTCCGTACTCGTACTCTTTGGTCTCATCCCGCTTAGTGCTTCCGGAACCCCTGAGCCCGGTCTCGTGATCCGAGAGCCCACGGCGCTTTAAGGCCGAGAAAATATCCCCTAGCGTCTTCTCTCCTATCTTCCTTATTCCCTTAGGAGTAAGCTCGGTACGCTCTCCGATAGTTCTGATAAGCCCGCCTTCCTCGAGCACCGAGCGGAAGTTCTTGAGCATTACGATTGAGTCATAGCCCCTTTCGCTCAGCACTTCTCTTAGCTCCTCTTCCTGTATCCCTCCGATATCTCCCGACATCATCATTCGCTCAACGCGCTCAAGCTCCCCGAAAATATCCATAAGCTCTAGCGTTTCATCAAACCCAAGAGGGTCTTCTCCGGTGAACTTTTCTCCTATCCTGTGAATAAATTTCTCAACATTTTTTATACTGTCCAGCTTTGACAATAAGGAGCTATAGAGCTCCTGAGCGCCTGGGTCTGTAAAATCATAATCCATCAAATTCTCTATTGCCTGACTAAGCTTTTCGGGAAAACTCTCAAGAAATTTTAGTTTTGAATCGAGCTCTGGCGATCCTTCGGCCATAACAGATATTAAATGTGAGGTTTCTTTTTCTATCACGCTTTCCAGAAGAGCGCGGATATCATCGAGCGAATGCCCGAGGTTGTAAGTTTCAAATATATTTTGCTTATAGGAGGTCAACTCACCCCTTAGTTGATCGATACCGAAGGCGCCTTCGTCCTTAGCACCGATACCTTGCTTTAATATCCAATCATAGGCCTCGTCCGGGGTCCAGCCTTCCATAAGGTATTTGGATAGCTCATCGAAACAATCCCCTGTGCTGATTTCAGGCACGGACTGAGTGCCGTCCCATTTCTTATATCTGAATTTGGTGCTCATGTGAGGCCTTTACTTATATATTATCGTTCCCCCTACGTTCTCTTTATTGAGCTTATTAGACAGGTGAAGGCCTTCAAGAGCAAACTCCACTGCCGATGCGATTTCAGACGGAGACTGTCCTATATCTAGCTTTTTAATACATTTTTTGAGACCTTTAACCTCAGAAAGCCCCTGCATATAATCCTCTGAAGCCATAGTGTCTGACACCTCAACGTAGCCGTGCTCAAAACTCTCGATTAGCTCTGAGAGCTCCTCTAAAGAAGGGAAGTAACTGTCAAAGACCGACTTAACCGAGCGCTTAACCAGCTTGTCAACAACAGCCTGCTCTGAAGAATCCTCGCCCAGGTACTCAAGCTCGATCTTCCCGCCTGTTGAAGCCGTTACTGCACCGAGGTCTGTAATCCTGGGCGTAACCTCGCGCTCATTGAGCTTAATTCCTCTCTTTGAAGCGGCTGCTCCAAGACTTTCGTAATTCGCAATCGTTGTCCTGACGCTCACCCCCGAGAGCTGGTTGATTTCGTCTGAATCTCTTGCCTGAAAAGATATCTCCGCGATTATTTTTTTTATAAATTCCGGGACATTTAGCTTAATCCCATCTACGGTCCCGATCTCTGCTTCCTGCTCCATTATTTCTATCTCTATCTCCCTGGTTTTCGGGTAATGGGTGCTGATCTGCGCCTGGAAGCGGTCCTTAAGAGGGGTGATAATCCTGCCCCTGTTTGTATAGTCTTCGGGGTTTGCAGTGGCTACGAGGCATATATCGAGCGGGAGGCGAATCTTATAACCCTTTATTTGTATGTCCTTCTCCTCCATCACGTTAAAAAGCCCGACCTGGACTTTTTCAATCAGGTCCGGAAGCTCGTTAATGGCGAATATCCCTCTGTTGGAGCGCGGGATGAGGCCAAAGTGTATGGTCATCTCATCTGACAGATACCGCCCTTCGGCAACTTTTATAGGGTCGACTTCGCCGATCAGGTCGGCTACGGAAACATCGGGCGTAGCGAGTTTTTCAGTGTAGCGGTCCATCCTTTGAATCCACTCTATCTCTGTCTCGTCGCCATACTCCTGGATTATTGCTCTTGCCTGCTTGCTTACGGGAGAGTAGGGGCTTTCGTTGAGCTCGCTCCCTTTAATAATCGGTGTCTCTTCATCAAGTAAGCCGGTGAGCGCTCTTATGAGTCTTGATTTAGCCTGTCCTCTTTCCCCAATAAATACCATATCGTGCCCGGCAAGAACCGCTGTTTCGATACGGGGTATTACGCTGTCTTGGTATCCTATGATTCCTGGAAATACGGTATCACCCGAGCGGAGTTTTGAGACAAGGTTCTTTCTCATCTCATCTTTTACCGACAACACTCTGTACTCGCTTGCTCTGAGCTCCCCTAGCGTGGATGGTTTTTTTATCATAAATAGAGTCTCCGGGGTCTGCGTTTATTCTCCCTAATATGACATTATAGTAGGCTCTGATATTAATTTGAAGCCTTTTTTAATTTAGAGCGTCTTAATAATGAAGGGTACTACCGAAACGAAAGAGTATCTGTATCGGGATAGCTATGGAGAGAGGGTTCATAAAGAGATTTATCAATACGATTACGCGCTCTAAGAGCAGCGACGACAGCACTATGTCCGCCATTTCAGATGAAGAGCTAGTGCAGATGTATATCGAGCAGGAAGACGAGCTGATATTTGAAGAAATCCTAAGCCGGCACGCTGACAAAGTATTCGGCTTGGCGCTCAGGATCACTCGTACGACAGAGGACGCGGAAGAGGTGTTTCAAGAGGTATTCATAACCCTGACTAAAAAGATTGGCACATTCAGAGGAGAATCCAAATTCTCAAGCTGGCTCTACAGAGTCACTGCCAACGCCTCCTACATGCGTATACGGTCCGAGAAAAAACACGAGAGCAACTTGAGCTTAGAGAGCTATGCTCCTTATGATGAAAAAGGCAGTTTAATGGGTAGAATAAGAAATAAGGACTGGAGCAGCAGGCCCGACCTTGCGATCTTCAGTAAAGAAGCCGTCACGATTATTGAGAACTCTATTAACGAGCTGCCTGAGTCTAATCGCGTAGTGTTTCATCTAAGGGATATAGAAGGCCTATCAAATGAAGAGGCCGCCAAGGTATTGGGGCTCAGCGTTGCGGCGGTTAAATCGAGGCTTCACAGAGCCAGGCTTTTTTTGAGAGACAAGCTTTCAGATTATTTTTATGAATGGAGAAAGTAGTAAAAAATCGAGGATGAAGTAAGCGAGAGTGAAATAATGACAAATCCACCACATGGATTCATATGTAAAGACGTAGTAGAAAATATAATGGACTATATAGATAAGGAGCTTGACCTTGAAACCCTATCAGAGCTAGAGAAGCACACGGGCATGTGTCCTGAGTGTAGAGCGTTCGTAGACACGTACAACCGCATGCTTGATCTTGCAGGAAAGCTCAAGGAAAAGAAGTTTGTCACCCCGGAAATAAGAAACCGCCTCAGAATTCTCCTTCAATCAAAAGTAAAACCGAGTTGAGTTAAACCTATTAAGAAACATTTAACCCATATTATCTTAGGTTTTACCTACCCGAGCATCGCTGTGAAACGCTCGCCTCTGCCACCATATTAGCACTTTATGCTCCGGTCTGTACCCAAAATTAAAAAACCTATATTAATTTTTCGCATTTTGAATTATAATTAGCACTGGGTCATAGGTTATGGAAGATACGCTAAAGAAAGAACTGTCCCGTGAAAATCTAAATAGGCTCTCCTCGGATTTCGAAGTCGAGCTTCTCAGGCTAATTAAGACCCTGAACCTTATCTCTCAGTCAAGGGAGCTTTATAAGAACCAGGTTGAGGAAATCGAGTCTATATCGAATAACCTCAAGATCAGGATTAACGACTTCACGATCAAGCTCCTAGAGATTGAAAAGGGCGCGCGTGAAAGTGTTAGGGAGTACCGAAACGACTTTTCAAGCTCTGCTGATAACAATGAGTCAAACGATTACGAAACTATNATTAAAGAAGTAAACGAGTTCAGAGAGAAGATCAACGCGGTCGATAAGGACATTGAGCGCGCGAAAGTTGAGCACCTGAGCAAGCTCGACTCGTTCTACTCAGTATATAATCTGGAGCTTAAAGCCTCGCAGGGAGAGCTGGACACTAAATTAGCTGATATTAAAGAGCTCTTAGCTGAAGCTATACCTGAGCCTGTTGTACAAGAAACACCGGCACCTGAAATTCCTGCCGCCCCGGAGCCTGCACAGGTGCAGGGTAACGGATCTGACGAGCAGCCCATGCCCGAGCCGCCTCCGGTAAGTGAAGCTCCGGAGATCCCGCAAAGCGAGTTTCAAAGACAGAGTGCCGAGGATCTACCCAAAAGAAATATTAACCTTTCTCACTATCCTCCGAGAGATATGAGACACTCTATCTCTACTTCAAACGGCATTATTGTAGGCATAATATTTCTGTTCTTTGGCGCGCTTGTGGGGGTAACGAGCTACTACCTTTTGGATTATATCGGCGAAGACAATACTCCTCAGGGGTTAAGGGAAGAAATATATTCAGACGATTCTATAAGTCCGAAGAAAGAAGACAGTTCCCCAATAACATCAAACGTAGAGTCTTTAACTCAATCTGAAACGGAAATAGCTGAGAAAGAGAATACCCCGCAAAACGAATTTGCAGCCGTTGATGAAGAAACTCCTACAGCAACCAACACAACCGCAAATGATAAATTCTTTAAATACCTGATGGATGAGACGGCAGATACTACCTCACTGGATACGAATGTTTCACCTGAAACGGCTACCGGATTAGACATCTACACAGTTCAGGGCGTGGGAGCTAATGTTAGAAGCGGACCCGGCATGAACCACTCGGTTGCAACTGTAGTGCTCGAAGGAGACGAGTTCGCAGCGCTTGGTGAGAGGCGTGGTGTATGGATTAAGGTTATGACGCCCGACGGCACAGAGGGATGGATCTCTAAAAAAGTCGTTAAGCAAATAAATTAGGCAAATAAATACCTGCGTCTAAACATTCTGCTCAGAGTACAAACTCCAAGTATAAAAACCTCAAACTTTAATTAGGCTGTGCCTGCCGGTTGGCAACTGAAGCAGGGTTAAACCCGGGCACGCTCTTATACATATCTTCATATACTTCGGTTGCTTTCTGAGGCTGACCCGAGCGCTGATAAGAGAAAGCGAGATGCAGCCTACCCATAGTTTCGTATGGACTTCCGGCACCTGTTTCAAGCTTAGTTAAATACTCAATGGCCTGAGTCCAGTTGCCTTCACTGTAGCTTGCGAGCCCTTGGGTGAGAATGGCGGAGTCCCTGAGCATCCTTTCATTAACATCCGATGAAAGGAACTTAGACAAAAGCTCGCGTGACTGATCGTAATTTCCCATGTTGTAGTTAATGAGTCCTGCGTAGTAAACAGCAATATTAGAAATGTTTTCATTACTGTACTTTTCCGCTGTCTCAAGGAATATAGGCAGAGCCTCTTCTCCATTGCCTGAGTTGTAAAGATCAAGCGCTTCGTCAAACATTATATTCGCTTCAAATGCCTTGTTTTCAGCGCTTACATTTATGAAGTATGCCCCTATAAGTATTACAATTGCCGAGCCTACTACCGCTAACAATAGCCTGCCGTGATCGGCTGCGAAATCGACTGCTCTTTCAATCGCTCCGACGAACCGGTCGGGCTGTTTTAACTCTTTTTCTGTGTATTTAATCTTTTCTGCCATGCGCAAAATTATAATCAGAGGTTCGGGAAATTCAAGTTTCATAAAAACGGACTATATTGCTTATGTACGAAGCCCCTTGTAACGGGTAGGCGAGGGGGGCTCGGTTCAATAGCAGACGCTAATATTCCTTGCGGTTTATGCCCTCTAAGGCTAAACTAGTTCAAGGGGTGATTGCATGTTCAGAGCTATATCCATAGCGCTAATAATACTTTCTATGACCGCATTTTACATGAGTTATGCGGGAGCACAGAAGACTTCAGACAATGAGCCTGCAAAGCAGGAATTGAAAGAAGCCCAGAGTACAAATGGCTCTGAGGCTGAGGACAGAGCACCCGGGGAAGTCGTGGTTATAGAAATAAACGGTACTATCAACCCTGCCACGCTTGACTACATCAGGTCGGGGCTGGACGAAGCGAGAGAGATTTCAGCAGAGGCTTTTGTAATACAGCTGGATACTCCGGGCGGGCTCCTGAGCTCAACAAAAGAAATTGTAAAACTCCTTCTTAACTCCCCGATTCCCGTAATTGTATACGTATCCCCGAGCGGTGCCACGGCGACTTCAGCAGGAGTGTTCATTACGCTTGCGGCTAACGTGGCAGCCATGGCTCCCGGCACCAGCATAGGGGCCGCACACCCCGTATCACTCGCTCCCGGAGGAACACAGCCGGATAAAAAAGACGAAAAAAAGGATAAAAGCGACAAAGAGGATGAGAAAACAGAGGACGATGAAGCCGTCGGCAGATCCCAAGAAGATATTATGGGAGAGAAATTGATTAACTTTGCCTCATCGTTTGTCGAGAGCATCGCCGAGCAAAGGGGTCGTAATGTAGAGTGGGCGATAGACGCTGTTAGGGAAAGTGACGCTATCACAGCTACTGAGGCCCTTGAGATAAACGTAATTGATATTATCTCACCAAACTTAACGGAACTATTAAATGACGTAGACGGCATGGAAGTAAAACTACCCCAGGGGGAGAGAAAACTCCTTACTAAAGGCGCTAACATTATCAGAATAGCAATGAGCGCTAAGCAAAAGCTTATAGATATCCTCAGCACTCCGGATATAGCGTTTATGCTCCTGTCTCTTGGCAGTCTTGGAATACTCCTTGAATTCTATAATCCGGGACTCATTTTCCCTGGAGTTGCAGGCGTGGTATGCCTTCTTATGGGATTTGTTTCCTTTCAGATTCTCCCATTCAATTATGCAGGTGTTGTACTCCTCCTTCTCGCAATAGGGCTATTCGTTACTGAGGTCTACGTCACGAGCTTTGGACTCCTGAGTCTCGGGGGAGTTATAAGCTTCGCGCTCGGGGCGCTATTGCTATTCGACACTCCTGAGTCTGACGTAAGGGTAGGGTTTGAAATGGTCATAGCTACGACTCTCGCAATCGGCCTATTTTTCTTCTACGTAGCCTACTATCTTATAAAGGCTCAGAAGTTAACCCCGCAGATGGGATCTGAAGGGCTCGTGGGCGAGCAAGGCGAAGCTGTATCGGATATTCACGGTACAGGTAAGGTATATCTACTAGGGGAATACTGGAACGCTGAGAGCGAAAGCCCAATAAGCAAGGGAGATAAGATTGAAGTTATAGAGTACAAGAAGGGATTTATACTCAAGGTAAAAAAAACTGAAAGCTGAGTTTCAGAGGAGGCAAGATAATGTTCTCACCAATCTTCATATTTATAGCGGTAATAGTACTTTTGTTACTTTCGGGCGTAAGGATACTAAACGAATACGAGAGGGGAGTTGTGTTCAGACTTGGGAGAATAGTAGAGCCTAAAGGGCCCGGTTTTAAGTGGATCATCCCTGTCGTCGATAAGATGATAAAGATATCGCTCCGGGTCATTACAATGGACGTTCCCCCACAGGATATCATCACCAAGGACAACGTATCCGTTAAAGTAAACGCGGTCGTCTATTTCCGCGTAATCGACCCTGTAAATGCAGTCATACAGGTCGAGAATTACCTCTATGCCACCTCGCAGCTTGCGCAGACCACTCTTCGCAGCGTGCTTGGCCAGGTAGAGCTTGACGATCTGCTGGCAGAGAGGGAAAAGCTAAATTTAAATCTACAGGAAGTGCTCGATAAACAGACCGATCCATGGGGTATTAAAGTAACATTGGTGGAAATCAAGTACGTTGACTTGCCACAGGATATGCAGCGCTCCATGGCCAAGCAGGCCGAAGCCGAAAGAGAGAGAAGAGCCAAAGTCATAAGCGCAGAGGGCGAATTCCAGGCCTCCGCGAAGCTGGCCGAAGCCTCTGATGTACTCTCCAAAAACCCCATGTCCCTTCAGCTTCGCTACATGCAGACCCTGGCAGATATATCAACTGAGAAAAGCTCGATAATAGTCTTCCCGCTTCCGATCGATCTGATAAAGCCATGGCTTGCCAAGCTGGAGAAAGAGTCCGGCGACGAATAATTCAGCACCTGAATAAGGAGATATATTAATGAGATTTTTTCTTACTATTATACTGAGCGTGATTTTTATACCCTCGATTGTATCCTGCAAATCTGAAGACAACTCTGCTCAGGCGCCGGCTTCAGAAACCACTTTACAAAATGGAGAAACCACGACTTCGGCATCCGAGCCTGTTGACGGGGACTGGCTTATTTATCACCTGAGCGCAGAGCCCGCTACGCTAAATCCCATCACCGCGACCGACGCTTATGAGAGCACGGTTAACTCAAGAAATATTTACGAGACTCTGGTGGAAAGAAACAACGAAACACTTGAGCTTAACCCCGTACTCGCTGAGTCCTGGGAAATATCAGAGGACAAGCTGACTTATACCTTTAAACTGAGAAAAGACGTAAAGTGGCAGGACGGAGAGCCTTTCACATCAGAAGACGTAGTGTTCTCATACAAAACAATTATGAACCCTAAGGTGGACGCCCCGCAGCTAAGGGCCTACTTCCAGGAGATACGAGACGTCGAGGCGATAGATGACTACACCGTAAAGTTCACATATGCGCGGCCTTATTTTCTGGCGCTCGAGTTCTGCGGAGGAATGCCCATCGTGCCAAAGCACGTATTTGCACAAGGAGATTTTAACACGAACCCCGCTGGCAGAAGCCCAGTGGGAACAGGTCCATACAAATTTCTCAGATGGACCACAGGGCGCGAGATTGTGATCGAAAAAAACCCCGACTATTGGGGAGAAAAACCAAAGCTCAATAGAATAGTGTTCAGAATTATTACAGACTCCTCAGTTTCACTACAGGTACTAAAACGTGAGGAGCTTGACGTATCGGGTCTCACGCCAATTCAGTGGGCGCGTCAGACAAGCTCAAAATCATTTGAGGAGAACTTCGATAAGCTAAGCTACTTCAGGCCCAATTACAGCTACATAGGCTGGAATTTGAGGAGGCCTTATTTCTCTGACAAGCTCGTACGTCAGGCGCTCACACACCTGGTAAACCGCGAGCTTATACTCCAGCAAATACTTTTTGATCTGGGCGCTGTAGTGACAAACCCCTTTTATATAAACAGCCCCGAGTACGATAAGTCTATAACCCCTTTTCCCTACGACCCTAAAAAAGCCTCTGAGCTTTTAGAACAGGCAGGGTGGACAGATACGAATAATAACGGCATAAGGGACAAAGACGGGGTTGAATTTAAGTTTGAGTTTTTGATACCCGCGGGCTCTGAAACAGGTGAGAAGATTGCGACAATATTAAAGGAAGAGCTCGACAAGACCGGAATAAGCATGGACATAAGAAAGACCGAATGGGCCGTTTTCACGACAAGGCTTATGGAGAGAAAATTCGATGCCGTCACGCTCGCCTGGTCTATGGGCGTTGAGTCAGACCCATATCAGATATGGAGCTCCACCCAGGCGGAGAAAGGCTCAAACTTCGTAGGGTTTATAAACGAGGAGGCCGACAGCCTGATAGAAGCTGCCAGAAAAGAGTTTGACCGTGATAAGCGTATAGAGATGTACCGCCGCTTCTCCGAGATTGTGCACGAGGAGCAGCCCTATACATTTATGTTCTGTAATAAATCCACCGTGGCAGTAAACAAGCGCTTTGAGAATGTACTCGTACACCCGCTCGGCATAGACCCGCTAGAGTGGCACGTGCCGCTCCCGCTACAGCTCTACAGCGAGTGATATTATACAAAATCATACTATAGCCAAAAATGAAAGAAGAAAAAGAATTAATAATTATACATGAATCAATGGCCCTTACAGTTAGAACATACTTGTCCGACACATTTATTCGGTCTGCTTGCAACTTTGCAAAACAATCTCGTGAACTTGAAGAGAAATATATAAAAACCGGAACTATCCAAAATGAAGATATTGTTAATCATAAAGGATTCATTGCTAGTACTATAATTTTGTGCGCGGCTTTTTTAGAATCTACAATAAATGAGTTCTATCTGGATGTATACGACAATCAAAGCTGTGTTAAAGAATTAGGAGAAAAAAGCACAGAGTTAATAAAATTTTATTTGGATATAGATAAACCCTCAATAGAAAAAATTTTCAGTATCTTAGAAAAATATACTTTTGCCTTACTCCTATGTAATAAAGAACCTTTCACAAAATCATCTTCACCGTATCAGGATATTAATTCTCTCGTATTCTTAAGAAACGCACTAACCCATTATAAACTCAAGCCACACACAACTGGTAAGGACATAGATTACGAAGTGTCTAAAATAGAAAGCAAATTAAAAGGTCGATTCGATCTAAACCCATTCTTAACTGGACCTGCTAATGCTTTTTTTCCTGACAGATGTCTTTCATATGGATGTGCGAAATGGGCTATAGAATCATCAATAACCTTTACTGATACATTTTTCAGAAACATGGGATTACTCATTCCATATGAATATTATCGTCGTAACTTTAAATTAGACGAATAATCGATTTTAATTACTTCTTCCAATTGGGTATAAATTTATCTGTAAATACAGACACTA
>JGI24023J19991_10002231_pt1 | contig 14309 bp, 12 predicted proteins | sample Cruoilmetagenom1_FD_19991 | JGI IMG/M metagenome (IMG submission 19991) | reverse complement strand
AACACCAACAGGGTCAGCGCAAGGTAACGCCATGCGCCCGCCACGAACATCGGGTTCAACACCAGTTGCGCAGCGATCAGCACCACGCCCATCAAAAGGGATGCGACCGTGATGCGCCAAATGCGCGCGCGAAACCGTCTATCCAGCCGCGCTGAAATGCCCATTTTGCGTGACCCAAGCCACAACAGGACGACCATGCCCCAGCTGGCCAATGTTGCCCCGATGGCGGCGGCCAGATAGCCGATGGTCGGGGCAAGCCCAATGGCCAACGCGGCATTGATCACCATCGCCACCAGTGCATAGTAAAACGGGCGTTTGGTGTCGGCGCGGGCAAAAAACAGCGGTTGATAGATTTTTTGCAGCACAAAGGCGGGCAGGCCAAGACCGTAGATTTGTACGGCGGCAGCGGTGGCAGCCGTGTCGTCGGGGCCGAAAAGCCCGCGTTGAAACAACACCTCAACCAGTGGCAGCGGGATCACCACCAAGGCCACAGCCGCAGGGATTGTCAGCGCCAGCGAGATTTCACCGGCACGTGAGAAAGCGTCTTGGCCGCCGGTCTCGTCACCAGCCTGTAGGCGGCGCGACAATTCAGGGAGCAAAACTATGCCGATGGCTATACCGACCACACCCAGCGGCAATTGATACAACCGGTCGGCGTTATACAGCCAAGCAACAGCGGAATCGAATTGGCTGGCAACCTGGCGTCCGACCAGCAGATTAACCTGGACTACCCCCCCCGCAAGCGCGGCGGGGGCGGCGATGATTGCCAGACGTTTTAGATCGGGTGTCAGCACAGGCCGTTTCGGCGTCAGGGTAAACCCAGCGCGACTGGCGGCCACCCAGACCAGCGCCAATTGCGCGATACCGGCAAGTGGCACCATCCACGCCAATATCAAACCAATGTCCCAACCCATCGCGCTACTGGCAACGAGAGCTGCAATAAAGATGACGTTCAGCAACACCGGCGCGGCCGCGGCGGCGGTAAAACGGCGCATCGCATTCAACACGCCTGACAACAGCGCCGCGAGCGATATGAACAGGATATAAGGGAAGGCTATACGTCCGTACGTGACCGACAGATCAAACCGTTCATCGCCAACAAACCCGCTGGCCATCGCCCAAACCAGCCACGGCATCGCGAACATCGCCACCACGGTAAAGACGATCAAAACCGTGGCAAGCCCACTGAAAGCATCGCGGGCGAACCCCAGTGGGTCGTCATCGGCCTCCAGTTTCTTGGAAAACATCGGCACAAAGGCCATGTTGAACGCGCCCTCGGCAAAAAAGCGACGAAACATATTGGGCAGCGAAAATGCCACGATAAACGCCTGCGCGGCTGGACCCGTGCCCAAAAACGCCGCAATCATCACGTCGCGGGCAAAACCCAATACGCGGCTTAGCAACGTCCAGCCGCCGACGGTTAAAAACCCGCCCAGCATGCGTTTACCTGAACTCATTATTCCTGCGCCCTTTTAGAACCTGCCGCAATAGATTCTTTCAGGCGATCCTTTAGCATGTTTTGGCGGCTTTCCTCGTGGTATTTCAGACCGAACATGTCTTTGACATAGAACGTATCCACCACCTGTTCCCCATAGGTCGCAATCACCGCCGAGGCGATGTAGACATTGGCATGGGCTAAGGTGCGGGTCAGATCGAACAACAGAGCCGGGCGATCGCGGGTGTCGACCTCGATGATCGTGTAAATCTCGCTGCCCTCGTTATCAAAGGTGATGGTGGTCGGTACCTTGAAAGCGCGTTCGCGTTTCTTGATCTTGTCGCGGGATTTCAGCGCATCGCCTGCAACGACCTCGCCTTTCAGGGTCTGGTCGATCATTTTGCGAAGGCGTTTTAGACGCGGTCCTTCATAAGGCGACCCATCCGCGTCCTGTATCCAGAACACCGCAGTGGCATACCCGTCCTTAGACGTATAGGTCCGGGCATCGACCACATTGGCCCCAACCAGTGCCAAAGCCCCCGCAAGTCGCGAGAAAATACCCGGGTGATCGGCCAAAACAAAGCTGGCTTGGGTCGCGTCACGATCCACGTCGGGCTGTAGGTCAATGCGAATTTCATCTTCGGTCAGCCCCCGCAACAAATTAGCAAAGGTTATATGTCCCGCCGCTTGCAACCCTTGCCAATAAGGGCTGTAATGGCGAGCGATTTCGAGCTTCAGATCGGCCTTGTCCCAATCCGCCAACGCCAGACGCAGCGCCTTTTGGGCCGCTTTTTCGCGCACAGTTCTGTTGAGGGCTTCCATACCGTTTTCCAACGCCATTTCGGTGTCAGAATACAACCGCCGGATCAGCATCGCTTTCCAGTTGTTCCAGGTATCAGGTCCAACGCCGCGAATGTCGCAAACCGTCAGAACGGTTAGTAAATCCAACTGCTCCTTGTTCTTCACCGCCTTGGCAAACCCGCGAATGGTGCGTGGGTCGGAAATGTCGCGTTTCTGGGCGACATCGGACATCAGCAAATGATTGCGCACCAGCCATTCGACAATCTTGCACTCGTCCGGCTTTAACCCCAAACGCGGCGCAATGGTGCGGGCCATTTTGGCCCCAAGGATCGAGTGGTCTTCGTCACGCCCCTTGCCGATGTCATGCAGCAGCAGCGCCACATACAAGATCTTGCGATTGACGCCCGCCTTTAGGATTCCGGACGCCACCGGCAGTTCTTCGACCAGCTCTTCGCGTTCAATCTGCGCAAGGGTCGAGATGCACTGAATGGTGTGTTCATCCACAGTATAGGAGTGATACATGTTGAACTGCATCATCGCCACAATGGTCTCGAACTCGGGGATGAAGGCCGATAAAACACCCAACTCGTTCATCCGACGCAGGGCGCGTTCGGGGTTGCCGTGTTTCAGCATCAGATCAAGGAATATGCGCGTCGCTTCTTTGTCGCGGCGCATCTCGTCGTCTATCAGATCAAAGTTCGCCACCACCAGACGCATCGCGTCAGGGTGGATCAAAACCCCTGTGCGCAAAGCTTCTTCAAACAGGCGCAGGATGTTCAACTTGTCAGCAAGGAACGCTTCCTCATCTTCGATGTTCAGACGGTTTTGCACAATCACATAGCCAGCCTTGGCCTTTTTGCGCCGCCGCAAAAACCGCATCAAACGGGGTTCTTTTTTGACGTGGCTGGCCTCTAGGAAGGTTAGGAAAATGCGGGTCAGGTCGCCAACATGGGTGGCGTGACGAAAATAGTCCTGCATGAAATGCTCAACAGCCCGCCGACCACCACGATCAACATAGCCCATGCGCGCTGCCACATCGACCTGCAGATCAAACGTCAATTGCTCCATCGCACGCCCTGTGACCAAATGCAGATGGCAACGCGTGGCCCAAAGGAAGTTTTCAGCTTCGGAAAAACGGTCATACTCGTCTTGGGTGAACAGTCCCAGTGGGATTAGATCAGCCACATCATCGACGCGGTGAATGTATTTGGCTATCCAGAACAAGGATTGTAGGTCGCGCAGCCCGCCCTTGCCCTCTTTCACATTGGGCTCGACCATGTAACGCTGACCGCCTTGCTTTTTGTGACGCGTGGAGCGCTCTTCCAGCTTGGCTTCGACAAATTCAGGGCCGGTGTTGCGAAATAGTTCGTGCCACAGTACGTCAGGCAATTCCTCGGCCAAGGCCGCATCACCCGTCAAAAAACGCTCTTCCAGCAGGGCGGTGCGGATGGTGAAATCCTCGCTCCCCAAGCGAACGCAATCCTTGATGGTACGACTGGAATGGCCGACCTTCAGGCGCAAATCCCACAGCATATAGAGCATGGATTCAATCACGCTCTCGGCCCATGCGGTCATTTTGTAGGGGGTCAGGAACAACAGGTCGATGTCGGAATGCGGGGCCATTTCGGCGCGACCAGATCCGCCCACGGCCACCACTGACAAGCGTTCAGCGTCGGTCGGGTTGGCGAGTTTATGCAGCCGCGTGGTGGCGACCTGAAAGATGGTTTTGACAATGCAATCGGCCAGATAGGCATAGGCGCGTGTGGTGCGGTGGGCGGCGATTGGATCCGCGGCAAAGGCAGCCTCGATGGCGGCATTGCCGTTTTTGCGCGCCTCCATCAGATAGGCGACGGTTGCATTGCGGATTGCACGCCCGTCTTTGGCTTCAAGAAATGTGGCCTCAAGGGTTTCCCATGCGGCCTCTAGGTTGAAAATGGCATTCGCCGGACAAATCATGCTGTCCGGTGAAAACAAATTGGTGTGCGTGTTCATCTGTACCTGATCTAAAAGCCCGGACCGCCAAAGCTGCTGGGTGCAGCGTCAACGATAACGATTTGGCTGTTCTGGATTTGCGCCACCGCAAGCCCGCGTTGGTTGGTGCCGTCCGCGCGCAAGCGGAATATGCCGCTGGCACCGACAAAGCCGGACCCTTGGGTCAGCCCCGAAACCGTCAGAGCGTTGCTTTTGCCCGCTTTGGCAAGTGCGCCAATCGCAGCAATGGCGTCATAAGACAGATTGGCAATCGCATGGGGCGGTTGGCCGTAGGCAGCGCTGTAACGTGAATTGAATTTGGCGCTCATACCGGGGTGAGGCAGGGCGAACCAGCCACCTTGCGCGCCGGGCAAGCCCAGCGTTTGGGCCGGGATATCCCACCGTGTTAAACCGATGAACTTGACGATGTTCCGGTCCACACCATTTTCCGGCAGCATTTGGATTAGCAACGGCAAAGCCCCTGCAGTGTCGGATGTAAAGAACACAGCCTGTGCGCCTGAACTGCGGATTGTGTTGGCAATACCAGGAACTGCGCTTGTGATACCTTCTTGTGAAAATTCATAGGATCCCACGCCGGCTTGGGTTGCGCCTGCATTGGCGATGGCGCCAGCAATCGCGGCGCGCCCTACTTCGCCGGCATTTGTGCGGGCGTGGACCGTCATGATGTTGCCACGGCCTTGTTGTTTGGCGAATTGAACCAGACGGTTCGCGGTGTTTTGGAACGTGTGACCCAGAATGAAGACGTTACCACCAGCAATCTGAGCATTGTTCGAAAACGCAAGCACATTCACATTGCGATCCGCAACCGCAAGACCGACGGCGTTGGCTGCTTCGGCATAAAGCGGCCCAATGATAATCTTGGCACCATCGTTCACAGCCTTTGTCGCGACAGATGCGGCCTGTGTTGGGTTGCCTGCCGTGTTATAAACCCGCAGATCAATTTTCACACCTTGCAAATCAGCCATCGCCAAACGGGCGGCATTTTCAAGGTTTTTGGCCAGTAAATCATCGCCGCCATTGCCTGATCCACCGGGGACCAGAAGGGCGACGGGCACAGGGGCTTTCGGGTCGATACGCTGTCCGCCACTACCACCACCACTTAGGCTGATGGGCTGACAGGCGGCCAACCAAATGATCGACATCAGGGCAACAATGCGCCCCGTAAACTTCTTGGACATACTCAATAATGAAAACATAGGTTGATCCCCGCTCCCTTGCGCGTAATGATTCAGGCAGAGCAAGCCTATGCGTTTGCTTGGAAATAGTAAACGCTATGAGGCTGTGATTTGGCAAATTTTGAAAAGAAGCAACTCTCTGCCGGTCTGTACTTTGTGGCGACCCCGATCGGGACGGCGCGCGACATCACTTTGCGTGGTTTGGATATATTGGCCTCAGCCGATGCGATCGCGGCGGAAGATACCCGTACTGCAAAACGACTAATGGAAATTCACGGCATTCCGCTGGGAGACAGGCCGGTGATTTCCTACCATGATCACAATGGCGGGCAGGTGCGCCCACGCCTGATACGATTGCTCAAAGAAGGCAAATCTCTGGTCTATGTGTCTGAAGCGGGAACGCCGCTGGTGGCTGATCCGGGCTATGCACTGGGACGGGCCGCGATTGATGCGGGAATTCAGGTGATCGGCGCGCCGGGCCCTTCAGCGGTGGTTGCGGCACTGACCGTGGCGGGGCTGCCGACAGACAGGTTTTTCTTTGCGGGCTTTGCGCCAAATGCAAAAGGCGCGCGCCGACGTTTCTTTGAAGAATTCGCCGAGGTCCCAGGAACCTTGGTGTTCTACGAATCGCCCAAACGTATTCACGCAATGTTAGGAGATTTGGTGCAAACATTGGGCGGGGAACGACAGGCTGCCGTCTGTCGCGAACTGACGAAGCGTTTTGAAGAGATCTCGCGCGGGACCTTGGATGAACTGGTGGTGTCTTTCACTGATCGCAACGTGAAAGGTGAAATTGTGGTTTTGGTGGATCGGGCACGTGTCAGTGCCGTTTCAGAACAAACCATGGAGGATGCATTGTCTGAGGCGTTGAAAACGATGCGGATCAAGGATGCCGCCACCGCTGTGGCCGAGGCTTTGGGTATACAACGCCGTAAAGTGTACCAAGCGGCGCTTGCGATGGAAAAGGACAAAGAATGAGTGGACTTACATCATATCACGCTGGTTTGGTCGCCGAAGGGGCCGTTGAAAACCACTACGCCCGAACGGGTTATGCAATAGCGGGTCGGCGTTGGCGCGGGGCAGGTGGCGAAATTGATATCGTGGTGCGGGACGGCGACGGCTTGATTTTCGTTGAAGTTAAGAAAAGTCGCGATTTTGAACGTGCCGCTGCACAGCTCTCACAACGCCAAATGACTCGCATTTATAATACGGCCTCGGAGTTTTTGGCAGGTGAGCCTATGGGGCAGGATACCAACGTGCGCTTTGATGTGGCCTTGATGGACGAGGTGGGTCAAATCCAAGTGATCGAGAACGCGTTTGGACATTGTTAACGTCTAAGCATTGAACCCTTTGCTACACTACGCCATGTAGGGGTGGTGCATAAGGGGAAAGCCATGTCGTTGAAAGTTGCCATCCAAATGGACCCGATTGGTCCGATTGACATAGACGCAGACAGCTCATTTCGCATCGCCGAAGAGGCGCAGGCGCGTGGGCATGAATTGTTTTACTACACACCTGACAAGTTGTCCTACCGCACTGGGCGCGTGATGGCGCGCGGCTGGCCTTTGACGGTGCGCCGCGAAAAGGGCAATCATTTCACGCTGGGTGAAGAGCAGGACATCGACTTGGCCGATTGGGATGTCGTTTGGTTGCGTCAAGATCCACCGTTCGACATGGGTTACATCACCACCACGCATCTGTTGGATATGATCCACCCCGACACCTTGGTGGTGAATGACCCGTTCTGGGTTCGTAACTATCCAGAAAAACTGTTGGTGCTGCAATTCCCCGACCTGACTCCGCCCACCATGATCGCCCGCGATCTGGAAACCATCAAGGAATTCAAAGCCGAACACGGAGACATCATCCTTAAGCCGCTTTACGGAAATGGCGGCGCTGGGGTTTTCCGGCTCGACAAAGCCGACCGTAACTTGACCTCGCTGCACGAGCTGTTCATGGGCATCAACCGCGAACCATTGATTGCCCAAAAATTCCTGCCCGATGTTTCCAACGGCGACAAACGGATTATTCTGGTGGATGGTGAAGCTGTGGGCGCAATCAACCGCGTACCTGCCAAGGGCGAGACCCGCTCCAACATGCACGTCGGCGGACGCCCCGAAAAGATCGGCCTCACCGCGCGAGACAAAGAAATCTGTGACGCCATCGGCCCATTGCTCCGCGAAAAGGGCCAGGTTTTCGTCGGGATCGACGTCATCGGCGACTATCTGACCGAAATCAACGTGACGTCGCCCACCGGTATTCAGGAGCTTGAGAGGTTTGACGGCACCAACATCGCCGAAAAAATCTGGCAGGCGATTGAGGCTAAACGCCCGTGAGCATACGGCTACGTATTCTGAACGTATTCCTGCGCCTATTTGAAAGACCAAGCATGGCGCGGGCCAAGGCCCCGGACGATTTGCGCAAACCGTTTGAGGTTAAAGCGCGGCTGTTTTTTTGGCCCCCACGAAAAAGCCGTTACAAAGTAGATGACCTGAAATTCGGTGACGCGACCATTTCCGCGCATTGGGCCATTTCAGAAAACGCCGACGAAGGCCGCGTGATATTGTACTTTCACGGCGGCGGGTATGTTTTTGGCTCTCCCAAAACCCACCGCGCAATGTTGGCCCGACTTTCGGCCATGACCGGCATGGTTGCATGCCTGCCCAAATACCGATTGGCGCCGGAGAACCCATTCCCCGCAGCGATTGATGATGCTGTTTTTGCCTATCAAGCAGTACTGGCGCGCGACATTCCCGCGGGCAAGATTGTGTTGGGGGGCGATAGCGCCGGTGGCGGTTTGGTTTTGGCCTTGTTGGGGGAAATCACCCGCCTGTCATTGCCGCAGCCTGCTGGCGTTTTTGCATTTTCGCCGTTGACTGACCTAACTTTTTCGGGGCCGTCTTTTGCCCAAAATGCCCAATCAGATGTGGTTTTACCTGCGGAACGCGCGCAAATTATGGCCGAGCTGTACTTGCAAGACACAGCGCCACATGATCCACGCATCTCGCCAATCAATGCGCAATTTGCAAGCGAAACACCGATCTATCTGACTGCCAGTGACAGTGAAATTCTGTTGGACGATACGCGTAGAATGACAGCGCACCTGCGCGATCATGGGGTGAGTGTCACCGAAAAAATCGTCCATAACCACCCGCATGTATGGCAAATTTTTCAGCGGATTTTACCCGAGGCGGATCAGGGGTTGCGGGATGTCGCGGCGTGGATCAAACCTCTTTTGTCGCGCTAAGACGAAAGCTGACTGCCTCGGCCACATGATGTTTGCGTACATCCTCAACACCCTCAAGATCGGCAATGGTGCGCGCGACACGCAAAACGCGGTGATAACCACGTGCCGACAACCCAAAGCGTTCTGCAACTTTAAGCAATAAGGTGCGTCCCTCATCATCAGGGGTGGCGATTTCTTCCAGAACGCCCCCTTCGGCGTCGGCGTTTACGCGTATGTCAGGATGCGCATTGAAACGGGCGGATTGTACTTCACGCGCTGCAGAAATGCGCGCGGCCATCTCGGCCGAACTGTCCCCCGCTTCTGGCAAATCAAGATCGGAATAGGCCACTGGCGGCACATCAATGCGCAGGTCAAACCGGTCCATTAGTGGGCCGGAAATGCGGCTTAGATATTCCTCGCCACACAGCGGAACGCGCGCACAAGCCCGCGATGGGTCCGCGAGGTAGCCGCATTTGCACGGGTTGGCGGCAGCGACAAGCATGAAGCGACAGGGGTAGCGCACATGCGCGTTGGCGCGGGCCACCACCACTTCGCCAGTTTCAATCGGCTGGCGCAGAGTTTCCAGCACGGCGCGCGGGTACTCAGGGAACTCATCCATGAACAAAACACCGTTATGCGCCAGCGAGATTTCCCCCGGTTTTGCACCTCGCCCACCGCCGACAATGGCCGCCATCGAGGCAGTGTGATGCGGTTCACGAAACGGGCGTTCGCGCGAAATGCCGCCCTCGTCCAGCAGGCCGGACAGTGAATGGATCATCGAGGTCTCCAAGGCTTCGGTAGCATTAAGAGGCGGTAAAATTCCGGGCAAGCGGGCCGCCAGCATGGATTTTCCCGACCCGGGCGAGCCTGTCATCAGCACATGGTGACGCCCCGCGGCAGCAATTTCCAAGGCACGTTTGGCCCGTTCCTGCCCCTTGACGTCCCGCATGTCGCGGCTGTGATTTTCGCGTGTGACCTCGCCAGCGACAGCGGGGCTAAGGGGTGATTGACCGGTATAATGACGCACCACTTCAGTCAGCGAACCGGCCGCTAAAACCTGCGTGGCGCCTACCCACGCGGCCTCGGCGCCGCAGGCTTTGGGACATAAAAGCGCGCGGTCATGCTCAGCGGCGGCCATTGCCGCAGGCAACGCGCCGATCACCTGAATGAGCGATCCATCCAGCGACAACTCCCCCAATGCGACAGTGTTTTCTACATCTTCTGCAGGCACAATTTCCAAAGCGGCAAGCAGGGCAAGCGCGATGGGCAAATCGAAATGCGACCCAACCTTCAGCACGTCGGCTGGCGACAGATTTATAGTGATGCGCTTGGAAGGCAGCGCAATTGACATCGCTGTCATCGCGGCGCGCACCCGTTCGCGCGCCTCGGACACGGCCTTGTCTGGCAGGCCTACAATGGCGAACGAAGGCAACCCCGCCGTGACCGCGCATTGCACCTCGACCATACGGGCTGTGATCCCCTCAAACGCAACCGTATAGGTGCGTGTCACCATTTCCACGCCCTCCAGCGTTAACCAATTCATTAATGGTTAACGCGGGAAAGGTTTACGAATGGTAAATTTTGATGAAATCTGGCCAAGCTTCGGGGTCTGCGACGGTTTTATCACGGCAAAATGCGTTGCAAAACCCGAATATACGCCCGTCAAGTTCCATCAGGTGCGTGACGGGTTTGCCGGAGTATGGACAGTTCGCGTTTTCCGCTGTGCCGTTGTCCGCCGCTTTGGCATCCAATCGCGCCAAAGGCCAATCGTGGAATGGAATATCCTGTGCGTAGGGCACCGGATCATAGGTTTTGGTCAGCCCCATAGCGCGCCATTTGCGAAATGCTGGATCCTTTAGGTGTTCCAAAACATAGGTCGCAGTAGCCTCATCGACGGGCAGGTCAAACCCCGCAATCCGCGCGGCAATCGGCGCATAAAACGTATCTGCCAGAGAATAGCTGCCAAACAGCCAGGGGCCAGCCCCACCATGACGGCCGCGCGCCAACGCCCATAAATCCTGAAGCCGGTTTAGATCGGCCTGCACCCCTGGAGACACGGTAAACCCATCGTATTGGTGCAATAATTGCATTGGGCATTCACTCCGCAATGCGCCAAACCCCGCGTGCATTTCCGCCACCAAATTGCGGGCCAAAACACGGGCGGATTCATCGGCAGGCCACAATCCCGCGTCAGGGTGGCGTTCGGCCAAAACTTCGGCAATGGCAATGGTGTCGCTTACGACATCACCGTCGGGCGTACGGATCACAGGGACTGTGCGCGCCGGTGCCAGACTTGACAGGTCTTGTTGTAGTGTGCCGGAATAAAGTCCCAACATGTGAGTGCGGTAGGGGATGTTGAATTTCTCGAACATCAACCAACCACGTAGCGACCAACTGGAAAAAGAGCGGTCGCCGATATATAGATCATATGTCATAGCGCACAACCTAACGCGCCACAGCCCATTCGCAAAATTGCGATTTGTGAGGTTGGCATCAAAATCTGTGATGATTGGCGGATTTGCAGACAACGGAGATGCTGGTGTATCGAAACATGCAAGGTTGAAGAGCAAAACAAAGGAGCCAGAGTTGAAACGGTTTTTAATCCTGTTGGTTGGGCAAATGACGTGGTCCGTTGGCACGGGCGGTGCAACGGCGCAGAGCAATTTGCAGATATATGCGCCTGTCTATGGCAATTGGTGCGGGCCGAACCATCCGGTGAATATGTCCCAAGCCGGACCGCCCGTTGACGCACTGGATGCCGCCTGTATGCGCCATGATCACTGTGTTGCGGTTCAGGGTGCGTATAGTTGCGGCTGCGATGTTTCATTATTGCAGGAATTGCGTCAGACGCCTTGGCAAAACCCATTGATCCAGCGCGATGCCCGCGCAATTTACGACGCGATTGCATTGATTCCGTGCAATTCTGTTGATGGAACAACCCTGAAACAGACCATGTTCGCGGTAGATCTGGCTTACGACGTTGTGTCAGGGATCTCGGCACCGCTGGATGTTTTTGAGCGTTGGCGCAGTTTGTTTCTGGGCTACTAGGGCAGGTGGTTTATCACACCGGTGTCCCATACCGTGCCGTCCCAAGTTAAGCGGGTCACTGAAAGATTGTCGATCTTATGAGATACCGCCTGATATGCAGTTAGACCGCCAGCCAATTGCACCTGTGTCAGGATCGCGCCGAAATGCGCCACAGCGATTATATGCGTGTCGGGATGCCTTGCGTTCATGTCGTGGACATAGGCGTTGATGCGGTTGGCGGCGGCGTTCCAGCTTTCGCCATTTGGCGGGGCAACATCGCCCGGCTTGTCCCAATAGTCGCGGCTAAGGTTTGGATCGCGGGCCATCACTTGTTCATAGTCCAAACCATCCCAATCCCCAAAATCGAATTCTCGAATGTCGGGCGCATGTGGTAAACGGGTGCGTTGTCCAGCGATGGCATCAGCGGTGGCAGTGCAGCGCGACAAATCCGACGAAACCAGCAATGCGTCATCCGGTAAATGCGCATCCAGACGGGCGATTTGGGCCGTGTCGGACAGGTCCGCAGGCACATCGCGCCAACCCACGAAAGATTTTTCATGGGTTGGGCCATGGCGTATCCACCACCATGTCGTCATGTCGGGAGGGTGCCCTTTAGCACCAATGGCAGGCCTGCAATCACGGTCACTGCCAAATCGGCATGGCTGGCGAGGCGTTGGTTCAGACGGCCCTGTGCCTCACGGAACTTACGCGCGAGGGCGTTCTCGGGGACGATGCCCGCGCCAACTTCGTTTGTGACAACAACGACAGGGGCTTTGCAGGTGGTTAGGGACTGCAGCAGAGAGCCCTGGGCCGCTTGCAGGTCCGTTTCAGCCAATAGATGGTTTGACAGCCAGAGGGTCGCGCAGTCCAGCAGCACAACGTCGGATGCGCTAACCACATCAAGGGCGTGCGTTAAATCAAGCGGGGCCTCGACCGTGTGCCAGCCATCGCCGCGCGACTTTTGATGACGGTTGATTTTCGCTGTCATTTCGCTGTCATGGGCCTGAGCGGTGGCAAGATAGATTTTGGATTTTCCACAAACGTTAACCAGTCCTTCGGCAAAATTCGATTTGCCAGAGGCTGCGCCGCCGATAATGAGTGTCAGATCAGGTAACATGTGCAATGCCTAGCAAGCCTAGGGGCCGCTCATCAAGCCCTGACGGGCATTCTTCGCTCGCTGTGCTGCAGGGAATGTCAGCAATTGGTTGAGTTTACCCATTTTGCGGCCTAAAACGGACGCACCTTTTGAAAGGGCCAAGTATGCTTGCTGGAAAACGCATTTTACTGATCATTGGCGGTGGAATCGCTGCTTTTAAGTCGCTGGATTTGATCCGGAGACTGCGTGAAAGCGGTGCGACTGTGGTGCCGGTGCTGACCAAGGCGTCCGAGGAATTTGTGACGCCATTATCAGTTTCTGCGCTGTCGGCTGAGAAAGTTTACCGTGATCTATTTGATCTGACCGATGAGGCCGAGATGGGGCATATTGAATTGTCCCGTGCGGCGGATTTGGTGGTGGTGGCCCCTGCTACCGCTGATTTGATGGGCAAGATGGCAGCGGGGTTGGCGAATGATCTGGCTTCGACCCTATTGATGGCCACCGACAAGCGGGTTCTGATTGCACCGTCGATGAATGTGCGGATGTGGGAGCATTCGGCGACTGTGCGCAATTTTGCGACCTTAAAAGGCGACGGTGTGTTGTTTGTCGGCCCCAATGAAGGCAGTATGGCCTGTGGTGAATTTGGGCCAGGCCGGATGGCGGAGCCGATGGAAATCGTGGCTGCAGTTGAGGCGGCCATTGCGGATGGACCTTTGAATGGCAAACATGTTTTGGTGACGTCTGGCCCAACTCATGAGCCAATTGATCCCGTGCGCTATATCGCCAACCGGTCCAGCGGCGCGCAAGGCACGGCCATTGCGCAGGCCCTATCAGCGCTGGGTGCCGAGGTGACATTTGTAACGGGCCCTGCCGACGTGTCACCCCCTGCCGGTGTGCGGGTGATTGAAGTTCAGACCGCGCGCGAAATGCTGGCCGCGGTGCAGGCGGCCATGCCTGCGGATGCCGCAGTTTTTGCGGCGGCTGTGGCGGATTGGCGGATGGCCGAAGAAACAACATCCAAGATGAAGAAAGACGGCAAAGGCAGTTTGCCGGTTTTGAATTTTGCTGAAAACCCCGACATTCTGGCGACAGTATCGCAGATGAAAAAGGGGCGACCTGATCTGGTGGTTGGCTTTGCGGCTGAAACGGATGACGTGGTGAAAAACGCCACGGCCAAACGCAAGCGCAAAGGTTGTGACTGGATCGTTGCCAATGATGTTTCGCCGGAAACCGGGATCATGGGTGGCAGCGAGAACGCGGTTGTGGTGATTAAGGCTGATGGGGCGGAGGACTGGCCGCGCATGGGCAAGGATCAGGTGGCCACACGGTTGGCGGCGGCGATTGCCGAGGCGCTGGACTAAGAGATTTTAGGCGTTGCCGCGTGGGCGGGTATTTTGGGGAAAATGATGGAGGATGCTGTGGTTACTGTGATCTTTGCATGGCTTGCGGGCGCGGATCAAACGCTTGGGTTGCCAAGTTATGAGACTGCAGGCGCGGCGGGGGCCGATTTAAGGGCAAACTTTGAAGAAGGAGCGCGTGGCGGTTTGGTTTTGCCGG
>JGI24023J19991_10002229_pt1 | contig 14319 bp, 12 predicted proteins | sample Cruoilmetagenom1_FD_19991 | JGI IMG/M metagenome (IMG submission 19991) | reverse complement strand
ATAAATCTGGATGTGGAGTGGATCTATCGAAAAATCTTGCCCGCGGGCATTCATCGTGGCCTGGTTTTTCTTCACCAGGCCAGAGAGTCTGCGATGACGATGACCATTGCCCCCATGCACCGTATGCGTAACTCATTTTCTCGATCTGCTATTGCCAAATATCATCTATCTGAAAGTTGGCCAACAGGCAGCATGGTATTCTGGATTGCGATTATTCTCGTTGCTGATTTGTTACTGGACATCTTTATATACCAATAGAAAAACACGCTATCCCCCTGGGTTATGGCCCGTGGATCTGAACACCCTGCTTAATCAGCCTCTTCCAGTAATTGCCAGACCGGCTTGTCACCGCTGGCCTTGGCAATGGCGGCCATACGCGCATTATGCTCAGCGGTTTCATTCTCTGTCGCCGTAATGATCCTGAGTTTCTGGGTTCGCTCGACCGGTTTGTGGATCACTCCAGCAGCTTGACCTGCCGGACCGTTTGACTCNCTGCCATCCAATGAAAGGCCCACCTGCCCNCCGGTCATGCTCAGATAGACATCCGCCAGGATCTCCGCATCCAACAAGGCGCCATGCAGGGTACGTGAGCTATTGTCTATCTCATAGCGTTTACACAAGGCATCCAGATTGTTCTTCTGGCCGGGGTGCATTTGCCTGGCCATGGACAAAGTATCGAGAATGGAGCAGGCATCTTCGATGCGTGTGACGGATGAACCCAGTCGTTTGAGTTCATGATTGATAAAACCCACATCAAACGGCGCATTGTGAATAATTAATTCCGCCCCGTCGACAAAGGCCAGAAAATCGCTGGCAATGTCCTTGAAAAGGGGTTTATCGTCCAGAAACTCGTTGGTAATGCCATGCACTTCCATGGCACCCGCATCGATTTCGCGCTGGGGATTGATGTATTGGTGGAAACGGTTGTTGGTCGGTCGCCGGTTGTTAATTTCGACGCAACCGATCTCGATAATGCGATGGCCCTGACTCGGCTCCAGGCCGGTTGTTTCGGTATCCAGTACTATCTGCCGCACAGGGTTTACCCCTCACCTAAAGAATTATGTTTTTATGCTGAGGCCATAAAACGCCGGTAGAGCCAAGCCGTAATATTTTATTACAACTCATCAATACCGTGATTAGCGAGACGGTCCGCCAGTTCATTTTCCGGATGACCGCTATGCCCCTTAACCCACAGCCATTCTACCTCATGTGGGCCGGTAGCCAAGTCCAGCCGCTGCCATAAATCGACATTTTTAACCGGTTTTTTATTGGCCGTCTTCCACCCCCTGCGTTTCCAGTTGGCCAGCCACTCACTGATACCCTTCTGGACATAGACCGAATCCGTCGTCAGCTGCACCTTGCAAGGTTCTTTCAGGGACTCCAGGGCACTGATGGCCGCCATTAGCTCCATGCGATTATTGGTGGTTTCCCGTTCGCCGCCATAAAGATGTTTCTCATGCTCGCCAAAACGCAACACTGCGCCCCATCCCCCCGGGCCTGGATTACCGCGGCATGCCCCATCTGTATAAATTTCAACCGACTTTTTGTCTGTAGCCATCATCACGAAGCCTTTTTGCGCCAGGATTCCATGGATTCGATCAGGCCCGCTGTTACGACCCGTCGACGACGGCTTGCCCATTTAGGTCGAATCGGTGTCAAGGTTTCTATTTTCTTTTTCGCCACCAACATATACCCGCCACCGAAGATAGGCCAGAGGCGCTGTCCCAGGGATTCGAACCAGCCAAGACGCTCCATCACCGCCATTTGCTGCAATGCAGGCCGGAAAAAATATCCCAGTGACTGGGTCACGTCAAAGCCCAAAAGCGCCAGCCAGTCCTTGCTGCGGGTCGCCCCGATAAATTGACCACACCAGGGTGCTGACTTACGCCAGCGTAATAAAAGGCGATGGATGGACCACAGGCTCCAGGGGTTAAATATCATCATCACTACATGCCCCTCCGGCACCAACACACGCTCCACTTCCCGTAAGACATGGTGGGGATACAGCGAAAACTCGAGTACGTGATTGAGGATCACCACATCGACGCTGTCACTGGCAAAGGGCAGGGCATGGGGCTGGCCACTCAAACGGCTGTCGGTCACAGAAGTGACGGACGCCTGGTTAGTGGTGTACATCACACTGCAATGCGACACCTTACTCGCCTGCAGCAAGGCGGTATCACAGTATTGACCTATTTGAATGAGGTGATAGCCAAACAGGGTCGGCAAGACATTATCAAGCATGGCCTTTTCGGTCGCTGCCAGCTGCTGTCCGAGGGGAGACTGGTACCAGCCGCACAGGTCCCGCTGAATTTCCTCCACCGAACTGCACTTATGGAAGGGCTTTTGTTTTGTATTGATCAACATTTCGTCTCATATGCGTTTCAAAATAACGAGTAACAAACTCATTCTTTACCACAACCTGAATAATCAATTCGGTTGGCGACCGTTTTTATCTGTTACTCAAGTTTATTTTCGATCTGTCGTTAATAAATCAAACGGGGAAATAATGACTTGACCACCGACATGACAAGTTCTAACATCACACTAAGAATAATCGCTATCTTAATAATAATCCAAGAAAAAATGCGTCGTATCCTAACTCTTTTCACGGTCCTGCCACTGCTTGTCTCCTGTGCCACATTCGGTCCCGACAAGAACGAACAACCCCCTCATCAGGATGCGCAGATCAATCAGGCAACCCAACCGGTCGGTGACATCTGGGATCGAATTCGCGCCGGATTCAGCCTGGGGACCTTTGAGCATCCCCGAATTCAGCGTCAATTGGATTGGTTCGCCCGTCACCCTGACTACATGAACCGGGTGGCCGAACGCGCAGCCCCTTACATGCACTACATCGTAGAGGCCTTGAAAGAGAACGACATTCCCATGGAACTCGCTCTCTTGCCCATTGTGGAAAGTGCCTTCAAACCCTTTGCCTACTCCCATGGCCGGGCATCGGGTATCTGGCAGTTTATTCCTTCCACCGGCCGACGCTACGGTCTCACCCAAAACTGGTGGTATGACGGTCGCCGTGATGTATATGCCTCCACCCAGGCCGCCATCCGCTTACTACTTGCCCTCAAACGTGAATTTAAGGGTGACTGGCTACTGGCCCTGGCTGCGTATAACTCCGGCTCAGGCACCGTACAACGGGCTATTCGTCGCAGTAAACGTAAAAATGGCGCAACGGACTTCTGGTCACTGAAATTGCCGAAAGAGACCCGTGCCTACGCCCCCAAACTGCTCGCCCTCAAACAACTCATCGAAGATCCGGCCAAGTTTGGTATGACGATCCAGCCCATTCCAGACCAGCCCTATTTCGAGCGGGTTGACATCGGTTCCCAGATCGACCTTGCCGTGGCAGCAGAGATGGCCGATATCGCGCTTGATGAATTATATGAACTCAATTCTGGCTATAACCGCTGGGCAACGGCGCCTAATGGCCCCAACTATCTGCTACTACCACTGGATAAATCAGAGCAATTTAAAGAGCGGCTGGCCAAGTTGCCGGAACAGGATCGCATCCNCTGGNTACGCCACCGCATCAAATCCGGTGAAACCATCAGCANGGTCGCNATGAAATATCAGACCAGCATGCGNACGATTAAACGGGTAAACCGTTTGCGCNGCAACATGTTACGCGTGGGTCATTCCCTGACCATCCCCGTCGCCAGCAAGAGCCTGCGCAGCTATAAACTCAGCGCCAACCAGCGCAAAAAGACCCTGCANAATATTCCCCGCCGNGGCATCAAACTCAACCATATCGTCCAGCAGGGTGATACCTTCTGGGATCTGGCCCAGCGACACCGTGTCGGTGTGCGTCAGCTGGCGCGCTGGAATGGCATGGCGCCACGGGATCCCCTCAGCCCGGGTCAGAAACTGGTGATCTGGTCACGTAGCGGTGTGGGCGCGACCAGCCGCATAGACCACAATGATGTTGCCGCCCCACCCCGGCGCAATATTACACAACGCATCGGTTATCGCGTCCGTCGTGGCGACTCACTGGCGCGTATCTCGCAAAAGTTCAAGGTCAGTATTAATCAACTCAAGCGTTGGAACAAGAGTCGCCTGCGTAGTGACAGCCTGTTACGTCCCGGCCAGCACCTCACCCTGTTCGTGGATGTGATGAGGCAAACGGGCGGATAAGGTCTCTTGGCATGCGTTAATCCAGCTTCAAAGTAGGATTAATGTGTCGCGCAAATGCACCCAGCCCGCTAACCGTCAACCTGGGTCTTCAAGCGTGTCCTTTGCTCGAACCTCTGCAGGGCATCGTCAATCAGCCTGTCCAGCACTTCTGTCACTGAAACACCTGATGCCTCCCACAGCTTCGGATACATACTGACATCCGTAAAACCGGGGATCGTGTTTAGTTCATTAATGATAACCCGCCCATCTTCAGTAAGGAAAAAATCAACCCGGGCCATCCCTTCACAACACGTTGTTATAAAGACCCGGCAGGCCAGTTCCCGAATTTTTGCCGCCATCTCTTCAGACAAATCGGCCGGGATCACGAGCTGCGCACCATGCTCATCCCGATATTTCGTATCGTAGGAATAAAAGTCGTGCTCCGCCTGAATAAGAATTTCCCCCGGTACCGAGGCGATGGGTGAATCAGTTCCCAGCACGGCACACTCGATCTCCCTCCCCTGGATGAACTCCTCACAGATGATTTTCGTATCATAGGAGAACGCCTCCGCCACAGCAGCATCAAAGTCCTCACGACACGTTACTTTGCACACCCCCACGGAAGACCCGAGGTTGGCCGGCTTGACAAAAAACGGGCTACCGAGCTCGCCGGCCACTGCATCAAACGTCAGGCGGTCGCGTTCCGAATAGCGTATAGCGACAAAACGGGCGATGGGAAACCCGGCCTGCTCGAGTAACCGTTTCGTCACATCCTTGTCCATATTCACCGCCGATCCCAGGACGCTGGAGCCGACCACCGCCACATTGGCCAATCTTGCCAACCCCTGGATCGAGCCATCCTCACCATCCGGGCCGTGCATGACGGGAAAGATCACATCGATCGGCGTTCTCCCCGATTCCCCCGTCAACGGTATCAGGCTAGCGGAGGACTCATCCCTTACGATGGTCACAATCTCGCCGCCTGTTTCCTCAAAGCCGAAGGTCGACTCATCCCCAATTGCAAACGCACTTCCGCCCGGCGCGTTCTCTAGGCATTGCTGAGCTGTTACTGAAGAGAGCAGTCTCCCTTGACGGTCCAGGACAACCAAATTGATCTCATACTTTTTCTGATCCAGCGCATTCATGACGTTCTTGGCAGAAGCCAGCGATACTTCATGTTCCGCAGACTTGCCCCCACAAACAACCGCAACACGTATCTTTTGTTCACTCATTCTGTCACTCCAAAGCTGCCCCTTCCCGCATGTGCAGATTTGGCAGGGTAACAACAGTTGTTAGGGTGCGCCCCTTGCGGAGATCCGCCAGCCACAACTGCCCGTCTCCGAGTGAACCCCATTTATGAATGCCATAGGAAATATAGACGAAGAACCGAAAACAAGTATAGCGCAAGGCAAACATAAAGGCATTACGTGAAATTGCACCTAACGCCCGCTCAGTATTGCGATGGAGTTGATCGAATAACCGCCATTCGAGCTTAAAATCAGGAGAAAAACACAGTCCTCGCGCAATTGCAGTGTACTCAAAAAGAGCACTTTCGACGTAAGCATCATCAAAATCCAGAACCGCATGTAACCGACCCTGTGTATCTAGCAACAAATTCGATGGCATCAGATCCCCGTGGACCAAACATTCAGAGAAAAGCCCAAATAACTCCCGATATTGCGGGAACAGCTCTATCTCAGTTAGGATAGCCGAACGTAAATCCGGCGACATTCGGAGACTCTCGTTGCGAACTAACCACTGGCTCATGGAAAGGATACGATCGAGGCGAAAAGGTTTCACCTCTCGATCCCACACTCTCCTATTGGTCATTTCACGAAACCATTCCACGAATTGACAGAGATCATCGAGCAGGTAAATATTACTCAGCTGTGCGGTGTATCCGGAGAGGAATAGATATAATGCCGCATCAGGAGATTCATCATAAATATTGGTAATAGAGTATTGTTTATTGAGCCACAAAAAGGTATTGGCAACAGATGGTACGACATCATGCAATTCACGTAACAAAGCTGGTACCAATATCTGACCATCTATGCCGAGACTACACAATAACTTAATGCGAGACGCTATGGTCGATGTAGACTGCATTCCTTGCTATCCCTCGTCAATAGTTTTGTTACAACCTAAGTAACATTTTATTCACATTGCATAATACGAAAATATAATCTCGCATACGCTTTTTCGCTTTTTCGCTTTTTCGCTTTTTCGCTTTTTCGCTTTTTCGCTTTTTCGCTTTTTCGCTTTTTCGCTTTTTCGAAGAATCCTAACAGTTCATCGTATGGTGGTTTGTCTTCGCTATCACAAAAATAAAGCAATACCGTCACACAACCATCGTTACACATCATAAGTTATAAAAATATTTCAACCTTAGAGAAGGGTAATGGAAACTGACGGTGTTATCGCGATCCCTGACACCGTGTCAGGAATTTCTGATCTGGTCGCGTAACGGTGTGAGTTTCAACAAATTTGACCACAATGATGTGGCCGCTCCACCCCGGCGCAATATAACGCAACGCATCGGTTATCGCGTCCGTCGTGGCGACTCACTGGCGCGTATCTCGCAAAAGTTCAAGGTCAGTATTAATCAACTCAAGCGATGGAACAAAAGTCGCCTGCGCACTGACAGTCTCCTCCGCCCCGGCCAACACCTCACCCTGTTTGTCGATATAATGCGCAAGTCGGGCNGTTAAGAAGACCTTTCGTTACCGCACNCGGGGCACGGCGGCAAGCAATTTACGGGTATAGTCATGTTGTGGGGCCGAACANACGCTGGCCGTAGCACCCTGCTCCACAATCTTGCCGGCATACATGACCGCCATGCAGTCGCTGAGGTATTCCACCACTCCTATATTATGGGTAATAAACAGTAAGGTTAGCTGCCTTTCCCGGCGTAACTCCAGCAGTAACTGAAGGATCTCGGCCTGCACCGAGACATCCAGGGCACTGGTAATCTCATCACAGACAATAAATTGCGGCTCCAGCACCAGCGAGCGGGCGATACCGATGCGTTGCCGTTGCCCCCCCGAAAACTCATGGGGATAGCGCCAGAGGTGTTCCTCCTTGAGCTGTACCCGCTGCAGGGCCTGTGCCGCCAGTTCCAAACGTCCCTCTTTTGATTCTCCAATGCCATGCACCGCCATCGGTTCGGTCAGGGTGGCGGCAATACTTAAACGTGGATTCAGGGAAGACATAGGATCCTGAAAAATAAACTGCATGCGACGACGATAAACCTGCATCGCATTTCTGGATAAGGAGGTAATCGCCTGTTGGGAAAAGTGGATATCACCCGCAGTCGGTTCCACAAGACGTAGCACGGCCCGTCCCAGGGTCGTCTTGCCGCAACCCGATTCGCCGACCAGGGCCAGGATCTGCCCGCGCGGGATCGTCAGATTGATCCCATCCACGGCCTTGACATGATCGACGGTCCGCCGCCAGAGGCCCTTTTTGATCGGAAAGTAAACATGCAGATCATGCAATTGGATCAANGGGGCTTCAACACCCTGTTCGGTGGACAAAANGTCTTGNGCCGGTAATTCGATCGGCTTTTGGCGTTGCAGGTTCTCCGGCAGNGCCGCGAGNAGCTGNTTGGTGTAATCATGCCGGGGATGATGCAAGACCTCATCNAGTTTNCCCTCTTCGACAATCCTGCCGTGGCGCATCACACCGAGTCGGTCGGCCATTTCCGANACCACCCCAAAGTCATGGGTGATAAACAAAATACTCGTCCCGCAGCGTTGTTGCAGNTCCTTCATCAGACGCAGGATCTCGGCCTGTACCGTGACATCCAGGGCCGTGGTCGGCTCATCAGCAATCAGCAGGTCAGGCTCGCACGCCATGGCCATGGCGATCATGACCCGTTGCCGCTGGCCACCGGAGAGGCGATGCGGATACTCGTCGATGCGTTGNGCGGCATTGGGGATTTGCACCTGTTCCAGGGCCTCGATGGCGCGCTGGTGGGCCTGCGCATCACTCATCTCGGGCCAATGCAGTTGCANGGCNTCGATGATCTGTTCGCCGATGGTAAACACCGGGTTGAGGGAGTTCATGGGTTCCTGAAAGATCATTGCAATACGCGCCCCGCGAATCATNCGCTTGCGATCTTCCGNCAGGGTCAACATATCGACCTGTTCGACCCGCCCGTCATTGTGCCGATAATTGAACAAGACACGGCCAGCGGGATGATGACTGATGGCCATCGGCAAAAGCTGGATAATCGAAAGCGCCGTAATGGATTTGCCACTGCCCGACTCCCCCACCAGGCAGAATGTCTCGCCTTTATCAATCCGGAAACTGATATCCTCGACGGCCTTGACCTCGGCATCACCGCTTTGCAAATAGGTCTTGAGGTTTTCGACTTGCAGTAACATGCCTTTTTGCCTTAGCCAGAGGATTTTTTCAAATAGGGATCGATGGCATCGCGTAAGGATTCACCGATCAGGTTATAGGCAAACACGGTCAGGAAAATGGCCCCACCGGGAAAGGCCGCCATCCACCAGTTGAAGGTTGATGATTTCACCGCCTGGTTGAGCATTTGCCCCCAGGACGGATCGTCAACCAGTCCGAGACCCAGGAAACTAAGGGTCGATTCTGCCAGAATGGCCGAGGCCACCCCAAAACTGGCCGCCACCAGCACCGGCGCAATGCCGTTGGGGAGCATATGCCGGAACAAAATAGATTGCAGCGGGAGTCCGCAAGCGATCGCCGCTTGCACAAAATCCTGTTGGCGCAATTTTAAAAATTCCGCCCGCACGAAACGCGCGTAACCCGACCAGCTGGTGATACCGATAATCACCATCATGATGTANAGACTGCGGCCAAAAAAGGCGACAAAGGTGAGTAACAAAAANAGCGTAGGNATGGCTTCGAAGATCTCCACCAGGCGCATNCCGATCATGTCGATCANCCCGGAAAAGTAACCCATCAGGCCACCGATGATGATGCCAATCAGCATGGCGATACCGGTCGCGACAAACCCGATACCGAGGGCAATGCGGGAGGCATGCAACATACGGCTGAAGGCATCGGCACCGTTTTCTTCTGTGCCAAACCAGTGTAATCGCTGCCGGTTGCTTAACGGCGCCTCCAAACCGGTATCACCGAGATCGCGCAAATAATCTTTCGGTGAATAGGGGATCGGGGTACGTAACACCCAGTCGTACTCACCGGCCAGCTGTTTTTCCCGATATTGTTCGTAAACCGTGATCTCCGGCGGGGTCACCAGCACGGCACTGAGCCCGCCACTCACCAGGCCCGCCAGCAGGACATACAACAACCGATATCGCCAGGCCAGCCTGAACCACAACAACGGCACGGCCGTGATGAACATGACCATCAGGGTGATGTCGACCGCCTTGAGATGACGTAACAAGGGGCTGTGAATCGTGCCCTGCTCGCTGATCAACAGCGGATGGCTATTGGCCAGCAAGGGGGCAAACACCGCCATGATCACCAGCAACACAATCCACACCAGGCCCAACCGGGCCCCCCACTGGGCAAAGGCATTACGCAGGACCAGTGCGACATAACCGGAACCATGCTGCGCGGTGTGTGTCACCGTAACTGACTCACTCATAACTCACCCTTGGATCGGCCATGGCATACAATAAATCGGCAATCAGGTAACCGACCAGGGTCAGGACACCACTGATCAGGGTGATCGATAACACCAGTTCCCGGTCACGTCCCTTGACAGCCTCGACGGCCAGCTTGCCCATGCCTTCGATACTAAAGATATGTTCGACAATCACCGACCCGGCCAACAGACCCGGTAACAAACTGGCGGTAACAGTAATCAAAGGTAACAGGCTGTTGCGAAACACATGTCGCCACAGCACATCATTCTCGGCCACGCCTTTTGCCCTGGCAGTACGAGCATAGTCGGCCAACAAATTTTCCAGCACTGCGGTGCGGGTCAGTTTGGATAGGAAGGCAAAGCCGCCATAGGCGAGACAGAAGACCGGCAGGACCAGATGCCAGATCCGATCCAGCAAAAACCCACTGATAAACTCTCCCTGCAGCCACTGCACGGCTAGCACCAAACCAAGCCCCATACCGATCAAGCCCATTGCCGTGACGCGCATGGCGGTATAATCGCTATACCCTATCACGGCAAAGACACCACTCCCCAGGAGAAGCAAGACCAGATAAGTAACCAAGCCGGCATCCGTCGCCATCGTCGAGGCCATCCAGACAGCCAACACTGCACCGGTTGCGGTCAGTATGAGGGTGCGTGGTTTGCGAGCCACTCGTTGACTCAGGTTGATAAACCCCACCATCCCGATGACCATGCAGGCAAACAGTAACAACAGATCGGAAAAAGCCGACCAATGCGGTAAGAAAGGCATATCCAGTGCGGCTCGCTGACTGAGTCCGGCGGTGGGAAACCAGTGCCAGTATTGATCACTGGCAAAAAAGCCTATCAGCAATACACCGGCCAGCATTGTGGGCACGGACCACAGGGCCAGCATAAACAGACCCGAACCCACATCGAAGGACTCACCTCGCCGGGTGGCGGCACGCACCCCGATGCCTATGGCAATAATATAGATCAACGGGATCGTTAATATATTCAGCAACAGGGTTATCGGCACACGTTCCAGAATCAGGTCCATGACCGGACGGCCGTAGCGGAAACTCATCCCCAGATCGGAGCCTTTGAGCAGTGAAAAACCGTTAATCTGATGGTTTTCATCTAGGGTAAAACCCACCGGTGAGACATTATTCAGCCAGCGCAGGAATTGCACCGGTGCCGGTAAATCCAGGCCATAACGCCGGTTGTAATAGTCCTCCAGAGCCTTTTTGGCCTGGGGTTCAAGATTCATCCCCTCGACCAGGCTTTGCGAACTGATACCGCCGGGTGAGGCAGCCATAACGATAAACACCACCAGGATAATCCCCAGCAGGGTGGGAAACATCAATAGCAAACGGCGCAGGATATAGATATGCATGGTCAATGATCAGTCGTGGTCGCGCATCGACCGTTCAATTGCGGTATTTCTGTTGCATACCGGGCACATAGATCTCAACCGGTAGTTGGTTCAGATTCAAACCCAGGCGCGTAACCTTCAGGTTTTGCAGGCGCTTGTCGAGAAATAACAGCGACTTGCGACGCACCAGGAAGGTATACGCCTGGTCTTCATAAAAGATTTCTTCTGCGGCATGCCAGAGTGGCATACGTTTCGCTTCGTTGACCGTGGCGCGGGCCTTGTCGATTAGTTTGTCCATGCGGGGGTTGTTATAGTTAACGAAGTTATCCCCACCGGCAACACGCTGACTGCTGTGGAACATCTGGTAGATATCGACCTCGACACCACTGGTCCAGCCCAGCGTAATGGCATCAAAGTTTTTCTTGTCGACCAGATCCAGCATGACCGACCACTCAGTGGGTTTGGGGCGCAACAGCACCCCCGCGCGGGCGTAGATATCCTTCAGGAACAACACCAGGCGTTTGGTATCTTCGCTGTCCTGAAAATAGACGACTTCAAACTCGAACGGTTTACCTTGCGTGTCTTCCAGCACCCCGTCGCCGTTTCGATCGGCATAACCGGCGGCTTTTAGCAGTGAACGGGCCTTTTGCAGATCATAACTGCGCGGCGTAATCGAGGCCTTGTGTTGTTTGCTGCGCGGGCTGAAGGGACTCACCGCCACTTCGGCATAGCCCAGAAAGATCTCACTGATGATGCGCTGTCGATCGGTCAAATAGGTCATGGCCTGACGCACGCGCTTGTCCGCAAACCGAGTTGGCTTACCATTGCGTTCCTGATTCCAGCCGATATACGAATAGCCGGCCGTGGGACTCATATATTCAAATTGTTGGCTGCGTTGCGTCAGGCCCTTGTCTTTGCGTAATGTTTTGTTTTCAAGGGGTCGTGCACTATAGACATCAAGCTCACCATTTCGAAAGGTGGTTAGACGGGCACTGTCGTTTTCTATTACCTTCCACAAAACCCGATCAAAACTCGGTTGTACCGGCCCCCAATAACGGGGATTGCGTTCCAGCTCCACCAGTCCCTGATCCGGCGTCCAAGCTTTAGGATCCTTGAGCCGGTAAGGCCCGGTACCGATTAGCAAGCCTTTTGACTGATTAAAACGTTCAGGCTGTTGCAGATAGGGTTGGTAAAAGTGTTTGGCCAGAATCGACATGCTCCCCGCAAGCGAGAGACTGTTAAAATAAGGTTCCTTGAAGCTGAAGACAACTTCATAGTCGCCCTTTGCAGTAACAGAGGCAATTTTCTCATAGTAGGCCCGCTCACGCGGCGCCGCTATCGCGGCATTCATAATAAAGTTAAACGTGAATGCCACATCGGCAGCGGTCAAGGGCCTGCCATCCGAGAACTTCACATCACGGCGCAACTGAAAGGTGAAACGCAGGCCGTCTTTACTCACTAACCAGCTTTTCGCCAACAAACCATGCCATTCCAGGGTGTCCGGATCACGGGTCAGGAGCGATTCCAGGACATAGGCCTGTACCTCGCTAGAATAAGCATCGGTGGAAACCAGCGGGGTAATCGTCTTCAGGCCCATGCCAAAGGCCATAACCAGCCAGTCCCCCTGGCTATAACCGGCCATGCGTGTGGCCTGTTGCGCACGTTGGAATGCCATGGCCACGGTTTCGTCAGCCGCATTGCCCTTGGCCACCCCACCAGCCTGAATACGCCGCTCAATATTACGCATATGCAACCGCAAGCCACGCAGATCTTCGGCCTGCTCCTGCATTGTCTGCTGCATCCCGGTCATTTTGAGCCACTGACGATCGACCATATACATCGCCAGAATGATAGTCAGTAAGATCAACGTTAGGGCACTGAGCAATACTACATCCCGGACTGAAAAACGCCGCATCATACAAACACCTGTTGAAATAAAGTTAAGAAATTAAAAATATTGAGTTCAATCTTCAGATTCTTCAATCATCTGTTCCAAAGTCACTATCGCCATATATATGAGAACACATTATCATTCAAGATTTAATAAGCCTGTTGAACTAGTTTAGCGACTGTATCGGTTGTATTATAGAGTGAAGTTAGAATTGTGATACTAAAGTATATCGCACAGTAAAAACACTGTTGACATAAGACGAGGTAAATATATGGGTTTTTTGCAAGGTAAGCGGGCTTTGATCGCGGGTCTGGCCAGCAATCGTTCAATTGCCTGGGGGATTGCCCAGGCCATGCACAGAGAAGGTGCCGAACTGGCGTTTACCTTCCAGAATGAACGGCTCAAGGATCGGGTCGTCAAAATGGCCGCCGAACTAGGCTCCGATATCGTCCTGCCCTGCGACGTCAGCAGTGACGAAGAAATTGATGCCGTATTCAATAGTCTTGGCCAGCGTTGGGATAGTCTGGACTGTATTATTCACGCTGTCGCCTTTGCCCCCAAGGAGGAACTGGAGGGCGATTACCTGGATTCTGTCACCCGTAGCGGGTTTAACATAGCCCATGAGATCAGTTCATACAGCTTCACCGCCATGGCCAAGTCAGGTCGTAAGATGATGGAAGGCCGCAATGGTGCCCTGCTGACCCTGAGCTATCTGGGGGCAGTACGGGCCATGCCGAACTACAATGTCATGGGCCTGGCCAAGGCCAGCCTGGAAGCCAATGTACGCTATATGGCACAGAACCTGGGCCCCAGCGGTATCCGCGTCAACGGCATCTCAGCCGGGCCAATCAGAACCCTGGCTGCGGCCGGGATCAGCAATTTCCGTAAAATGCTCGATGAGGTGGCAAATACCGCACCCTTGCGACGCAATATCACCATTGAGGATGTCGGCAATGCCGCCGCCTTCCTTTGTTCGGATCTGGCCAACGGCATCACCGGTGAAATCACCTATGTAGATTCGGGTTACAGTACGATTGGGATGCGCCCGCTGGGCGCCTAGGACGAATAAAGCAGGCCTGATACTTGCTTGTCAGGCCTGTTTGTTATTCACTAGCAGGGCCTTTTCTCCCTCGCTATGGGCAATAATCACCGCCCCACAAGAATCACTGAATACGTTCACCGCCGTGCGGCACATATCCAGCACCCTGTCGACCGCCAGAATCAACCCGATACCTTCGGCAGGCAGGCCGATGGTGCCGAGGATGATCGATATGGCCACCAGGCTGGCTGCTGGGATACCGGCAACCCCGATAGAGGTCAGCAAGGCCACCAACACGACCGTAAACTGGGTTG